>Ga0210394_10005289_pt1 | contig 14531 bp, 10 predicted proteins | sample IncBWC12MmetaG_FD_160121 | JGI IMG/M metagenome (GOLD analysis project Ga0210394, IMG submission 160121) | Forest soil microbial communities from Barre Woods Harvard Forest LTER site, Petersham, Massachusetts, United States - Inc-BW-C-12-M | ecosystem: Environmental > Terrestrial > Soil >...
TAAATGCCGTTTATCAGCGAAGAGTTCCGCTCGGAAATGCTGGAAATCTGGAAAGTGAAATACCTGGAGATTCCGAGGTTTCGCGAGGTGATACGGCTCATCCCGCCTGAGATTCGGCTGGAGCATTTCTTGAACGATGGCGACTCGCCGGACATTCCGATTCCGATCTACGTCGGCTACTTGAATCAGATTCGCGATCTGGCGCGCGCTGCGCCTCCGCAATGAGTCGGGAAATGCCTTCGCAGCGATTGTTGTCGCCGTACAGCGAGTTAGTGGCGTAGGCATCGTGGTATAGTTTTTTCGTTTGTCACGTAAGCCTGTCAGACCAGTGCACTAGGAAAAAGGGTGAGTTCATGGGACGCACGCCGCGAGTTGCCGTTGTCGGGAGCGCGAATGTCGATTTGACGACCTTCGCTGATGTGTTTCCGCGCGCTGGGGAGACAATTTTCGGCAAGAGCTTTGACTTAGGCTTTGGCGGCAAAGGAGCGAACCAGGCGGTGGCCGCGCGCTTGTGCGGAGCAGACGTGGTGATGGTCGCGAAACTGGGCAACGATCTTTTTGGCGAAGCGACGGTAAAAAATTTCAAGGCTGCGGGAATCGATACCAGCCTGGTTCAAATCGTGGACGGAGTTTCCAGCGGCGTCGCACCCATCTTCGTGGAGTCAAACGGACAGAATCGCATCATTGTGGTGAAGGGCGCGAATGACACGCTCCGCCCGGCGGATGTGGATGCGGCGGCGAACACGCTGCGCGGAGTGGACACGATTATTCTGCAGTTCGAGATTCCGCTGGAGACAATCTACTACGTGGTGCAATTCGCGAAGGCCAACAAGATTCGTTGCATCGTGAATCCGGCGCCCGCGCAGCCCGTGGAGTTGGAAAAGCTGCGCGACGCGGACTATTTTATTCCCAACGAGACCGAAGCGGAAACTTTGACCGGTTTGCCGGTGAAGTCCATTGAAGACGCAAAGGCCTGCGCCGGCGCATTTTTGAAGAAGGGATTTGGGCGCGTGATTCTGACTCTGGGAGAGCGCGGCTCGTTGCTTGCCAGCGCGGAAGGGTTTGAGGTTGTTGCGCCTTTTGCGGTGAAGCCGACGGACACAACCGGGGCTGGCGATGCGTTTATCGGAAGCTTCGCCGTGTTTCTTGCAGAAGGACTGGCCGAAAAAGATGCGTTGGCACACGCGAATCTGTACGCGGCGCTCTCCACCACCAAAGTGGGAACGCAGAAATCGTTCCCGACGCGTGCGCAGTTTGACGCGGAATGGACAAAGCGGGCAGGGAAGCCGTAGTACTTTTTCCAGCTCGGGTTTAGCGCATCCTCTTCAGCAGCCCGACCCATTAGAAAATGTTTTCCATCCAGCTGGTTAACTCTTTCACCGGAAATGGTCAAAAGTTGGGAAGCCGACGGTTCTGAAAGGGCGCTATACGGACACCTGGATAAAGACCGACGGTATCTGGCAATAAGTAGCAAGCCAGGCTACGTCGATCCAAAAATAACAGTCCGATACGAATCCGGGAACGATGCTGCCCACTTTGTTCGCTCGTATGTACATAGAAAAAAATTGCAGCAGCTGATTTTTCTTGCGATTGACTCCCCGTTTCTGCCGCACTAAAGTCGTAGCGCTCGGGTATCTTTCCGACTTTCGTTTTTCCCAGGGGCAACTCTTGACGCTTCGCAAACCGTGCATTTATTTGTTTAGTCTGGCTGTTCTCCTCCTTCTGATTGTGTCTCCACGCATGAATTCCGATGAATGGAAAGCGCGGCACGCATTGGTGTCGCACACCGGGGTGATGAACCTGGACGTTCCGCCGGCGCCCGCGGAGGTGTTTCTTGCGGGGCCTGCCGATCCTGCCGATCCTGCCGAATCCGCTTCGTGGCTCGCGGGAATACAAGCGTGGCGCGCGGACCGCCGCTCGCGCATTCGCTACACTGCCACCGATTACACGCGTCCGGAGCTCGCGTGGTCGCAACGCGTTTTTTCTCAGGTTCAATTGATTATGTGGGACCGCTCAATTTATGACCCGGATAAGCGCGAATATACCGTCGAGCGTTTCCTCTCCGAAGCCGAGATCCGCATCGGCCCGATTGATGCTGTATTGCTTTGGCACGTATACCCGAATCTGGGCCTCGACGAGCGCAACCAGTTCGATCTGCTTCGCGATCTGCCCGGGGGTTTGCCTGCGCTCAAGAATGTGATCGACGAATTTCATCGCCACAATGTGAAGGTTTTCTTTCCGGTCCTAGTGTGGGACACGGGCACGCGAGCGCCGGAAAATCCGCTTCCCGCCGAACTGACCAATATCTTGAAAGAAATCGGCGCCGACGGGATCAACTTCGACACACTCGAAAGCCCGCCCGCCACATTCCGCACGGCCTCGATCGAGAGCGGCCATCCGCTCGCACTCGAGCCGCAATTTGAGATTCGCGACGAATCCCTTGGATGGAGCACGCTTGGCTGGAACGATTGGGTCACCTGGGAAGATGTTACTTACCCTGTCACGCCGATGGTCAGCCAGTCGCGCTGGCTGGAACCGCGCCACATGGTCAACGTCACCGACCGCTTCACTCGCGACAAAATCGACAGCCTGCAGCATGCGTTTTTTAACGGCGAGGGCTACGCCATTCTCGAAAATCTTTGGGGCTTCTGGTATCAGATGACCCCGCACGATGCCGAATCGGTGTTACGTTTCACTCGCATCGAACGGGCCTTCGCGGAAAATCTGATCAGCCAGGATTGGCAGCCACACACGCCCACTGTGCAGTCCGGGGTTTTCGCCAGCAAATTTCCGACGGCGTCCCGGACGCTTTGGACCATCGTCAACCGCAACGAGTATGACGTTGACGGCGAAGAGTTACGCATTCCTTACCACGTTGGCCTTCACTATTTCGATCTGTGGCATGGCGTCGAGCTCACACCGCAAATTCGCGGTGGAGAAGCCTCGCTCGGTTTCTCAATCGAAGGGCTCGGCTTCGGCTCGGTGCTGGCCACCGAAGAAACTTCGTCCGCCGCAACGCTGCAGCCGCTGCTGGCGTTCATGGCCGAACGCTCGAAGCGGCCGTTGCGCTCCTATCCGCGCGTCTGGTCGGCTGTTCCGCAGAGTATGGTCGAAATTCCCTCCACCAAGCCCGCCGCGTCCGTGCCTTCTGGCATGGTGGAAATCCCCGAAGCTGACTTCGATTTTTCGGTCCACGGCATCGAGGTCGAGGGCGGCAACGACCCTGGCGTTGACGTGCAATATCCGTGGGAGCCCATCGCGCGCCGCACCCACAACCGTCGGCTGCATCTCAATCGGTTTTTTCTGGATCGCACGCTGGTAACCAATGCGCAGTTCAAACAGTTCCTTGACGCTTCGCATTACCATCCCGCCGACGATCACAATTTTCTTCGCGATTGGTCCGGCGGAACATTTCCTGCCGGCTGGGACAACAAACCGGTCAGCTGGGTTTCCATCGAAGATGCGCGGGCGTATGCCGCGTGGGCGGGCAAGCGGCTCCCACACGAATGGGAGTGGCAATACGCCGCGCAATCCACCGACGGCCGCATCTACCCCTGGGGCAGCAGTTTTGAGGATCAAGCCATGGCACCGGCTGATCGAGGGCGCACGCGTCAACCTCCAGTGGATGTAGCCGCATTTCCGAAGGGTGTCAGCAAATTCGGGGTTCTCGACCTCGAAGGAAGCGTCTCGCAGTGGACCGATGAATTTCGCGACGAACATACTCGTGCCGCAATCATTCGGGGCGGCGCCGCGTATCATCCGCTGGGCTCCATCTGGTATTTCCCGCAAACCTATCGCCTCGACGAGCACCAGAAACTTCTGCTGATGTCTCCAGGCCGCGACCGCGCCGGCACCATCGGATTTCGCTGCGCGGTCGATGCCCGCTAGTCCAGGTGCTGCGAGAGTTTTGGCACTTGATAATCCCGCGAGAGAAATGCCATTCGAAAGGCTGGGCTGAGATATACTCCGCGCAGTCAGGGAGTGCGCGCGTTCAATTTTGAACGTTCAAAAAATCGGGAAGGTCGGGAGCGTACATGTTTGTATTGGAGAGTTATCCGTGGGCGGTGATTTTCACGATCATCACGATGTTCTGCTGGGGTTCGTGGGCCAATACGCAGAAGCTGGCGAAAAAAGGTTGGCGATTTGAGCTGTTTTATTGGGACTACACCATCGGTGTATTGCTGCTGTCACTAATTCTGGGGTTGACGCTAGGGAGTCACGGCACCGAGGGCCGTCCATTCTTGGCGGACTTGCAGCAAGCCTCGCAAACGAGCATCTTGTCGGCGCTGCTTGGTGGAGCGATTTTTAACGCGGCAAATATCCTGCTGGTAGCGGCAATTGACATTGCGGGGATGGCGGTGGCGTTTCCGGTGGGCATCGGTCTGGCACTGGTCTTAGGTGTGGTAGTGAACTACGTTGCCGATCCGATTGGAAATTCGGCGCCGCTTTTTGGCGGTGTGCTCCTGGTAGTTCTGGCGATTGTGCTGGACGCGGTGGCATACCGGAAAATTCCCGGGAACGCTGGGGGAGTCAGCACCAAGGGGCTTGTTCTCTCCATTGCCTGCGGAATCCTGATGGGATTTTTCTACCGCTTTGTCGCTGCGTCGATGTATCCGGCGTTTACAAGACCGGAGCCTGGGAAACTTGGGCCGTATGCTGCAGTGTTCGTTTTTGCAGTGGGGATTTTCCTCAGCAATTTCATCCTGAACTCCTTCGTGATGAAGAAGCCGTTTCGTGGTGAGCCGGTATCGTACGCGGATTATTTCAAAGGCGGACTGGGAACGCATCTGACCGGCGTCCTCGGTGGGATCATTTGGGGCATCGGGATGTCTTTCAACATTATTGCCTCGGGCCGGGCAGGTTTTGCGATTTCGTACGGATTGGGGCAGGGCGCCACGATGGTAGCAGCGCTGTGGGGCGTGTTCATCTGGAAAGAATTTCGCACCGCTCCGGCGGGGACATCGAAACTGATTGCCGCAATGTTCGCGTGCTTCTTAGTCGGATTGGGTTTGATCATCGTCGCACGCATGAGCTAGCGCGAGTTGACTGCGTTCCTGCAGGCAGTCTTTGGCCAAGAGAATCTCTCTTTTTGGATGAAAATATCTATTCTCTTAATTCGCGAGTAGCAGGGAGCACCTGGGCCTGGGAATCTTCCGCGGTGAACGCTGACAACGTTACTTTTGTCTTGACACTCTCGCAAACGGAACACTAACCTGAACGCACTTAAAGTGTTGGGGTGACACTCTGAGAACACGCCAGTCCAAGGATCCTCTACGTCAGGTGGAGGACAATGATGGTTCTATTTCTGATTCCTCCGGGTCGCCCTGCAGGTCTGCCTTGCAAGACGTAAAGCTGCGTCCCTTGATTGACCTTCCCGCGTTCGTTGCGAAGTCCGCAGGAGTCATTCTGTTGTGCCTGGCTGTCGCGGTGGGGATGCCAGCCGCTCCTCGCAAAGTCATCATCGATACGGACCCAGGCACGGACGACGCGATGGCGATCATGCTGGCGTTGAATTCGCCGGAACTCGATGTTCGAGCATTCACGGTGGTACCGGGCAATGTCACAGCGGCACAGGGTTTGGAAAACGCTCTGCGGATGGTTTCCCTGGCGAACCGGTGCGACATCCCGGTCGCGGCCGGCGCGCAGCACCCTTTGTTTCAAAAGTTGGTTACGGCGGAGTTCTGGCACGGCAAGAACGGACTGGCCAATATCGAGCTACCATCGGCTAAGTGTAAAGTCGACAATCGCTGGGGACCGGAACTGATCATTGAGATGGTGCACGCGGCGCCGCATGAGATTACACTCGTGCCGATTGGGCCGCTGACCAACATCGCGTTAGCGTTACAACGCGACCCCTCGATCGTCCCATTGGTGAAGGAAGTCATTATAATGGGTGGCTCGATTTCCGGCGGGAACGTGAACGCCTCGGCGGAAGCGAATATCTTCAACGATCCGGAAGCGGCGCAACTCGTGTTTCAAGCGGGATGGCCGCTCACGATGGTCGGGCTGGATGTCGGAGATAAAACCCTTCTGACCCGCAAGCATCTAGAACAACTGGGCAAGATGCACGGACCCGAGAGCGATTTCATTTACGGTGTGGCGAAATATCTGATTGAGCTAAGCGAGAAATTCGGTGATACCGGCACACCAATGTATGATCCACTGGCGGTCGGGGTGGCGATTGATGCGTCGCTCGTGAAGGCTCCGCCGATGCACGTGGATGTGGAGACCGTGGGCGTCTACACTCGAGGCGAAACGGTGGCGAACCGGCGGGGGGCGATTGAGCGCAATGTGCTGCACAAGTTTCCCGACGGGGAGCGCTACGTCATCGAAGGGTTGGACAAAGTCGAGCCCAACGCCAGAGTTTGCACGGAAGTGAATGCGGAACAATTTTTGAATTTGTTCGTAACTCGAATCCAAGGGAAGTAGTCCTGGGTCGAGATCTCGGTTTTTGGGTTACGGGTGGCGAAAGGAGTCTTTATCATGAGGGGTAGATTCGTTTCTTTGGCGGTCGTATGTCTTGCAGCGTTGTGTCTGGCTCCGGCGGTATTCGGCCAGGCGATAGGAACTTTCTCTGGCACCGTCACCGATAAGACCGGGGCGCCGATCTCAGGAGCCACGGTTACGGCCACTTCGCAGGGCACTGGGGCAGTTCGATCGACGCCCACCGATGATACCGGTCACTATTTGATTCCGCTGCTGCCTGTGGGCGTATACACAGTTCGGGTAGAGAACAAAGGCTTCCAGACCACCGAGAGCAAAGACCTGAAGCTGCAAGTGGATGAGTCCCGCGAAGTGGATTTCACGCTGGCACTCTCCTCGGTCTCTTCCACGGTGGAGGTGTCGGCCGCCGCAGTCGCGGTCGAGACGACCAACCCCTCTCTCGGACAGGTCATCACTTCGCAGCAAGTGACGCAGCTTCCCTTGAACGGACGCGACTTCGTGCAGCTTGCAACGCTGACGCCAGGTACCTCTCAGCAAACCAATCCCAACAGCTTTATCAACGGCGGCGCCAGCAGCGAAGTCTCTGCCCGTGGTTCGTTCTCTCTTTCCGTTGGTGGTTCGCGTACCAACAGCACGGATTGGCTGCTGGATGGCAATGACAACAACGAGTTGACCGCCGGAGGCATCGGCATTTTGTCTTCCATCGATTCGATTCAGGAATTCAAGGTGCTTACCTACAATTACTCCGCGGAGTATGGCTTGCGCGCGGGGCCGACAGTGCTGGTTACCACCAGGTCGGGAAGCAATAATTTTCACGGCTCGCTGTTCGAATTTCTGCGCAACACGGCCTTGGACGCGAAGAGCTTCTTTGCCACCTCGACGGAAAAGTTCAACCTGAATCAGTTCGGCGGCTCCATCGGTGGCCCAATCCGCAAGAACAAAACGTTCTTCTTCGTCGACGGCGAACAAAAGTTTCAGCGCAAGGGTATTACCTTCACCGGGTTAGTTCCCACGGATGCGCAGCGCACCGGCGATTTTACGGGGATTGCTACGCTCACCAATCCGAACGTTCCCAGCACTCCGTTTAAATGTGACGCTACCGACACTCCCATACCGGCTAATCCCGACGGAAGTCAGACCGGCGGCACGCCGTGCAATAAAATTCCTTCCAATCTGATCAATCCGATCGCGGCGCAGATGGTCGCTCTTTACCCTGAGCCGAATATCACTGGCCACAGCTACAACTACGTTAACTCCCCGGTTCGCAAGCTGGACGAAACCAAGTTCGATATCCGACTGGATCACAACTTCTCCAGCTCGGACACCATGTTTGCCCGCTTCAGCTACGATCAGGCAAGTTCTTATGTGCCTGGCGGAGCTCCCGGGTTTGCCTCGCAAAGCGCGTTTGCCAGCAACCAGGGAATCCTCAACCACGGCAGGAACATCGCTCTCTCCGAGACGCATATTTTCACTCCTACAACCGTGAACCAGATCAGCGGTGGTTACAACCGCATCTTCAACTACATCACCTCACAAGGAACAGGGAGTTGCGAAGCGGCCAAGATTGGTATTCCCGGCGCCAACCTGAATTGCGATGCCAGCAACGTTTGCCCTCCGGGAGGCGTAAGTTGTGGACTGACCTCGACTCAAATCGGCAATTATTTCGCCTTAGGCGATCGCGGGTTCGCTCCGTTTCAGGGCGGCACCAACGTTTTTATGGTCAACGATACTTTGGACATGATTCGCGGCAAGCACGATCTGAAGGTGGGATTGGGTATCCGCGCGAACCAAATGAACGTGCTGACCGAAGGATTCCAGGATGGTTTTTGGATCAACAGTGGCGCCTGGACCGGTGAGCCCATGGCGGACTTCCTGCTTGGACTGCCGAGCCTGGCTATTCACGACCAAACCTTCAATGGTGTGACCAGAGGGCGCCGCTGGAAGACATTCCGTCCGTTTATTCAGGACGACTGGCGCATCACCAGTAGCCTGACGCTGAATCTTGGAGTGGCCTGGAATTTGACCTCGCCCATTTCCGAAGTCCTTGACCGCCAATCCAATTTCGATCCTGCCACCGGAGCCTTTGTGATTGCCGGGCTTGACGCCAATCGCTACGCGAACATTAAGTGGGACAAGAAAGCGCTGGAGCCACGCATCGGCCTGGCCTGGAAGCCCTTTGGCAAAGACAGCACCGCGGTTCGAGCCGGTTACGCGATCTATCATGATTCTTCCTGGAGCCAGGGTGCGCAGGGGTTGTGGCAGAATCCGCCGTACTACGCGGAGTCCGACCGGTTTGGGTTCGGTGGCGCTTGCACCTTCGCTACCGCGGCTTGCGCTCTGCCGCCGTATAACCTCACGCCGTCGGCCATCAGCCTTTCCGATGGTTTTCAGATTTTCACGGCACCGCCCGATCCGGCTAGCTTCACCGGCACCATCCTTTCCACTAACAGGAACTTCCGGTTGGGCACTGTGCAACAGTTCAACGTGAACGTGGAACACCAATTGCCTGGCCAGGTAGTGCTCACGGTCGGTTATGCGGGTTCACGTTCCGCACACATCCTGATCGACGGAAACAACATCAACGTGAACACTCCCAACGCTTGCGCGGGCGGATCTGCTCCCGTATCCGGATATACGCTCGGATGCGGGCCTGGCGGCGCGTTTGTCGGCATCCCGTACCCGGCGTTTCCGTTCTCAACCATTTCGAACATTACGGATCAGGGCACCTCGCATTACAACGGTTTGCAGGTGAAAGCGGAGACCAAGAGTTCACGATACGGTCTCTACGCTTTGATCGGCTACACTTATTCGCGCACTTACGATAACGGGTTCAGCGACGGGCTGGGAACCACCATCGGAGCAACCTACTATCCCTTGCCCAACTGGTCGAAGCTCGACTGGGCGAAATCGCAGATCAACCTGAACAACAACTTCACCGCCAGCATCATCTACGACCTGCCCTTCGGCAAAGGGAAGCGTTATGGAAGCAATTGGAACGGCGCGATGAATTCCGTTCTCGGCAACTGGCAGGTGACGGTCATCGAGAAAATCACCAGCGGATTCCCGGTATATGTGGTCGACAGTTCCAACGGCTCTGGAGTCAACTTCCAGAACAATGGGCTCAGCTTGAACCGGCCGGACATGATCAGCGATCCAAACAAAGCTGGAACTGTTGCCTCCAATCCTAACCCCGGTTGCCAAACGTTGATTTCGCAAGGTGGTCTTGCTCCCGATAAAGTCCACAACGCCAATAATTGGTTCAATCCGTGTGCCTTTGCGGCACCAGCGGGCGGCGAGCTCGGCAATGCAAACCGTGCTCCGCTTAACGGACCAAACTTCATCAACACGGACTTCTCCGTCATCAAGCAGTTCACGCTGCCATGGGAAAACATGGGGCTGAACTTCCGCGCGGAGTTCTTCAACCTGTTTAATCACGCACAATTTGGATTGCCTGTTTCGCCGGGCACCGGATATGCCGACATCAATGGCGGTGGGTTCGGCGCAGAGAGCTTCACCGTGAACAACCCGCGGCTCGTGCAGTTTGGTCTGAAGTTGACGTTCTAGGCCAACGCGTGACAAAACTCGCTCACTCTGGAATTGGCCGACTCACCGGAACTTCGGTGGGTCGGCTCTCTTTTTGGCTGGCTTTGCTTGCCTCCCTGATGTTCGTCGCAGTCGCGACTCCGGCGCAGGAAAAAATCAAGGTTATCGTGGACCAGGACGCGCGTGGTCCGGGGACCAGCGATCAGGCGGCCATCCTTGTTTTCCTACAGTCGGAGAAATTCGACGTTCTGGGGATCACCACGGTCAGCGGCGACCAGTGGGTGAAGGAAGAAACCCAGCACGTATTGCGGATGCTGGAAATCGCGCAGCGCACCGACGTGCCGGTGATCGCCGGGGCGGAGCATCCCTTGGTCAATTCCAAGGAAGAATCGGAACGCTGGGAAGCGCTGTACGGAAAGTTCGAATACAAGGGTTGCTGGACCGACAAATTCGAGGCCATGCGCTCTACCGTTCGCGAGGAGCCCTATCACGGACCTGAAGTAGTGCCGCCAATGCCCGAGGGCGAGCCGCACATCAAGGCGCAGCCTGGGACTGCCGCGGAATTCATTGTGCAGATGGTGCACAAGTATCCGGGGCAGGTGGTTCTTTGGGCCGGCGGGCCTCTGACGAACTACGCCTTGGCATTAAAGCTTGATCCTTCGGTGGCGACGCTGGCGAAAGAGTTCGTGTTGATGGGCGGCGGATTGTACGCGGACCATGGCGGCATCGATACCGGCGCAATTGACGCCAGGCGCGAATTTAATTGGTGGTTCGATCCGGAAGCGGCGCAGATCGTGCTGCGGGCGCCGTGGAAAAAGATGACCATCACGCCGATCGACATCTCGGTGAAGACCCATTACACCAACGAGCTGAAGAAAAAGATCGCTGACAAGAAAACGCCGATCACCGAGTACATCGACAAGTACACCTTACCCGGATATATGTGGGATGAGATCGCCGGAGTTGCCATCATCGATCCTTCGATTATCACGGGGCAGAAGAAACTGTACATGGATATCGACATCGATCACGGCGCCAGCTACGGAAAGACCATTTTCTGGGACTCAACCGCAAAAGTTCCGCCCTACCTGCGACTGGCGAATGTCCAGTTCGATATCGATGCCGAAAAATTCTATGGAATCTTTGTCGATTTGATGACGCGCCCGCCGGGACCGAAGTAGTGGAACAAAGTAGCGCGCTTTTATCTCATTTCTCACCCTATCTATTGGAGACTTAGGTTGAATATCAAACGAATCTGCTTGGCCTTGCTGCTGCTTGTCCTGTCGGGCCCGTGCGCCATGGCACAAGCGCGTCGCAAGGTCATCATCAACGAAGATTGCTCCGGCCCGGGAGGCAGCAACCTCCAGACAATCCTGCTGATGATTCAATCGCCCAAGGTGGAAGTGCTGGGCATTACCGTTGTGAGCGGCGACCAGTGGCGCGACGAAGAGGTCGCGCATACGCTCCGGCTACTGGAAATTATCGGCCGCACGGATATTCCCGTTGTTCCGGGTGCGATGTTCCCGCTGGTGCGCTCTCGCGACGAAGCCCTCCTTTGGCAGGAGCGCTACGGAAATGTTTCCTACGCGGGCGCCTGGGACCCGCGCTGGTGGCACGAAGCGTTCGTGGTGCCGAAGCTGCCGGAAGGCGAGCCCACGACGAAACCTTCCTCAGAGGATGCGGCGCACTTTCTGGTTCGCATGGTGCGCAAATATCCCCACGAAGTCACCATTTACGAGGGCGGGCCAATGACCAATCTTGCGTTGGCGACCACCATCGATCCTGAGTTTCCAGAATTGGCGGAGGAACTTGTATTCATGGGTGGAAGCTTGCGGCCGGAGTCCGACAATCCGGAATTCGCGAACACGCCGCGCCACGAATTTAATTTCTGGTTTGACCCGGAAGCCGCGTCTCGGGTGCTCCGCGCGGCGTGGAAAAAAATCACTTGTACGCCCACGGATATTTCCGTTACGACCCGGCTGACGCCTGCGCTGGTGAAGGAAATCGCCAAGAGCGACACGCCGCTGGCGCAATATGTGGCTCGCTATTTCAGGCCCGGACCGGGCTCCGACTACATGTGGGACGAACTGGCGGCTGCAGCCTGGATCGATCCGACATTGATCACCAAGAGCGAAACTTTGTACATGGATGTGGACCTGGATCACGGTGCGGGGTACGGGAACACGCTCACCTGGTCGGAAAAAGGGAAGCCAAGGTTGCCTTTACGGCAGGTGCAGATTCAGGTCGATGTGGATCGCGAAAGACTATTCCGGATGTTTGTGGAGCTGATGCGCGCTCCCATTTCCCTCGCAGTTCCTTCCGCTCACTGATTGTGCGAGGCGGCTCCGGTAGAAGGAGAGGGTTGCCCACGCAGCGTGTAAACAAATTGCTGGATTTCATGGCGTTCCCGTTCGCTTTGTTGGTCTTTTTGTTTCGAGATTTGATCGTAAAGTTCGATCTCATGGCGAGCTTTCGCAGCCTCGCCTGTCAGCCGGTAAACGGCGGCCAGTCGAAAATGAGCCTCGGCTAAAGAAGGCGCAGTTCCGATAGCTTTCTGGTAGGCGTCAATCGCTTTGGCCGAATCATTCCGGCTAGCGTACAGAATTCCCAGCTGTAGATATGCATCTCCCAACTGCGGATCAAGTTTCACGGCGGTGAGCAACGAGGACTCCACGAGCACGGAAGATTCCGTCGACTGCGGGTCCTTGGTCAGCGCAACCGCATAGTAGTAATGAGCCAACGCATTTTCCGGATGCAGGCTGGTGAATCGCTTAAGCCTCTCCGTCCAGCCCGGCGGCTCGGACTTTTCGACGGACTGAATCTTGCCGAGGAACAAGTAAGGAGTCGGATCGGTTGGATCCAGGTCACAAGCGGCGGCGAGTTGTTCTGTTACTTCCTTGGTAAGGCCGCGGCCGTACAATGCGACTCCGAGGCCAAGCAAAATGCGAGCCGAGCGGGGAAATAACTGATGTCCCTTGGTGAAGACCTCGGAGGCCGGATCCAACGCGCGATGCAGCAGCAACTCGGCGCCCCAGGCGAAGAGATTTGTTTCCGTCGGCTCCATCCTGGCTGCCCGCTCGTATTCGCGCACGGCTTCCAGCGACTGCCCTTCACTTTCCGCAATATCTCCCAGTAGTTCGTGCAATTCCGCATTGTCCGGACCAACGCGCAGGGCGGCTACGCGTTTTTTTTCTTCTGTGATGTTGGCGCCGTTCAAGGATACCGTTGCCTTCGCGAGAGATTCCTTAGTGCGCATACCGACGTCCGAGCCGTGGCCGCCAAGATTTGTCGGGTCGGTTACGCCTGCAACCGTGAAGGTGGGCTCGACAGAAAATTCCATTGGAGGCGCGATGCTCTTGCTCGATTCGGAGTTCGCGTCCGGTTGAAGTCGGAAGTCGACAATCATCTCCCGGCCCTGTTCAAGGGCAAGCGGCTCCTTTTTGGCGTCTTGCCAACCCATCCGTTTGACCCGGAGTGTAAATGTTCCTTTAGTGAGCCCAGCAAAACGATAGTGGCCTTGCGAATCTGTGATGGTGTTGAGAATCTTTCCCGTGTCGTGGTTCTCTAACGAAACGGCTGCGCTTTTGAGCGGATGGTTTTGAGGGTCACTGATGGTGCCGTGCAGGGCCGTGGAGTTTTCTGCGGACCGGCTTTGGCGCGCAGCTATAGGCATAAGCGAAGCGATGAAAACGGCCGCTGCTGCCAGGAATCGAAAGCGGCGTGTTGTAAGAAGGGTTGTCATGCAGGAACTCTGCGTCGCTGGTCGGGAATAATTTTAGCTTTGCAGTCTAACATCTGCAATCGAGCTGCGTTCGTACATGCCTGCGAGAACCGGAACTTGCCAACTGGCTGGCGAGACGCCGGGCATTGCCGCGCTATTAGGGAAGTTGCGTCAATTCCTCTTCCGCGACGGGATGGCCTGGGCGTTGCTTTAGAAGTTCTAGAAGAACGCTGCGCGCTTTCTGGGTCTCGCCTTCCATGGCGTAGAGCCTGCTCAGGTTCAGATACGCCTGGTCGAAGGACGGCGCAACGCGTATGGACTCTTGGAAACTGTGCTCCGCTTCGTTCCTGCGTTTCGTACGCAGGTAAAGAATGCCAAGGTTGTTGAGGGCCTCGGGATAAACGGGCCGCGCGGCCAGCGCTTTTTGCAGATACTCGTAGGCCTGCTGAGTCTGGTCGAGCTGCGCGAAGACCATGCCCATGCCGTAGTTTGCTTCGGGGTCCGCCGCATTCATCTCCAGTGAATGTTGAAAGGCGCTCTTGGCCTCCTCCCACTGCTTCTCCTGCCGGTGGGCATTGCCGAGATTATTGAGGGCGATCGTGTAGTCCGGGTCGAGCTTTAATGCTTGCCTGAAATTGCTGATGGCCTCGTCGGTGCGACCCGCGCGCGCCGCCAGAATTCCCAGGTTGTTCCAGGATTTGGGTAGTGTGCCGGGATAATTCGGTTGTAGCTGAACAGCGCGTTCAAAACTCCTGCGCGCCTCGGCTGATTCTTGCTGCTGCAAATAGACGCTGCCCAGGCCGTAGTGCGCTTCGGCGCTGGA
>Ga0210394_10005290_pt1 | contig 14531 bp, 7 predicted proteins | sample IncBWC12MmetaG_FD_160121 | JGI IMG/M metagenome (GOLD analysis project Ga0210394, IMG submission 160121) | Forest soil microbial communities from Barre Woods Harvard Forest LTER site, Petersham, Massachusetts, United States - Inc-BW-C-12-M | ecosystem: Environmental > Terrestrial > Soil >...
GGAATTTCCTGCGGGGACCGACCCACAGGAAATGGTGCGCGTGCTGGAGCAGCGCGTCGCGGAATTAGGAGAAGCTGCCGAGAAAAGCGCAGGTGCAAAAGCGCAGGCGGCGGGCGCGTAGCACAGACTTTCAGTCTGTGGGGGTTTGTCTGATCCGCCGGGGCCAGGCGCGCCAGCCAGGGTCAGTTTGGAAACCAAGGGACCAAACAGGCGGCAGCAAAGCCGGTATCTGTAGCGCCCGCCTTTCTTTTCAGGCGGGCACTGCGACGGGGGCCCCGGATGCCCGCCTGAAAAGAAAGGCGGGCGCTACAACGCTTGTAGTTTTTCCGCAGCCACTGAAGTCTGTGCCACTTACGCCTCGGCGTTGGCTCGGATCTGCTGCCAGCGCTTGGGGCGCTTTTTCATGTCGAGGATTTTCTTGCGCAGGCGGATGGACTTCGGCGTGACTTCAACCAGCTCGTCGTCGGAGATGAACTCGATGGCCTGCTCCAGGCTGAGCTGGCGGTGGGGAATCAGGCGGATGGCCTCGTCGGCGGAGGAGGCGCGCATGTTGGTCTGCTTCTTTTCCTTGGTGACGTTGACGTCCATGTCGGCGTCACGCGAATTTTCGCCAACGATCATGCCTTCGTAAACTTCCTCGCCGGGGCCAACGAACAGCTCGCCTCGCTCCTGCAAGTTCCATAATGCGAAGGCGGTCGTGTGGCCGGCGCGATCGGCCACCAGTGCGCCGGTGGGGCGCGAGGCCATTTCGCCGCCGTACTCGGTCCAGCCCTCGAACAGCGTGTGCAGCTGCGCGGTGCCGCGCGTGTCCGTCAGCAATTGGCCGCGTAGGCCGATCAGGCCGCGCGACGGGATGGTGAATTCCATGCGCACCCAGCCCGAGCCGTGATTCACCATTTTGCCCAGCTCGCCGCGGCGGCGGCCCAGCGTTTCCATGATCACGCCAACGAACGACTCCGGCGAATCCACCACCAGGCGCTCGAGCGGCTCGAGTTTCTTGCCGTTTTCCTCGCGGACCACAATCTCCGGCTTGCCCACCATCAGCTCGTAGCCTTCGCGGCGCATGGTTTCGATCAGGATGGCCAGCTGCAATTCGCCGCGCGCGAAGACGCGGAACACGTCGGTGGTTTCGGAATCGGTGATGCGCAGGGAAACGTTGGTGACGAGCTCTTTTTGCAAGCGGGCGCGAATGTCGCGCGAGGTCACCCACTGGCCTTCGCGGCCGGAGAGCGGGCTCGTATTCACCGTGAAATTCATGGACAGGGTGGGCTCATCCACGACAAGGTGCTCGAGCGGCGCGGGATTTTCCAGGTCCGTAAGGCTCTCTCCGATTTGAATGCCCTCGACGCCGGCCACCGCGGCGATGTCGCCGCAAGGCACTTCCTCGGCTTCGTCGCGTTCCAGGCCGCGGAAGGTGTAGAGCTTGGTGAGGCGCGTGGGCACGATCTCGCCCCCGAGCTTGGCGATGCCCACATCGGCGCCGCGGCGCAGCGTGCCGTTGAAGACGCGGCCGATGGAGATGCGCCCGAGAAAATCGCTGTAGTCGAGGTTCATCACCTGCGCTTGCAGGACGCCCGCGGGATCGCCGGAAGGCTCGGGAATCGCCGACAGGATGGTCTCAAAGAGCGGTTGAAGATTCTGTGAGCCGTCGTCGAGTTTCCTGTGAGCGATGCCCTTTTTCGCGTCGGTGTAGAGCACCGGAAAATCGAGCTGGTCCTCGGTGGCTTCCAGGTCGATGAACAGGTCGTAGATTTCGTTCAAGACGGCATCGGCGCGCGCGTCGGCGCGGTCGATCTTGTTCAGCACGATGATGGGGAAAAGCTTGGCTTGCAGCGCTTTCTGCAGAACATAGCGCGTTTGCGGCAGCGGGCCCTCGCTCGCGTCCACCAGCAGAAGCACGCCATCGACCATTTTCAGGGCGCGCTCGACCTCACCGCCGAAATCGCTGTGGCCGGGCGTATCCACGATGTTGATTTTCACGCCGCTATAAAAGAGGGCCGTGTTTTTGGCCAGGATGGTAATGCCGCGCTCGCGCTCCAGCTCATTCGAGTCCATGACGCGCCGCGCCACGACCTGATTCTCGCGGAACACGCCGCTCTGATGCAGCATGGCGTCCACCAGCGTGGTCTTGCCGTGGTCCACGTGGGCGATGATGGCGATATTGCGAATCGGCGGCATGGCGGTCGAGCCTACACCCCTAGATCGATTGTAGTTTCTTCGGAGCAGCCAGAGAAACAAAAAGGGCTGCAAGTGCGAACTTGCAGCCCCCGCGTTCGATTCCGAGAGGAATTACAAGTGCATCCGAAGTGTCAAGACTATCATGACAGGCAGCTTGGCGCTACCGATGCGAAGGTCCGGCGTGCAATCAGCGACGGCCGATTTCGCTGGCGCGCAAACATTACAGAGACGCCTCGCACGCGCCTGAAAACGAGGACGAGCGATCGTCTCGCGGCACCGTTACTTTGCCGGATCGACTTGAGCGGAGATCTGCTCGACCCACGAGGAGGTGTCGGCGGCTGCGTCCTGGGCGTTTTCCATGCGCGGCTTCTTGAAATCGAGGTGGTAGCCCGGCAGGTCCATGGAAGTGACCACGCGGCTGTCACCCTGCACCGTCATTTTCAGCGTCACGGTCTTGCATGACTCGCACGCGTTGTGGGCGTAGACCAGCATGCTGAGGCTCTGCTTTCCGCCGCTGATGACCAGTGTGTTGGCGTCGGTCTGGCCGGTTGTGAGCTTGAACTGATACGCGCCGGCCGGCAGCGTGGCGCCATTCCACTGCGCGGGGCGGTTCAACTTAAACGTCCCCGACAGCAAGGTATTTGCAGACGCGGACGAGGAGAGCATTCCGAAAGAAAACAATGCAACCGCAACCACGAGGGCCCTGGAAAAGGTACGCATGTGCTTCTTGACTCCTTTAAGCTCTAAGCTTCAAAAATTGTTACCGCGGGGCCCGAATACAATCCGTTCACCAGGTTTCGTTCTAGGGAAATGTTGACGCGTTGCAGAGGACCCCGCGATGGTACGGGCGTACCGCGGGGTGCCAAAACATGCACCGGTACGGACGTACCCGGGCCAGGAAGCGGCAAGCAGTGCGCCGGAAGTGACGGAAAACAAATCGCTTCGCTCATGAAGCTATGCCTCGAGCCCACACAAGCGCATCAGCGAATCATTAGCTTATTGGCTACACGCGCCTGCGATCAGACGGGTGTGCCCACCAGAAGAGGTGTCAATCGGCGCGCCGGGGGGCTTCAAGGAACGCCTCACCCGGAGCCCTCTCAGGGTAGAATCGGGCGGATATGAAGAGCCGGCGGATTCGCGTGGGCCTGAGATTCCTGGGCGCTCTGGCGCTGGCCGCGGCGCTCGCCTGGGCGGCCGCGGCACAGACAACGTGGTTCGCGCCGGATGTGGCAGTCATCAGCAAGCTGCGAGACGAGGAGTCGCAACACTCGCAGATCATGGAGGTAATGGGCTATCTCACCGACGTGTACGGGCCGCGGCTGACCAATTCGCCGAACATTCGCGAAGCCGCGGACTACGCCTTGAAAACGCTCCAGGGCTACAGGCTTTCGAATGTGCACGAAGAGACGTGGGGCCCGTTCGGGCGCGGCTGGTCCAACGAGCTGTTCGAAGCGAATGAGATCGCGCCGCGGCAGTTCCCCTTGATCGCGTTTCCCAAGGCGTGGACGCCGGGCACGAACGGGCCGGTAACCGCGGACGCGATCTACGCGAAACTCGAGAAGGAAGAAGACTTCGCCTGGTTTCGCGGGAAGCTGCGCGGCAAGTTCGTGCTGACGACGCCCCTGCGCGCCGCCGAGCCGCAGTGGGAAGCTCCCGCGCACCGCCTCACCGAACAGGAGCTGGCGACCCTGGGAGAGCCGCGCCCGCCGCAAGCCCCGCCGGACAAGGAAACGCTTGAGCGGCTGCGGAAGCAGCAGGAGTTCAACGCCAAGCTGGTGAAGTTTCTGACTGACGAAGGCGCTGTGGCCTGGCTCGAGCCTTCGCCGCACGACGGCGGAATCATCACCGTGCAGGCGGGCGGCGCGCGCGACCCCAAAGATCCTCCGGTGCTGCCGCGCCTGGCGGTGGACGTTGAGAACTACGAGCGCGTCTTCCGCACGCTGGAGAAAAATATTCCCGTGACGCTGCGCATCAACATCGCCAACAAGTTCTACGACGACAATCTGGACTCATTCAACATTGTGGCGGAAATTCCCGGCGCGGACAAAGCCGACGAGGTGGTGATGCTGGGCGCGCACTTCGATTCCTGGGCGGCCGGTACCGGCGCCACGGACAACGCCGCCGGCTCGGTGGTGATGATGGAGGCGATGCGCCTGCTGAAAGCGTGCAACGCCAAGATGCGCCGCACGGTGCGTCTGGCGCTGTGGACCGGCGAGGAAGAGGGGCTGCTGGGGTCGCGCGCCTACGTGCAGCAGCATTTCGCAGACAAGGGCTCGATGTCCGTCAAGCCTGACCATGCCAGGCTTTCCGTTTATTTCAACGTGGATAATGGGACGGGGAAAATCCGCGGGATTTATCTGCAGGGCAACGACGCCGTGAAGCCGATTTTTGAGAAGTGGATGGAGCCCTTCCGGGCCGATGGCATGACCACGCTTTCGCCGCGCGGGACCGGCGGCACCGATCATGTTTCTTTCGACGAAGTCGGCCTGCCCGCCTTCCAGTTCATTCAAGATCCCATCGACTACGATACCCGCACGCACCACACCAACATGGATGTGTACGAGCGCATCCAGCCGGCGGATTTAAAGCAGATGGCGGTGATTGTGGCTTCGTTTGCGTACCAGACCGCCAATGCGGAGGAGCTGCTGCCGCGCAAGCCGCTACCGAAGAAGTAGGCCTTGTTTCTTCGGAGATTCTGTTTCGGATTCTGAGATTTTGTTTCCAGGGTGCCGCACCCTTGCGGTTTTCAAGGGTGCGGGTTTTGTGGTGCTGCATGGGAAAACCCGCACCCTTCGCACAATTCGCGAAGGGTGCGGCACCCCAACCGTCTCTCCGGTGGCGCAACGGCTTTTGGTTAGGGCGCCGCCTTTGTGCCGGGGCGCGCGACTTCGGTGCTAAGGATTGGTGGTTCTACTTGTTGGTATTGTTGTTGTTCTTGCTCAGGCGGCGGTAATACTCGGCCACGGATTCTTCGTAGCCCTGCGGAACCGATTTTGTGTCGCCCATGCGCACCTGGCCGGCGTCCTTGTCGTCGAGCTGGCGGCGCAGCTGCAGCTCGAGCTTGTCCACGTCGGCGAGCACCTGGGAATGGAGCTGTTCGACAAGCGCGGGATTACCCGGGAAGCGGCTGGGATCGAGTTTTTCCATTTCCTGGATCAGGTCCTGAACTTCCTTCGCGCTCTCGGGATCATCGCGCACGGTCTGGCGAAGCTGGTTCAAGTCGCGCAGCGTGTCGTCATAGGCGCGCTGCGGGGGAACGGGAGAATTATCGGGCTGCCTGGGAGAGCCGGTAGGCGTGTTGTTGCCGGTGTCCAGATTGCCGTAGAGAGTGCCGTTGTTTCCGCCGCCGTTGTAGGTGTTGCCGTAGGCGGCTCCGTTGTCCCCGCCGCCGCCGATTCTCGCTCCGGGACCGCCGTTCGGTCCGTAGGCGCCCTGGCCGCGGCCATACTGCTGCCCACCGTTCTGCCCTTGGCCGCCCTGCTGACCTTGTCCTTGGGCTTGACCCTGTCCTTGCCCTTGCCCTTGCTGGCGGCCCTGGCCATCACGGGTTAGAGTGCCCAGCTGATTGCGTAGGCGCTCGACGCGGTTCAGCGCGGTCTCGATGCCCTGCTGCGAATCGTTCCCGTTGCCCTGCTGCGGGGAGGAGCCCATGGCCGCCTGCGTGTCATGCAGCTCCTTTTCGAGGCGCTGCATTCCGGCGGCGATTTCCGGCTCCATGCCGTTGGCGTTGGGATCGATGCCGCGGCGCATCCAGTCGGCGCCGCGCTGGACGCGCGCGCGCAGGTCGGACTGCTGCATGTCGCCGAGGGCTTCGCGCAGCTTGGTGGAAGCCGCGCCTTGATTCTCAACGGACAGCTGGCGCGCGGCGTCCTGCATATTCTTTTCCAGGGCGCCCAAATCGTCGGACAGCTTCTCGCGGTCGTCGGCCAGCTTCTTGCGCTCCTGCGCCCCGACCATCGGCCCGGGACCCTGGCCAAATGCCTGCTGAATCTTGCCGGCGTTGTCCTGCTCATCTTTAGCCAGGCGGCTGGCCTCATCGGCGAGCGAATCGACTTTTCCGGACGACTGCTGCTGGCGCATGCTGCCGAGCAGGTCGGTGGCTTCCTTCAGGCGATCGGCGGCGCGGCGCGCTTCCGCTTCACTTTGTTGCGGAGACGTGGCGCGGCGCATGTCATCGGTGGCCTGGCGCAGCCGATCCAGCGACTGCTGGACGCGCGGATCGCCCGAACTGCCATTGGCGCCGGATTGTCCATTGGCTCCGGATTGTCCGGAACCCGACTGGCCCGAAGAACCCTGCGCGTTGCCCTGCTGCGAGCTCGATTGCGAGCCGGAACCACTCTGGCCGTTGTTGCGGGCCATCTGCTCCATCTGGCGCTGCAGCTCTTCGGCCTGGCGGCGCAGCATTTCCTGCTGCCAGCGCTGCTCGGAGCTTTGCTGGTTGTTTTGTTGTTGTTGGGCCAGCTCTTCCTGGCGGCGCGCCAGCTGATCGAGCTTCTGCATCGCCTCGTCGATTGCCTTCTGCTGCTGGCTCGCCGAGCCGGCGGTCTGCGCGGTTTCGTACTGATTCTTCTCGGTGTCCAGCTCGAGATCGAACAGGCTGGCGAGATCGCGCCCGGCGCCCCCGCCCGCTCCGCCGCCTCCGCCCTGGCTGCCGAAGGCGACTTCAATCTGGCGGAAGGTGGCCTCGGCGCGCAGCAGATATTGCAGGGCCTTCTGCTCGCTAGGCAGCGCATCCTTCCATTTCTGCTGCTGCAATTTGTCGGCGGCCGGGCCCATGGCGTCGGAAGCCGCGTTCATGTCCTTCACGAAGCTGCCGAACTCGTCGTTTTGCTGCGAGAGTTCGCGGCTCTGCATGCGGTTCGCCAGGGAGCGCGCCTGCGCGCCCAGCTTGCCCTGCACACCAGCGAGGAAATTGGCGGCGTCGGCCAATTGCTGCTGGGTCGCGTTTTTGTCGCCCTGATGCTTCCAGGTCTCGGCGATGATTTCCTTTTCGCGCTGGGAGATGTCGTTCTGATCGCCTCCTCCCATGCCGCCCCCGCCGCCTCCACCGCCGCCCATGGCTTGTGCCTGCGTGAATTCGCGCTCGAAGGGATCGGCCTGGATGAAGGAGATGTCCGTGCGGGATTCCGAGTGCGCGTCCTTGGCCACGGCGTAGATGCTGACCACGTCGCCGGGCACAGCCTTGAAATCCTCGAGAGAAAGCACCGTGGAACCGTCGGCCTGCTTCACGCCTTTGCTCGTCAGAAGATCAACGGTCTGCTCAGGCCCGCCGTTCACGGAATAGTGCAGGGTCATCTCGGAGAGGCCGAATTCGTCCTCGCCCTTGAGCGCTACGGTCACTTCCTCGATGGGGCTGGCGCGGTAGTCATGGCCGGGGCGCGCGATGATCACGTTGGGCGGCTCGGCCTTGCGCGCCTCGATGAAGAAATCGTTGGAGAGGCGCACGGGCTGGCCCTGATCGAGCGCGGCGACGTGGTACACGCCATCCTTCTCCATGCGGACGGTGCCCTTGTACACGTTGCCTTCGCCGCCGCTCAGGCGAATCTGTTTCTCGTCATCCAGCACCAGCAGGCCGTCGCGCAAGGGCTTGTCGGTTTGAACTTCCAGGTCGGCGTCGGTGCCTTCCACGGCGCGCAGGTCGCCGCCGCGCTCCTCGGTCACATTTTGCAGGTGCGTCCAGGAGGGATAGCGGTAGGTCACGCGGACGTTCTTGACGCTCGGCAGGTCGAGCACGCGGACGTTGTAATGCTTCGAGTCGAGCGGGCCGGCTTGCACGTAATACTCGACGCTCTCAGGGAGGCCGCCAAAAACGAATTGAAAGCCGGAGCCTCCGGCCTGCGGGCGCATGATCACCTGATCCCACTTGGAGGCGCTCTGGTAGCGCGCGTACAGGCGCACATTCTGGGTGTTCAGGCCGACGAGCTGCGCCGTCACCATCAGATCGGAGTTGCGCCGGACAGTGATGTCGCCGGGGACCACTTGAATGTCATAGAAGGGCGCCGTGCCGCTGTGCGGCGAGGCGGCCCAGAGCAAAGCCGCCCCTTCGCCGAAAAATCCGGGACCGGCGAGGATCAGCCAGACGAGGATTGCCAGTGAAACCGCCCCGACACCGAGAAACGTCGCCAGTTGCTTGTCGGGGACCAGCGACTTGGGTTCCGCGCCGCGCGCCACGTTGAGCGTATCGAGGGCCAGCAAATCCAGAAACGGCTCGCGCTTTTCGGCGTCGCGCTCGGCAAAGGTCACCAGGCGCTGCTTGAATTCGGGATACATCTCCTCGGCCCGGCGGGCGGCGCGGCGGCGGTTCAGCGCCACGAGCGGCAGGGCGATGCCGAACGTCACCGCCAGCACCAGCGCAAAGAGGAGCACGACGCGCGCGCTGGTGACACTCCAGCGGGAGAACGCCAGGGCATTGGTGATCAGGACGAGCAGAACCGTAGCGGCGAGGGCCACGGACGTGAGGATGGCAGCCCCGCGCAACATCGCGCCCAGGCGTAACCTCTTCTCTAATTGGTGGATATAGGAGTTGAGCTGATCTCGAAAGCTCATAAATCCTCCTGGTGTTGCGCCCCGAGATATCGATCCGCCAGCAGGGACTCAGCGATGACTGCGGCGAGGACTAGAAGCATAATATACCACCACAAACGGAAGGGCTGGGTCTGTTCCTGCGCGGAAGCTCCGGCCGCCCCCTGCGCCGCGGCGCCGGTGCCCGAATTTCCCCGCCACAGCGCCAGCGTGTCGTCCGGCAGGATTTCCAGGTTGGATTCCCGGCGGTCGGGATTGACGCCGACCACGTCGTGGCGGCCGTTGGCGAGCTGCAGCTCGTAAAATCCGGCTTGCGACAGCTGGTAGGTCTGGGCAGAGGTCGAATCTTTCAGTGTGAGGGGCCGATGTCCCTGGGGATCGATCACCTCGACGCCCACGGATTGCTCCTTCGAGGTGCGCAGCTCAAGGAAGGAATCCACTACGCGCGCGCCGCTGCGGTTTTGGATGCCGGACAGGTAGAGCGCGGTCTGCTCGACAAACGGCACGAAGATGGGGTGGAGAGGGAAGTCGTTGGTCAGGTTATCGAGACCGGAAGTGAAAAGCAGGATGTTGCCCTCGCCGATTTTCTTCTCCAGCAGCAAGGGGGTGCCATCGGAGAGATGAGCGATCACGCGGGCGCCGGCGGGGTCGACGCGCACAGCAAAATAAAACTTCACGCCGGACCAGTGGTCGGCCTTCTCGACGGAGGGATGCGACGGATCGGCGTCGGCTACGTTCAGATAGTGGTCGCCGGTGCGGGAATAGTCGCGCGAATCGAGAATGTTGCTGCCGAAGACGGGCACGCGCGCGCTGTGCGCCGCCGACGTGCCTTCGGCGATCCACACGCTGCCGCCGTTTTGCACGTACTTCAGAAGCGCGCTTTCAAAATTTGCCGGGACGGAGATCAAGTCTGACAGGACCACGAACGCGTACTTGTTGAGCTGCTGGTTGGCCGCTTCGCCGGCGCTGACTGCGTCCAGGACGAAGGCCGACTCCGCGGCCGAGCCGAGCGCGGAGCGGAAATAGAGCAGCGAGCGCGAGTCGCCGGCATCCGAAACGAAGAGCGCATGGCGCGGGTCGGAGCGCTCGACGGCGAACTGGCTCACGTCGTCGGCGGGGAACGTGTCCGCGGAATCGATGCGCACTTCGCAGCGCGTGAAGCCGTAGGGCACGTCTAGGGATTGAAACTCCACCGTGGCGCGGCCGTTCGCGGGCACTTGCGCGGGCTTGGTGGCAGCGGTCTTTCCATTCACGACCAGGGAAACCGTACGCGTCGCAGCCGGAGTGCCGAATCCGGCGATGACCGCCTGCACGCGCGCTTTCTTGGGGTCAAATACCTGTCCCGGCGCGTTTACGCTTTCCACGGTCCAGTTAGGGACGGACTCTTTGACCACCGGATGAAGGACGAGGGTGACGTTCACCGGCAGCGCCAATTCTGAAAAGCTCGCGGGCATGGCGGACTTCTGCACGTCGCTAAAAAAGTGCAGCTCGATGGGCGTGGGAACCGACCCGGCGAGCGACCGCACGGCGCGCGCGAGTTCGCCATAGCTGGCGCGTGAATCGCCCGGCTGAATGGTGTCCACGGCAGCGCGCAACGTCCCCGAATCGAGTGAGGCTTGCGAGAGCACTTGAATCGAAGAGCCGAGGGCCATCACCTGCGCCTTGTCAGCGGGGCGGCGCGAAGAGAGCACGGAGAGCGCCTCGCGCTTCGCGTCCGCCAGGCGCGTTCCCGCGCGCATGCTGAACGAATCGTCGATCACCAGCAGCACCAGCTTTTCGCTGTTCATGGTCGCCGCGGTGCGATTTATAAAGGGGTTGGCGAAGGCCAGCGCCAGCAGCAGGAACAGCGCGGCGCGCAGCGATAGCAGCAGCAGGTAGCGCAGGCGGCGGTGCTTGATCGAGCTTTGCGTGCGCTTCTCGAAAAACATCAGCGAGCTGAACGGGCGCGGGTTGGTGGTGTGCCGCCGCAGCAAGTGCACATAAAACGGTATGGCCAGCGCGGCGATGCCCGCCAGGAACCAGGGTGCGAGGAGGCCCATCTAGTCCCTCCCCTGGCGGATGGAGAGGTATTCGCGCAGGGAGTCGTCGAGGGGGCGGTCGGTGACGAGCAGGTGATAATCCATGCCCGCGCCGCGCGTTTTGTCGCGCAGCTCGTCGACGTGCGCGTCGAATTTCTTGCGGTATTCGTCGCGCACGTATTCCGGGGTGATTTCGATCCTGTCCTGGGTCTCGAGATCGACCAGCGTCGAAGGCTCGCGGATTTCCGGACGAATTTCCTTGGGGTCGAGGACATGGAACAGCACGACTTCGTTGCCGTGAAAGCGCAACGGCTCGACAGTGCGCACGATGTGCTCCGGCGAATCGTAAAAATCGGAGATGAAGACAACGATGCCGCGGCGGCGCAGGAACTGCTGAAAATGATCAAGCGGCTTGGCGAAGTCGGTGCGGGCATGCGGCTCGGCGTGCTCGAGGCCGCTGAGCAGGCGATGCAGCTGTCCCTGGCGCGTGGAGGGGCGAATGTAGGTGCGAACTTCGTCGTCAAAGACGATCAGGCCCGCGGCGTCGCGCTGATTTTGTATGGCGAGATAAAAGAGAGAAGCCGCCGCGAAGCGCGCGTAGTCCATTTTATTTACGGCGTGAGACGAAAATTTCATGGAGTTGCTGGCATCGAGCAGCACGGTCAGGATGCTGTTGGTCTCGCCGCGGTAGCGCTTCAGGTAGGCGCGCTCGGTGCGCGCGAAGACGTTCCAGTCCACGTGGCGCAGGTCGTCGCCCGGCGAGTAGGCGCGGTACTCGGCGAATTCCTGGCTGAACCCGAAGTCCGGCGAGCGGTGCAGGCCGTTGACGAAGCCGTCCACCACGGTCTTCGCCACCAGATCCAGGCCGGAGATTCCGGCGAGCACCGCGGGATCGAGGAAGCGTTGCAGCATCGAAGCGATGTTCTCCTGGCCGACAGCAGAGGTTTCAGGAGCTGCCGACAAAGCGTTATGGGTGCCGCACCCTTGTGTTTTTCAAGGGTGCGGGTTTTCACATTCTCCGCGGCGATCTTCAATCCTGCCGGTCTCGGGAGAAAAACCGCACCCTTCACAAAAGGCGTGAAGGGTGCGGCACCCGCCGGTCGCCCGACTTGGCTTTCAAGCCAAGACCAGTCGGAAACCCACAGGCTGAAGCCTGCGCTACTTACGCCTTCGACGGCGGCGGCATGGCCTGCAGCAATTGCCGCAAAATCTCGTCCGAATCGATGCGGTCCGATTCGGCGTGGAAGTTCAATAAGATGCGGTGGCGCAGCACCGGGATAGCCAGCGCCAGAATGTCTTCGTAAGCCACGTGGTAGCGGCGATGCGCCAGCGCCCGCGCCTTGGAGGCCAATACGATAAATTGCGCGGCGCGTACGCTGGCTCCGTAGTTGACGTACTTCTTCACGAAGTCCGGCGCGGCCCCGCTGTTGTGCCGCGTGGCGCGCACCAGGTTCACCACGTATTGCGCGAGCGAATCGCCGATCGGCACCATGCGCACCAGTTGCTGGAAATCGAGAATCTCCTCAGCGGAAGTGACGGCCTCGACCTGCGTCACGCGCGTCGTGGTGGTCAGGTCCACCACCTTTATTTCGTCGGCGGCGCTCAAGTAATCGAGCACGGTGTTGAAGAGGAAGCGGTCCAGTTGCGCCTCGGGCAGCGGGTACGTGCCTTCGAGCTCGATCGGGTTTTGCGTCGCCAGCACGAAGAACGGCGCGGGCAGCGTGTAATGATTGCCGCGCACGGTGCAGGAAAGCTCCTGCATGGCCTCGAGCAGCGCCGATTGCGTTTTGGGCGGCGTGCGGTTGATTTCGTCGGCCAGCACGATGTTGCCGAAGATCGGCCCCTGCACGAAGGTCCAGCGGCGCCGCCCTGTGGTGGTGTCTTCCTCGATGATGTCCGTGCCGGTGATGTCCGAGGGCATCAGGTCCGGCGTGAACTGGATGCGCTTGAACACGAGCCCCAGCGTCTGCGCGATGGTGCGGACCATGAGCGTCTTGGCGGTGCCGGGGAGGCCGGTAATCAGGCAATGCCCGCCGACGAAGAGGGAGATCAATATCTGGTCGAGCACCTCCTCCTGCCCGACGATCACCTGGCGGACCTGGCCGAGGATGTTGTCGCGCACGGTCTGGAAGCGCTCGATGCGCTTCTTCAGTTCCGCGGAGTCGGGATCGAGCTGTGCGATGGAGGCCATTTGGTCATTTCCCTTCGTTGGAATCCTTCAGTTGCAGAAGCAACTTCTGCGCCGGCCGGAAATCGGGCGCGGCCTCGAGCGAGGCCAGGATGTGATCCTCGGCCTTGTCCTTCTCGCCCGCGGCGAAATAGGCGCGGGCGGCATTGTACTGCGCGGAGGCTTTGTCCAGCGGGTTCATGGCGATCACGGCATTGTATTCGCGAATGGCACCGGAAAAATTATTTTGCGCGAACCACAGGTCGCCGAGGCGGTGGTGCAGGTCCTCATCCACGGGATAAATATAGTCCAGCCGCTCGAGCGTGGCGGCGGCGTCCGCGGGCTTGCCCAGCTCTTCCTCCAGGGACGCCAGTTGCTTGAGCGCCGCCGGGCTGCGGCCGCCCATCTTTTCATATTCTGTCAGAATTGTGGCGGCGGCCGGCTTGTCGCCCTTGAACAGATCGGCGGCGGCCATGAATTCGTACGGATTCGCCGGATAGACGTAGTCCGGGTACAGCTTCCGCACTTCTTCGCCTTCCTTCAGGATGGCGTCGTAGTTCTTGTCCTTGGCCTGCTGCGCCAGGTCTTTGATCTTGGCGCGCCACTCGTCGAAATTCGCCACGGTCTTGCCGACATCCTTATCGAGCCATTCCATGAATTGCTTGTCGAATTCCTCCGGCGCCATGCCCAGGTCGGCGCGGATCACGTCCGGCGTATTTTTATGGTCGCCGAAGGAGTGCGCCATCTCCAGCAGCTTGTCCGCACCCCAGCGCTCCTTGATGTAATCGCAGATGCGGCCCGCCTGATAATAGGAGACGATCACCTGATCGGGATATTCGGGGCGAATAAATCCACGGTCCATCTCGGCGACGGGCAGAAGCTTTTTGTCGCGGATGGCGGCGACAATTTCGGGCGTCATACGGTCGCCCCACTCGGGCGAGGCTTCGGTTTCTTCGTGCACGGCCAAGCCCTCGGTGAACCAGCGCGGAACGCGGAAATTGGTCAGCGTGAGAATGTACACGTGGCTCATTTCGTGCCACAGCGTGCTGGCCCAGTGAAATTCGCCCGGCGATCGGCCCGACGGGCTGTCCATGGCAATCACCAAGCCGAACGTCACGCCCAGCGCGCCGAGCCCCGGCATGCCCATGGTGCGCACCGCGAAATCTTCGTGGTCGGGATAGACCTCCACCTGCACCGGGCCGGGCAGCGTCATTTTGTATTTCTTGTTGTAGGTGGCGATGATGCGCTGCATCTCCGCCTCGAAATAGGGATGCAGGAGATCCGCTTCCTTTTTATTCAGCTTGAGGATCGTGCCGGGGTCCTTGAAGGTGACGAAGTTCTTGTAACTGTCGAGCAGGCGCAGGGTGTTGACCGTTTCTTCGTTGCGGTAGCCGTTCTCGTAGCACAGTTCGAGCTGCTTGCGCGGCTCGTCTTCCTGGCCGAGGCGCATGAGGTTGATGCCGAGCTGCGAGCGCGCCGACCAGAGCTGCGGGTCGGCTTCGAGGGCCTTGCGGTAATAGGCGATGCCGTCTTCGTAGCGGCGGTTCAAGACCAGTTCGTCGCCGATGAGCTTGTAGCCTTCGCCATAAACCGGATTGACGGCGCGGATCTTTTCCAACCAGGCGTCGGGCGAGCGGTCGTTGAGA
>Ga0210394_10005291_pt1 | contig 14530 bp, 11 predicted proteins | sample IncBWC12MmetaG_FD_160121 | JGI IMG/M metagenome (GOLD analysis project Ga0210394, IMG submission 160121) | Forest soil microbial communities from Barre Woods Harvard Forest LTER site, Petersham, Massachusetts, United States - Inc-BW-C-12-M | ecosystem: Environmental > Terrestrial > Soil >...
GGTGTCGGAGATCTTTTCGATGGTCTCGCACCCGGGAATGCACGCCTTCAGCGTCTCGGGGTCGTTGAGCCGCTCCCAGACGCGCTGGCGCGGGGCGGGGATGCGGCGCTCGCCTTGCATTTCCATGGCGCTCGTCCTCAAGAGCAGGGCTAGGGGCGAGTGTGGGTCGCGCCGTCCGCGATTGCAACGTCGCTCCACATTGTCATCCCGGCGCAGGCCGGGATCCACCCTTCAACCGGCAACGCCATTCCTGTATGGCACGACCAGCGATACACCCGGGATACATTGCGACGCGCAAGTCGGTGGATCCCGGCCTTCGCCGGGATGCAGGAATTTTTTGGGGATAGGTTATTGCGGAATGACCGCGATCGCGATGAGGCGTCGGACGAGATCGCGGTGGCATGCGAAAATACACCGCGCGGCTGGCGCAATTTGGCGGGCCGGATCTGGTGGTTCGCCATGGCTGTTCTCCTCCATCCGCGCGGTCTGTTATAGGACAAGCGCGATGACGGTCCCGTTCCAACAGCGATTTATCGCCCTTGCCGCAGAGCGCTCCCGGCTGTGCGTTGGGATCGATCCCTCGGCCGATAGCCTGAGGGGTTGGGGATTGCCGGACGATTCTGGGGGGCTGCTGGCGTTTTCTGAGCGCATGGTCGGGGTCTGCGCGCCCCTCGTCGCTTGCCTGAAGCCGCAGGTCGCCTTTTTCGAGCGGCACGGGCCGGCCGGAATGGCGGTGCTGCGCCAGACGGTCGACGCGGCCCGGAGCCACGGGGCGCTCGTCATCATCGACGCGAAGCGCGGCGACATAGAATCGACGGCGGCGGCCTACGCAGACGCCTTTTTGGGACCGCACAGTCCCTTTGGCGGCGATGCCATTACGCTGAGCCCCTATCTCGGCTTTGGCTCCCTGGCGCCGTTCGTCGAACGCGCCCGCCGCGAGGCCGCCGGGCTATTCATCCTGGTGCGGTCGTCCAATCCCGAAGGAAGCGAGTTGCAACGGGCGCGGATGCCGGATGGCCGGTCCGTCGCCGAACATCTCTCCGACCAGATTGCCGCCGCAAACAAAGAAGATGGAGAGGGCGGGCTCGGCCTCATCGGCGCGGTCGTCGGGGCGACGCTCGGGCGTGAAGCTGCCGATCTCGCCGCTCGCCTCAATAACTCGCTGCTCTTGGTCCCGGGCATCGGCGCCCAGGGCGCGACGATCGGCGATGTCCGCCGCGATTTCGGGGTTCACTATTCGCGGGTCATCCCGTCCCTGTCGCGCGCAGTCGCAGGGGCCGGTCCGCGCGCGGAAGATCTGCGGCGCGAGGTCGAGCGGCTTATCGCCCAGGTCGGCAGCTTGTAGGGCACGGTCCTTGCACCCGCTCGCGTTGCTGGGCGCCGCGCGGCTGTGCTAGCGTCGCCGCCAACCATCGGGCGCGAGCGCAGCCGGCGCGGCGAAAAGAGGGAGGGGCGGGGATGATCCGGACAGGAGTTTGCGCGACCATCGCGCTGGCCATCGCGATCGGGCTTGGGGTTGCGGCGCCGGCCCATGCGGGGCCGACGCTCGACAAGGTCAAGCAGGCCGGCAGCATCAGCTGCGGCGTGCCGACCGGCATCCCGGGCTTTGGCATGCCCGACAGCCAGGGCAAATGGAGCGGCTTCGACGTCGATATCTGCCGCGCGCTTTCGGCGGCGATATTCGGCGACTCCGAAAAGGTCAAATATGTGCCGCTGACCGCCCAGCAGCGTTTCACGGCGCTGCAATCGGGCGAAGTCGACCTCTTGTCGAACAACACGACCTGGACCTTGCAGCGCGATACCGAATTGGGGCTCAACTTTGCCCCGGTGGTGTTTTACGACGGCCAGGGTTTCATGGTGCCGAAAAAGCTCGGCGTCAAAACCGCCAAGGAATTGAATGGCGCCACGATCTGTGTCGCCCCCGGGACCACGACCGAACTCAACCTCGCCGACTATTTCCGCGCCAACAAGATGGAGTTCAAGCCGGTCGTCATCGAGAAGGTCGACGAGATCTATGCCGCGTTCTTCTCGGGCCGTTGCGATGTGATGACTGGCGATGCCTCGGCCTTGGCCGCACAGCGCACCGGGCGGGCGAGCAACCCCGACGACTATATGATCCTGACCGAACGCATCTCGAAGGAGCCGCTCGCCCCGGTGGTGCGGCACGGCGACGACCAATGGCACGATGTCGTCGACTGGGTGGTCTATGCGCTCATCGAGGCGGAAGAGAAGGGGATCACCCAGAACAACGTCGACGACATGCTGAAGAGCGACGACCCCGGTCTCAAACGCATGCTGGGCGTCACCCCGGGTATGGGTAAGGCCCTGGGGCTCGACGAGAAATGGGCCTACAACGAAGTGAAGATGGTGGGGAATTACGGCGAGATCTTCGACAAGAATCTCGGCCTCACCTCGCCCCTCAAGCTCGAGCGCGGCTACAACAATCAGTGGACCAAGGGCGGGCTGATCTACGCGATGCCGATCCGCTGAGCGAGCCCGGCCCGCCACGATGGCCAGCGAGACCGCGAACAACGCGCTGCGTCCGGGCCGGCCGGCGCCGTGGCGCGATCCACGGGTTCGCGGGATCGTCCTTCAGATCGTGTTCGTCGCCATCCTCGCCGGGGTTGTCGCCTTTCTCGTTCACAACACGGTGGTGAACCTGCGGCAGCGAGGCATCGCCGGCGGGTTCGGCTTTCTCGGCGACGAAGCGAAGTTCGGCATCGGCGAATCGCTGATTGACTATTCGCCGGCCGACACCTACCGGCGCGCCTTCCTTGTGGGCCTCACCAACACGCTCTACGTGTCGGCCATTGGAATCGTGCTGGCGACGATCCTCGGCACGGTGATGGGCCTGGCGCGGCTGTCCTCTAACTGGCTCGTCGCCAAGCTTGCGCAGATCTATGTCGAGACCTTCCGCAACATCCCGCTGGCTCTGCAGCTATTGTTCTGGTGGGGGATGTTGCGCCAGGCCGCGCCGGCGCCGCGCCAGGCCTGGCAGCCGCTCCCCGATGTGTTCGTCAGCAATCGCGGCATCGTCGTTCCGGTGCCGTTCGAGGACCCCGCCCATTTCTGGATGCTGGGGGCGTTGGTTTTAGGCTGCCTGGCTACCTGGGCGGTCGCCCGCTGGGCGCGCCAGCGCCAGGCGCTCACCGGTCAGCAATTCCCGAGCGGATGGCTCGGGCTGGGGCTGATCGTCGGCCTGCCGCTCGCCGTCTTTCTCGCCGCCGGCATGCCGCTGCGGCTCGATGTTCCGGAGCTGCACGGGTTCAACTTTAGCGGCGGCACCGCGTTCTCGCCGGAATTCGGCGCCCTCCTGATCGGGCTGGTGATCTACACCGCCAGTTTTATCGCCGAGACCGTGCGCGCCGGCATTCTCGCGGTCAGCTGGGGCCAGAGCGAGGCCGCTTCCGCGCTCGGTCTCACTTCCTGGCAGCGCATGCGGCTCATCGTCTTGCCGCAGGCCTTGCGCGTCATCGTGCCGCCGCTGACCAGCGAGTATCTGAGCCTCACCAAGAACAGCTCGCTCGCCGTGATCATCGGCTATCCCGATCTGGTCTCCATCGCCAACACGACGATCAACCAGACCGGGCATGCGGTCGAAGGGATCGCGATGATCATGGCCGTCTATCTCGTGATCAGCCTCGTCATCTCGGCTGTGATGAATGTCTACAACCGCGCCGTCGCGCTGGTGGAGCGCTAGGGGTGACCGACATCGCCCATGATCTTCCCGCGCCGGCCGAGCGCCCGCCGGCCGCCTCGACCGGGGTTGTCGGTTGGCTGCGCGCCAATTTGTTCAACAGCGTCTTCAACTCGATCCTCACACTGATCGCGGTCTATTTGCTGGCGGTCACGATCCCGCGGGTGATCGGCTGGGGCCTCATCGACGCGGTCTGGAGCGCGCCCAATGGCCAGGCCTGCCGCGACGCCGCCGGTCAGGAGGGGGGCGCCTGCTGGGCGTTCATCGGCGAGAAATTCCGCTTTATCCTGTTCGGGGTCTATCCCTACGCCGAGCAGTGGCGGCCGCTTTTCGTCGTCGTCATCTTTATCGCGATGATCCTGGCGAGTTGCGACCGGCGTCTGTGGGGCCGGCCGCTCTTATTATTATGGCCGTCGGGTCTCGTCGTTGTCGGCGTTTTGATGTGGGGCGGCGTCTTCGGCCTGACTTACGTCGAGACCGGATCGTGGAGCGGGCTGCCGCTGACGTTGATCCTTGCGGTTGTCGGCATGGTGTTCGCGTTTCCGTTCGCGATTTTGCTGGCGCTCGGCCGGCGATCGAAATTGCCGGCGGTGCGGGTGATCAGCGTCTGCTACATCGAATTGGTGCGCGGGGTGCCGCTGATCACCGTCCTGTTCATGGCGTCGGTCATGCTGCCGCTCTTCCTGCCGAGCGGGTTCACCATCGACAAGCTGTTGCGCGCCCAGGTCGCCTTTATCCTGTTCGCCGCCGCCTATCTCGCCGAGATCGTTCGCGGCGGTCTGCAGGCGATCCCGAAGGGCCAGATCGAGGCCGCCGACGCGCTGGGGCTCACTTATTGGCGGCGCACCCGGCTTATCGTCCTGCCGCAGGCCTTGGCGATGGTAATCCCGCCGCTCGTCAACAACTTCATCGGTGCGTTCAAGAATACGTCGCTCGTCATCATCATCGGCCTCTTCGACCTGCTCAATACCGCGAATACCGCACTGACCGACCCCAACTGGCAGGGGTTCGCCACCGAAGCGTACGTCTTTGCCGCGGCGATCTATTGGAGTTTCTGCTTTTTCATGTCGCGCTACAGCCAGATGCTGGAGCGCGAGTTCAACCGGAGCCGGCAGCGTTAAGGAGCAGGAAATGGCCGAGAGCGAGGCGCCGGATTCGGGCACGCCGATGATCGAGATGCGCCATGTCCACAAATGGTTCGGCGAGTTCCGCGTGCTCACCGACATCAACCTCGAAGTGAAGCGCGGCGAGCGCGTCGTCGTCTGCGGCCCCTCGGGCTCGGGCAAATCGACGATGATCCGCTGCATCAACCGCCTCGAAGAGCATCAGCAGGGCCAGATCATCGTCGCCGGCATCGAATTGACCTCGGACCTGAAGAATATCGAGGCGACCCGCCGCGAGGTCGGCATGGTGTTCCAGCAGTTCAACCTGTTCCCGCATCTGACGGTCCTCGAAAACCTGACGCTGGCCCCCATTTGGGTGCGCAAGCTGCCCAAACGGGAGGCCGAGGAAACCGCGCGCATGTATCTCGAACGGGTGCGCATCCCCGAACAGGCCGACAAATACCCCGGCCAGCTCTCCGGCGGACAGCAGCAGCGCGTGGCGATCGCCCGCTCGTTGTGCATGAAGCCCGAGGTCATGCTGTTCGACGAGCCGACTTCCGCGCTCGATCCCGAGATGATCAAGGAGGTGCTCGACGTGATGGTCGAGCTGGCCGAGGAGGGGATGACGATGGTGTGCGTGACCCACGAGATGGGGTTCGCCCGCACCGTCGCCGACACGATGGTCTTTATGGACCGCGGCGAGATCGTCGAGCGCGGATCCCCGAGGGAATTTTTCGCCAACCCGAAAAGCGAGCGCACACGGCTGTTCCTCAGCCAGATCCTCGCGCATTGAGGCCCCTATCCCCGCCCGTCACCCCCGCGAAAGCGGGGGTTCAGGGCGAGCAGCATAGCGTTTGCCCTGGATTCCCACTTTCGCGGGAATGACAGATAAACGGACTTGCCACAGTGACAGCCGGGCTTCAGGCCCCGGCTAGATGGTCCGAGGATGCCTTGGTTCGGCCCCGGAGCGCCCTACGGGTGAATAGGAAGAGGCCGACAGCCCCAGCGAGGATTGGTAGGGAGGGAGGCTCCGGTACGGGATCAAGGGACGCGGTCACGGTGCTACTTAACAGGGGATCTTTATTGGGGTTACATTGCGTGTTGGAGTCCCCCACGGCGGTACCGTAGAATCCGGTATTACACTCGACCGTACTAGGATCGGTTTGAACTAGGACCGGATCCACAGCATCGGCTAAGAAAATTCTGGCACAATTGCGATACCCCCCGATAAATTCCCAAAAGTAAGATAATCAGGGGGGCCCATGTGGTAGTCTTGTGCGGCGCTATTCGCCGTTGTCAAAAGTAGGGATGGGACTAGGCCAGATACATTATCAGTATATTGTATCATCCATTGAGTAATAACCCCGGTGGTTTCGTCAATAGTAAAATTTCCAGTGGCAAACGTGCCATCCGTGAAAATTATATTCTTAAGGGAAAACTGGACTATCGCATCCGCACGGGCGCCCGGCGCGATTGCCAAGCATACCGCGGTCGCCGCCGCCAAGGCGATTTGGAAGACGCGGCGATGCGCCCTCGGGGAGGGAGGGGAAGATTTTGAACGGTCAAAAGTGATCGGAAGCCACATCGGATTGTCCCCCCAAATTGCTTGCTTTAACTTCGCTGTGCGATCAAACAGCACGCAAATGTAGAACAGCAATTTTTATGCCAGTCGTTCTGGCTATTGTAAATAAACACCGAATTTTTTTTCGCGGGAATGCAGTTGTAAAGATTCACGACAGGTGCCATACGGCCGGTGGAGCGCCTTCGCCGATGAAAAATGATCCTAAGTTTGCTTATCGCTGATTAGCGGCCGTAAAATGATGTGGCGGTGGATGCGTAAAATTTTCCGCCATCCGCTCTTTGAATAAGGATTGGCCACGCAGTTTTCCGATGTTTTGGGGCCGATCCCGTAGGTTTCACCCGTAACCGCCGAACCTGCGCCGGAATCCGCCCGCCCAGGCGTTATCTCCCTCAACAACCAGTTCAGGCAAGCTCGTCTAAACCGCGCCGCCGTGGCAGACTCCGGCCGGAATAGAAGCCTCTTCGGCTGGAGATTGAAGATGACGAGCGCCTTCGAGGGCCTGCGCGTCGTTGATTTCACGACGACGATCGCCGGGCCGCACTGTACGCGCCTCTTGGCGGACATTGGCGCCGAGGTGATCAAGGTGGAGTCGCCCGAGGGCGACATGATGCGCGCCCGCCCGCCGCTGCGCGACGGCGCCAGCACTTCGTTCGGCCAGCTCAATACCGGGAAGCAGAGCGTCATCCTCGATTTGAAAGGGCCCCTTGGGATCGCCGCCGCCCGGCGGCTCGTCGCGAGCGCCGATGTGCTGGTCGAGAATTTCCGCCCCGGCGTCATGCAGCGCTTTGGGCTCGATTATCCGGCGGTGAAGGCGGTGAAGCCGGACCTCGTCTACTGCGCGATCTCGGGCTATGGGCAGACCGGGCCCTCGGCGGGGCTCCCGGCCTACGCGCCGGTGATCCACGCCGCCTCGGGCTACGACCTCGCTCATCTCGCCTATCAGGGCGGCGACCGCCGGCCGGATTATTGCGGGATCTACATCGCCGACGTCCTGACCGGGACCTACGCGTTCGGGGCGATCATGACCGCGCTCTACCAGCGCCAGGCTACGGGCGTTGGCCAGCTGATCGACGTCTCGATGCTCGAAAGCATGCTGAGCCTCACCTTGAGCGAGCTCCAGCTGGCGCAGTTTCCCGGCTCCTATGTTCAGGGCCGCCCGGTGTTCGGGCCGATCAGGACCAAGGACGGCTACATCAACCTCTCGGTCGCCAGCGAGCGCACCTTCCAGAACCTGGCGGTGGCCGCCGGCCGGCCCGACTGGATCCAAGACCCGCGCTTTGCCAAATACCCCGACCGGCGCGCCAATTGGGGCATCCTGATCGACGAGCTCGAAACCTGGTCGACACAGCTGACCAGCGCCGAGGTGCAGGCGATTTTCGCGTCTCACGGGGTGCCGGGTTCGCCCTATCGCACAGTGAAGGAGGCGATGGCCGACCCCCAGCTCGCGCATCGCCGCTCCCTTACGGAAGTCCACGACGATGGCGGCACCTTCCTGGCCCTCAACCCGCCCTTCCGCTTCTCCGCCGCCGAAGCTGCCGCGCAGCCCTTTGTCGCCGCCCTCGGCGAGCACACCGCGGCGGTACTCGGCGCGCTCGGCTACAGCCCCGGCGAAATCGCCGCGCTCGCCGGGCCGTAGCACTCGATTGGGAGCGCGGGCGGTCCCTACCGCCAGCCTCTCATCTAATTCGGGTAGACGATCGTACGCAGCATGACCCGGCGCTCCTCGGGGTGGTAGTCGCCGGCGCCGCGATGCATTGTCGCCCGCTCGTCCCAGATCAAGAGATCGCCGACCCGCCAGGAGTGATAATAGACAAAGCGGTCCTGCGTCGAATGCGCCGCCAGTTCCTCGATGAGCGACCAGGCCTCCGCGCGCTCCATCCCGACAAAGCCGTGCACGTGCATCGGGTTGACGAAGAGAATGGGGCGGCCGGTCACCGGATGCGTCGTGACGGCCGGACGCGGCAGTTCGGTGTATTTTTTTTCGGTGGCGCCTTTTTCGTCGCCGTAGAGGCGCTCACCGGCCGGGCCGTTCGAGCGGCCATGCAGCCCGACGAGGGTGGCGAGGCGCTGTTTCATAGGGTCGGGCAGCGAATCGTAGGCGGCCCGCATATCGGCAAACATCGTGCCACCTTTGCTTGCCGGGACTTCGAGCGCGTGCAGCATCGCGAGGAGCGGCAACTTCTCCTCGTAGGTTGAATCGGTGTGCCAGTCGGTGGCGCGCTTGACGCCGTACCAGTCGATCCCGCCCTCCTCGTCGACATTGGTCAAAAACGACACTTCGTCATGGTCGGGATGGCGATATTTGACGAGAGCGTGCTTCATTGGCGCGCCGAAGCGCCGGCCGAACGCGGCGAGCTCCGCGGCGCCGAGCTGCTGGTCGCGGAACACCAGCACCGGATGCTCGGCGAATGATTGCCTGATCCAGGCGAAGGTCGCGTCGTCGAGCCGGGACAAATCCACCCCGACCGCCTCGGTGCCGAGGGCTTGCCCGAGCCGGCGCAATTGCGGTGATTGCGGCATCGCCTATCCTCCCAACGACAGATGACGCACTATGACCGCGATCGGGCGAGCGCCGCAATCGGGTCCGCTGCATTGCCGGGTTGCAGTCCGGGTCGCCGTGGCGAACGCAAATCTGTCGCCTCGCTGTTAGGCGGCTTTGCACAGGCCTTTTTGTCATTTTTGTGCGAAGCCCCGCTAGGCAATTGGCGAATGGTAGTCAGGCATGTTAGTCCGGGGGCGTGTAAGTGCGGGGTCCGGAGGGTTTGATGTCACAGCCCCGAGCAGCTGACGATTTCGAGACGATCCGTAGCCGCATCGCGGAGTTGCGGCGGGCGAGGCGGCCCGCGCAACCTGCCCCGACAACCGACGCCAGCCTTGCCGGTCATCGTGGCCCTTGTGCCTGTGGCAGGAGCCTCTTCCCCGACGAGTGCGACGGATCGTGCAAGGCATTTTGAAGGGCACCCGGTTGCCATTTCAACTCGATCAGGGCAATCGACCCACAACTGAGAACTAACCCTTTTTCGGCGCCCAGCCATAGGCCTTGGCGCAGGCACCACCCATCAGCATCGCCCGTTCAGTGTCGCTCAGCCGGTCGGTCTGGCGGAAGGGCTCGACGGCCTCTTCGTAGTTGACGACTGCGAACGCGCGCGTCCAGTCCGTGCCCCACAAGCAGCGATCGAAACCCCAGGCATCGAACACGCGCGCCAGCGGGTCCCAAATGTCCGGGAAGGGAAATGGCTCCCGGGAAAGCGTGCAGGCGCCGCTCACCTTGATCACTGCATTCTTGCGTTTGGCAAGGTCCAGCACCTTCGGCAGGTCGGCCCAAGGTTGCGGCGGCGCGGGCGGCACGCGCGGCTGCATGATGCCCAGATGGTCGATGATGAACCGCGTGTCGGGGTGGCGATCGATGAGGGCCGCGCCCGCGTCCACATTGCCCCAGAACAGGACGTTGACCGGGAAATCGTGGCGAGCGGCCGCGCGGCAGATCCGGTCGAGGCCCGGGTCGTCCGGCGCGCGGTTCGCCTCCTTCGTCATCATGATGCGGATGCCGACCGTACCCGGAATCTTCTTCCAGTCGGCGATGACATCGGCCACCGCCGGATCGTCCGGGTCGACCGGCTTCACAATCGCGAACCGGCCGGGATGGGCCCGTTGCACTTCCACCGCATAGCTGGCGTCGTACTGGTACATGGAAAAGGCGGAGATGAAGATCGCGCCGTCGACGCCGACCTTGTCCATCGCCGCCACCATCTCGTCACCCGTGACATGCTCGGGCCAGTTCGGCACGCTGTGCCAGGGACGCTTCGGAGTGTTCGCCTCATACACGTGGACCTGGGAGTCGATGATGGTCATCGGGGACGCTCCTCTGTGTTACGCGAGTTTGGCTATTACAGCAGGTTCGTGTCCAGAGGGCCGCGTGCGTTGCTCATGATCCACCCGCCTCCGGATGCGCACTGCTGCCCCCCGCTACTCAGTGGCCGGCGAGGCGGTAGTCGAGGAAGTCGGCGAGCGACAGTGGCAAGTCCAGCAAATTCGTGAGTTCGTCGGTGTCGAGCGAGACCAAAATCGAACCCAGCACCGCGGTGAAGGCACCAATCAATACGGCGGTGTTCATCACCTCGTGATCGCGGTTGACCAATTGCGACAGGAACAGCCGGAAGACCAGGGAGAGCTGGAGGATCGGTGTCACCACCATCAACGGCGCTACGGCAAGCGAGGCGTAAACGAAGGCCTGGGAGATGGCGACCAGCACGGCCGAGGAGAGGAACCACGGCAGGTTTTCGGGCTTCATGGACTTGATGTCGGCCCAGGAGCCGGGCTTGAAGAGGATCAGCGAGAAGAACAGCGTCGCCGCCGTATAGGCGAGGCAGCCGCCGGCCGCCGCGCTGATGTCAGGGGTGTAGAGAAAGGCCTGACGGGCCATCAGGGGCGAGCTGCCATAGCACATCGCCGCGCCCAGACCGAAGATGTAGCCGGAGAACACGCGCGGCTGGAAGATCGGCTTCGCTACCGGGCCCGCCGGCTCCTCCTGCGAGGGTACGGTCGGGATGCCCGTCGCCGCCGCTGGCGGCGCCGATGCCTTCCTCTTTCCCTTGCCGGCATTACCCTGAGTGATAAAGGAGCCGCCGAGCATCAAAGCTGAGCCGATTGCCTGCAGCACAGTGAATTTCTCGTGCAGCAGCACCACCGCCAACATCATCGCGAATGGCACCTGCAGCTGGACGACCGGGGCGGTCAGGTTCACGCCCATCAGCTGGTTGGACTTATAGTTGCAGTAGCGGCCGATGACGAAATGCACGACGCCCTGGCATGAGAGCCAGGTGAGCGCCGCCATCGGGAACACCACGAGCTGGTGCAGTTCGCCCAATGCGATGGTCAGGGCCAGGAAAGAAAGTCCGCCGATCGGCACGGTCAGCGCCATGCCTTGCAGCACGCTGCCAGTCACCACCCCCCTGCGCATCGCCACGTTGTTCAGCGCAAAGGTGAACGCGCCAAGAGCAGCGTAAAGGATCCCGAGCAAGGATTTTTCCCTCGAAGACTTTGCGGCGAGCCGCCGTGGGGGTTAAACTGCCGGACTTCCCACGGAGGAACCAGCGATGATCGACATGCATGCCCATTGGCGGCCCGCCGAAGTAGCCGACGCCCTGCGCGCCCGGACCAGGGAACCGCGCATCCTGAAGAACGAGAACGGCGTCGAGGTGCTGAAGGCCGGACGGATGGGCGAGGCGCCCATCGCCGAAGCTTTCGACGACGTCGATTTCCATCTCGGCCGGATGGACCGCCAGGGGGTCGAGGTCAGCGTCCTCTCGCTCCTCGGTTCGTTCTGCTGGATCGAAGCCCAGCCGCTCGACGTGTCGGGGCCCTTGTGCCGGCGCGTCAACGACCGGCTCTCGGCGATTTGCGAGGAGCATCCCGGCCGCTTCGCCGCCTACGCGGCGCTGCCGCTGGTAGACATTGCCGCAGCCGCCATCGAACTCGATCGGGCGCTCGGGCTGCCGGGCATGATCGGCGCGCAGATACCGGGCAACGCCTTTCTCACGCGCAACGACGCCGAAGCGATGCGTCCGCTCATGGAAGTGGCGAACCGCCACCGGGCGGTGCTCTTCATCCACCACGGCCCGCGCCCGGGCGACGCCTTCCCCAAAATTGCCGGCGACACGGACAATTCGCGCCGCCGCAACGGCACGCTCGACATGCAGGCGAGCCTCTCTTCGGTAATGGTGACGCTCAGTCTCACCGACTACCTCGCGGACTACCCCGACGTCATGGTCCACGTCCACAATCTGGGCGGCAACATTCCCTACGAAGTCGAGCGCATGGACCACCGCTGCCTCCTCGACACGCCAAACGAGGAGCTGCCGTCGTCGCGCTTCCGCAAGGCGAAGGTATACGTGGATTGCAACTCGTTCGGCCCACGCGCGATCGAGGCGGCGGTGAGCCTCTACGGCGCCGAACGCATCGTGTGCGGCACCGACGGCACCGAATTCGGCGTCGACTGGACCCGGAAGGCGCTCGCCGAAGCGCAGATCGGGGACGAAGCCCGCGAGCAGATCCTGCACCGCAACGCCGCTGCGATGCTCGCCCGCGTCGCAAGCACCGCGCAGCGCGAAAGCGCCGCCGCCTAATCCTCCTCGACCAGCCCCGGTCCCGAGCGCCGCGGCGCTCGGGACCGGGCGGCGCTCTCGCACATCGCGATTCCAAAGGGCCGAAAATGCCGCGGCATTGCCGCGTCGGGTGACGCCCTTCTTGCTGTCAGGCAACCGTAAGACGATGGCGCTATCAAGCGGTTGATGCTGGGCGATCGGTCGCACGGGGGCGGGGGAGTGAGTCTCGACAATGGACGCCGGAGGCTCCTGCGTCCGGAACATGCGCAGGGCATCGCGGCTTGGCTCATCGAGCGCCGGCGCGCGGTGATCGCCGGGGCCGCGATTGGAGTGGCGCTCGCCGCGCTCGGGCTTTGGTCGCTGCTGCCCGGCCGGAGCCAACCGGCGCCGCAACCGGCGGCGGCGAGCCCACCGGGGACATTCAAGCCGACAGAGGAGCAGTGGAAGGCCCTCAAGACTGAAACCGTCGAGATGCGCAGCTTCCGGCCCGAGCAGGTGACCGAGGGCAATATCGCCCTCGATGACGATCTCAACACGCCGGTCTTCTCGCCCTATTCCGGACGCGTCACCCACCTCATCGCCATGCTCGGCGACAAGGTCAAAGAGGGCGCGCCGCTATTTGCCGTCGATGCGACCGAGTTCGTCCAGGCGGCAAACACGCTGATCACCGCGCTCGGCGCCCTCAAAACCGCGCGCTCGCAGCTCACCCAGGCGGAGATCAACGAGAAACGCGCGCACGAGCTGTATCTCGCCAAAGGCGGGGCGCTCAAGGATTGGCAACAGAGCCAGACCGACCTCGCCAGCGCGCAAAATGGCCTGCGCAGTGCCGACATCGCGCTCGCAGCGGCGCGCAACGCGCTCAGGATCCTCGGCAAGAGCGATGCCGAAATCGCCGCCCTCGAAGCCCAGCCGACGCAAAAGCTCGAACCGAGGGCGATCGTGCCGGCGCCGATTGCGGGCACGGTCACGCAGCGCCAGATCGGGCTCGGCCAGTACATCCAATCCTTTTCGTCCGGCGCCTCCACCCCGGTTTACACGATCGGCGATCTGTCGACGGTTTACCTCATCGCCAATGTGCGCGAGGTCGATTCGGGGCTGATGCGGATCGGCCAACCGGTCGAGGTCCGGGTCCTTGCGTTTCCCGAGCGGGTGTTCCAGGCGACGCTCTCGTGGGTCGCGCCGTCGATCGATCCCAACACGCACCGCTTGGCGGTGCGGGCCGAGGTCGAGAACCCCGATGGCGCGCTGAAGCCGGGGATGTTCGCCAATTTCAGCATCATTACCGGCGATTCCACGACGGTGCCGGCAGTGCCGCCGAGCGCGATCGTCTATGAAGGCGCGCAGGCCCGCGTTTGGGTTGCCGGAAACGACGGCACCCTGGCGTTGCGCGAGATCCGCACCGGACGGACCAGCGATGGGATGGTCGAGGTTCTCTCCGGCCTCTCCGCCGGTGAGAAAGTCATAACCGGTGGCACCGTCTTTATCGACCGCGCCGGCGGCACTGGCTGAGCCGCGGCGCACCGACAGAACCGATGAACGGGGTCATCGCCTTTGCGCTGAAGCAACGCGTCCTCATGGTGGCGCTTTTGCTGTTCGTCTTCGCTGCCGGCATCATCAGCTTCACCAAGCTCAACATCGAGGCCTATCCCGACCCGGTGCCGCCGCGCGTCGAGGTCATTACCCAGGCCCCGGGTCAGAGCGCGGAAGAAATCGAGCGCTATTTTACGATTCCGATCGAAATCCAGATGGCGGGGATTCCGCACGTCACCTCGATACGGACGATCTCGCTGTTCGGCCTATCCGATGTACGAGTCGAAACCACCTACGACTTCACGTACTACGAAGCCGAGCAGTGGGTGATCAATCGGCTGTCGCAATTGTCGCCGCTGCCCAACGGCGCGGTTCCGCAGATCTCTCCCGACAGCCCGACCGGCGAGATCTATCGCTACCGCATCGTCGGCCCGCCCGGCTATTCGGTCACCGACCTGAAGACCATCCAGGACTGGATCCTCGAGCGCCGCTTCAAGGCGGTGCCGGGCGTCGT
>Ga0210394_10005292_pt1 | contig 14528 bp, 25 predicted proteins | sample IncBWC12MmetaG_FD_160121 | JGI IMG/M metagenome (GOLD analysis project Ga0210394, IMG submission 160121) | Forest soil microbial communities from Barre Woods Harvard Forest LTER site, Petersham, Massachusetts, United States - Inc-BW-C-12-M | ecosystem: Environmental > Terrestrial > Soil >...
GACAATGAGCGACACCCCGCAGTTGCTTTCCACAAAACCGATTCGTAAGTGGGGCCATAGTCACGTGGTCTCGGTGTCTCCTGAAGTGCGAGCGGCGCTCGGCGTGAAGCTAGGTGATTGGATCGCTTTTCGCAAGGTCGGGCGTTACGTGGTGATTTCGATTTTGCGCGCTGCGTCGGTGATTCCGGTTTCCGACGCTGAGGTGAGACAGGCGCGCGCGGCGCTGGAGGGCTGAGTTGCCGAAGACGCGAAGGCGTTTCAAGCTCACGGATTTTGGGAGTGTGTCACGCATAGCGCCGAAGCGTGGGGGGTTCCTCGCGCAGTGTAACTTTTGTCCTTGGGGTTTTTGGGCCGAAGACAATTCCCGCCGCGCTCGCTCTTCTTTTTCTCGCGCGTCGGCGGCGTTGTCGGCTCACTTCAAGGTCAAGCATCCCGATAAGCGGAAACCTGATCCGCCAATGTCGGTTCCGGGGGTTGATTACTAGTGAGTGAAGTCCAACAGGTTTCTTTAAGTCTGATCGATCCGCCGCTGATTCCCATGCGTGAGCAGTTCGGCGATGCCGCGTTTCAAGAGCTGGTCGAAGACATCGGCAAAAACGGAATAACTTGCGCGTTGAAGCTGCGTCCTATTGGCGGACGCTTCCGCGTTGTGTTTGGTCATCGTCGCTCTGAGGCGGCGAAGGTTTGTGGCTTGTCCGCCGTCCCGGCGATTGTCGAGGAAATGGACGATTACGCGGAAGTCCGGCAGATGATCTCCGAAAATACGGGCCGCGAAGAAGTGTCCGACGCGGAAAAAGGCCGTCACTATCTCGGGCTGATGGAGCAATTCAAGCTCAACGTCGAGCAGGTTGCGGCGATGGTGGGGAAGTCGGTTCAGTACGTGGACGAGCGAGTGTCTTTCGTTCAGTGCGATGCGGAGATTGCCGACGCCAACCGGGATGGCTTGATTATTTGGTCGGTCGCCAAGGAATTGCTTCGCGTGAATCCCTACACGGCGGCGCTGGCGCTGCGCTGTGATGTGGCCACGATAACCGAAGAACAGCGCGCGAAGTTCGACGCGCACCGGAAATTCCTGCTCGATTTGTGTATTCGTTGTGGCGCTACGGGCAAGGTTGCGCGCTCGTACGTCGATCAGTGGAAAAACTCGCTTATTGGGGTGTTGCCCTATCAGCCGGCGAATGGTGACGGCGTCACAGCGCCGCCTGTGGCTGCTATGAATCAGCGCTGTGTTGTTTGCGGTCGGGATAGCGATCCCGGAAACATGGTCGATATCAAGGTTCACCATTGGGAAAAAGGGCGCGTGCTGAAAACGCTGCGTGACGCTGGCATGGAAGTCTACGAATGAGGAACACCCTTGCGCCGCACCCTGGCTCAATCATTATCGAGCGCGGTATAGCCGATAGCCTTGTGGCGAGTCTTGCGCGCTTCGGTGTTGTTGCGGAAGTGATGCCCGATGGGCGGTATTTTCGGGTGATCTCTCATCGCCTGGGGTGCCGGATATTGACAGGGGTTTGCACGTGCGGAGCCTTGGTGCCTGTAGAAACTCACGGAGTGTGAGCGAAGGGGATCATGCGCGTAAGTCCTGAGATCGTCGCCGGTCTTTGCGTTGTGCGCTCGCGCGATCTGTTAAAGATGGCTCAAGGCGATCTTGCCGGCACTGATCCTGTCAAGTTGCTTTGGGCGATTGCCGGCGTCGAGTCTAACTTCGGCATGAATTCCGCGCCGCGCCACGAGCAGGGCTATTGCTACAGCGGTCGCTACTTCGATGCGAAGGCTACTTCGGAATGGGGGTGTCTGGCGCATTGCAGCTACGGTCCGTGGCAAGTCATGTTTAATCACTTCCCGCCGTCGATCTCGCCGCTAAGTCTGCTCGTGCAAGCCGATGGACACGTGGCGGCAGACGCTTCGCTGCAAGGGGCGATAGGCGTTTTGAATGCGGCCATCGCTCGCGGGGCGAAGAATCTCCTCGATCTTGTGATCGCTTACAACGGTCCCGCCGATGTTGAGTTCTACGCGAAGAAGCTGTTCGCGTGCCTCGATAGGCCGATGCCGCAGTACGAAGATCGGGTGCTCGCGTGAGTCGGCTGTGCATAGTGGCCTTGCAATCTACGCTCTATTTATGGGCGCGCGCGTTCTATGAGTCTTTAGCATTCTTTGGTGCTGTATTACTGATCTGTATAGTTGCTATTTACGTAATTGAATGGTTAACTCGGCCCACCTTTCCGCGAGGGGGCCGCTAGCCATGAATGCCGATGACTTGGTTCGGATAGTCGAGGACGTGCGCGACGAATTTCAAAGGGAAGAGGATCAGGGTTTGTTGCAGCGCGATATGCACAAGGCGGAACAGGCTCTAGCAGGGAAGTACGCGTGCGAAAGGATTCTTCGGCGATTGGAGCCGCGTGTAAACCGAGATTTGGTTGTCACGCGCACCATGAGCCGCGCGAGGTGATGAGATGAGCGAGACAGAAAGTTCAGGCAATCTGGCTCCGGCGGCGGCGGTCCCGGCAACGCCGCAAGTCACGTCGATGATCTGCCCAGGTTGCAAGGCGTTTGTTGGCCGGATATTTGTCCCGGACAGACTCAACGTGCAGGTGCATTGCCCGAAGTGCGGGAAGGATTTCGGCCTGACCGTGCATCCCGGCGGCGCAACGCCGGAAACTCCGGAAACGGCCAATCCGCCGGCTGGCGGCTGGCGCTGATCTTGCGAGGGCGTGGGTAAGCCGGAGGTGGCGCCCTAGAGCCGCTCCATTGAGGCTGTACCATGCCCTCGTAAGTCTGAGGTGAAGTGAAAATAACCATCACAGTGAAACGTCTGGAGCTGCGAGCACGAATGACTTCGCCGACGCTGATTATTCCAGAGGAGCTGATGCACCCGAGCAAGAAAAGGGAAGTGCTGGATTTCCTGCTATCCGCGCCGGCAGAGCGCAAGTTCAAAGCTCAGTTGCTTCTCTCGTGGGCACAAGAGGTCGGGATAACACTGCGGCAGCGCGATTATGACTACGTTCAGTCGAGTGCCTTAGATGCGTAGCTTGCTTGCGAAGCTGTTGAGTCCGTTTCGATGGTTCTGGCGCAATCTCACGCGCGTCGGGAATAACGCCGATTTCGTCAACGCCGGCGATGATGTTCGTTACGATCCGTTCGGCCTGTCTTCCGCGTTGCAGCGCGCGCTCTCGTTCAACTCTAACCGCGAGTACGTTCCCGGAATTTTCGTCGGCGTCTTTCCGCCATTCGCCGTTATCAATGTGCCGCTGGCGTGGTCTGGTCGGAAGTATTTTCTCGCGCGCGCTGGCTGGCGCTATGACCACGGATGGCCGGGGTACATCTTCGAGGCCACGATCAAGGTGCTGGATCACGTCACGATCTATTGAGGGGGAAGGATGCTGCAATTCGGTGCAGGAGCTGCGGTCGGAGTCGCGCTGGCAATTCTCGTTTATCACTTTCACATGCTGCGTCAGTTGAAGCTGTGGGGACAAGACTGGCGCGCTCGCGCGATCTCTGCCGAGCAGGAAGTGTTGAACTGGAAAAACTGGGCGCAGCACGCCGGCTTGAAGTCGCCATTCTGACTATGACCGATCTCGAAAAACGCGCGATCACTGCCCTGGCCGGCGTGAGATTTCCGGCTGAGGGTTGGTACGAGAACCGCGCGAAATTCCTGAAAATGAAAATGGACGTGTTTCCACACGCGCGCCTTGTCGTGACTCAGGCCGGCGATTTGTGGTTTTTGGTCTGGCGTTTTCGCCGGCAGATTCGGGATGGGGCCGTGATCGCGCGAGCGGATGAGCTGATAAATGGAGCGATGCATCTCGCCTTCGATGGTGCCGAAGAATCTCTGCAAAGAGAGGGCCGGTAGCGTGGACACTGGAGCTGGCAACGCTGGAGAGCGACCACGCGACGAAAGGGTTGCGCCACCGGCTCAGATTCCTCAAGAGACGCTCGACCAAACGGCGTGGCGTATCGTGAAGTTCGTAGATACTCCCCCAAGCGTCCAATGGTGGCAGTGTTCGAGCTGCCGTTGTGAATTCGCAATGGATTCTCGCCCTCTGCCGTTTTGCTGCCCGATCTGCGGTGCATGGTTCCACACTTGCCCTGGGGATCGCCGCTAGTGGCAAGTCCCGTGCAACCCTTCGGAGATAAACTCCCGCCCGTTCCCCGCGCCGGTTTTGCGGCGGGGAACGAAGGCGGAAGAGGGGCGCGCGAAGCGCGGTATGTTCATAAGATAGGAACATCTCCCAAGGTCGTTGTTTTCAGAGGGTCAACGGCTGGCGGGGAAGAAAAGGCTCGCCGGAATCGCCGCGATGAATTGGTCGAGCAGGTCGTAGCTTCCCTGAACAAGTGTGGACGCGAAAAACAGGCTAAGGCGCTGGCAACGTGCGGCGAGTATTTTGATGTGTGGCACAAGGCCGGCTGTCAGGTGAAGTTGCTGCCGTGCCCATGCGATTCGATGTTCTGCCCTGACTGCGCGAACCGTCGCTCGGTGCCGCTGATAAAAAAGCTGTCGAAGATGGTCAATCGGCCTGGGCGGTCGTATTGGTTTCTCACTCTCACGGTGCCCAACGTCGAGAACCTGTCTCGTTGGGACATAAATAAAATCGGCGAGCAGTTCACGGAGCTGTGGCAGTCGTGGGTGTTTCAGGAATTCGAGGACGAGGGGCGAAATCCTCAGCGCATTTTCGGCGGCGTGCGGTCTATCGAGTGTGTGTATGAGCCGGAATCGAAGAGTTGGCATCCACACATACACGTGCTTTTTGAGGCTCCGCGTCGGCTTCCGTGGTGGTGGCTGATTCTTCTGAAACACGCATGGGCAGTGATTACCGGCGATGCTCGCTACGTGAGGTTGCAGCGTGCCTACTCGACAACGAAGCGCGGGAAAAAGAAATATAACCGGCTCAACGCGAAGGCGCTCCGCGAAGTCTGCAAGTACGTCACGAAGTGCGCCGAGTTCGCCGGCGACCATCTGCTCGTTGATGAATTTCTCAGTGCGTTCAAGGGTGTCCGGCGGATTCAGTGTTTTGGAACGTTTCACGGTAAGGCGGCGCGCGAGTTCGAGCGACTCCCAGGCGAGGATGACTCTGGAATTGGGGAAGCGGAAGTTTGTCTTCGAGATGAAGGGTACTCTAAGCTACCGTTCAAAGCGCATCTCACCGACACTGAGTTACTACCTGACGGCACACGGCAGTTGACGTTTGCTTTTGCGGAGCGCGTGCGCGCGTACGTCGAGTGCGCCGATCCGCCGTGGGAGCTGTCGCCGTTTGAGCCGCAGCACGTAGGGCAGAAACAAATCGAGTTTGCCGGTGCGATGCCGGCAGAGTCAGAGCGTCAACCTTCGTTGTTCGAAGATGTCGCCTGAAACCTTCACGTGGAGGTGGTTAGGATGGCCGAGCAGGTTTTCAAGGGGCGGTCAGTCGATGCCGAGTCGCCGTTTCTCGGTACTGATTTTTGGAAGAAGGATGTGCGAATCGCGGGAGTAGTCGAGCGCGTGTTCAAGATCGACGGGCGGAATAACTACACGGTGAATTTGCTGAAAGCTGTGGAGATCGATGGCGAGCCGTGCGACGTGGTAGCCATTGGTGAATCGGCGGGGCTTCGCATGGCGATGCAGGATGCGCGGCTTAAAGAGTTGAAAGAGGGCGATCAGATAGTGTTGCTGTGCGAGGGTGAGACTCCCTCGAAAAAAGCTGGCAACTCACCGCGTAAGGATTTCGCCATCGAGGTCACGCGGCCACAGGCTGAAGAGGAAATTCCCGAGTACGCGAGGTAGGTCTTTTATCGTGGCTGCATCTGACAATCCGGCGCTGCGGTTCCAATCGGACAGGTTGCGCTTTCCGGGGATGCAGCTCCGTGAAATTCTGATCTGGAAAAACTGGCTCTATCAGAATTCCACGAGGTTTGATCGCTACGACTATAACGTCAGGCTCGGCTCTGGAGTTGATCCGGGGCCGAGCTACCCGGATTCGTCGCGTCGCATGTGGATAGCGAACAGCATGAAGCGCGCCGACGTGATCGCGGTCAAGGGCGGTCACGTGACGATAATCGAGGTAGAAGAGAATCCGGGGTTGACCGCCTTCGGCCAGCTCGCCGGCTACCTGACTCTTTGGCGGCAGCGCATAATCAACGGAGGTCCGCCGGCAGTGCATCTTTCGCTCGGCGTCGATAATTTCTTTCCCGCCGATCTGCCTCTAGACTCGAATCCTTCCGGCTTCATCGTGGCGGCTCGCGTGGGCAATGACGCGTTGGCGGTCGCGCAACAATCCAATGTTACCGTCGAAGTTGTTCCCACAGATTTTTCCTCTCTCAAAGGCGGCGGACGCTGATGCCAGAGGATACCGCGGTTGAAGTTGTACAAGTCTCCGACGTCAGAAAGAATTTGAAGGTCCGACTCTCCCAAAAAAAACCGTTAGTTCTTATGCGAAATTCCTCAGTGGTAGCGATTCTCCTGTGCGTTGAAGGCTCCGTGTACGGACGCGTTGAACACCCTCGACTCGAAGCAAAACGCCTTCGCGCTGAGTTGCAAGCCGCCCTCGATAAAATCCTCCGGAGTTAATTTGTACAACTTTCCGGCGCCGCCGGCCGGGATCTCACGCGGATCGGCCGTAAGGTTGTACAAGATTGGCGATCGCCAAACTTGTACAAGTCGCGTCGACGGAAATTCTTTTTCCCATGCAGCGTTCTAGTACCTCCGGCTCAAAGCCGTAGGCGCGCGCGCTCGGGCGCGCACCCGTCCATCAAACGTAAATTCTTCGATCAATGCCGGAAGGGTGATACTAGTTTCGTATCTGCGATTTGCACGAAAAATGATGGCAGGCTTGGGAAGGTACGCTGGCAGCGCTGCCGTGCCTAAAATCGTACCGATGGTGGCATGCCGGCGTGCAGTGGCTGGCGTGCCGGCGGTAGGGGATTATCAGTAGTCCGGTGCGGGGCGTTGTTCCTGGCGGCGCGGATGCGCGGGGCGGGGGCTTTTACACCGTATCGGCAGATTAGCTGTGCCAGCTCGGCAGCTTGGCAGAGCGGATCGCCAGCCGGTACTCCCTTCGGCAGTTTCATCCGGCAGCCGGTGTTGCCGGCGGGGTGGGCGCTTTGGGCTGTGGCAGCGTTTTCAGGATCACGGCTATATCGGTGTCGGAATAGCCTAGGGTCTTCAGGTGCTGCGCTGCCTGTGTTTCCAGGAGCGCGCCGGCCTTGAATCCGGCTTTAATCTCGGCTAGTGAGAGCTGGCGTACCTTGCCCACTGTGGGCTGTAGAAACTCGAGCTGTAGCAGGTTGATGTCTTCCTGGCTGTAGCCCTGAGCCGATAGGTGCGCGCCGAATTCCAGCACGTCGATCACGTTGTCATGGAGCATCTTCTTCAGCACTCCCAGGCCGAGCCGGTGAGCATGTAGGTGCGAGAACGTATGCGCTTGCAGGGCGAGCTGCGCGGTCGCTTCGTCGTATCCCAGTTGAGCCATGTGGCTCAAAGCTGTCGTTTGGTCCATCGCGCCGTTCACGACCAGCAGCGCGATCTCGTTCTCTTTCAAGATCGGGCGGGTAACTGCGATCAGGCGGTCGGCATCGTCGGAAGTGTACCCGCGCTCCATGAGTGCGGCCTTAGTGTCCAGCGCCGGCGCGCCGCTTACAGTGCTTTGAACGTTGCCGAATCGAAACGCGTATTCGATCATGTCGCGTTCCGGGAGCAGGGCTTGCAAGTCCGCGATCAGGTCGGCGATGGTTTCGTCGGGATAGCCAAGCTTTTGTAGGTCCGCCGTCATCCTGTCTTTGGTTGAAGGATCGCGGAAAAACCGGCGAATCATCTGTGCCTCGGCCATCATCTTTGGCCGGTACATCAGGTTTAGTTTCCACGTGAGCGGATCGGCGATAGTGGTTTGGATCAGCGGCGCGAGCGCGCGGCGCGCCATTCTGCCGAGTCCTAGGTTCTTCGCCATCAGCTCGCCGTATTCCCGGATTCCCTCGACGCACCTGTATTCTTCGGGGATCATGCTCAGGATAGTTTCGACGTTCCCCTGTCGGATGGAGAAATTCATAAGGAAACCTAAAAAGGTTTTGGCAGCGGCGAGTCCCTGATCCGGGTTAAGAGTGCCGTTCGGCGCGAATTCCTTTTGCAGTAGGTCGAAGATGTTCCCGCCGAGTGTTTCCATGCCGGTGAGTCGGCCACTGCCGAAGGTCGATTGCTTGAGCTGCGCGGCGTCCACTGGTACGCCGGTGAGGTCCTCGACTACTTTTGCCGCGAGATCGTAAAAACCGCTGTTGTGTTCCCCCTGGGCGGCGGTGAGAAGTGTGGTCATCACGGCGATGATTGGGTCAATTAGTCCTGTGATGAGTGAGATCAGTGCAGAGGGGGCATCTGCCGCGTGCGCTGCGCGAGCTGCCCACAGTGCTGGCCAGGATCCTGCGTCCTGTTTTCCAATCTCGCGGAGTTTCTGATCGTTACGCGGGTCGATTTCCTGCTGTGCCACGTCGCCCACGTTGACGGTAGTCGGCGGCTGATTTAGTAGTGGATTGCCAGTGTCGCTCATTGTGTTATCCTATCGCCCCATGAAAAACCTCTTGCTTGTTTTCCTTTGTTGTGCGCTGCCACTGGTCGCTCAGGAGCCGCCGAAGCAGGTGACTCCCTGTTTGATAGTGAAGAGGGGAGCAAGGCTCGGGTATGAGTACTCGCCAGTTGATTCCATCGATTTGGGAAAGCTTCAGAGAACTTATAAGCGTTCGGAGCTTAAGGCGATGGAGAAGGCGGGTGTCCACGTTGAAATTCTTCCTGAGGATTATTCCGAAGCTGAGCTTAAGCGTGCTCATAGGTATTGCTCAGAAAGGTAGCGGCGCGCCGGTTGCAGCGGCCAGCGCGGATCGTGATTGAGTTCGTTCGGCCAGGTCTTGCTGCGTCGGGCCTGTCGAAGCCAGCGTAGCCATGTGACTTTGCACGTTCTGCTTCTGATAGCGCGTCCGGTTAAAGTCCATCGTCGCTTGTTCTGTAGCGCTGATAATTCGATTGCTCCCATACATGAAAATGCGTTTCACTGCCGCGAGGTTTCCGAGCAGGGAACCGGCCAGCACGTTCGACGTGATCAGTAGCGACGGGTCGAAGGCAATCGCCAGCGTGTTGATGATCTGGTTGAGTGTTCCGCGCACGAAGGCGATGCTCTCTTCGATTCGGTTCTGCAGGTCGGCTAGAGAGGCATCGAGCTTCGCTGCCCACTTCACGTGGAACAGTCGGAGAATTCCCAAAAACCGCCGCACGTCCTGAATCATTGCCAGCATGCGTTTCTGCTGTGGCAGGATGTGCGTGTCGTACCACTTCTTCACCTTTTTCAGGAAGTCGAGCAGCTTCTTAATGTGCAGCCGTAGCCAATCGATCCACTTCTTGAAGTGCTTTATGAGCCAGTCGAGGGCTTTCTTTATGTAGTTTTCCCACGCCTGTTTCAGGAATTTCCAGAGGGCAGAGAAAAACCCGCCGATGGCTTTGAAGAGTCCAACGAGGTTGTGTAGCAGATTGTTGAGCCATGCGGCGGTGTAGTCGAAGGCGAGCTGTATGTTGCTATCGACGCCGCCGAGAAGGGAACCCAAAATCCCTTGTAGAATCCCGCCGATTCCGCCGCCGCCGCCCTCTGCCATTGTCGGTTAGCCCTTTGGCAGAACGCCGATCTCGCGGAGCTGCAACACGCGGTCGTTGATGCGCTTCGAGATCGCATCGGGGAATTGTTCGCCGCTGTAAAATTTCTCTGTGAAGGGTCCGTGGTCTGCGATGAAGAAGGTGTATTGCAGGTATTTGACGGGGTTGCCCTTCGCGTCGAATTCTAGCGAGTCCTTCACGGAGATGGTGTTCACTGTTGCGTCAAGCATGGTTACGCTCCTGTGTTGAAAAAGCTTCCGATGGGCAGTGGGGAATCTCCCGCAGCGGCCAGGACGTCGCCGGCGGCGGCTGCGCTGGCGAGATCGCCGAGCAGTGATTCAAAGTCGTCCGCGTTCATCGCCGCCAGGATGCTATCCAGCACGAGCAGGTCGTCATCGAGAGAAGAGCTGAGGGCGACTTGCGCCGCAATGCTGGCGGCAAATTCAGTGAGCAGTACATCGATGTCTGATAGCAGGTTGTCCCCAGGGCCGAGTTCGCTGGCTGTCAGGCCGGTGAAGTCGTAATTCTTGACGGCGAAGTCGAGGTCTTTCGCGGTTATCGGCGCGATGGGCCATGCGTTCGTCATGCTTCCGCTGGAATCGCCGGGATTTCGTACGGCAGTCGCTCGTACCTTTTCCGTCCCTTATAGACGAAAACGAAAGAGGGGAAGAGAAACTGGGAGCGTCCGCCTATGATGGTGAGTTGGTCACTGGTGAGGCGTCGGATTTCTTTTTCGTAGTTCTCTCTGATCTTGAGTTCGCTCCAGAAGCTGTTCTCGAACTTGCGCTGCCTGTAATTGCGCGAGCGTTTGGCCGTGAGTTTATTTTCGCTGGCGATCTGGTCCTGTGAGCGGTCGCGGTAGCGCTGGCGGCGGGCTTCCTTGAGCCGTTCCTTGTGCTTCAGATAGTAGGCGCGATTCATACCACGATGCGCGCGGTGATTGCCACTGGGTTGGTGCGCGCTCTCATCAAAAGCCGCAGGAATTTCGATTTCAGGTTTACTCCGTCGTAATGGAACGTGAAGTTGACGGGGTCTACCGCCGTCTGGTTGCCGTTCAAGATGGTTTGGTATTGCGAGTCGATATCGACTGAGGCGGCTTGAATGTCAACTTCAAACGCTCCTGGCGCGCCGGAAAACTGCGCGTCGATGAAGAAGGATTTTATCTCGGGCGGTATTTTCACGCGCTGTGAGGCGCTCGCGCCGCCGTTTCCCGGTGCCGGCGTTTCGCCAAACCACAGCGCTTGCTCGGTGTGGTCTTCGAGATTGATGTAGGTCTCTGCTGTGTACGGCGGCATTTTAGTCCCCTCTCGGTGAGTAGCCGTGCTCTTCGAAAATGCGATCTTCCAGGCGGACTACGCGCTGTCGAAGGTCGGTCAGAATGTAGAGTCCTAGCGTTTGAATCAGCACGGCGGCTCCTGCTGCCAGCGCGATTACGATTTCGAGGAACGGGCTCATGGTTTCCCGCCCATAATTCCGAGTTTTTCCCACGTGCGCGCGCCGGTGTACCCGAGCATGCAGCTTCCGAAAAGCCAAAACAGGGCGTCGGGAAAGGTTAGCGCCGCCTTTCCAATGAGGGGAAACAGAACGTAATTCGCCGCCAGAATTGCCAACATGACATACAGAAAACTCGGTCGCGCTCGGCTCGTGAATTTGTCGCCGCTCGACGCTTCCGCGCGGATGTTTTGGCTCGCCGCGTTGACTTCCGCCGTGAGTTCATCTTGCGCGCGCTCCTCCAGCTCGATTTGCTTGAGCTGTATCTCTTTGGCGTTCGCATCGGCGGCGGCGAGCATCTGGGCTTTGACGGTCGGATCAACCTTGAATTCGCCGATGATGCCCTTTACGGCGTCGATCAGTGAGCTGCCAAGAATGGTTTCGAGTAGCGCCATCGCTTTATAGCTTCCCTTCGATCCAGTCGAGGATTCGCACGAGCAACGCGCGCAGTCGCGGCCAGTGTGGCGGCAGCGGCGGTTTGGGCATCTCGACTACCTTCGGTCGAGTCTCAGGCTCGCGCGGCGGCGGACAAACGTGCGTATACGGAATTCCTTCATTGGTGTCAGGGTAAGTTCCGCCGCAGTTTGGGCAGACGGTTTTCATAGGTTGTCCACGTCCGGCCATTCTCTTACCACGTATATTGGGGCGCTCCACTGATCGCCGGCCTGTAAGTTGACTGTTTTGGTTGTGATTATCTGACCTGTTTTTAATTCCATCGGTGATGAGCCTGAGATTTGTATTCCGTCTGAGCCGTCGTAGCCGCTTGTAGCTCCGGGGGCGAGGGTGTACCTGTAGGTGAGGCTCGCGGCTTGGGTTGTGTTTACTCCAAACTGCCCGAGTATGCTTAGACCGTCTTGAAGCCTGAAACGTGCAGTTCGGTTGATTGCCGTCGCGCTGCTTGCAAGCGTGGCCGAGAAGTATACCAGTCGCCAAACTAGGTTCTGTGGTACTTGTTCTAGGATCTCTGCTCCGACTGCCGGTTGGGTTCCCGTAATCATGCGTAGCGTTCCCGCTCCGTCTGTTGGTTCTTTTTGCGGGCTTCCGGGCCAGCCTCTGCTGGCGCTGTAATAGACAAACCCTTCCCAAATTGCGGCGTGTGAGCTGTTGGGGTTAATTGATTCGTTGAAGCGTCGTACGCCGATAGAGACCCAGGCCCATTCTCCTCTAGAGCTGTTGCCGGAAAGTTGCAGGCCAAAGGATAGTAGCCAGCACTCGCCGAGCGGAATGTACTGAGGGGTAATCGGGTTGCCGCCTAGTAGCTGTGTAGTTTGGCCTTCCTTAATTTCTCCGTGTGGTGTCAGGAAGCGATATTGAAACACTAGTGACAGGTTGGGGTTATTCGTGAAGGGGACGATCACAAGTTGATCGTTGCTTTGTAGGTAGAGATATTGCGAAGGGGGAACTTCGTCAGTGTGAAAGCTGACCTCACGTCCGATATGTGCGTTAGGTTGTGATGGCTGGTTGTCGGGTGGTTTGACTACCGGCGGGACTTTAGGTTGGGGATTGTGGATGGGCGGCGGCAGCGATTCGCCGGTCGGATTCACTACCGGCGGTGCGCTCAAGGTGATTCCCCCCTCGCCGGTTTCGCCGGCGTTAGCCCAGGCGCACGAAGATCAGCGTCGCGGCGATGTTGGCCAGCAAGTCGTTGCTGATTTGCTCAATGAAAATGGCCGGTGAGTTGTTCGCTTGGAAAACCGGAATCAGAGGGATTCCGTACCATTCCGAGAGAGTATGAAACCACGTCGTGGTGTAGAACGCGCTGTTCGAGTCTGCCGGCATGGGGATGCGCAAGTTGCCGGAATCCGCGCCGCGAATCGTGAGCGTTGTTCCGTTCGCGCTCATCTTGTAGCCAACCAGGGCGTAGGAGCTGCCGCGCTTGAGCAAGTCGCTCTGCGCGTTTATGGCGGCGAGAGCCGAATAGGTAGAGCCGGAAGCCGGTGCGCCGGGAGCGTATTCGACGGTCACGGTTTCGAGCCGCCGCCTTTCGAGCGTCGGCACGTCGATCAGGTTTTGCGAGATGCCCCCGAGGTCTTCGTAGTAGACCATCATCGAAAGGTTGTCGATTTTGCCAGCGCCGGCGGCGGAGCCGATTACAACTCCGAGCTGATCGACGGGGTAAAGGTCTTGCATCGCTTCCCACGGCAAAAGCGGGAAGGGTTGATGCACCGTGGTCTTGAATCGAAGGCCGCGCGTATTGTCGTGCAGCTTGGGAGAGGTCACTTGCACAAAGCCGATAGCGTCCGTGTCGATCCACGCGTTGAGCAAGCGCACACGTCCGGCAGTCGAGCGGATGGTGAGCGAGTCTCCTGCAACTGCGGCGGCGGCGGTGCCGGCTGCTGCGGCGGCGGTCACGGTCGCGGTAATTGTGTCGATTGCTGGCGGCATGTGCTTTTCCTCTCTCTCAGAAATTCTCGGGAGCGCGTCGGGGGCCGCGCTCCCAGTTGGGGCGTGTTGCGAAGCTCGCTACTTGTTCTTCTTCGCGCTCGCGGCGGCTGCTGCGTACGCGTGTTGCTTGTCGAAATTCTGTTGACTCATCTTCGGGCCGCGCGGCATGTCGGGTACGCCGGCCATCGCGTCGAGAACGGGCTGCGTGAATTTCGCCCAGTTCGGAGCCGCGTTCTTGGTGCCAGTGGGATAGCGCCCAACGCCGAGCGTGATGGCGTTATTCTTCTGCTTCGCGGCGGCGTCTTGTGTGATGCCTTTCGCGAAGGTCTTATTGCTCACGGCGGCTTGTACAGCGGATTCCCACGTGCCTTCGGCGGCGGATGTCGAAGCCGCCCAGTCGCGCCGGGGATTGTTGATCCCGTCCTGATAGCTCTGCGTGGCGCTGCCGGTGTTGTTGATGTATTTCTGTTGGCTGGAAGAGGCCGGCTTAATTCTGATCGGCATTGGTCGCTCCTGATCTGTGATTGCTGCTCACGAGCGCACCATGCGGCAGTTCACCGCAACCTTGTCAAGAGGGAAATGTGGTTATTTTCACAGGGGGTACCAGGGCCAGTGTTAGGGTTTTTCTGTAGGCGGGGGCGGGTGATCGATGTAACCGATCCCCGCTGTCTATGCGGCCAACGTATCATAATATACACACCTAGTAAATAGGTATACAACTAGTATCTCGCCCTGTGAAACACTCCGCACATTATCAGACGCCGGGGGTTTACTGTGTAGGTAGGGTTTATCCTACGTCGCATGAAGGACAGCGGCGAGTTTGGCTGGTCACCTAAGCGCGAGAGAAAACGCGCTGCGGGTTTGGTCTTCACCTCGAATGCAGAAGGCTTCCTTGCTCGCCGCTTCCCCTCTTGGGTGGGACAATGAGCGACACCCCGCAGTTGCTTTCCACAAAACCGATTCGTAAGTGGGGCCATAGTCACGTGGTCTCGGTGTCTCCTGAAGTGCGAGCGGCGCTCGGCGTGAAGCTAGGTGATTGGATCGCAACTGCGGG
>Ga0210394_10005293_pt1 | contig 14526 bp, 11 predicted proteins | sample IncBWC12MmetaG_FD_160121 | JGI IMG/M metagenome (GOLD analysis project Ga0210394, IMG submission 160121) | Forest soil microbial communities from Barre Woods Harvard Forest LTER site, Petersham, Massachusetts, United States - Inc-BW-C-12-M | ecosystem: Environmental > Terrestrial > Soil >...
TAAGTTCGCAGCGCCGAAGCTTACGTTAGGAGTCATAGTCGAGATGACCGGAACCGTTGGCAATTCATTTCCAAATACCCGCATGAGGCGCATGCGGCGCGACGAGTTTTCACGCCGTCTCATGCGCGAGACGCATCTGAGCGTGGACGCGCTGATTTACCCGGTTTTCGTGGTCGAGGGCCGCGGTGAGCGCCAGCCGGTGGCTTCCATGCCGGGGATCGAGCGGCTGTCCGTCGATCAGCTGCTCAGAGAGTGCGAATCCCTGGTCCGGCTCAAGATCCCGGCCATCGCTCTCTTTCCGGTGACTCCCCAAGAGAAGAAAACGCAGGATGCTCGCGAGTCATGGAATCCGAACGGTATTGCACAGGCCGCCGTGCGGGCGGTGAAGAAGGAGTTTCCGGCGCTGGGCGTGATCACCGACGTGGCGTTGGATCCCTTTACGACCCACGGTCAAGACGGCCTGATCGACGACGCGGGCTATGTGGTCAACGATTTGACCGTGGAAACCCTGGTGCGCCAGGCGCGCTCGCATGCGGATGCCGGCGCCGACGTGGTGGCACCCTCGGACATGATGGACGGACGCATCGCAGCGATCCGCGGCGCGTTTGAGACCGCCGGCCTCGTCAATACGCGAATTCTGGCCCACGCGGCCAAGTACGCCTCGAGCTTCTATGGCCCGTTTCGCGAGGCGGTGGGGTCGGCCTCGAGCTTGAGCGGCGGCAGCAAGCATACCTATCAAATGGACCCGGCGAATTCCGATGAAGCGCTGCGCGAGGTCGCCCTCGACATCAGCGAAGGCGCCGACATGGTCATGATCAAACCGGGCCTGCCATACCTCGATATTGTGCGCCGCATCAAAGATCGTTTCGGCGTGCCCACGTTCGTGTACCAGGTGAGCGGCGAGTACGCCATGATCATGGCGGCAGCCGGGCATGGTTGGGTGGATGAGCGCGCCGTGGCCCTGGAGACCCTAATGTCGATGAAGCGCGCAGGGGCGGACGGCATTTTGACCTATTTCGCCAAACGCGCCGCGGAGTGGCTGGCCGAGTGACGCAACCGCAGGGACCCGAAACACCGGATCAATACGGGGTCGTGGGTCACCCCGTCGCACACAGTTGGTCGCCGTTCATTCACGGGATGTTCGCGAAGGCGACGGCGCAAAACCTGGTGTATCGGCTGTTCGACATCGCCCCCGAGAATTTTCGCCGGGAGGCCCTGCGCTTGTTCACCGGGGGAGTGCGCGGCCTGAATGTAACGCTGCCCCACAAGCAGGCGGCGGCGGAGCTGGTCAACGAGCTCACTCCGCGCGCCGAGCGCGCGCAGGCGGTGAACACCATCGCCTTCTTCGAGGACACCTCGCTGCTCGGCGACAACACCGATGGCCTCGGACTCACGGCCGATCTGGAGCGCAACTTGAAGGTGAGCCTGGCCGGCAAGAGAATTTTGATTCTGGGCGCCGGCGGCGCCGTGCGCGGCGTACTCGGTCCCTTGTTGGAGCGCGACTTGGCCTCCGTGATCATCGCCAATCGAACGCCTGAAAGAGCACGCAAGTTGGCAGGCGAATTTGCCGACCTGGGACAGGTGTCCGGATGCGGCTTCGCGGAGCTCGCGGGGCCGCCCTACGATCTCGTGATCAATGCCACCTCGGCGAGCCTGCAGGGCGAAATGCCCGTCATGCCGGTGGGACTCGTGGGCGAGGAAACCATTTGCTACGACATGGCGTACGGGCGCGGCCATACGCCTTTCACCTTGTGGGCAAAATCGCTGCACGCCGCGCGCACCACCAAGGGGTGGGGCATGCTGGTCGAACAAGCGGCGGAGTCGTTCCTGCTCTGGCGCGGCATTCGGCCCGACACCCAGCCCGTCCTTCAGGCCCTCGCGCAGCACGCCTAACGCATGGTGACCAGCTCTTCGGCGCTCGTCGGGTGAATCGCCACGGTGTCGTCGAAGTCGCGCTTGGTCGCGCCCATGCGAATCGCCACCGCAAATCCCTGCAGCATTTCGTCGGCGCCCGTGCCGATGATGTGGCAGCCGATGATTCGCTGATCGGGTCCCACGCAAACCAGCTTCATGTCGGTGTGCGTCTTGCGCTCCGTCAGGGCGTGGTACATGGGCGTGAAGTCGGCGACATACACCTTCACCGCGTCCCCGTGCACCGCGCGCGCCTCGGCTTCGCTCGCGCCCACGGTGCCGATGGGCGGGTGCGTGAATACCACGGTCGGAATCATGCTGTATTCCAAGCGGCGATCGGCCTTGCCGCCGAACAGGCGATCGCTCAGGCGCCGGCCTGCGGCGATCGCGACGGGAGTCAGTGCGGCGCGGCCCGTGACGTCGCCTATCGCATAGATGCCCGGCACCGCGGTGTTCTGGAAGCCGTCGGTGACGATGTAGTTGCAGTCATCGAGCGCCACGCCCGCCTTGCCGAGATCGAGGCCCGCCACGTTGGCGGAGCGCCCCACCGCCCACAGCAGGCAATCGAAGCCTGAGAATTCGCGGCCGTCTGCCGCGGTCAGGGTCTTCGATCCCGCGTCCTCGCGAACCCGTGCCGGCACGACGTGCCGGTGAACCGCAATCCCTTGTTCGTCCAATTCGCGCATCAGGGACTTTCCCAGCATGGCATCGAAGCTCATCAGCACATGATCCTTGCGGATGAACATCTCCACCTGCGTGCCCAGCTCGTGAAAGGCGCCGGCCAGCTCGCAGGCGACGTAGCCGCTGCCGACGATGGCGACTCGCTTCGGCCGCTGCGGGAGCTCGAAAAAGCCGTCGGAGGTGATCCCATGCTCGGCCCCGGGCAGCTGCGGCCACGTGGGTTTGCCGCCGGTCGCGATCACGATGTGCCGCGCCGTCAGGCGCTCGCCGTTCACTTCGACGGTGTTCTTGTCCAGGAAACGGGCGGCGCCGCGCACGTAGGCCACGCCCTTGGCGGCGAGGTTGCGCTCATAGATGCCGTTCAGGCGCAGCACATAGGCGTCGCGCTTGCGCTTCAAAGCCGCCCAATCGTTGTCGCCCACGGTGACGTTGAATCCGTAGTCGTTGGCGTCCGTGAGACTCAAGGCGACGCTTGCCGCGTTCCACATGACCTTCTTCGGAACGCAGCCCACGTTCACGCAGGTGCCTCCCAAGCGGTGCGGTTCGATCACGGCCGCCTTGGCGCCGTATTCCGCCGCGCGCTGCGCGCAGGCCAGGCCGCCGCTGCCGCCGCCGACGCTGATGAGATCGAAGGCTTGGTCCGACACTGTGAACTCCGTGCTGAATTGGCGAGAAAACCCAATGATATACTGCGCCGGTCCATAACTCGCGATGGGGTGCCATGGTGATCGGTGTCGTCGTGATCCTAGCCTTGAGCCTCGCGCTGATCGTGTATCTGGTCGGCATCTACAACGGCCTCGTAAGCCTTCGCGAAAACGTCAAAGTCGCATGGGCGAATATCGACGTGCTGTTGAAGCAACGTCATGACGAGCTGCCGAAGCTCGTCGATACCTGCAAGCGCTACATGCAGTTCGAGCAGGAAACGCTCGAGAAGGTGATGCGCGCCCGGGCGTCGGTGAGTTTGGCCAGCAGCACAGGCAACGTCGCCGCCGTCGGCGCGGCCGAGCAGCAGCTGCGCGCCGGTGTCGGCAGGCTGTTCGCCGTGGCCGAGAATTATCCGCAGCTCAAGACCGACGAAACCTTCAAGCAGTTGCAGGGCAGGATCATCGCGCTCGAAGAGTCCATCGCCGACCGCCGCGAACTGTACAACGACCAGGTCAATTTGAATAACATCCGGGTGAGCGTGTTTCCGGATGCGATCATCGCGCGGAGATTCGGCTTCCTTCCGGCGCACCTATTGGAGTTCGCGAGCGAAGAGAAGAGCGACGTGAACGTGGGCGCGCTGTTCGGCACCTGAGCTGAACGCCTGCAACCGGACATGTCCGGCCATCAACTGAAATTTTGGATCGCCGTCATCGGCCTCGCCGCAGGCGCGGCGTATTCCTTTTGGTACGGCTTCAAAGCCTGGGCCAAGAATCGCACCGTCGAGGACACGCCCACGTCGCGCGTGCGCTCCGCGGCGCAGGGTTACGTCGAACTCACGGGCCGCGGCCTGCCCCCGCCCGATTCCTCGAACAAGGCGCCCTTGACCGGAACGCCCTGCACTTGGTGGCGCTACAAGATCGAGGAACGACGCTCCACCGGCCGCTCGCGCTCTTGGTCCACGATTCAAAGCGATACCAGCGTCGCGCCCTTTCTCCTCGATGACGGAACCGGTCACTGCCTGATCGATCCGCGCGGCGCGGAGGTGTTTCCGGGCGCCAAGGATGTCTGGTACGGGCCCGAGGAATGGCCGCAGGTGCACATACCGAACGGCACCGGAGTCTTCGCCTGGCTGGTCGACAACTTGGTGACCGACAAGTACCGCTATACGGAGTATCGCCTGCAGGCCGACGAGGATCTCTACGCCATCGGCGCATTTCGCAGTCTCGGCGGCGCCAGCGTGCAGGACCCGGACGACGCCGTGGCGGCGTTGCTGCACGCCTGGAAGGAAGACCCCGCGACGCTGCTCGCCCGCTTCGACACCAACCACGACGGTACCTTGAGCGTGGCCGAATGGGAGCAGGCCCGCGCGGCCGCCCGGCGCGAAGTGCTCGAGCACCGCGGCGCCGAAACGAAGCCGCCCTCCATGAACGTCCTGGCGGATCCGGGAGACGGCCGCTCGTTCCTGTTGGCTGCGTGCGACGCGGAAACGCTCGCGCGCCGCTTCCGATACCGAGCTCTGGCCGGCCTCTGCGGCTTCGTCGGCGGCAGCGCCGCTCTCACCTGGATGCTGTTGAACGTCTGATAGAATCCTCGGCGTGAACAACCCACTTCTGGAATTGGATACGCTGCCGGCTTTCGGCCGCATCGAAGCAAGACATGCCCGGCCCGCGCTCGAAAGCGTCCTGGCCGAGAATCGCGCACGACTGGAGGAATTGACGGCGCAAGCCCAGCCGACGTTCGCGTCCCTGGTCATGCCGGTGGAAGAATTGAGCTATCGCCTGAGCCGGGTCTGGAGTCCGATAAGCCATTTGAACGCGGTCGCCAACTCCGCGGAGATGCGCGAGGCATACAACGAATGCGTGCCGCTGCTCACGGCCTACTCCTCGGAACTCGGGCAGAACGCAAGGCTGCAAGCGGGCTACGCCCACGTTCTTGAGCGCGAGGGCGGCACGCTCGATGCGCCCCAACGTAAAGTGGTGGAGAACGCGCTGCGCGATTTTCGCCTCGCCGGGGTCGATCTGCAAACCGAACAGAAGGACCGATACCGCGAGGTCGCGCAGCGCCTCGCGCAGCTGGCCACCAAGTTCTCCGAGAACGTGCTCGACGCCGGGCGCGCCTTCACGCGCAGCGTCACTGACAGTTCGGAACTCGCCGGCCTGCCGGGCAACGCCGTCGACCGCGCCGCCGCCGACGCTCGGGAGGCCAATCAGACGGGCTGGCTGTTCAAACTGGACCAGCCCACCTACGTCACCGTCATGGCCAGCGCCGAGAGCGAGCAGCTGCGCCGCGACATCTACGAAGCCTGGGTCACCAGGGGCTCCGAGCTCGGCCCGAGCGCCGGGCGTTTCGACAACAACCCCGTCATTGCCGAGATCCTGCCGCTGCGCCACGAATTGGCCAACCTCGTCGGCTTCAAGAACTTTGCCGATTACGCCTTGGCCACCCGCATGGCCAAGAACAGCAAGCAGGTACTCGGCTTTCTGGACGACTTGGCGCGGCGCTGCCTGCCCGCGGCACGCCAGGAGTTTTCGGATCTCGAGGAATTCGCGGGCCGCAAGCTCAACGCCTGGGACATGACGTTCTACGGCGAGAGGCTGCAGGAGAGCCGCTTCAAGGTCTCGCAGGAGGCGCTGCGCCCGTACTTCCCGCTGCCCAAGGTACTCTCCGGATTGTTCATCTTAATTCGGCGGCTGTACGGCATCAGCGTGCGCGAACGGCCGGGGGTCGGCGTCTGGCATCCCACCGTGCGTTACTTCGATCTCGTCGATCAGGACGAAAATATCGCCGCCGGCTTCTTCCTGGATCCTTATTCGCGCAGCGAGAAGCGCAGCGGCGCTTGGATGGACGAATGCGTCATCGCCAAATCCCTGCCCACGGGTACGGCGCTCCCGGTGGCGCAGTTGGTGTGCAATTTCACCGCGCCGGTGGGCGGAGCCCCGTCGCTGCTGACTCATGACGAGGTCGCCACCCTGTTTCACGAGTTCGGCCACGGATTGCATCACATGCTGACGCGCGTGGCCTATCCCAGCATCGCCGGAATCAACGGCGTGGCCTGGGACGCGGTGGAGCTTCCCAGCCAGTTCATGGAGAACTTCGTCTGGCGGCCCGAGGTACTGCCCCTCATATCGGCCCACGTCGACAGCGGCGAACCCCTCCCCGTCGACATGCTGCAGCGGCTATTGGGCACGCGTACGTTCAACGCGGCGCTCGACACCCTGCGGCAGATCGAACTCGCGAGCTTCGATTTCGAATTGCATGCGAATTTCGACCCTGCCGCGGGGGCGAAGGTCGCCGAGACGCTGGCCGCGGTTCGGCGGCGGGTCGCCGTCGTGCCGGCGGCGCCCTTCAACCGCATGCCGGCGAGTTTTGCGCACATATTTGCCGGCGGATACGCCGCCGGCTACTACAGCTACAAGTGGGCCGAGGTGCTCGCCGCCGACGCGTTCGAAGCCTTCGAGGAAGCCGGGGTGTTCGACAGTGCGACGGCGGCGCGGTTTCGCGACTCGATTCTGGCGCGGGGCGGCAGTTTGGATGCAATGGACGCCTTCGTCCGGTTTCGGGGCCGCGAGCCCGACGTGCGGCCGCTGCTCAAGCAAACGGGAATCGCGGCGTGAAGCCCAAGTCCGCGGCGCTGACGCTCGCGCTGTCGGTCCTGTTGTCGGGAGTGCCGGTAGGGGTTCGGGCGGCGACCGCCTATGTCAGCGATGAACTCGTGCTCGGGCTGTACGCCCAGGAGAACGGCCAGGGCCAGCGCCTCGCCACACTGCATTCCGGGGCCATGCTGGAAACCCTGGCGGTCAATGGAGAGTTCACCCAGGTTCGCACCGGCGACGGCACCACCGGCTGGGTCAAGTCCGCCTACCTCACCCCCCACGAACCGGCGACGGTGCGGATCAAACACCTCCAGGAAGAGCTGGACCTGAGCCGCGCGACGACGCCGGAGCTCGCCGTGGCGGCGGCGCGGAGCGAGCTCGAGCAGCTGAAGAGCGAGCTTGCCAACAAGCAATCCGAACTCGACGCCGCACGTGGCGCTCAGGCGGCGCCTGCGCCCGCGCCAGGGGGCTCCGCACCCGCCTTAGGGCTCATTTGGGCGGGGATGTCGCACCCGTGGATCTTGGCTCTCGCCCTGGCGGCGGCGCTCGCCTGCGGCTTCTGGCTGGGGTACTCCACATTGGCGCGGCGCGTCAGGAGGAAGTTCGGCGGCATCAAGGTCTATTGACTTGACATATCCGTCGTCCGGGACGAGGGGCAAAAGGAGAACCAGGCACATGGCGCTCGGACCCCTAAGGGCCTAGACTGCGTCAGATGCATGACCTACGCCGTAACGACTACGACGTCACGAACTCTGTTCAAGTCAGTTCCACGGCGGCGGTGACCGCCGCGGTACGAGAGCTATTCACGGCCGCCTTCCCCGGCGAGTCGTTCGATAAAGTGGCGATTTCTTTCGAGGAGTTCGACAAACTCTTCACGGGCCGGATGCCGGGCTATCACGGGGTCGACACCGTCTACCACGATCGCCAGCACTCGCTGGACATGACTCTGGCCATGGCGCGCTTGCTGGTGGGCTACGAGCGCAGCGTCGAGGCTCGAATGCGCTTCGGCGCCGAGCGGGCGGTCATGGCGCTGGTCACTTCTCTGTTTCACGATGCGGGCTACATCCGCGAGTTCGGCGACCGCCAGCACCGCAACGGCGCCGAGTTCACTCTTTACCACGTCACTCGCAGCGCGCGATTTCTGGCCCGCTTTCTGCCCAGCATCGGCATGGAAAGCTGGGTGCCGATTTCGACGCGCATCGTCCATTTCACCGGTTATGAAATCAAGCTCGACCAAATCCAACTGGCCGACCCTCGCGACCGCAAACTCGGACATCTCTTGGGCACGGCGGATTTGATCGCCCAAATGGCGGATCGCTGCTACCTCGAGAAGTGCCGCGACCGCCTGTATCCGGAGTTCGTGCTCGGCGGAATCGCCGCCGCCACGGGTACCGACGGGGCCTTGCAGGTTCGCTATAGCTCGGGTTTGGATCTGTTGCGCCAGACTCCGGAGTTCGTGCGCGAGACGCGGGTTTCGCGCCTGGAGGGTGAGTTCGAGCACGCCTACCGGTATGTCGAACCTCTGTTCGGCGGCAAGAATCCCTATCTCGAGGCCATCGACCGCAATCTGGTCTTTCTGCACCGGGTGCTGCGCAGCGAGCGTTGGCTCTTGCTGCGGCGAAATCCCCCGTTATTCACATCCGGCGACAATCAATTGGGGCAGGTGCGCGGCCTCATGCTGACTCATCTCAAGGCTCTCTGGGCTTAGAGCCTGTCTCAAGGCCAGTCGATGGCCGCGACATAGCGCGCGTGCAGCTCGTCGAGCCGCTCGAGAACCTCGTCTTTTCCGAGCAGCGTCGACGCGGCGATGGCCTCTCGCAGCACGCCTAAGCTCAAGCTCCGTCGAGCATTTTCGGCAATGGGCGCAAAGCTGAAATGCCAGGGTTCGGGCCGAACGCCCGACAGTGCGCCACGGTACGGGCGGAAGAATCCGAACCGGGCCGCATGGGCCTCCAACCACTCGGCCAGCGCCGCGTAAGGACCGCCCGGCGAGAATTCCTCGGGCGTGAGCTGCGGCTCGTATGGGGGCGGGGTCGCTCGCACGTCGATCACATCGACATCCGTTCCCCAGTGGTGGCGGCTCGCTCCGGGAAGAGCGGACCACAGCAATATCGCATCGATGCGCTCCCTGGGTGCAAGATCGCGCACATCGAGGTGCCGGCCGGACGCGTCCAGCACGGGCCTCTCGCCGGCGAATTTTCCGTTCCAAATCGCAAGCTGCCGCGAAAAGTCCCGAAATCCGCTGATGGGCTTAAGATCGAATCCATCCGCCGCGGCTGCGCGGCGCATGCTCAGAAAGGGTGCGATCACCTGCGAGTGCAGGGCGCATTTCGGATCCGGCACGTGGGCTATGTGGGTGGGGACCCGGCCGGTCAGTTCACCGGCGTTCACGAGGCCGCAACGTGCTTCATGAGGCTACGTCGCGGGACGCGGCAAAATCGGCGACCTGGTCGAAGATGCGGGCCAGCGTGCCCACGTCTTGGGCGCCCGAGACGGTGTACTGTCCGTCGAATACGAAGGTTGGAACGCCGGTGATCCCGAGCACCGCGGCGTGGCGTTCCGCGGCAATGACGCCGTCCTGTCCGGATCGCAGTACCAGAGCGGACCGGGACTCCCGCTCCCCAAGGCCTGCATCGACGGCCAGCCGCACCAATTCCTCGATATCGCCGATGTCGCAGCCCTCCTCGAAATGGGCGCGCATGATGCGCTCCGCGACCGCGGTTTGGCGGCCGGAGCGGGCCGCATGGGCAATCAAGAGGTGCGATCTGCGGGTATTCGGCATGCGCTCTATGAGATCGAATCGGAATTTGATGCCGCTCGCCTCTCCCTGGCGCTCCAGTTCGGCATGCATCTGCGCCGTGCGCTCGGGAGGTCCGACCCGGGCGGCAAGGTAGGCCGCGCGGTCGACGCCCTCGGCCGGGATGTCCGGGTTGAGCTCGAATGGCCGCCAGGTCACCTGCGGCTCGAACCGCGGGCGCGCGGCCACAGCGACCTCGAAGCGACGCTTGCCCAGGTAGCACCAAGGACAAACGGTGTCTGAATAGATATCAATGCGCATGATTGGGCTGATTGTACCGGGCCCCTTATGGGGTTGGGCGTGAACGAGTATCATTCCTTCAGGTCCGACGGGGAAATTGGCCGGTATAGCCCATGGCGCGAAGCTTAAAAACCAAGTACTTGCTGCTTGCATTGGCGGTCGGCGCCGTGCTGTCGCTGGTATTTGCGGGTCTCGCCTACTATGAGCACCGCGTCAATGCCGCGGACGTCAACCAGGTCACCTATGCCACCGTCGCCCAGAAGCTGGAAGCCGACCTGGAAACCCGCGCCAGCAGTCTCTCCGAGATCACCGGAACCTCGCTCGCCCCCGCGTTGAGTTCGGGCAACAAAGCCGCGGTCACGTCCATTGCCCAGCGGCTGCTCGACGAGCGCGACATCGAACGGGTCGAAGTGCTCGACGCGCACGGCGCCGTGCTGTTCACCGGCGGCGATCCCGCCGTCTTTCAATCGGGCGACTGGTTCGTCTTCCAGAGCACCATTCACTCGAATCTGGTGTCGGCTCCTGTGCAGCGCCTGGGCAGCCTGCAGATCTGGATGAGCCGCGCCGAAATGCGCGACACCCTCGCGAGCATTCGCAAGCAGCTCGAGAGCCAACAGGGGATCCAGATCAAACGCATGCGCGGCTTGATCGCCGGCATCACGGTGCCTCTGTTCCTCTTGGGATTGATCGGCGCCTGGTTCATCGCCCGGCAACTGGCGGGGCCCATTGCCGCCCTGGTGAAGAGCGCCGATCGAATCGGCCAAGGCGACTACACCCGGCCGCTCGCCGTGGTGCGCCACGATGAGCTCGGCGATCTGCAATTCGCGCTCGAACGCATGCGGCAGAAGCTGAACGAAACCACCATCACCAAGAACTATCTGAACACGGTGCTCAACAGCCTGAGCGACGCCGTGCTGGTGACTTCCCCCGACGGCATCGTGAAAAGCTGCAACCAGGCCACGCAAAAACTGCTCGGCTACCAGGAAGCGGACCTGATCGACAAGCCGCTGGTCAGCTTCATCGACGATGCGCACCGCAACGCCTTCGATTTGACGAGTTCGGCGCCCGAGGCGCGCGAGACCGTGCTGCGCACCGCCAGCGGTCAAACCATTCCCGTATCCATGGCGAGTTCTTCGATCACGACGGAAGATCCGCAGTTCCAGGGCAACATCTACGTGGCGCGGAACATCACCGAGCGCAAGCGGGCCGAACGGCGCATCCGCTACCTGGCGCGCTACGACACGCTCACCAAGATGCCGAATCGCATGCAGTTTCAACATCTGCTGCAGCAGGCCATCGCGCGCACGCGGCGCAATCAGCGTTCGCTCGCGCTGTTGTACTTGGATTTGGATCGGTTCAAAGAGGTGAACGATACCTTCGGTCACGCGGCCGGCGACAGAACTCTGGAGATCCTGAGCGAGCGTCTGACCAGGAACTTGAGCAAGGACACCGTCATCGGCCGCCTCGCCGGCGACGAGTTCGCCATGTTCGTGGACGATCTCCCCGTGGACGTGGACAATCGCGCCGCCATAGGCAACCTCGCGCGCACCCTGCTCGATGAAATCAGCCGCACCTTCTACGTGAACCAACAAGAGGTGTACCTGACCGCCAGCGTCGGCATCGCCATCTGTCCCTACGATGCGGAGAACGTGATCGATCTGATCCGCAACGCCGACGCGGCGATGTATCACTCGAAGCAGAACGGCGGCAACACCTACGCTTTCTACGTGCCGGAGATGAACGCCGCGGCGGTCGAGCGGCTGATGCTGAAGAGCAAGCTGCGGCGCGCGCTGGAACGTGACGAATTGGTGATCCTGTACCAGTCCAAGGTGGATCTGCGCGACGGGCGCGTGGTCGGCGCGGAGGCGCTGCTGCGCTGGCGCCTGCCGGGTCACGGCGACATCTCCCCCTCGCAATTCATCCCTCTGGCGGAGGAAACCAGCCTGATATTGGATATCGGCGAGTGGGTGCTGAATCGCGTCTGCTCGGATTACCGCGAGTGGAAGAAAACGGTGCCCGAGCCGGGCCGAATCGCGATCAATCTCTCGCTGCGCCAGCTCAAGCAGGCGAGCTTCATCTCCCGCTGCCGCAATGTGTTCCGCAAGCACGAGGTCTCTCCCACCTGCTTCGAGCTGGAGGTCACGGAAACCACGTTGATGACGGACCCGAAGCGCACCATCGGGCTTCTGAACGAGCTGTACGCCATGGGTTTGAACCTGGCCATCGACGATTTCGGCACGGGGTACTCCTCCCTGTCGGCCCTGCAGCAGTTTCCGATCGGCACGTTGAAAATCGACCAATCCTTCGTTCGCGACGTCGCGGTGGACTCCGACGACGCCGCCATCGTCCGCACCATCATCGACATGGGCAAGAGCCTCGATCTCGAAGTGATCGCGGAGGGCGTGGAGGCGAGCGAACAGCTCGAATTCCTGCGCAAGCACGGTTGCTACTACGCTCAGGGACGCCTGTTCGGCGATGCCATGGAAGCGGGCAGGATGCTCGCCATTCTCGCCGGCCAAGCCGGCGGCGCGGCCTATCATGCGGCGCTGTGCACGCCCATGGGATCGCGGCAGCTGCGGCTTTCTTCGTAGCCCGACACCGTGTTGTCCGCTCGGGATCTCACCCTCCGGCGCGGTCCGGAGCCGCTCATCGAGCAGGTCGATTTCACCGTCTTGCGCGGCGACAAAGTCGGCGTCACCGGCGCCAACGGCTCGGGCAAATCCAGTCTATTTGCCGCCATCCGCGGCGAATTGCACCCTGATCGGGGCGACATCGATCTTCCCGCCGGCCTCTCCATCGCGCATGTCGAGCAGGAGGTGTCCGCGAGCGCGCGTGCCGCGATCGAGTTCGTGCTGGACGGCGACTCGGAGCTGCGGCGCATTCTCGCCGCGATCGCGGACGCGGAAGCCGGAGGCGATGCGGCGATGGCGCTCGCGGAAGCCCACGCCTCGTATGAGGGCATCGACGGCTATCGCGCGAGAGCTCGGGCGGCGGCGATCATGCATGGGCTCGGTTTCGCTCCGAATGACCTCGAGCGCAAGGTCTCCGAGTTCTCGGGCGGCTGGCGCGTGCGGTTGGCGATGGCGCGCGCGCTCAACTCGCGCGCCGATTTGCTGCTGCTGGATGAGCCGACCAATCACTTGGATTTGGACGCCATTGTCTGGCTGGAGGATTGGCTGTCCGCGTTTTCGGGCACGCTGATGATGATTTCTCACGATCGCGAATTTCTCGATGCCATCATCGGCCGCGTGCTGCACATCGAGAACCGCACCGTGCATGCCTACACGGGCAACTACTCGCAGTTCGAGCAAAAGCGCGCGGAGGAATTGGCGCTGCAGCAGACGTTGCACGCCCGGCAGGTGCGGCGCGTGGCGGAAATCACTTCCTTCGTGAATCGATTTCGCGCCAGCGCGACCAAATCGCGCCAAGCCCAAAGCCGCATCAAGATGCTGGAGCGCATGGAGCGCATCGTGCCGGCGCATGTCGACAGCCCGTTCGAATTCGAATTCGCCGCTCCGCTCAAGACGCCGCGCCCTCTATTGACCGTGGAGGACGCCGCCTGCGGCTACGGGGATGTCCGAATCGTCGACGGCATCGACGTCTCGATCGGACCGCTGGACCGCATCGCGTTGCTGGGACCGAACGGCGCGGGTAAATCCACGTTGACCAAACTGCTGGCCGGTGCCGCGGCGCCCCTCGCGGGCAGGCGCATTCCCGCCGCCGATTTGAGCGTGGGCTATTTTGCACAGCAGCAGCTGGAGCAGCTCAAGCCGGACTGCGATGCCTTCTGGCATATGCGCAATTTGGGAGGCGCGGATTTTGCGCAAGGCGACGAGCAGCGCGTGCGCGACCACCTGGGTAGTTTCGGCTTCGAGGGCGACCGCGCGTTCGAGGCGGTGGCACGGTTCTCGGGCGGCGAGAAAGCGCGCCTGACCCTCGCCCTGCTGGTGGCGCGGCGGCCGAACCTGTTGCTGCTCGACGAGCCTACCAATCACCTGGACATCGACATGCGCCACGCCCTCACCGTTGCGCTGCAGAGCTTCGAAGGCGGCATGGTGATCGTGTCCCACGATCGTCACTTGATCAAGACGGTCGCGGATTCGCTGTGGCTGGTCGCCGACGGCCGCCTAAGGGTGTTCGACGGCGACCTGGACGACTACCAGCAATGGATGAGGTCGCGCGGCAGGACGGCGCCCGCCCCCGCGGGATTGGCGCGCGCGGCACCCGCGGCGAGGCGCGCGCCCAAGGGCGCCTCCGGCGCGCACGGCAATTTACGCAAACTGCGGCGCGAAATCGCGGACATCGAGAAGCGCATTACGGCCATCGCCGCCGAACGAATCACGGTCGAAGAAGAGCTCTGCAAGAACCCCATGCATGACGGGCTCCAGGCGGAGTACGGCCGCCTCAACCGCGACGCCGCCTCCATGGAAACCCGGTGGCTGGAAATCGGCACCGCGATCGAGGCCGCCGAGCGCACCCCGCCCTAGTGCCGGGCCGCCGGCGTGTTGGCGAGCGCCGCGTCGGCTTGGACCGCGATCTCGGCGAGGGCCGCGTCCGCCGCCCGCGCGTACGCATCGACGATGGCCGTCAATCGGTTCTCCGCCGCCGGCTGCCGTGCCTCCGTTTCGAACCGGCCGAGAATGCGCCGGTCGCCGGATT
>Ga0210394_10005297_pt1 | contig 14519 bp, 15 predicted proteins | sample IncBWC12MmetaG_FD_160121 | JGI IMG/M metagenome (GOLD analysis project Ga0210394, IMG submission 160121) | Forest soil microbial communities from Barre Woods Harvard Forest LTER site, Petersham, Massachusetts, United States - Inc-BW-C-12-M | ecosystem: Environmental > Terrestrial > Soil >...
GATTAAAACGGCGTCGTTTTCGCGCACATTTGGCCATAGCTGAGCTGTAGAATCTTGAGTTTGGAGAAATTCTTATGTTATCCGCTCCGACACCCGACGATGACGAAAAGCGGATCTCATCGCTACGTGATATGACCCTCTTGTCCACACCGCGCGAGGCCGAGCTTGATCGGCTTACCCGAATAGCAGGTAAGCTATTTTGGGACTGAGATATCGCTGATAACCTTGGTTGATAAAGAACGCCAATGGTTCAAATCACGAATTGGTCTAGATATATCTGAGACACCTCGGAGAATTTCCTTCTGCGACCACACTATCGCAAGTCAGCAGACGCTTATCGTGCCCGATGCTCTCCGGGACGAACGATTTCATGATAATCCGCTAGTGATTGATGGCCCGAAGATCCGATTTTACGCGGGGGAACCTTTGCGAAACGCTGCGGGGTTTCTGATCGGAACGCTATGCATCATGTCAAATGAGCCGCGCGAGTTCAGCAAAGAGGATGAAAAATCTCTCCAGGACCTCGGACGGACGGTAGAGCTAGCTATAGACAACCGTATACTGAAAGCAACGCAATTCGCTCTTTTGAATTCGCTTGTCGAGGCCGACCGCGAAAAGAGGGTCGATCCGCTGACCGGCATCTGGAACCGGCGTGGACTCGATGAGCTTTTCGACCGCGAATTGGCCAGAGTGACACGCGAGAACATTCCGCTAGCAGTTGGCATGGCAGACATAGACTGTTTCAAAGTGGTTAATGATACCTTTGGCCATCAAATCGGCGATGAAGTTATTAAGGCAACTGCTACACTGTTACTCAATAATCTGCGGAAAACCGATGTTGTAGGCCGCTATGGGGGCGAAGAATTTCTGCAAATCATTCCTGGCATTCCGCTTGAAGTGCTTCCGAAATTCGCGAACAATATCCTCACCAAATTCCGTGAGAACGCAGAATTGCAAATACCCGGCGGCAAAAAGCATAAATTCACGATTAGCATCGGATTTGCTATAATACAGCCAGAAAAAGGCGTGCCAGTTGATAGAGACGTTTTGCTCGGAACCGCGGACAAGGCTATGTATTCCGCGAAAAGCGGCGGCAGGGATCGGTTTCATATTTTACAACTCTCCAACTGATTGATGCATCGGTTGCGGCGAGAACCGCCCCGACGGCAGGGCGGAAACGCGCTGATGTGCCACAAGAGGCTTCCGAACTGCGGTCTCAGACGAGGCTGGGGTGCAAAATCCGTGGGCAGATCGGCATAAGGCACGGCTGCGTGATCCCTTTGCCGCCTACTACTGAAGCGGGGAGTCGCCGCGCCCTCGTCGCCGCGATCTCCTGCATTGCGGCGTTCGGTGCTGGCATGGGCTTCTCGATGCCGCTCCTCGCGCTGGTCCTCGAGACACGCGGCATCGACAGCAGCGTGATCGGCCTTAACGCCGCGATGACGTTTCTTGGCGTCATTCTCGCCACACCGGCGGTGCCCTGGGCGGCGCAGGTGTTGGGCGCCAAGCCGCTGATGCTCGGCTACCTTGGCGCCGGCCTCATTTGTTTCGCGCTGATGATGCTGAGCGACAATCTGTCGCTGCGGTTCCTGCTGCGCTTTGGCACGGGCGTAGCCGGGCCCGGCCTTCACCGCGTCGGAGGCGTGTATCGGCAGCCTTGCCGTCGATCGCGACCGCGGCCGAATTATAGCAAATTACGCCGCGGTTCTATCCGCCACTCTCGGCGTCGGGCCGCCGCTGCTGCCCGTCACCGGGATTGCCGGGTGGCCGCCGATCATCGCTAATGCCCCCCTCGGTCTCGTCGCCCTGACGGCGGCACTGCCGGTCGTGCTGGCGGCGGTCGCCGTGTTCGGCCTGTTCGAGGGCGCGCCCCTTTTGTGCTACGGCTTCGGCTCGCTGGCCGGCCCGATTTTCGGCGGCGCGGCGATGACGCTAGTGCACGGACACAAACGGATGATTCATCGAAAACCTCCGGCTGGCGGGGATTGCGCCGCATTCGGCTGTGCCTTCCGTCAGAGTCGGTGCACTAGCGGGCCCGCGTGGCCTGATGTGGTTGGTTGCGCTTGCGGTCCTCATTTTCCTGCCGGCGACGTTCCTCCGTGGGCGGCGGAGGGCCGCGGGATAGGTCAAAACGAGCCGGAGAAAGGGAGCGAACCGCGGCCGGAGCCCCTGAAACCACGGTGGGACCTTCGAGCCGGCGGCGCCGAGGAGCTTTCCCGTTTCGCTCGCAGAGGGCATCGATTGATCGCACATCCCCGGCGACCGTGTTTGACGCGATCTTGGCCGTGACGAGTCGAAGCGGCCGGTTGACCTCGCGCAGGATGTACTGGCGACCCAATGGTGCAACCTTTGGTTTGATGCCATTTTGGTTTGTCTTTATTTTCCCGGCTGAATCTGATATGTGACCAACAGCTAGCGGCCGCAGGCCGGGGGGTGCTGTAGAGCTCGCTAACAGCCGGCAGTGTGGCCGACGGGGGTATAAGGTGCAACGTAAAGGCCTTCGAGCCGGGTTGATTGCTCTTGCGTCTGCCTTGTCGGGCTGCGAGTCAGCACCGCTGCTGCCGCCGGCACCACCGGGAGTTGCGGCGCCGACGGCCGAATATCAGACCGGGCCGGGCGATTCGTTACACATATTCGTTTGGCGCAACCCGGAACTGTCAACCGGGGTGGCTGTCCGTCCGGACGGTCGTATCTCGATACCGCTGGTCGAGGACCTCGTCGCCGTCGGCAAGACGCCGACGGAACTGAGCCGGGAGATTGAGAAGAGGCTGTCAAAATACGTCACAGACCCGATCGTAACGGTCATGCCGCAGAGTTTTGTCGGGCCGTTTACCCAACAGGTGCGCGTCATTGGCGAGGCGACCACCCCCAAGGCCCTGCCATATCGAGCGAACATGACGGTGCTGGACGCGATGATCGAGGTTGGCGGCCTGACGAAATATGCAGCCGGCGACCGCGCCACCCTGGTCCGGGCAGTGAACAACACTCAGGAAACGTACACCGTGCATCTCAAGAGCCTCATCAACTACGGCGACATAGGTAGCAACGTCACTTTGGAACCGGGCGACATTCTGATCATCCCGCAAAGCTATTTTTAAGGTTTTTTAGATAAATGTCTTGCTACAAGGATCCGCTCGCGGCGATCTGGGCGCGGGCCTGCGGTCAACGAACGGTGTGTGAATGAAGGGCGTTCTGTACGACGAGGCGCTGTCCTACGCACGGCGCCTCTGGCGCTACAAATGGCTGTCGATTGGCTTGGCATGGATGATCTGCGTGATCGGCTGGCCGATCGTCGCCCTGATCCCACCGCGGTACGAGTCTTCGGCGCGGATTTACGTCAATGCCGATCAGCTCCTGACGCCATTGTTGAAAGGGATCGCGGTCGACGACAACCCGCTGCGTCAAGTCGAATTCTTGCAGCGAACCTTGCTCAGTCGGCCCAACCTGGAGCAGGTCATACATCTGAGCGACCTTGACCTCGCTTCCGGAGTGAACAGAAGCGAGAGCGACAAGGAGGATCTGCTGCGGCAACTGACGCGAGATGTGGCGATCACGCCGCAAACGGCAAACCTGATGACGATCACCTATCGAAATCGAACCCCGGAGGTCGCGAAGAACGTCGTGCAGGCGCTGCTGACCGTCTTTGCCGAAAACTCGACAGGCGGCAATCGCAAGGAGATGGAAAATGCGAAGCGCTTCATAGACCAGCAGATTCAGGTCTACGAGACTCAGCTTCGCGCCGCAGAAAAGCGGCGGGCTGAGTTTCATGAAAAGTATCTCGACCTCCTGCCGGGCCTGGACGGAGCGGTGTCGCGTGTCGATGCGGGGCGCGATGCGGTGACCAAGCTGAAGCTCGAACTCGGGGATGCGCGGTCCAAGCGCGATTCATTACGGCAAGAGCTGGAGTCGGTTCCCAAAGTCATCAGCGTGGATGCGGCCGGACCCCAGGTGATTATTGCGGGAAGAGCTATCGATGCTGGGGCGAGACTCGATGAAGCGCGGGCAAAGTTGGAAGAGTTGCGGCTGCGATTTACCGATCAGCATCCCGACATCATTGCCCTCCAACGCCAGATCGCCGAGCTTGAGGGCCGAGCGGCAAGGGAAGCCGCCAATCCGGGCGCCCGTCCCGGGGGGCGCAAGCAGGAGATCGCCAACCCCGTTTACGATCAGATCAAGGTGCGGGTCGTCGAGGCCGATACCATACTCGCTTCGATCGAGCGACGGGTGGCAGAGGCCGAGCGTGAGCAGGCAGCGTTTGAGCAGAAGGCGCAGGCAACGCCGGGCGTGCAGGCTCAGGCGCAGGATCTTGATCGGGATTACGCAGTCAAGAAGAAGACCTATGAAGATTTCTTGCAGCGGCGTGAGCAGACGCGGATCGGCGAGGCGGCGGATACAACTGCCGACAAGATACAGTTCCGGATCGTCGATCCGCCCCAAATACCGGTGGTACCTGCGGCCCCGAATCAGCCATTCCTGCTGTCTGGCGTTCTTGTGGCCGGCATTGCTGCGGCGATCGGGGTCCCCTTGCTGCTGCTGCAGTTCGACCGATCGTTCACGACGGTTACCGCGCTGCGCACGTTCGGAATTCCGGTTCTGGGGAGCGTGTCGTATTTGATGTTCCCGGATGGGCGGCGCCGTGCTCGAGTCCAGGTTGCGGCGTTGTGCGCTGGTGCAAGCGTCCTCTTGGTTGTTTATGGCGTGTTGCTGACACTCAGCGCCAACCTTTACCGATTGAGCCTGACCTGATGGACAGCCGAGCCGGTCTAATCGAGCGTGCAGCCGCCCTACTGCGCAACAGCAACGGCGACGAGAGCGGGGTCCCCGCACCACTCGCGCTGGGAGCGCCGGTGGCCGCGTCCGCTCCCGTAGCGCCGCTCACCCAAAGCGTCGTTCTCGACCGACATCATCTTGCCGAGACCGGCATTATCATGCCGTGGACGACGACGGCGCGGGTCGTCGAGGAGTTTCGCATCGTCAAGCGAAACATCATGTTCCCATGGCAAGCCGCGGAACATCTAGGGACCGCGGAGCCGGCGCCAAAGGTCGTCATGGTGACCAGCTCCCGTCCGCGCGAAGGTAAGACGTTCTGCTCGATCAACCTGGCGCTGGCCTTTGCCGCAGATCAGAATTTTGTCACGGTCTTGATCGATGCCGATGCGGTGCGCGGCGATACCGCGCGAGTCCTGAAGGTTCCTACGGAACCGGGTTTGACGGATTTCCTGGCCGGAGAGCGGGCTCTGCACGATGTGCTGATCCAGAGCGATATTCCGAATCTGGTGATCCTCCCTCCCGGGGTTTACGGGCCCCATGTTCCCGAGCTACTTGCCGGGCGCGGACCGAGCCTCCTGATTGCCGAAATTGGCAGGCGCTATCCCGAGCACGTGATCGTCATGGATACCCCGCCGTGTCTTGCCAGCACGGACCCCGCGGCGCTTGCCCAACTCGCCGGCCAGGTTGTGTTTGTGATCGAGGCGGGACATACCCAGCAACCCGAAATCGACTCGTCGCTGAACTTGCTCAGTGGTTGTCGCCGAATCAGCTTTCTCCTCAACAAGGCGGCAACCGGATCGAGTGAGCATTTCGGCGCCTATTCGTATTACTATCAGCCCGGCTCACCGGCTGCCAAGGCGGGAGAGGATTGACGCCTACCCGCTGGCGCCGCAGTGCGAGACCGAGGCCGCGTGTCGGGCGCGTCGGCTTGGGGCTGCTCGCCCTCCTGTTGGGATGTCCGGTCGCGGCCCAGGTCACCAACCCTCCGACCGCTTCACCAGACGAACTTCCGCTCGCTCCTCCCTCCGAGCCATCGCCCGCAACATCGAACGCCCCGCCTTCCGCGGCCCCAGTGGGACAACCCGTATCTCCCTTCGGGCCCCTCCCGGGTGTCTTTCCCACCATCACCCCGGCGCCTGTCACGTCCCAGCAGCCGGCATCACCCTTCGGCGCCGTCCCTGGGGTCTTTCCGGGCATCTCCCCCGCCCCCGTCACACCCGGGGCTCCGGCACCCCCCGGCCTTTCCCCAACTGTTCCGACCACCGCCACGCCGGAGCAGCCGATATCTCCGGTCGGGGCTCTGCCTGCGGCCCCGCCGCCACTCCTGACGCCGGGGTATGGGTTCGGCACCCCGTTCGCACCGGTCGGAGGAAGACCGGTAGCAGCGACCCTGCCACCGCAAGCGCCCCTCAACGATGTCGGTCTCCAGCCTCTGCGTCCGGGCGCGCTTCCGGTTCAGGCGAACGATTTGCGGGCACCTCCCATCCTCATCACACCGACGGTGTCTCTGTTCGAGGACTATACCGACAACCCACGTAACACGCCGAATACGTTCTCGGACTCGATCACTCACCTCAACGCAGGCGCCGCGATTTCCGTCGACAGCGTCCGACTGCAAGGCCAACTCAACGGTTCAGTCGACTACCAGAAATACGCCCGCGCTCATGATCTGACTGCGCTCAACGCTAATCTGCTTGGCTTCGGGTTGGGAACTATCGTCCCTGACCATGTCTTTATCGATGGGCGCGCCGCGATCACGCAACTGTCGCAGACTGGTAGTGTCGGCTTTGCGAATACGGCGGTGATACCGCCATCGCAACAGACCCAAGCCGAGGTAATCTCGCTCACCCCGATCATACGGCAATCCATTGGCGACTGGGTCGATGGCGAATTCCGATACAACTTTGGCATGAACCTGTTCCAGAACGGCAGTCTGCTCAAAAATTCAACGACTCCTGTCCCGCTGTCCACAACGGTTCCGTCGACCTCGCTGGCGAATTCCACCACCAACGACGCCACCCTGAGCCTCGCCACCGGCCGTCGCTTCACGCTCTTAAGCTCAAGGCTGACGCTTGAGGCAACCCAGACCGATTCCCAGTCCACCGCACAATCGACGCAATTGCGCGGGTTTGATGATGTGCAATATCAAATCAACCAGGAATTCGCCGCGCTTGGCCGTATCGGGTACGAGGACATAAGCTTCCCGCTGCAGCCGACGGCGAACACGCGGGGAATGATCTGGCTGATCGGCGCCCAGTGGACGTCGTCCACCGACAGCTCCCTCATCGTCCATTATGGCCGTCAAGCCGGGTTCAACGGCGCCGACGGTACACTGCGCTACCAGGTGACGCCAAGAACCTCCATTCTCGCCTCCCTGCAGCAAAGCAGATCGTCTTCACAGGGGAGTATACTTGCCAATCTTAATTCGTCTCAGTTGGGTCCCTCGGGAAACATTGTCAATCAAATTACCGGATTGCCTTCTGCTCTGGTTAATCCAGAATTTGCTAATGTAGTAAACAACATCTTCCATGACGAGGACGCCCGCATCGGAATGCAGACGACCCTCGATCGCGATACCTACGGAATATTCGGCTTTTACGATCGCCGTTCTGCGTTGGGGCCCCCGACAGGCGTTACCGGGATTGCGCAGACCTTGTCGGGCAGCGATAGCACGCTCGGCGCCAATCTCAACTGGTCCAGAACGGTGTGGCCGGACCTGACCAGTGCAGCCACGCTTGGCTACGCCATCGATCACGCGGCCCACTCGAAGACATTGACAGCCGATCTGAGCTTGAACTACACGATGACCCAAACCCTCAGCGCTGTCCTTCATTATCAGTTTATCAACGTCGATAGCGCCATTGTCGCCCTTTCATATCGCCGCAACCTCGTTGAAATCGGCGTGACACGGAGCTTTTAAACACTTTATGTACGCCAAGTTCTACGGGCTCGATACGCTGGCGTTCCAGCTGACGCCCGATCCGCGGTTTTTCTTCGACAGCGCCGAGCATCGGCGGGCGATGGCGCATATGACGTATGGTCTGCATCATGCGGAAGGGTTCATCGTCATCACCGGGGAGGTCGGCGCTGGCAAAACGATGCTGGTCGATCGCCTGCTGTCGGAGATCGACCCGCGCTCGTTCCTGACCGCGAGGATCGTCACCAGCCAACTCGGTGGGGACGACATGCTTCGCATGGTCGCCTCCGGGTTCGGGCTTGATCATGCGGGATTGCCGAAGGCGACGCTGCTGACCCGCATCCAGGAATTTGTATTAGCCCAATTTGCCGCTCGACGGCGCGCGCTCCTGATCATTGACGAGGCTCAGAACCTGTCGTTGGAGGCGCTCGAAGAGCTTCGAATGCTGTCGAACATCGTGGTCGGCACGACAACCGTGCTGCAGAGTTTTCTGCTTGGTCAACCGCAATTCCGCGTGATCATGGGTAACCCGGCGCTCGATCAGCTAAGACAGCGCATCACCGCTGCCTATCATCTGGGGCCGCTGAGCGAGGCCGATACGCGGGCCTATATCGAGCATCGGCTGGGCTGTGCGGGCTGGAAGGGCGATCCGCAATTTGCTGATGAGTGCTTTCCGGCGATCTACCGGCATACGGACGGCGTACCGCGGCGGATCAATAGCCTCTGTTCGCGCCTTCTGCTGTTCGGCTTCCTCGAGGGCAGCCATACGATCTCAGGGGCTGATTCCGAACAGGTCGCCGCCGAGCTTAGGACCGAACTATCGGCAGTGACGGCCGCGGGCGGGAAATCAAATGGGACGGCAGTTGCCCTGCCGGTAACGGAGAATAGGCTGCCGATGGCCGCGATCAGCGAAAGGGTGGACAACCTGGAGCGCATGATAATAAGTCACGATCGCACGCTTCGCCGGGTCATCGAGCTCATTGCCACCTACATCGAGAAGGCCGAAGCCAATGAGCTTCACTAGCGTTGCGCGGGACGGGTCCGCACGCACCGAGCCACGCCGTTCGGTCGGCGATGCGCCTGCCGATGTCGCGCCCGCGCCGCCACCCGACCCCGTTAACGCGTTGACTGTCGATGTTGAAGACTATTTTCAGGTCGAGGCCTTCTCGGGAGTGATCGCCCGCCGCGATTGGGAAGGCCAACCGCGGCGGGTCGCGCACAATACCGACCGGCTTCTCGATATTTTCGGCGAGTCGGGGGTTACCGCCACGTTCTTCATGTTGGGATGGGTGGCGCAACGCCACCCCGAGTTAGTGCGGCGCATTGTTGCCGAGGGACACGAGCTGGCAAGCCATGGTTCGGACCATTACCGCGCCGACCAACAACCCCGCGATAAGTTCCGCATCGACGTGCGTCGCTCGAAGGCCTTGCTGGAAGATATCGGTGGCGTTTCCGTCCTGGGATACCGCGCTCCAACATTCTCTGTCGGATCCCGCAACCCCTGGGTTCACGCGACTCTGGCCGAAGAGGGTTATCGCTACAGCTCGAGCGTCTATCCGATTGCGCATGATCTCTATGGCGTGCCGGATGCCCCGCGGCACCCATTTTGCCCGCGGCCGGGGTTTATCGAAATCCCACTTACGACAGTACGGATATGCGGGCGCAATCTGCCGACGGCCGGCGGCGGGTACTTTCGTCTGCTGCCGTATCGCCTGACGCGCTGGGCACTGCATAAAGCGCGTAAGGATTTGCGCACACCCTCGGTCTTTTACATCCATCCCTGGGAAATCGATCCCGGCCAGCCGCGGCAATCGCAGGCTCCGCGCCTTTCCCGATTTCGGCATTATCTCAATCTCGGTCGTACCGAGGGACGTCTTCGCCGGCTGTTGCGGGATTTTAGCTGGGCGCGGATGGATCGCGTCTTTCTCGACCCGGCAAACTCAAATCTTCCGCTAATCGAATCATGGCTGAATCCTCGCGCCCGGTAACGGTGCGGGCCCCGGATTCGGACGACAACGCGCGCTGGGATGCGTTTGTTGAGGCCGCACCCGGCGCGACCTTCTTTCACCTTTCCGGTTGGAAGCAGGTCATCGAGACCGCCTTCAGGCATCGCACCTACTATCTGATGGCCGAGCGCGATCGCGCGGTGTCCGGGATCCTGCCGTTAACCCTCGTCAAGACACGGTTGTTCGGTGCGAGCCTGATCTCGAATGCGTTCTGCGTTCAAGGCGGGCCGATAGCAGCGGATGCCGCGAGTCTGCAGGCATTGGAGGACGCGGCGATCCGGCTGATGGAGGACCTCCGCGTTCCGGTGCTGGAGTTCCGCTCGTGGGCTGAGGGCAGGGCGCATTGGCTCAGCAGAGACGACCTCTATGCTAGTTTTCGCAAGCCGATCGATCCGTCAGTCGACAAGAACTTGAAGGCTATTCCCCGAAAGCAACGGGCGATGGTCCGAAAAGGGCTGCAAAACGGGTTGTGCTCGGAGTTGGACAACGACGTCGAACGCCTCCATCGCGTCTATGGCGAAAGCGTACGCAACCTCGGCACTCCGGTATTCCCAAAGAAATATTTTGAACTATTGCGCTCAACGTTTCCACAACAATCCGACATCGTCACGATAACCAGCTCCGGGAAACCGGTCGCCTCGGTAATGAATTTCTATTTTCGAGACGAGGTACTGCCCTATTACGGCGGAGGCACAGCTGACGCACGTCGGTTGGCGGCGAATGACTTCATGTATTGGGAGGTTATGCGGCGCGCCTGCGAGCGCGGTTTTCGTCTGTTTGACTTTGGGCGCAGCAAGCGGGGGACGGGAGCCTACGATTTCAAATGCTATTGGGGTTTCGAACCGACGCCGCTGGTCTACCAGTACCGCGTGGCACCGGGGCACGAGATTCCGGATTTGAACCCGCTCAGTCCAAAATTTCGGATGTTTGTCCAGCTGTGGAAACGGCTGCCCCTTGCGGTGGCGGCACGGCTCGGCCCACCGATCGTGCGCGGTCTTGCCTGAGATGCGTGACATCCTTTTCCTGGCACACCGCATCCCCTATCCCCCGGACAAGGGCGACAAGATCCGGAGCTGGAACGTCTTGCAACACCTTGCCTCGCGGCACCGCGTCCATCTCGGCGCTTTCGTCGACGACCCGGACGACGTCCGCGGGGTCGCACGATTGGAGGGCATCTGCGCGAGCGTGTTCTGGCGACCGCTGTCACCGCGCCTTGCCCGGCTGCGCAGCCTGACTTCCCTCATAAGTGGTGCCCCGCTAACGCAAGGCTATTTCGGCGACATGCGCTTCCGTGCCGGCGTAGACGGGATCATCGCCCGGCACAAACCAAGCCTTTTTTACATCTTCTCCTCGGCGATGGCCCCTTATGTCGCACACCACCACGGCGCGCGCGTGATCATCGACATGGTCGATGTCGATTCCGAGAAGTGGAGACAATATGCCGAGACCAGCTCGGGTCTGGCTCGCCTCATCTACGCGCGTGAGGGACGCCTGCTGCTCGCCCTCGAGCGCCGGGCTGCCGCGGCCGCGGATGCGGTCATCTTCGTATCCCGAGCCGAGGCCGAGCTGTTCTGCCGGCTCGCGCCGGAAGCAGCCTTGCGGACCAGAAATGTCGACAATGGCGTGGATATCGATCACTTCAGCCCGTCGCTGACCTTTCCGAACCCCTTCGGAGACCGCCCTGCCATCGTCTTCACCGGGGCGATGGATTATCGGCCGAATGTCGAGGCGATGACCTGGTTCGTCGGGCAGGTGTTGCCTCGGCTCCGGGCGCGTCCGACCGCGCCGTGCCTATGGATTGTCGGCTCGAAGCCCAGTCGGTCGGTCCGCGCTCTCGCCGGGCCGGACGTCCGCGTGACCGGGTGGATCCCGGACGTTCGGCCGTATCTCAGCCATGCGCGGGTGGTGGTGGCGCCCTTGCAGATCGCCCGTGGCATCCAGAACAAGGTCCTCGAGGCCATGGCGATGGGTGCCGCGGTCGTCGTCACGCCCCAGGTGCGCGAGGGTCTCGACCGTTGTCGGGACGACGACCTCTTGACCGCGGGAACACCGGTCGCCTTCGCAGACGCAATCTCTCGCGTTCTCGAGGGTGAGGCGCGGCATATCGGAGCGCGGGCACGGGCGTGCGTCGTTCGCGATTACGGATGGGCTAAGAACTTCGCGGCCCTCGACCGGCTCATCGACGCAGATCCGGACGAACCGGTGGTGCCGACCGGCAGGCCGGCCTTGACTGCCCTGGACCTTTCCGTATGAGTGGCAGATGACGGCGAATGCTTCGCCATCGGTCAGCGGCTCGGCCACCGCTCTGAGCGCCCTGCGAGCGTGGGCGCCTGCGCTGATTTCCGTCGTCATGGCTTGCGCCGTGTTCGGCTTTGCATTTCAACGGGAGATTGTCGGGGCGGTTAGGGTTTGGATGGGGTCGACCGCGTATAATCACTGCTTTCTCATCCTCCCCCTCGTTGCGGTGCTGCTGTGGAGCCGGCGCGAGGTTATCGCCTCGTTACGGCCGCGGCCTGCTGTGTGGGCGCTGGTGCTGGTGCCGGCGCTTTCGGCGATATGGGTGGTCGCGGCTCTGCTGGACATCCTCGAAGCGGAGCAACTCATCGTCGTTGCGCTGTTCGAAGGTCTCCTCGTTGCTGTGCTCGGCTGGCGGGCGTTTCGCGCGCTGCTCGCGCCGCTGCTGTTTCTCTTCTTTCTAGTGCCGTTTGGGGCGTTTCTCGTGCCTTTCTTGCAGCGGTTCACGGCCGCGTTTGCGGTGAACGGCCTGCAGGTGCTCGGTATCCCGGTTTTCGCGGATGGCTTCATCATCCAGATCCCCGAGGGGACCTTCGAGGTCGCCGAGGCCTGCGCCGGCCTCAGGTTTCTGATTGCCTCGATCGTCTTCGGCTGCTTTTTTGCCACGATCGTCTATCGCGGCAGGTTCCGCCGGATCGTTTTCATCGGCCTTTCCATCCTGCTGCCGGTCATGGCGAACGGGCTGCGCGCGCTGGGGCTTATTTTGCTCGCGCATGTCGAAGGAAGCGCAACCGCAATGGAAGCCGATCACATTCTGTATGGCTGGATCTTCTTCACGCTGGTGACGCTGCTGTTGATCGCAATCGGGATGACCTTCGCCGACAGTCCCCGCCACATCGCAGGGGCGCCGGCCCAACCGCCGGCGTTTGGGTCGCGGCTGCAGACCGCGGCGACCATGGCGGCCGGTCTGCTGTTGGCGATGCTCGGCCCGGCCTACCTGATGGGGATCGACCGCGCCTCAGCCGCCCCTCTCGCTCCGGCATCGCTCGACCCGTCCGCCGATAGCGCCTGGGTTCGCGAGCCCACCCCGGCGGCGGATTGGCAGCCCGTGGTTACCGGAGCAAGCCGCGAGTCGACCGAGAGCTATCGCGATGGGGATGCGACGGTGACCGAATTCGTCGCTCTCTACCGGCTTCCCGCCCGTGGCAGCCCGCTGACGCGCACGGTCAACGCCGTCGCCGATCCGAAGGCCTGGCATGTCACGGCCACCGGGCGGATGGCGGCATCGCTCGGCCGCACGCCATTGGCTGTCAATACTGCGACGATCGTGCGGCAGGCGCATCATCGGCTCGTCTGGTGGTTCTATCTCATCGACGGTCGGGCGACCGCGAGCACGCTGGAGGCCAAGCTTCTCCAAGCCCGCGCGGCGCTGCTCGGCGGCGCGCATGTCGGATCCTTCGTCGCGCTCTCAACCGAGGTCGACGATGCCGATCCGCAGAACGCGATCCTCGCCCGCTTCCTGGAGGCGCTGGGTCCGTTGGCGGACGCTCGTGCGTCACACGGCTCGCGGTGACGCAGCGGCCGGATCAATGTGGGATGATCCGCGCGTGGCGCGAGGCGACCACGTTGGGGCCTTCGTCGCGCTCTCAATCGAGGTCGACGATGTCGACCCGCAGAGCGCGAGCCTAGCCCGCTTCCTGGAGGCGCTGGGTCCGTTGGCGGACGCTCGTGCGTCGGGTCTTGACGACTGACAGTAAGCAAACGGTGACGTGGTCGATTTCGCCGAAACCGCCCTCTGGGCCAGGTGCGGGAGCAGGCGATCGTTCCAGGTTGTCTGAGAGACCCTTGTCTACTTTGAAAAAATATCAATCTTATGCTGATGGTACGAGGCGGCAAACGAGCGGGGGCCGGACGAAAGACCGGCGTGCCCAACAAGGTATCGCGCGAGCTCAGGGAGGTGGCGCGGCAATACACGGAAGAGGCCGTGGATGCTCTGGTGCGTGTCCTGCGCGATAAGAAAGCGCCGGCCTCGGCGACGGTGGCGGCGGCAACCGCGATCCTCGATCGCGGTCACGGCAAGCCGACGCAGCACATCGACGCGGAGGATAGCAGCTCGTCGTTAAGCGCGATAGTCCACCGGGTCGCGCTGATGACGCCGGAGGAGCGGAGGCAGCGGCTGCGCGAGGCGGGGTGGATGATCGAGGGCGACGCGAGTGAGGTCGAGGAATGAAGTCGGCTCGCCGCCGGAATATGTGGCGCACCGGATCGCGCAGATGACGCCAGATGAGAGCGCGAGGGACGCGCTCGAGTTGGTCGAGCGGGTCAGGCACAGGTTGGCCGAGTATCGGATGACCATCGAGCACGGCCCGAAGGAATAGGCACGCGAGGTCAGCGAGGGCGAGGCCAAGGAGGTCGACGTGGCTCGGACCTGAGTCCCTCGAGTGACACGATCCGACCCGGGAAGTCAGTGATCGCTACCGCCGGAAGGAGCTGCCTGGGCGCAATCTCACCGTAGAGCGGCACCTCGCTCGTTTGCACGAGGCGGGATCCGACTGGCCGAGCGTTGCGGGAGGGTCATGCGGGAGGTGCTC
>Ga0210394_10005298_pt1 | contig 14513 bp, 13 predicted proteins | sample IncBWC12MmetaG_FD_160121 | JGI IMG/M metagenome (GOLD analysis project Ga0210394, IMG submission 160121) | Forest soil microbial communities from Barre Woods Harvard Forest LTER site, Petersham, Massachusetts, United States - Inc-BW-C-12-M | ecosystem: Environmental > Terrestrial > Soil >...
CGGCTATATCGATTTCCGCGAGTATTGGCAATTCCCTGACAAGAAGCGCACGGATTTGGGGAAGAAGGGCAACATAATCGACCTTTTCTTCGGCGACGAAGGTTGGACCCTGGATCGCGGCGGAGTGTCGGAAGAAGCGGCGACGGTAGTGAGCGATTTTCAAGGAGCGCTGAAACGCAATCTTAGTACTCTGTTGCGCCAGCGGATGCACGAGCAAGGTACGTCCTATCGTTTTGCTGGTATGGCCGTTGTGGACCTGAAACCCGTGGATTGGGTGGAAATTACCGACGCCGACGAGCAAATGATGCGCGTGGCGGTGGATCGCTCCACGCATCTGCCGGTGCGCAGCGTGGCGGTGATCGATGACCGGGAAAACAGCGTGAAGATCGAGGAAGTGACGGTATACACCAACTTTCAAAGCGTGGATGGAGTGAACATGCCGAAGCAAATATCCCGCGAGCGCGACGGGCGCCGCACCGCGCAAGTGTTTTATGACAGCTGCCAGCTCAACCCCAGCCTGGCACCGGACTTTTTCACCAAGGCTGCGCTGGACAAGCGTTTCTCCGAATTGGGTGGCAAGAAAAAATAGCCGCTGGAGCGGTTTTTTCGATTGGATAGTATCACGATGTAACTGATGGCTTGAGTGCCAACCCCTTCCCGCCCGAAGGTAATCCTGCTAGCGTAATAGGACTCAGTCCCCTCTGTGTGTCGTGACCCAGCCGTGAAAGAAGGGTCCGTGTCTCTAAAGCCGCATGTGCAAGGCGCCCAAATCTCGACAAATTCCAGCGGGGTTCAGTCTCACCGAGCTCGTAGTGGTGCTGGCGGTAGCCATGATTTTGATGGCCGTGGGCTTGCCGTCGTTCATGCGGGCGTATCACTCGTATCAGCTCAGCAGCGCGGCCACGCAAGTGGCGGATATGCTTCGACTGGCGCGCTACGACGCCATCCGTCGGAACATGAACATGAATTGCGTATTTCAGGTTTCCGGAGCGGATCCGAACAACACGATAGTGTGGGTGGCGACCTTTTCGACCAACACTTTGGATCAGTCGCAGAAGCAGACCGTTCTGGGTCCTTCCGGGAATTTGGTGGCGCAGGGGGCCGCTCCCAACATAGCCGCATTGATTGCCGGGTCGAAGGTGAACATGGCGACCAACAATCCATCGCCAACGAACGCCACCATTACATTCGATGCCCGGGGAGCGCTGGTACCGCCCACGAAAGTAGATACGTTTTTCCTGGCTAGCACCTTGGCTCCGGAAGCGGGATTTCGTGCGGTGATTTTGATGCCCTCTGGCGCGATACAGATTTGGACCAGCGATGCGACCGGAAATTGGGCACAGATTCGATAGAGAGTCGACGAAGAATCACAAGTAAGACGGTTACGTAAAATGAATCGCAAGCGTGGGTCTAACAAAACGATTTTGGCAGACAACGGCTTCACCCTGATCGAAATGATGTTCGCCACAGTGATTGTGCTGGTGGGGCTGGTGGCGGTGGCGCAACTGGTTCCGTCATCGCTGCTGATGAATTCGAATAACCGCAATGACGCGACCGCGCTGGTCATGGCACAACGCGAATTGGAAGCCATGCGCGAGGTACCGCTATCCGGGGCGCCGAGCTTCACCGATCCGTTGGGAGTGCTCTGCCCGCTGGGAGACACCTGCTTGCTTGGCGATCCGACGCAGCCCAACCTGGTAGTTGGAAGCCCGGTGGTGTTGTTTCAAGGTTCGCCGGTGATTGATTTTTCCGCGGCGCCTGTGACCGGCTACAACTTCACTTATACCGACCCTAATGATCCTCTGGGAGCGCAGAATGATTTCCGTTGGGCGGTTATCACAAATGTGAATACCGCACAGATAGCTGTGTCGCGACGAATTATCCTTGGAGTGTTTCGTCGCGGAATGCGCACGCCTTCCTATCCAGTCACATTGGATACTATGATCGAAAAATAGCGATGACACAGAAAACAAGAAACCGGCGTGGCTTTACGCTGTTGGAATTGATGGCGTCGATGACCATTTTCCTGATCATCTGCGCCGCCATGTTTGGATTGCTGCAGTTGTCGCAGCAGAAGTACAGCAGCGAATCGCAAATGTCCGGCGCATTTCAGGAAGCGCGCTTGGGAATCGATCAGATCGTAAGGGACATTAATATATCTGGATACCCGTCGCAGAATATGTTTTCGAAGCCGGTGAGCTCCGCGAGCTATGCGGTAGGTCCGGTAGCCTGGGATCCGGGTTATCCAGCTACGGATTGCCAGATTGGCGCTTGTACGACTCCGGGCGACTACGATGTGATTCTGGAAACGGATCTAGGAGACGGAAACGTCAGTTGGATTCGTTATACCTTGACGGGCACGACCCTATTTCGCGGGGTGCTGCAAAAAACTACGGGCGATCCGAACACAGCACCTTGGGGAACTGGCGTTATGGTGCCTCTGGTCAGCAATGTTATGAACAATCCGCCGGGGGCCCTGGTGGCGCAGATCACCGCCGAATATCCGACCTTATTTCCAGGGGGCGCGCCGCAGCCAGTTTTTCGATACAACTGCGCGACGCCAGCCGGTTCGCAACCCTGCAATCTGGCGCCGACTACCTATAATGCTCCGAAATTAGTCAGTGACGTGGATGTGATGTTGATCGTGATGACTCAAACGCCGGACATGCAGACGAAACAATTGAAGCTGATGGAACTCAGCGGACGCGGACACAGGTCGAATCCAAGCAACTGAAGAGAAGAGACGAAGGCAAGAGATGGTCCAGAACAAACAAACCTGGGGTCGCAAAGCAGAATCCGGAGCAGCTTTGCTCATCGCGATATTCGCGTTGCTGCTGATCAGCGTGATCGCCATCGCGTTGGTGGTCACTTCGGGCACGGATGCGGCGTTGGGCGGCAACTACCGTACCTCAGCCGGTGCATATTTTGCCGCTGCTGCCGGACTGGAAGAAGCCCGAGGCAGGCTGCTTTGGAAAAATCCTGACTGCATCGTAAATCGCCCACTTAGTCCCCCGAATCCGAATTGCCCGAATGCAACGTTCATCCCTACGGTATTGACTTCTGCAGCCGGTTATTTGCCTAATATGCAGCTCCATGATGTGCGATATATTCTCAATCCCCTGAACGGCGAAACCGTGGATCCGCAAAGCGCGAATCCTTCTGATTACCCGGACACTGAATATGCGACAGAATTTGCGCCGCTGGCTGGCGCAAACGTTGCTACGATTCCCTCAATACAGCAAGCTAATATCGCGGGACTTCCGGGGCCACCGTACAAATGGGTCAGAATTACGCCCGCGACGGAAAAGTCTGTAAACATCGACGTGAATGGCGATGGAACCAAAGATCCCCTTGCAAGACTTTACTACGAGCCCTCAAACTTGGATTCGTCTTGCCGACCCAGCCCCGGGCTGATTCCAGAAGGAAGTCCCGTACTTTTGAATTGCAGTCCCGCGCAGCAATTGCCAAGTCCGACGCCCACAGGTGTTCAAGCGCTGGAAGTTACCTCGCTCGCAGTGCTTCCGAGCGGAGCTCGCAGAATAGTTCAGTATGTTGTGGCACCACTCATTATTTCCGCGTCGGTTCCCCCGTCGAGCGCGCTTCCGCCCGGAATGCCGACTAACAACTTCCCTGCCGCGCTGACACTGGATGGAAGTAGCGTCACGTTTCAGAGCCCCAACCCATGGGGTAATTCAAGTGATTGTGCTCCTGGATCATTAAATCCGGCTTACTGTATCGATGGACAGGATTTCTCGAACACGGCTAACGGAGTTGCCTCGATCAGTTGCACGATTCCATCCGGCTGTTCCCCAATTACCGCGGAAATCAGCAGCCAGGGCCCGACAAATCCCAATTTCTATCCCGGCTCTCCCATCAACCCAATCAGTACACCCCCTAATGCTCCTGCCTTCGCTCCTACAAGCGTTGTAAATTTGAGCGTGCCGCAGCCACCCTCGCAACCTCTGCTTCAGCAAAGGTGGCAGACGCCCAAAACGCTGGATGCCATTGCGCAGGACATTACAAATAGCGCGGATGTCGTTATCAACAAGGCCGCGGCAAGTGGTTCCGATATTTCAGCCCGTGCTCCCACTATGTCAGCAACGAATCCGATGACAATCGTGGTCAACGGCGATTTGGACCTCACGGGCTGGCACAATGCGGCGTTTGGTCTGCTGCTGGTTACCGGAACTTTGCATTACGATCCGGACGCCAGCTGGAACGGAATCGTCTTGGTGATCGGACAAGGAATTTTTTCCTCAAGTAAGAACGGGTCCGGCGGTATCCACGGCGCTGTCGTTGTAGCCAAGACGCGCGACAACTCTGGAATCCTACTCACCACGCCTACCTTGGGGCCTGCGTTCTTTGGTACTCAGTCGAGCTACGGCAGCGGCCCGGGTTTGGGAATACGATATGACAGTTTTTGGACACAACAGGCCCAAGGTCCGCTTTCCTACAAAGTTCTGTCGTTTCGAGAAATCACCCTCGCCAATTAATCCTTATCCTGAGGTTCTCTCTGCACCCGACACGGTGAAATGGCTCAGCCTTCGAACTGCGGCCGCCTCAGAGGCGGCCGCTACAAAAACCTAGTACGCGAGATGCATCGATTGTGCGGACATGGGATGCAGCAGTGCTGCACCCTACGCGGAATGTTGAGCGGCGCATAGGTGCTCGTGCGGAAATGACCCGGTTGCGGGGTCGCGGTATACTTGTTGGATGGGAATGACGACGCGGAGTGCGCAGATGCATGGGACGACCGTCCTGTGCGTGCGCAAGGACAACAAAGCGGTGCTGGTGGCCGATGGCCAAGTGACCATGGGCGACCACGTGATGAAGCACACGGCGCGCAAGACCCGGCGCCTGTACAACGATAAAGTGATTGCAGGATTTGCGGGGTCCACCGCAGACGCTATTTCGCTGTTCGAACGCTTCGAAGGAAAGCTGCAGGAACATTCCGGGAATTTACAGAAAGCTTCCGTGGAACTGGCCAAGGAATGGCGCAAGGATCGCGCGCTGCGGCACCTGGAAGCGCTGCTGATCGTGGCTGATACCAAAGCAACGTTCGTGCTTTCCGGAAACGGCGACGTGATCGAACCCGACGACGGGCTCTGCGCCATCGGCTCCGGCGGAACGTACGCCCTGGCAGCCGCGCGAGCCATGATGAAGCACTCCAAGCTGAGCACCAAAGAAGTAGCCATGGAAGCCATGCGCATCGCCAGCGAGATTTGCATCTATACCAACGCGAACTTTACAGTAGAAGAGATTTAGGGGCGCCACGCGGATTGCATCCCGTGGCGAAAGTCAGGAATCGAACGTACATGGCCATAAAGTCCGAAAAAGAAGTGACTCTGTTTCCCGGCGGAAACGGCGCGGTGCAACCGGAAGACGAACACTTGCTGCCGGCACTGGACGACATGACGCCACGGGAAATCGTGGTGGAGCTGGACAAGTACATCGTGGGACAGACGGCCGCGAAACGCGCCGTGGCGGTGGCGCTGCGAAACCGCGTGCGCCGGCAAAAGCTTCCACCGGAAATTGCCGAAGACATTCTTCCCAAGAACATTCTGATGATTGGACCCACGGGCGTGGGCAAAACGGAAATTGCGCGTAGGCTGGCGCGCCTGGCAGGCTGCCCGTTCGTGAAAGTGGAAGCTTCAAAGTACACCGAAGTGGGCTACGTGGGCCGCGATGTCGAGTCCATGGTCCGCGACCTGGTGGAAACCTCCATCGACATGGTGCGCGAGGAAAAGCTGGACGAAGTAGCGGACCGCGCGGAGCAATCCGCGGAAGAGCGCGTGCTGGATTTGCTTTTGCCGCCGCTTCCTCCTGCCGCCGCTGGCACACCGGAGAGCGACCTGGCTGCGCAACGGGAGCAAACCCAGCGCACCCGCGAAAAGCTGCGCGCGCAGTTACGCGAAGGCAAGCTGGACCAGCGCATGGTGGACCTGGAAGTCCGCGAACGCGCCATGCCTTCCTTCGAGATCATCTCCAACCAGGGCATGGAGGAGATGGACGTCAACCTGAAGGACATGCTCAGCGGCTTTTTCGGGCAGCAAAAGAAAAAGCGCAAGATGAGCGTTGCCGATGCCTTCGAATATCTGATCCAGGAAGAAGAAAACAAGCTGCTGGACATGGACCAGGTGACCCGCACCGCGGTGGAACGCGCCGAGCAGATGGGCATTATTTTCGTCGACGAAATCGACAAGGTTGCCGGCCGCGAGGGCGGGCACGGGCCCGATGTTTCCCGCGAGGGAGTGCAGCGCGACATTCTGCCGATCATTGAAGGCACCACGGTGAACACGCGCTACGGAATGATCCGCACGGATCACATTTTGTTTATCGCCGCCGGAGCGTTTCACGTAACCAAACCTTCCGATCTGATTCCCGAATTGCAGGGCCGCCTGCCGATTCGCGTGGAGATGCAATCGCTGAAGGAAGAAGACTTCGTGCGCATCCTCACCGAGCCGAAGAATGCGCTGGTGAAGCAATACATCGCGCTGCTGGAAACCGAAGGCGTGAAACTACAGTTCACCGAGGACGCCATTCAAGCGATTGCGCGTTTTGCGACCAGCGTAAATGAGCAGACGGAAAATATCGGTGCACGCCGCTTGCACACCATTCTCGAAAAAGTTCTGGACGAACTTTCCTTTGAAGCGCCGGACCTGAAGAAAAAGGTCGTGAAGATCGACGCCGCGTACGTAACCAAGCAACTGGCGGACATCGTGAAGAATCAGGACCTCAGCCGTTATATTCTGTAAGCCCTAACAATCATGCACACGCGACGCCCGGGAACCCCGCGCACAATCCGCCGGACGCTTTGTGGGAGTCGCCAGGGTGCCGCCTCAACAATTCTATTTGTCATTATCTTTGCCACGACGATGATTAGCTGCGGCGCGCCCGGCGAACCGCAACCACCCATTCCACCGACGCCCGTTGCGGTGGCGGATCTGATCGCCCGCCAGACCGGCGATGCAGTGGTCTTGACCTTCACCATACCGGGCCGCGGCACTCTTGGAGAAAAATTGCCGGATGTCCCCACGTTCGAAGTGTTGCGCGGCGCCTTGAAGCCCGACGGCACCGTGGACCAAAAATCCTTCCGTGTGGTGGACACCGTGCCCGGATCGCTGGTCGCAAATTATATCCAGCAAGGGAAAGTGCTGTTCACGGACCCGGTTGCGCCGGACGACGCGCGAAAGCGTTCGGGGCAAACGCTGGTGTACGAAGTCCGCACCCGCGTGAGCTCCAAGAAGACCTCCGATCCATCCAACGACGCACGTGTCGTGTTTTATGCCGTGCCCGCGGCAATTGATTCTCTGACAGCAGAAGTAACCGCCAAGGGCATCTCGCTGAAATGGTCCGCGCCGAAGAGCACACTGGGCGCCGAAGAACCTGCTACGGTCACCGAGTATCACGTATATCGCGGAGAACCCGACCCGGCGGCGGCCACTGCGAAAAATCCGACGCAGGTGACGTGGAAGTCGCCCCTGGTGCAGATTGCCACTGTAACGTCACCCGAATATCTGGACAGCGGCTTCGACTACGGCAAGACCTACGCATACGTGGTGCGCAGCCTGATCGTGGCGCAAGGCTCGCCGATCGAATCGAGCGATTCCGTCGCGGCCATAGTGACCCCCAAGGACACATTTCCGCCGGAGGCGCCACAAGGCCTCGCGGCTACAGCGATCCCCGGTCAAGCAGCCGGATCGTTCGCCGTTGAACTTTCGTGGTCCATCAATGTGGAAGCGGACTTGGCGGGTTACCGCGTCTATCGCGGCGAAACAGAAGGCTCGCGCGGTCAGATGCTCACGACGGAGCTCTTGCCCACGCCCACTTATCGGGACGCAAGTGTGCGTGCGGGCCAGCACTATTGGTACACGGTGACGGCTGTGGACCGCGCCGGGAATGAAAGCACGGACAGTGCGCCGGTAGCCGTGGAGATTCCACAAACAAATCAATAAGCTCGGCTCAGCTTGGGTTTGCCCACGTTGTTCTTGCCAGCTTGCACAGGATTGTTACTATTGTGCGGAGAGAAGAGCGCAGCTGCCCTCTCACATCCCAATCATCAGGCGGCAACCCTTCGCATGAAATTCTGCAGATTCCTTCCTCTGAAATCCGAAGAAAAAATCCCTGCGGTTCCTTCCTACGGAATCCTCGACGAAAAAGGCATACGGCAGATTGTAGGAATGCCATGGGGCCATTGGGCCGAGATGGAAACGCGCTGGGATCTCCAGGCGGTGCGTCTGCTGGCGCCGGTTGCGCCCAGCAAGATCGTTTGCGTCGGGCGAAACTATGCGGCCCATGCGAAAGAAATGGGCGGCGAGCTACCGAAAGAGCCACTGATTTTCCTGAAGCCGCCGTCGTCGGTGATCGGACCCGAGGAGCCCATCGTACTCACTACGTATTCAAAGCGTGTGGAACACGAGGGCGAGCTGGCAGTTGTGATTGGAAAGCGCTGTTCGCACCTGAGCGATACGGACGACCCGCTGGCCTACGTTCTCGGCTACACCTGCGTGAATGATGTTACCGCGCGAGATTTGCAGAAGAGCGATGTGCAATTCACCCGTGCCAAGGGATTCGATACGTTTTGCCCGGTCGGGCCGCATATCGAAACGCAAATCGATCCCCATGACGTGTTGGTGGAAGCAAAGGTGAACGGCAAGACGCGGCAATCCGGCAGCACTGCGCTGATGGCCTATCCGGTGGAGTTTCTGGTGCGCTATATCTCCCGAGTGATGACGCTCCTGCCTGGCGACTTGATCCCCACCGGCACACCCGCGGGAGTCGGTCCGCTGGTCGCGGAGGACGTGGTAGAGGTCTCCGTGGCCGGAGTTGGCGTGTTGCGCAACCCGGTGCATGCTCCTGCCAACTGACTTCGCTGCCCCTCGAAGGTTTCGGTAAAATAGAGGCCTTGGGGGAACCGGGCAGCCGGTGTGCCGGCCTGCTTACCTGGCGTGGCATGTTGCAGAAGCCCAGCGGCCAGCCTGTTCCGAGTGCCCACTGAATTCTCCGAAGAAGAGGGGTAGAGCGTTGAAAGAGCTGCTCGCCGATTGGAAATTGTTGCTCGCCGTTTGCGGCGGAGCGATCGCTGGACTCGCTCTGATTGCGTATGCGTTTATACGCCCCGCGGTGGATCCGGAAGCATTGGAACGCAAACGCCGCCTGCATCTGAATCACATCGGGCGAATCGCGGAAGGCCAGGTGGTGGAACTTGCGGAGCACCCAGCGCCTGAAGTGGAAACTCGCAGAGGGCTTTTCGGCGCGAAGGCGCAGCCCCTGGTGGAAAAAAGTCCGCGCCATCTGGTCTCCTACAGCTATTCCATTTCCGGAGTGACCTATCACACCGCGCAAGACGTGACCGGCCTGGAAAGCCAGGTGAAATTCGAGCGTCTGGTCAGTGGCCAGCAAGCCAGCGTGAAGTACGACCCCTCCAACCCGAGCGATTCCATCCTGGTCGCTGACGACTGGTCCGGGTTGCGGTAAACTCCCCACTGCCTCGCGCGGCTCGTTGCCAGGGCCACGAATCGGGCATTTTTCCTTTTCGACTATGAGACGCGTTTTTCTGTCGATTCTTACGACGCTGATGATCGTGGCCATGACACTGAGCGCCATGTTGATTCTGGTGCAGGCCACCGAATATGTGACTTCGATTGAATCGCCGCTGCCCCGTATGGGCGCAATAGCGGCGGAACTTCTGCTCGGGGTAGTCTTGCTGCTGGGAACCGTATGGTTGGCGACACACCTTGCAGTTATCATTTTTGCTCCAAAAGGCTCACCATCGGATGGAGGACCAGTTGGCTGAAAAGAATCCCGGGAAAGTGCAACGTCCGGTAAACGCCGAGCGCATCGAGCAGCTTCGTCGCTACTCCGCGGAGGCAGAGGAAGGCGGAGGGCGCGAGCGGCGTGAACGTGAACACAAAGCCGGCAAGCTTTCCGCGCGCGAGCGCATCGATCTGCTGCTGGATGAAGGAACGTTTGAAGAGCTGGACAAATTTGTTCGCCACAGTTGCGTGGAATTTGGGATGCAAGAGACGCGGCCGGTTGGAGATGGATTTGTAACTGGCTTCGGGAAGATCGATGGGCGGCTGGTGTATGTGTTTGCGCAGGATTTTACGGTGTTCGGCGGATCGCTGTCGGAAGCCAATGCGCGCAAAATTTGTAAGATCATGGACCTGGCCGTGCGCAATGGCGCGCCGATGATTGGGCTGAACGATTCCGGTGGCGCGCGAATTCAGGAGGGAGTGGCTTCTCTGGCAGGCTACGCGGATATTTTCCTGCGCAATACACTGGCCAGCGGCGTTATTCCACAATTGAGCGCTATCCTCGGCCCCTGCGCCGGTGGCGCGGTGTATTCGCCGGCGATTACGGACTTTATTTTCATGACGCGGGATACGTCGTACATGTTCGTGACCGGGCCGGACGTAATCAAGACCGTGACGCACGAAGAGGTGACCAAGCAGGAATTGGGCGGGGCCATGACCCACAACGCCACTAGCGGCGTGGCGCATTTCATTTCGCGCGACGATGCGGATTGCTGCGCCATGCTGCGCGAGCTGATCGGTTTCTTGCCCTCGAATAATCTCGAGGATCCCCCGCGGCGCGCCTCGAACGACCCGGTGGACCGGCGGGTGGAATCACTGAACTCCATCGTGCCGGAGGATCCGTTCAAACCGTACGACATCAAGGACGTGATTCACGCAGTGGTGGACGAGGGCTATTTTTTTGAAGTGCATGAGCACTTCGCCAAGAATCTGGTGGTGGGCTTCGCGCGATTTGATGGGCGCCCCGTGGGGATCGTGGCAAATCAACCTGCATTTCTGGCGGGGACGCTGGATATCAATGCCTCCGTGAAGGGCGCACGATTTGTGCGCTTCTGCGACGCCTTTAATATTCCGCTGATCACCTTTGAGGATGTACCGGGATTTTTGCCCGGCACACAGCAGGAGTACGGCGGAATCATCAAACACGGAGCGAAGTTGTTGTTTGCCTTTGCAGAGGCAACTGTGCCGAAGATCACGGTGATTACGCGCAAAGCCTATGGCGGGGCTTACTGCGTTATGGCTTCCAAGCACATTCGCACCGACGCGAATTTCGCCTGGCCCACCGCGGAGATTGCAGTGATGGGCCCAGAAGGCGCGGTGGACATTGTTTATAAACGCGAACTGAGCAGCGCGCCCGAGAGCGGCCGCCAAGCTTTGCGGCAGGAAAAAATCGCGGAGTTTCGCGAGCGCTTCGCGAATCCATTCGTGGCGGCCGAGCGCGGCTATGTGGACGCGGTAATCGAACCGGCGGAGACCCGCATTCGAATCATTACTTCCCTGCGCGCCTTGGAAAACAAGCGCGACACCAACCCCAAGAAAAAGCACGCCAACATCCCGCTCTGACGATGTTTGCTGGCGAAACTGCTCGCAAAAGCCGGCCACGTGAATGATCGTGATAAACTGTTCCTCTGGTCATCCAAAATGAGCCGTGAATTCACCGCCGTATTTCAAAAAAAGGTCGCTACTATGTGGCGTACGTCGAGGAGATTCCCGGCGCAAATACGCAGGGGCGTACATTGGCAGAAGCACGAGAGAATTTAAAAGAAGCTCTCGAACTGGTTCTAGAAGAAAACCGGCTGCTTGCGCCCGCGGGTAAGTCCGGGGTGAAGAAAGAACCAATCACGGTGGAAGTTTAAGGGCGCGCAATGAAGCGCCGCGATTTTCTGGCGCATTTGCAGCGCTATGGCTGCGAATTGCTGCGCGAAGCCGGCCGCCACACCGTTTTCTACAATCCCTCCACGAATAGAATTTTCCACCGTTCCTCGGCATAAGGAGGTTCACGAATTCCTGGCGCGGAGAATTTGCCGGGATCTTGGCATTCCTCCTCCGGCTTGAAATCTCATTTCAGAAGGAACTCCTGAAGAAATTCCACGGTGGCGTAGAACTGGTAGTCCTGGTTGGGCTTTTTCTGGAAGCCGTGGCCTTCGTCTTTGGCCATGATGTACCAGACCGGCGTGCCTTGTTTTTTCAGCGCGGCAACGATTTGATCGCTTTCGCTGACCGGCACGCGGGGATCATTCTTGCCGGCAATAACCAGCATGGGCTTCTTGATCTTCTCGATGTTGTTCATTGGGGCGATACGTTCAAGGAATTCGCGCATTTTTGGATCGCGCTCGTCGCCATATTCCACGCGGCGCAAATCGCGGCGATACGCTTCGGTGTGCTCCAAAAACGTCACCAGATTGGACATGCCCACGATATCGACCGAACAGCGAATACGGTCGCTGAAGAATGTAGAAACCGCCAGCGTCATGTGCCCGCCGTAGCTGCCGCCGGTAATCCCGATGCGCGTGACGTCGAGATCGGGCTGGTTCGCGATCCAATCGAACAGCGAGTTGATGTCCTTGTAGGTGTCTTCGCGCAGGAAACCATTGTCGAGCAGCGAGAAAGACTTCCCATAACCGGTGGATCCGCGCACGTTGGGATAAATCAGCGCAATGCCGAGCTCGTTCAGCAAATAGTTATTTCGCCCAAGGAACGTCGGCAGCGATTGCCCCTCGGGCCCGCCGTGAATCAACACCAGAACCGGCCGCTTGCCGGTAAATTTCGCCGGCGGGCGATAGAGGAAGCCGGAGATCATCTTTCCATCGAAGCTCTTCCATTTCACAAGCTGCGCGTCCGGGAATGCATCGGTGTTCACGGCGCTTTCGCTGCTGGTCCAGCGAGTCACCATTCCACTGGCAGCGTCGAGCGCGTAAGCGTCGCCAGTCACACGCGCATTGGTCAGCGAAAATCCCAGATACTTGCCGTCGGTATTCCAGCGAACGGCGCCGACAACACCGGCCGGATGCTGCGGGCTGGAGATTTTTCCGGAGGCGGTGTCGAGGATATGAATGGTGCTGACGCCATTTTCATTTGCCACGAACGCGATGCGGCTGCCATCCTTCGTCAAGTCGAATCCTTCCACGTCCCAGGGAATATCGGTAGTGAAGTAGCGGTGCTGCTTGGTGGCGAAATCGATGTACGCCAGTCGTTGGAATTCCGACTCCCTATCGGTGGTGACGTAGATGCCCTTGCCATCCTTGGAAAATCTCGCGTTCGTGTATGCAATTTTTTCCTTGGCATCGCGCGCCGTGAAAGCTGTCTTCTCTCCGGTCTTGGCGTCCACCAGCCACACATACGTTTCGTTGATGGACAATTCCTCGATCAGCAGTATCTTCGAATCGTCCGGAGACCAATCCACCGGATCCCAGCCTCCGCCGTTCAATTGCATGAGCAGGTGATCGCTTTTCGGATCGGCAGGATTCATAACCCAAAGATCAGTGTCCTTGCCGGTGCGGCGCGTGGACATGTACGCGACATGATCGCCCTTGGTGGACCACGGGCCCAGCAGGTTGCGTGATTTCCCGTCAGTCAGCATCGTAACGTCGCCGGTCGCTGTGTCGTAGCGATACAGCTGATACCACTCGCCGCCGCCGGTATCCTTCTGAAAAACGATATAGTCGCCGGTGTTGGGATGGAAACGCCCGAAGCGCACCGCGTCCGGAAAGAATGTGAGCTGACGTCGAGCCGCGCCGGGCGCACTGACCAGATGCAGTTGCGGCGTTTCCGCGAAGCGCGTGCTGATGAGCATGGATTGTTGCGTGGGATGCCAATCGACCATGTTTGCGGCGCGATAGGAGCCATAACGGCTGGCAGTTTCCGCAAGACTCGCTGGAATTGGCGGCACGCCACCAACCACCAGACTCTCCGGGGGCGACACTATCGCTTGTTGCGAGGGCGCTTGTTGCGAGGGCGCCTGCTGCGATGGAGTCTGCTGTGAAGCCGGTTGCTGTGGAAAGAGTGGAAGGGCGACGAGAAGAAAACCGGCGAGAACGAGGCAGCTTCTTTTCATGTACGCTCCAGATAAAAAATCAGGCTTACTTGATACACCCCAGCGTATTGGACACGCAAGCCGCGCGCCGTCCGTGAAGGCCGTTACACGCGTGCTAGAATCCCGCAGGTCGATCGCATGTTCAAGAAAATCCTGATTGCCAACCGCGGGGAAATCGCCGTGCGCATCTTGCGCGCGTGCCGCGAACTAAACATCAAGACGGTGTCAGTGTTCAGCGAAGTGGACCGCGCATCGCTGCACGTGCGATTGGCCGACGAAGCGTACTTGATCGGCCCGGCGCCATCGCGCGAAAGCTATCTGCGCATCGACAAGCTGATGGACCTGGCGAAGCGCACGGGTTGCGACGCGCTGCACCCCGGCTATGGATTTTTGGCGGAGAACCCAGCACTGCCACGCGCGTGTGTCGACGCGGGAATCACTTTTATCGGACCTCCAGCCGAAGCGATGGAGGCCATGGGCTCCAAAACGGCCGGTAAGCAATTGGCGCGGCGCGCGGATGTTCCCACTGTGCCCGGCACCAGCGACCCAATCGAAAATCCCGAAGAAGCGCAATCGCTGGCACGCAGCATGGGGTATCCGGTGCTGCTGAAAGCCATCGCCGGGGGTGGTGGAAAAGGAATGCGCGTTGTAGCCACGGAAACGGA
>Ga0210394_10005299_pt1 | contig 14510 bp, 15 predicted proteins | sample IncBWC12MmetaG_FD_160121 | JGI IMG/M metagenome (GOLD analysis project Ga0210394, IMG submission 160121) | Forest soil microbial communities from Barre Woods Harvard Forest LTER site, Petersham, Massachusetts, United States - Inc-BW-C-12-M | ecosystem: Environmental > Terrestrial > Soil >...
CAATGGGGCCAGTTCTCCATTCGAAAACAGGCCGGATACATGGCTACACCCGAACGCTTCGCAAAACGTCAGATTCCCCTTGCACCGCGGGCGCCGTCCATACATGGCCCATCGCGACGTGTGGTCTCGAGACGGTTGTCGGTCGCTCTCGGGCATAGCCGACATCGCAAGGCGACCGCCCGGACGCTTTTATGAGTTCACGGCGTAGTCAGGCCAGACATTTCACGACGTCTTCGGCGAGCGACAGCGACGCCGTTAGGCCGGGCGATTCGATGCCGAACAGGTTGACGAGCCGCGCCATGCCGTGGTCGGCAGGTCCTGCGATCATGAAGTCGGCTTGGCCCTCTCCCGGCCCGCGAAGCTTCGGCCGAATCCCGGCGTAATCCGGCACCAGGGAATCGTCCGGCAGGCCCGGCCAATAGGTGCGGATGCGGGCGTAAAAGCTTTCCGCGCGGCGCGGATCGACGGCGTAGTTCTCTTGCGTGATCCACTCCACGTCCGGCCCGAACCGCATGCGCCCGGCAAGATCGAGCGTGACATGCACGCCAAGTCCGCCGTCGATCGGCGTCGGATAGATGAGCCGCGAAAATACCGGCCGCCCGGCAAAGCCGAAGTAGTTGCCTTTGCCGAGCACGAGCCGCGGCACTTTCTCGGCCGGATAGCCTTCGATCCGCCGCGTCAGCGCCTGCGCGCCGAGACCGGCCGAATTCACAACCGCGTCGAATTGCGCGACGCCGGCATCGCGGCCGCCGAATTGCACGTGCCAATGCGACGCCCGGTAGCTCATCCGCTCGACCGGCGTTTGGAACGCGATCATGCCGCCGCGATCTTCGAACTCGCCCCACAGCGCCCGCATGTAGCCGTGGCTGTCGATGATGCCGGTTTCCGGCGACCACAACGCGCCGATACAGGAAAGCTCTACCTCCATCGCGCGTGCGGCATTGCCCCCGATCATCTCGGCGTCTTCGACGCCGTTCGCTTGCGCTTGCGCCAAAATCGTCTGGACCTTGGCCAGTTCCGCCGCATTGGTCGCGACGACGAGCTTGCCGCATTTGCGGTGGGCGACGCCGTGCGAGGCGCAAAACTCGTAGAGCATGCGCCGGCCGCGCACGCAGTGGCGCGCCCGCAGTGTGCCGGTCGGATAATACAGGCCGGCATGGATCACTTCGCTGTTGCGCGAGGAGACGCCGTTGGCGATGCCGCCGGTCATTTCGGCAACGGTCACGTCATGGCCGGCCAGTGCCGCGGCGCGCGCGATTGCCAGCCCGACGACGCCTGCGCCGATCACCAAAACCTGCATCGCGCTTGCGCCCCTGCGTCATTCCGGGGCGCCGCTTTCAGCGGCGAGCCCGGAATCCATAACCTCGGCGCAGGGGCTATGGATTCCGGGCTCCTCGCTTCGCTAGGCCCCGGGATGACTATATAACAACCCCGGAAAGGGAAGCACCATGGCGGACAATGTCATTCGAGTTTGCGCGCAAGCCGACATTGCGCCGGAAACCGTGAAGGCGTTCGAAGTCGGCGATAACCGGCTTGCGGTGTTCAACATCGACGGCAAGTTCTACGTTACCGACGACGAATGCACCCATGCCGCGGCGAGCCTCGCCGACGGCATGCTGGAAGGCGACGTGATCGAGTGTTGCGTGCACTTTGGCGCCTTTCACGTGCCGACTGGCGCGGTCAAGGCGCCACCCTGCGCGGTGGCGCTGCGCACCTACAAAGTGGTGCTGCAAGGCGACGACATTTATGTCGATCTCGACCGCGACGCGGCAGGCGAGTTGGCCTGAAAGCCGGTTTCGCTTAAGCGCAAAATTCTCTATAAGCGCCCGGACCGGAACGCCGAAACAGACCAAGCGGAAGCGATCAAGAGGAAACATCGATGGACCAAGGCCCCGGCGTGAAAACGAGCCCGGATTTCCCGATCCCCGACACGATGAAGGCTTGGGTCCTGGGCAATCCCGGGGAGCTAAAACTTACCGAAAAGCCGGTTCCGGTGCCCAAGCGCGCCGAAGTTTTGGTCCGCATCGATGCGGTTGCGATCTGCGCCACCGACCTCGAAATCATCGACCACGGCTCGCCGGCTCTGATTCAGGGCGGCACGCCGTTCAACAAGAATTTCACGCCCGGCCACGAATATATGGGCACGGTGGCGGCGCTCGGTCCGGGCGTCGACGAATACCGCATCGGCCAGCGCATCACGGTCGAGATTCACGCCGGTTGCGGGCAGTGCAAGCGCTGCCGCGAGGGCATGTACACGTCGTGCCACAACTACGGGCTCAATTACGGCGACGTCGACAAGGGCCATCGCGCCAACGGCTTCACCACCGATGGCGGCTTTTGCGAATATCAGGTCAACAACATCAATACTCTCGTCGCCATTCCCGACGCCATGTCGGACGAGGAGGCGACGCTGGTCGTCACCGCGGGCACGGCGATGTACGGCCTCACCGAACTCGGCGGGCTCGTTGCCGGCGAAAGCGTCGTCGTCACCGGACCGGGGCCGATCGGTCTTCTCGGCGTCGCAGTCGCGAAGGCGCTGGGCGCCCAGCCCGTGATCCTCACCGGCACGCGCGACAACCGATTGAAGATCGGCCGCGAACTTGGCGCCGATCACGTCGTCAACGTTCGCAATGAAGACGCCGTCGAAGCGGTCAAGCGGCTCAACGGCGGCAAGGGCGTCGATTACGTCGTCGAATGTTCGGGCGCGCCGAACGCGGTCAATGAAGCGATCCGCATGGTCAATCGCGGCGGCAAGGTCTGCTTGGCGGCATTTCCGCATGCCGAGACGCCGGTCGACGTCGCCCATATCGTGCGCAATAACATTTATCTCTATGGCATCCGCGGCGAAGGCAAGAGCGCGACCCATCGCGCCGAAGCCTTCATGTCGCAGAAGCGCTTCGACGCGACCAAGATCCATACTCACACTTTCCCGCTCGACGACCTGCCGACCGCGATCCGCTACGCCAAAGACCGCGTCGACGACGCGATCAAGGTGGTGGTGAAGGCCAAAGGCGCCGCGGCGCACCGGGTGGCGGCGGAGTAAAGCGCGCGTCTCCGATGCCGCGACAAGGTCTTGACATCCGTCCCCATTTCAGCTACATTCCGCACGAATCAAATCTCGCCCGGAAGGACGCCTTGCGGAGGCAAGCCGCGGGGTGGGGCGAGGGCGGTGCCCGCGGGCGGATTTGCACTCCGCTCCCGGGCGGCTTGGGCATCATGTCTCCCGGCATTACGACCGGGGTGGGAGGTGCATCCCTGGGCTGGGACAGGTACGGCGGGTAACGCCCGCTTAAGGCCGCGTCCCAGGAAGCCTGGCCTGAAGCTGAGCCTTAGGGACGACGACTCCCTTTGGCGAGAGCCGTGGTGGAACGCCGGCAGGCGAGCGCGCCCGAGAGCGGAAGGGGCGGCGCAAGCCGACCTTTCCGTGGCGCGACCCGCACGCCGCTTTGCGTGCGGGACATGAAACACTGCGTCTGCCGGCGTTCCGCTTCCTTTTTTCTTCGTAGCCTGGGTTGAACCAACGGGTCGGCGCGAAGCGCCGCCCGATGACAAGCTCCGTGAAACCCAGGATGGACATTGAAGCTTCTCGATCGTTCCCGGATTTCGCTCCGCTCAATCCGGGCTACGATTACGGGTCGTTCGACATCGCTGTTTGACAACACTCGCGCGCTGATCGCGCCGCGAGAACGGGATCGTGTTGCATCCGCCCCCGCGCAGCGGGGGAGGGGGACCACGCGCAGCGTGGTGGAGGGGGCCTCTGACTCGACGTTTCGTTGTCGACGCAGAAGGATCGTCGTGGCCCGCGCCCCTCCCACCGCCCTTCGCGTAGCCGACGCTTCGCGTCGGCGTTCTTTAGGTCAAGCACGGCGGCCGAAGGCCGCCTATGCCCCCCGCCCCGCTATCGCGGGGCGGGATGATCACTTCTTCCTTATTCGGAACGTCAGCAGCTTTTTTTCCCTGCGCGTCTCTTCCAGCGTGTCGCCGGTTTGATTGAGGAGGTTGGGGATGTCGATCGCGGTGAGCGGATCGGTGCATTCCACGACAAAGATATCGCCGCGCTGCGCCTGGCCGAGCGCCATCCTGGTGCGCAGCGCCGGCAGTGGGCATTTGAGGCCACGCAGATTGAGCGTTTTTTCGGTCATTTCGTCCGAGTCGTAGAAGCCGCCAAAGGTCCTTATCATATCGGCGATGGCCGACGATTCCAGCATCCAGCGCATTTCACGCTTAACGCCGCTCGCCGCGATCCTTGCGCTCGTCGAATTGCGCGTCGGTGCTGTCAGGGCGAAAAAATGCGCTACGGCATCGGCGGCAGGCGTGACGCTCGCGCACGACGTCATCACGGCAGAGCGTCCTACTTGTCCGATCGCGTTGTGCGATGGATTTGCGGTCGAGGCGGCAGCGGTGGCCGATGCTGGGCCCTATGCGCCGGTGCTGCTTGCGTCCCTGCCGCAATGGGTCGAAGCCGGCGAACCATTGCCGAGTGGAACCGACGCCGTGGCGCCGCTTGATGCCGTTACGCAGCGTGGCGAGCGCGTCGAGGCCATCGCGCCGGTCGTGACAGGCCAGGGAGTATTGCCTGCGGGCGGCGATGCTCCAGCGCAGACGGTATTGCGTCGCGCCGGCGAGCGATTACGCAGCATCGACTGCGCGGTCGCCGCGGCGGTCGGCTTTGCCGAGTTGAACGTGCGCGAGCCTCGTATCTGGGTCGCTCGCGGCCGCGCCGCAACAACGCCGCTAATCGATGCCGGTCTTACGATGCTCGCGCGCTTGGTAGGCCAATCCGGCGGAGCCGTACATGGTGAAATGACGCAACTACATGAAGCGGTGGCGCGCGACGAAGCCGACGCGGTTATCGCGATCGGCGGCACAGGCGGCGGGCGCGATGACGACAGCGTGCTGACATTGGCGCGGCTCGGCCGCGTCGAGGCGCACGGCATTGCTATTTCGCCCGGCGAGACGGCTGCCTTCGGCATTGCCGGTGAGCGGCCCGTCCTGCTCATGCCCGGCCGTCTCGATGCGACGCTGGCGGTCTGGCTTCTGCTCGGCCGGCATCTCGTCGCCAAGCTTGCTGGCGGCGCGGTCGACGACACGTCCGCGTTGCTGCCGCTCAAGCGCAAAGTCACTTCGACGATCGGGCTTACCGAACTAGTCCCGGTGAGCTGCTCCGGCGGCATGGCGGAGCCGCTCGGCTCCGGCTATCTGTCATTTACAGCGCTGGCGCGCAGCGACGGCTGGATCGTCGTGCCCGCCGACAGCGAAGGTTTTCCAGCAGGCACGCAAGTCGCCGTGAGACCATGGTCTTAGCAGCAACATGGCCATAAATCCGAAACAGACCCCGCGCGGCGCGGCCATCCTCGATGCGGTGCGGCGCGCCGCGCGGCAGGAGCAATTCCTCGAAGTGGTTTCCGCGCCGCAAGCTCGCCGGCGTTTTGAAGCCTGCACCGACCGCTCGGCGCTTGCCGGCGTCGCCGTGAGCCTCGCCGCGGCGCTCGGCCGCGTACTCGCGGCCGATGTGATTGCGCCGGTCGATGCGCCGCCGTTCGACCGTTCCAATGTCGACGGTTTTGCCGTGCGCGCCGCCGACACGGTCGGCGCCAGTGACGGTGCGCCGAAGCGGCTTACTCTCAATGCCGAAGTGATCGCCTGCGGCGTCGCGCCCGCGATCGAAGTGGCGCCCGGCACCGCCACGGCAATCGCCACCGGCGGCGTCATCCCGCGCGGGGCCGATGCCGTGGTGATGATCGAACAGACCGAGCTCATTGACGGCGGGCCGGCGATCGAGCTTCGCCGCGCCGCGGCGAGCGGGCAGTTCGTCTCTTATGCCGGCTCCGACATCGCGCGCGGCGAAACTTTGCTGCGCCGAGACACGCAGATCGGCTCGCGGGAGATCGGGATGCTCGCGGCGTGCGGTTTTGCGGCGGTCGACGTCGTCCGCCGCCCGCGCGTCGCCGTGCTCTCGACCGGCGATGAGTTGATCGAGCCCGGCCGGCCGCTGCGGCCCGGCGGCGTCTATGACAGCAATGGCGCGATCATAGCCGCCGCAATTGTCGAAGCCGGTGGCGAACCGGTGCCGTTCGGCGCGTTTCCGGACCAAGAGGTTGCCCTCGAACTGGCCATGCGCAGCGCGCTCGATTCATGCGACATCGTCGTACTGAGCGGTGGCACGTCGAAGGGCGCGGGCGACCTGTCGCATCGCGTCGTATCGCGGCTCGGCAAGCCCGGCATTCTCGTTCACGGCGTGGCGCTCAAGCCCGGCAAGCCGCTCTGCCTGGCGGTCATCGGCGACAAGCCGCTGATCGTGCTGCCGGGCTTCCCGACCTCGGCGATTTTCACCTTTCACGCTTTTGTGGCGCCGATCATTCGCGCCCGCGCCGGGCTGCCGCCGGAAGCTGCGCGAACCGTAACCGCTCGCGTGCCGGTGCGGATCGCTTCCGAACTCGGCCGCGAGGAATTCGTGCTGGTATCTCTGGTCGCCGGCGGCGACGGTCTGATCGCGTTTCCGACCGGGAAGAACTCGGGCGCGGTCACCGCCTTCTCACAGGCCGACGGATTCTTGGCGATCGACGCGCTTGCTTCGGCGCTCGACGCCGACACGATGGCCGAAGTCACGCTGATCGGCGAGACGGAGCGCGCAGCCGATCTCGTCATCATGGGCAGCCACGATATCGCGCTCGATACCGTAGTCGGAGCGCTGGCCGAGCGCGGTTTTGCTGCGCGGACCATCGCGGTCGGCAGCCTCGGCGGTGTGCATGCGGCAAACCGCGGCGAATGCGATTTGGCGCCGGTCCATCTCGTCGATCCGGCGACCGGCGTCTACAACAAGCATCTGCTTGCGCCCGGCCTATCGCTCGTTCCCGGTTGGCGGCGGATGCAGGGCTTTGTTTTCCGCCCCGGCGATGCGCGGTTCGAGGGTCGCAGCGCCGACGGCGCGCTCAAAACGGCGCTCGCCGATCCCACGATCCTGATGGTCAATCGCAACGCCGGCTCCGGCACGCGCGTCCTCGTCGACGGGCTTTTGCGCGGGATGCGGCCTGCGGGCTACGCCAATCAGCCGCGCTCGCACAACGCCGTCGCCGCGGCAATCGCGCAAAACCGTGCCGATTGGGGCGTGGCGATCGAACCGGTAGCGCGGATGTACGGGCTTGCTTTCTTGCCAATCGCGCCCGAGCATTATGATTTCCTGCTGCTTGAAGCCCGCCGCCAACGCCCAGCCGTGCAGGCGTTTTTGGACGTGTTGCGCGATGAAGGCACCCGCGCGCACATCCGTGCGCTGGGCATGGAACCGGCCTAGTCATTCCGGGGCGCCGCAAAGCGGCGAGCCCGGAATCCATAACCACGATCGGTGCCGTTGTGTACGTCTATCTCCTAGCAAGCGGCAAGCATGGCACATTATATGTCGGAGTGACGAATGATCTCGCGCGGCGTGTCTATCAGCACAAGACGCATGGCTTTCGCGGGTTCACCTCTCGCTACCTTGTGCATCACCTTGTTTGGTTCGAGAGTTACGATGATCCGGTAAATGCGATTGCGCGCGAGAAGGAGATCAAAAAGTGGCGTCGCGAATGGAAGGTCAATTTGATAGAACGATCCAACCCAGAGTGGGCAGACCTATATGAGTCGATTGCCTCATAGGGCTGAGGTTATGGATTCCGGGCTCCCGAGCTTCGCTCGGGCCCCGGAATGACACGCATGCGCATTATCGGTCTCGCGGGCTGGAGCGGTTCCGGCAAGACGACGCTGGTCACCAAGGTGATCCCGGTGCTGGTCCGCCGCGGGCTGAAAGTCGCGACCGTCAAGCATGCGCACCACGATTTCGATACCGATCAGCCGGGCAAGGATTCCTGGCTGCACCGCCAAGCCGGCGCCAGCGAGGTGGCAATCGTTTCCAGCCGGCGCTGGGCCATCGTTCACGAATTGGGCCAAGGACCGCAGCAAGAGCCCGAGCCGCCGCTCGGCGACGTGCTGGCGAAGCTTAGCCCGGTCGATCTCGTCATCGTGGAGGGATTCAAGCGCCACCGGCACCCCAAGCTTGAAGTCTATCGCGCCGTTGTCGGTAAGCCGCTTCTTCATCCCGACGACGATTGCATCGTCGCCATCGCGACCGATGCGCCGCTGAAAGATGCGCAGGTGCCGGTCGTAATGCTGGACGATATCGAATCCATTGCAAATGTTCTGCAGGCGGAGGCGCTGCGGCCCGACCAAATCGGGCCGTCCCGGGAAAAAATGTGATGGCGCAGCTCAGCGACGATTGCTTCGCCTTCAACGGTCCGCTGCTTCCGGTCGCCGAGGCGGAACGCCTGATTGCCGAGCGTGTCGCGCCGGTCGAGGGCCGCGAGACCGTGACGCTGCGCGAAGTTTTAGGCCGCGTACTCGCTGAAAACATTGTCGCCCCGGTCAATATCCCGCCGTTCGATAATTCCGCCGTCGACGGCTACGCGGTGCGGGGCGACGACCTCGATGCCGATGTCGAGAAGCGTCTCACCGTCGTCGATCGGGTCGCCGCCGGCCACGCCGCGCACCACGCGGTCAAAGCCGGGGAGGCGATCCGCATCTTTACCGGCGCGCCGATGCCGGCGGGTTCCGACACCGTATTCATGCAGGAGGACTGCCGCGTCGAGGGCGATTGCGTCGTCGTGCCGCCGGGATTGAAACGCGGCGCCAACCGCAGGCATGCCGGCGAGGACGTGCGGGCGGGGACGATCGCCTTGCCGGTGGGACGGCGGCTCGCCGTGCAGCACGTAGCGCTCGCCGCCGCGCTCGGCCTCACCAAGCTCGCCGTGCATCGGCGCGTGCGGGTCGCTTTATTCTCGACCGGCGACGAGATCGTCGAGCCGGGTGCAGCGCTGCCGCATGCCGCGCTCTACGATTCCAACCGCTATCTGCTTTCGGGGTTGATCGCTCGGTTCGGCGCCGAGATCACCGATCTCGGCATCCTGAACGACGATCCCAAAGAATTGGAGCGCGCCCTCGCGGCGGCCGCGGCCGATCACGACCTGGTGCTGACCTCGGGCGGCGTCTCGACCGGCGAAGCAGACCATGTGCGCAGCGCGATCGAAAGTATCGGCCGGCTGGTATTTTGGCGCATCGCGATAAAACCCGGCAGGCCAGTTGCGATGGGTGTCATACCCGGCGCCAACAACGGCGGCGGCGCGGCTTTCGTCGGGTTGCCGGGAAATCCGGTGGCGGTTTTCGTCACCTTCGTCCGCGTGGTGCGGCCGCTGTTGTTGCGGCTGTCCGGGGCCTTGCCCGAGCCGCTCGTCGCAATGCCGGCGCGGGCGACGTTTTCCTACAAGAAACGCAAAGGCCGGCGCGAATATGTGCGCGTCGCATTGCGCGCGGCGCCGGATGGCGTGATCGAGGCGGTCAAGTACGAGCAGGACGGCGCCGGGGTGCTCACTTCACTCACGGAAACCGACGGTCTTGCCGAGCTCGGCGAGGACGTGACCAAGATCGAGCCCGGCGCGACGGTCGGCTTTCTCTCTTATGCGTCGCTGACTGGCTAGATCTCGTCATCCTGAGATGCCCGCGCGCAGCGCGGACCTCGAAGGATGCCGCTCAAGCGCCGGGACCGTCGCCTTTCGAGGCTCGCTTCGCTCGCACCTCAGGGTGACGGTCAAGCGTCCGGATATCGCGCGGCGATTTTTTCTGCGCGCGCGGCGTCCTCCGGCGTGTTGACGTTAAAGAACGGATCGACCGGTTCGATCGGCCATTCGGCGATGGCGGCGCCATGCCGCGCGGTCCAGATTTCGATCTTGCGCAAGCCGTCGTCGAGTAGCGCGCGGCGTAAATCCTCGCGCAGATCGACCGGCCAGATCGCGATGACCGGATGGCGCCACTCGCCCGAGCGCGTGCAGGCAAGCGGCGTCCCGGCCGCGCGGCGCGCCTCGTGCAGCCGCGCCACCAGATTTTTCGGCAGAAACGGACAATCGCCCGGCACGCTTAAGAGCCATTCGCAGTTTCGCGCGTGCGCCGCCGCCCAATCGAGGCCGGCGAGAACGCCAGCGAGCGGACCGGCAAAATCCGGGACGCTGTCGGCGACGACGGGCAGGCCGGTATCGGCAAAACGCGCCGGGTCGCCATTGGCATTGATAATGACGCGATCGCATTGCGGGGCAAGGCACGCGAGCACGCGTTGGAGAATAGTCGCGCCGCCGATGCAGAGCCGCGCCTTGTCGCCGCCGCCCATGCGGCGCGCCAAGCCGCCGGCGAGGACAAGGCCGAGAGTAGGAGGGATAGTCACGCGCGCGTCTGTTTAATCGTCGTGCACCGCGGCCTTGCGCCGGTGCTTGGCGCTTTCATCCTCGACATGAGCGAGGTCCTGATCGAACACGATGCGGTCTTCGCCGGCCAGCGCGATAAAGCGTTTGCCGCGGGCGCGGCCGATCAGCGTCAAATTCGCCTTGCGCGCAAGCTCGACGCCCCACGCGGTGAAGCCGGAGCGCGAAATCAGGATCGGAATGCCCATGCGTACCGTCTTGATCACCATCTCGGAAGTGAGCCGGCCGGTGGTATAAAAAATCTTGTCGGCCGCACCGACGTGCTGCTTGAACATCCAGCCGGCGATCTTGTCGACGGCATTGTGGCGGCCGACGTCTTCCATATAGACGAGCGGGCGGTCCTCGACCGCGAGCACACAGCCATGGATCGCGCCGGCTTCGAGATAGAGCGACGGCGTCGTATTGATCCTGTGCGTGAGCGTATAGAGCCAGGAGGTCCGCAATTCCGCCCGCGGCAGCGTGACGTTCTCCAGCGCTTCCATCAGATCGCCGAACACGGTGCCTTGCGCGCAGCCGGACGTCTGCACCTTCTTCTTGAGCTTTTTCTCGTAATTGGTCTTGCGTTTCGTCCGCACGACTACAACCGACAATTCCTCGTCGTAATCGACGCCGGTGACGACGTCGTCGGCCTTGAGCATGTTCTGGTTGAGCAAGTAACCGAGCGCCAGATATTCGGGATGGTCGTTGATGGTCATCGCGGTCACGATCTCCTGTGAATTGAGGAAGATCGTCAGCGCGCGCTCGACCACCACCGCCGTCTCGATGGTGGCGCCGGTCTGGTCGATGCCATTGACGCGCTCGGTCAGGCGCGGATCGAAGGGATCGGGGCGAAGGAGATAATCGTCGTCGGGCGAATTCATGCCGCCAATGTAGGGCAATGCACGCGCCGGCGGAAGCGCGGAGCTACCGCGAATGTCTTGCATTTGGCGCGGATTGCGCCGCGGCAACGGGCATTTTTCGCGCGGGTTGTAACTCAAGACCCTGCCGCTATATTGCGCTCGTTTCCCTTATCCGGAGGGGTGGCCGAGTGGCTGAAGGCGCTCGCTTGGAAAGCGTGTATACGGGAAACCGTATCGTGGGTTCGAATCCCACTCCCTCCGCCATATCGCTCGTTCTCCATCATTCGCCTCCAGCCGCAATCATCCGATAAACTATTGTTTAAATAGTCATTTTTGTGCTAACTTAGGTTCGTCCTCGTTCGCCGCCCATCGCTGGAATCCGGCTCAACCTTGTGGGGGAACTCGTGGGATTGGGCGGACACTCTGAGACATGGAAAGACGCGTAAAAATCGGTCTCAGTTAGACGGACACGTGTCCGTCGAACTCACAAGTTGGGTTGGCGAGGGTGTCCGGCAAACTCGCACACTGGGTTGTGGGACAGGCCATGAGTTAGGCGGACGAGTGTGATCGCGGCGCTGCGCGGAGACGAGGTTCAGGATATGGAAAAACGAATCCAGCGACTGAGCGCAATGGCGGTTGAACGCGCGAGCAAGCCCGGACTCTATCCCGATGGTGCCGGGCTATATCTGCGCGTCAGCCGTAATCGCTCAAAGAGCTGGGCGTTTCGTTTCATGCTCAAGGGCAACGCGCGCGAAATGGGTTTGGGCGGCCTGACGAAAGTTAGTCTGGCGGATGCCCGGAAAAAAGCGATCGACGCCCGCCGGTTGCTCGGCGAGGGACGCGACCCTCTTGCTCATCGCGAGGACGAGCTAAAGCAGCACGACGTTGCGAAGAAAGTTGCTGCCGCGCGCTCGATGACGTTCGACAAGTGTGCCGAGGCCTATATCAATGCACACGAAGCAGCCTGGCGAAACGGCAAGCATCGACAGCAGTGGCGAAATACTCTTGCGACCTATGTATCGCCCATTTTTGGTTCGAGTTCCGTTCAGGACGTCGACATCGATCTCGTGATGAAGGTGATCGAGCCACTTTGGAGTGTGAAGACAGAAACGGCACGTCGCGTGCGCGGACGAATTGAAGTCATACTCGATTGGGCAAGAGTGCGTGGCTATCGCTCAGGCGAAAATCCGGCGCGTTGGCGCGGGCATCTCGACCACCTGTTGCCAGCGCGATCAAAGGTCCGTGCGGTAAAGCACCATGCTGCCCTTCCTTACACCGAGATGGGCGCGTTCATGCAGGATCTTCGGAAAGTGGAAGGCGTCAGCGCCGCTGCGCTTGAGTTTCTCATCCTCACCGTTGCGCGGACCGGCGAAATCATTGGCGCGCGCTGGTCCGAAATCGATCTCAAGCGTGGCATTTGGATTGTTCCCGCCTCGCGCATGAAAAGCCGACGGGAGCATCGGTTGCCGTTGTCTTCAGCTGCGGTCGCCGCGCTCAAGAGAATGAAAGGATTGTCAGATGACTATGTGTTTGTGGGGCAGAGGCCTGGCAGCCCGCTCTCCAATATGGCGCTGCTCATGACGCTGGGCCGCATGAATCGGGGTGATATCACTCCACATGGATTTCGCTCGACGTTTCGGGATTGGGCTGCTGAATGCACCGACTTTCCTCGCGAAGTCGTTGAAATGGCACTGGCTCATGTGATCGAGGATAAGACCGAGGCCGCTGATAGGCGTGGGGATCTATTTGAAAAACGGCGTGGCCTTATGGACGCCTGGGCCGAGTATTGTGGAAAGCCGGCTTTGTCGCGAGAATAATGAAGTTCGCCGGTTACTCCCCGGCGGTTGCGGGGGCGCAAGGGATTGCGTTTTGAAAATTCGATGCATTAGTGCCTTGGCGTTCCGCTGACTGTCGTGCCTGCTTCAAAAAGGTAGGCAATTTCTTGCGTCGATACGACTGGGTGACAGCAGCATTGGATTTGCCTGCACTAATGCATGACGCCCGGTTATAGTTCTCCTGGGTCACTGGGCCGGGCCGATGATGCAGAAGGGCGCCGCCGGCATGAGGCTTGTTGCCGACGCGGGTCGCCAAGGTCGTTACCCCCGCGGCGCGGAATAGATGCGGATTGACTTTGACGCCTACCATCATCCGCGTCGTTTCGGTAATCACCTCCCCCATTGAAGCATAGCTCATTGGGTTACCACCCATCGCCAGCCACAAGGCGTTATACCAAGTCTTATTGATCAGAACCGGTGCGCCCATTGGCGCAAACCGATGGACATGATGCGCCAGGGCTGGTCGACGAGCTTGTTCCATGCGTCGCAGCAGTGATCGACGAGATCTTCGTAGGACTTGAAGATGCGGTTCGACAGCCAATTGTCGCGCATGAATTGCCAGATGTTCTCGACCGGGTTGAGTTCGGGGATTTTGGCGGCAGCGCGAGAATGGTGATGTTGGGTGGTACGACGAGGTGCGTCGACAAGTGCCAGCCAGCCTGATCGACCAGTAGAACAGCGTGGCCACCAGGCGCGACGGTCGCGGCGATCTCGGCGAGGTGCAGGTTCATCGCCTCGGTGTTGCAGGACGGCAGGATCAGGGCCGCGCCTTTGCCCTGCTTTGGGCAGACAGCCCCGAAGATGTAGGTGGAAGCGGTGCGCTGGTCACGGGGCGCGCTGGGTCGGGTGCCGCGCTTCGCCCACCGGCGCGTGACCTTGTTCTTCTGGCCAATACGGGCTTCGTCCGCAAACCATATTTCTATCTTGTCGCTATCGACCGCCTTCTCGTGCGCGATGGCATCCAGGCGCGCGGGGAAGTTTTTTTAAAATCCTCGATCACGCCCTCAACCCGTGCATGATGACGCGGCCGGGCCGAGAGTTTGCGGTAGCCCATAGCCCGCAGTTCTCGGCTCAAAGTCTGCTTGGCGATGGTGATGCGGAACTCTTCGAATATCCATTGCGCCAGGTCGATCAGCCGCCAGCGCACCACGCCGTGAACCGCAGAGATCGGGCCGCTGTCGACCATCCGCGCAATCACTTGGCGCTGGCCATCATTGAGTTTGGAAGGTTGGCCTGGCGGCTTTCTATCCAACAGGCCCTCAAGGCCCCGCGCGTTGAACCGTAACACCCAGTCCCGGATGATCTGTAGACCGACGCCGCCGATCTTCGCCGCCTCGGAGCGGGTCGCACCGTCGTAGATCGCTGCAAGTGTAAGAAGCCGACGAGCTTGCGGACCATCTTCGGTCTTCTTTGCCAATCCGCGCAGCCGAGCCGCACTAAAATCCCGCCGCAATGGTATCGGAACCGACATGGCGAACCTCCTAGGTTCGCTACGTTGAATCAGACCCGTGCCGATTTGTGAATCCCCAACGAGTCATGCCTTCAGAGATTTGGTATAA
>Ga0210394_10005300_pt1 | contig 14507 bp, 11 predicted proteins | sample IncBWC12MmetaG_FD_160121 | JGI IMG/M metagenome (GOLD analysis project Ga0210394, IMG submission 160121) | Forest soil microbial communities from Barre Woods Harvard Forest LTER site, Petersham, Massachusetts, United States - Inc-BW-C-12-M | ecosystem: Environmental > Terrestrial > Soil >...
GACGAAGGACCTCGCGCTGCAGGTGGAGTCGTACTCTGTTGCGCCGGCGGGGAGTGGGCGCCGTTGCGCCATCGCTTGCTTGGTTCCACACGCGGGCTATCGCTTTTCCGGACACGTTGTCGGAGCCGTGTACGCGCGGCTCGAGCTGCCGCGACGTTTTCTGCTCCTTGGGCCGCGCCACTATCCCCGCGGCGAAGCGCAAGCCATTTTGTCGGAAGGAGCATGGCAGACGCCGCTCGGCCTCGCCGAAATCGATACGGGGCTGGCCACCGAGCTGAAGCGGCGCTGCCCTTCGCTGATCGAAGACGCTGAAGCTCATCGCAACGAGCATGCGCTCGAAGTGCAATTACCGTTTCTGCAATCGCTCGCATCCGATTTCCGTTTTGTGCCAATTGCCCTGGCCACCACCGACTACGGCCAGTTGGAATCGCTAGGACGGGCAATCGCCGCAGCCCTGGCAAAGCAAGCCGAGCCGGTGCTAATCGTCGCCAGTTCCGATATGAACCACTACGAATCCGACGAAATCACGCGCGGCAAAGACCGCAAAGCGCTCGATCAACTCCTGGCGCTCGAACCGCGCGGGCTCTACGAGGTCGTACGTCGTGAGGGCATCACCATGTGCGGTTTCGGCCCGGCCGTCAGCATGCTTACCGCTGCGCGACTGCTTGGCGCGGCGCACGCCGACCTGGTTTGTTACGCCACCTCAGGCGACACCAACGGCGATCGCGACGAAGTGGTCGGCTATGCCGGCGTGATCGTGGACTAATCGGCGGAAAGATTTGAGGCACTGAGAACCTCGGAAGGAGCGACCTCCGTTGGGCTGTGATCTTCTTTCCCTGAACCGCTACTGCCCTTGCGAGGTGCGGATGCGCCCGGCGATCGCCCGGGCGCGCTGGCGCGCTACGTCGACCAGCCGGGAGTCTGCGGCGATGCGATCGAGCACGGGCAGCAACCCCTCCGGCTCGGGCAAGCTGCGCTGGCTCAGGTGGGATTCAAATTGCAAGAGCGCGTCATTTACCCCCAGACGGTCGTATTTCAGTCTTTGCTCGAGCAGGTCCAGATCTTCCCGTTGTTGCGCCAAGCCCTCGAAGATCATCACCAATTGGCTGGCCGAGTGATTAATAGTGTAGTTGAACTGCGTCTCGTGGACCTCGCCGTCCTTTTCGTAGCGAAACGTCTTCTGGCCCAGGTTGGCAACGCGTCGGTGGACGTCCAGATCGGCGCCGTCGAAATTGTGCAGCTCGCCGGCCAGCGCAAATGCTTTCGCGCGGACCCCCATGCCAACTTGAAAAGACTGCGGGTTTGCATCTTCGCTCAACTGGCGAATGTCGGAACTGGCCGCGCCGTCCTCGCTCAGCTTGATCTCTATGAATTCAGGCGTACTGTCTTTGAACACGCGCCGGTAGGTGAGCGTCGCGCCGCCGGCCGCCGTGAGCGCCACCGGAAATAGCAGTAATCCCAGGAGCACCCAAGAAAGCTCGCGTCGAACCCATTTTCTCCGTGCGCTCATGACGAGGTAAGGATGCGCCGAGCAGCCGCGAGGTTGCGGCCGTGTCCTCCGCGCGGGGCGCGCAAAACTCCGGTGCTGGCTGCGAATCGCGCCTGCGACTCACCCATTTGAATGTGGCAGAGCGCCACCGCCAGCGCGTCGGCCGCATCAGCGGGCTCCGGCGTTTCGCTCATCCCGAGCACCGCGCGCACCATTTGCTGCACCTGCTCTTTCCCCGCGTGGCCGTAGCCGGCCACCGTCGCCTTCACCTCGCGCGGCGAGTAGCTGAAGCTTGGAATTCCGACCTGCGCGGCGGCTAACAGAATGACGCCGCGCACTTCCGCCAGCCGCAGAGCCGTCTTCATGTTAAGTGCGGTGAACACCGATTCGATGGCGACGCCATCCGGCGAGAATTCCGCGATGAGGCTCGCGACCAGCGCATGAATGTCGCGAAGATGCGTGGAGAGCGGGCTTCCTCCGCTGCGTCGAGCCGGCGCCGGCCGCAACGCGCCGAAGCGCAACATCCGGCAGCGCCGGCCGTCGCTTTCGACCACGCCATAGCCCGTGGCGCCGGCCACGGCCGGATCCACACCAATCACGCAGAGCATACGGCCGCCGGTTTGCGCTGAGACGGGCACCGCGGAGAGTGTAAGACGCGGAGAAAACATCTGGCCAGAGTTTTTTCGAGTGGTGGCGCGGAAAGGCCCACCCGGTGGGTCAATCGGCGGACAGGACGGCCAATTCCTTTTCGTCGATGTCGAAGTTGGCGTAGACGTGCTGCACGTCGTCATGCTCTTCCAGCGTTTCGATCAGCCTGAGCATTTGCTGGGCGGCCGTCCCGGTCAGCTTCACGTAATTCTGCGGAACCCAGGCGATCTCTGCCGAGGCAGGCGTGACGCCGGCCTTGGTCAAGGCCTCGCGCACAGGTTCAAAAGCCTCGGGCGGCGTCAATACTTCCCAGCTCGATCCGTCGTCGCGGAGATCTTCCGCGCCGGCATCGAGCACGATGGAAAGCATTTTGTCTTCGCTGGCTTGCTCTTTCCCAACTACCAGTTGCCCTTTACGACTGAACATCCAGCCGACCGCTCCCGTCTCGGCCAGGTTGCCGCCGTGGCGGCTCATCATATGACGGAGTTCGCTGACGACGCGGTTGCGGTTCGTGGTCACGACCTGCACGATCATCCCCACCCCTCCCGGACCGTATCCCTCGAAGTTCACTTCCTCGTACTGTTCACCTTCCAACTGTCCGGTACCGCGCTGAAGGGCGCGTTCGATATTGTCGTTGGGCATATTCTCGTTCTTGGCCGCAGCGATGGCTGAACGCAAGCGCGGATTCGAGTCCGGGTCGCCGCCACCGACCCGCGCGGCGATCGTGATTTCCCGAATCACCTTGGTAAAGATGCGCCCGCGCTTGGCGTCGGTCGCCGCCTTCTTATGCTTGATTGTGGCCCACTTGGAATGCCCAGACATACAGTTGCCTCGCGCTCGATTTTAGGAAGTTGCCCTGCCGCAGCCCCCTCGGAGACGTTCGCCGGACCGCGCCCTGGTTTTTGCCTGGCAAGTCTAGCACACCATATCGCGTCGCGGAACCACGCGCTCTTTGAGGCCGCCTGTGCCAGCTCCATTCGGTAGCCCCCAGGGCGGTGGCGAGTTCGCGGGTTTATTTTTCTCGGCACTGGATTTTCCCGTAGGCCAATGCAAGAATCGCCATCCTAGGTATCTGGCAACGCATGCCTACCTCCTGCACCCAAACCGGATGCAAGTCGCTCGTGCCGGCTCCCCTGGAGCCCTCCAAGCTCTGCGTGCTGCATTTTACGATTGCCATCGAGCAGTCGTGCGCCGAGATGCGCCGTGAGACCGTGCTTGGTCGTGCGCCGCACGAGCGCCAGGTGGAAATCATTCGCTTCATTGCAGAGCGGGGCGAACTGCTGGCTCGCGCGGCCACCAGCGGCATGGCGTTAACCGATGAGATGAAGGCGCGCATCCTGAACACTTTTCTCACCTTGATGAACCTGCGCGAAAATCTCGATCGCGCCGCGCTGCGCCAGCCCATCGGCCGAAGCGGCGGCCGCTAGAACACTTCACCGAATAACCTACGGAATTTCACCTGGCGAGGACAGTGGACTCAGGCGCCGATGTAGCGCGCGTAGAGCGAGCGCGCTATAGCGGGATCACGCGTGCCTTTGACGATGGCGCGCCCGTCCGCGAAAACAGTGACTTCGTAAGGCGGCACGCGAAAGCGCAGCAGGAATTCGTTGTGGCGCACCTCACCGCTCACCGCAACCAGCCTGCGGCCGAGCGCCGCGAGGTCCAGACTTCGCCGCCGTTCGTGGATCTGAACCGAGTCGCGCCCGCACATCGTCACGTGAGGTTGCGCCTCGCCCTCCAGATAACGGAATTCCCGCTCGCCGCAGGTACGGCAGTCCGGGCGGCGCGCCACGCGAATCGCCTGGAAGCGTCCGCTCCAGACGTCGAAGGAAATGAGCCGGTCGTCGACTGCCGCGCTCTTCCCAAGAAGGAGCTTGATCGCCGAAGCGGCCTCGATCGAGGCAATCACCCCGGCGGCAGCTCCGAGTATGCCGGCCGTGTCGCAGGTCGGTTCAGCCCCCGCGGCTACGTGCGAGGCGGAATTGTTCTCGCCGCCGCCCGTTGCGAAGTCCTCCCCGATCTGGCCTCGCGCAGCTTCTTCGCTTGGATCCACCAGGCACGCGAGGCAGGCCGTTTCGCTCGGCCGGATCGTCATAGTCACTCCGTAGGTGGAGACGGCGGCGGCGTAAATCCAAGGCACGGTTTGCTTCACCGCGTAGTCGTTCACCAGAAGCCTTGTCTCGAAATTGTCCGTGCCGTCGAGTAGCAGCGGGAAGCCACTGAGCAGTTCGCCAGCGTTCTTGGAGCCGAGGTCGGCCACGATGCCTTCGATCTTCACGTCGGAGTTGATGGCCGCAAGCCTCCGTGCCGCGGCCACAGCCTTGGGCAAGGCCTCGCGCGCATCAGATTCCTCAAACAGTGTCTGTCGCTGCAAGTTTGATTCTTCGACGAAGTCGCGGTCCACGATGCGCAGGTGTCCTACGCCCGCGCGCGCCAAAAGATTGGCCAGCGCCGTCCCCAGGGCACCGCAGCCGACTACGACGGCTGAGGAAGCAAGCAGGCGCTCTTGTCCCCGTTCGCCGATCTCGGCCAGTAGGATCTGCCGGGAATACCGTTCGCGGATCTTTGGGTCCATTCGCTTCGTCGCTGCAAGTGCAGCCGCCGACAGGCTTTGGCGGCCGCATCGTCATCATAACCCTGTTCCTTGCAAAGGCGCGGGGCACGGAGCCGGCGGAACTTCCTGCCCCACACAACGCGGCTGTGCTAACCTTTCGTCATAGTGAGTAATGATGGCGAATCTTGTTCGCGCGCTTTTGACCCGAATCGGGATCGCGCTGTTATGCCTTGCCGGCGCGAGGGTGCTGGCGCAGTCCGTTCCCGCTGCGACGCTATCGCAGCCCGAGGGCCAGCGCGTGACGCTCATCCGTGTCGTCGACGAATCCGGCGCCGTGCTGGATGATAAGTCGGCCGGGTTGCCGCTTCAGCCTGGCCAGCCGTTTACCATTGAAGCCGAGCGCGAGAGCTTGCGCCAGCTTTTCCGCGGCGGCCGGTACGCGGACATCGTCGCGGAGGTGTCGCCTGCCGACGGTGGTTTGCAGCTCGTTTTCAGGGTGAAACAGAATTTCTACGTGAGCCAGGTCCGGACCACCGGACTGCATGAGCCGCCGAGCGATTCGCAAGCCGCATCTGCGTTGCAACTTTCGCTCGGAGAACCCTTCCGTGAGTCCGAAATGTCTGCGGCGCTCGATCGCTTGAAGCACACGCTGGAGGACGAGGGCCTCTACCAGGCCAAGCTCGGCTACCAGTTGATCCCGCGCGTCGACACGCGGCAGATGGATATCACCGTGAACGTTCAGCCCGGCCCCCGCGCGCGCGTCGGCACGCTGAAACTGGCGAATGAAACCCCTTTCTCGGAACCGGAGTTGCGCGGCCAGTTGCAACTCAAGCCGAAAACCGAAATCACCTCGGAGCGGCTGGACCGCGGCACGGAACGGGTGCGAAAGTGGCTGGCGGATCGCGGCTATCTCGGCGCCCGGGTCACCGTATCGCGAGGCTCGTATGATGCTAGGGCGAACCAGTTGCCGCTCGACGTCCGCCTTTTCGCCGGGCTGAAAGTGAATGTACGGGTCACCGGCGCGAAAATTTCCTCGCGTACCTTGCGCAAACTGCTTCCAATCTATGAGGAGGGGGCCGTAGACGAGGACTTGCTGCAGGAGGGACGGCGCAACCTGCGCGATTATTTCCAGGGCCAGGGTTACTTTGACACCGAAGTGAACTACGTTACGTTAGATTCCCCCGTCCAGGACGGCGCTGCGCCAGCGCTGGCAAGCCCGCGCGGCGCGGAGACCATCACCTACCAGATCGAGCGCGGGGCGCGGCGAAAATTGGTGGGCTTCGCGTTTGACGGCAATCACTATTTTGGCGACGAAATTCTACGCGCCCGCGTGCGCATTCAGCCGGCAGCGTTTGCCTCACCCGGCCGCTTTAGCTCGGCGCAACTCAGCAACGACGTTGCATCGCTCACCGATATCTACCAAGCGAACGGATTCCGCGCCGTAAAGGTCGAAGGCGAACTGGTGCAGAACTATCGCGGCAAGAGCGAAGACCTGTTTGTGCGATTTCACGTCGCCGAAGGCCCGCAGACCCGGGTGGCCGATCTCGCACTCGAAGGCAACCATGTCCTGAGCGACGCCGAGCTCTTCCGCGTCATTGGGTCCACTGCGGGACAACCTTTCTCTGATTTCAATGTGGCCGTCGATCGCGACAATATCCTGGCGATCTACTACGACCAGGGTTTCCCGGAAGCGCGTTTCACTGCCACCGTGGACGATTCGCCCGCGGCTACCGCGCAGCAGGGTCCTCGCGTGCGCTTGACCTATCACATCGTCGAAGGCACGCAAGTTCGCGTGGCTCGTGTATTGCTCGATGGGTATGACCACACGCATCGCGCCGTGATCGAGCGACAAGTCCAGGTTCAAGCCGGCAAGCCGTTGAGCGAAGGGGCGGTCGTCGAAACCCAGCGTCGGCTCTACAACCTGGGGATTTTCAGCCGCGTTTCGATCGCGCCACAGAATCCCGAGGGCGGCGATCCGAATAAGACCGTGGATGTCCTGCTGGAGGAAGCGCGGCGCTACACTCTCGCGTACGGTCTGGGGCTCGAAGCGCAGAGGCTGGGCAGCCCGGCAGCCGGACCCGTGGCGCAGCAGTTGCGGTTCAGTCCCCGCGCCATACTGGAGCTCACCAAGCTCAACCTGACTGGCCGGGCCGACACGCTCTCTTTCAAAGTTCGCGCCAGCACGCTCCAGGGCCGCGCGCTGCTCAGCTATGCTTCGCCGGACACTTTCGGCCGGCAAAATTGGAATTTGCTGTTGACCGCTCTCTATGACAAAACGCGCGATGTCTTGACCTTCACATCGACGCGCTCGGAAGGGTCGATCCAACTCACCGACCAACTCACGCCCGCCACCTCGCTCGTCTACCGGTACGTCTACCGTCGCGTCTTGGCCAGTGACCTGCAAGTCGCTCCCGAGGAGATTCCTCTGTTCAGCCAGCCCACGGACGTCTCGTTTTTCAGCGCCGCTTGGGTCCGCGAACGCCGCGACAGCGCCGTGGACCCGACCCGCGGCAATTTCAACACCGCCGACGTGGATTTCGCCAGCAAGACCATCGGTTCGAGCGCCGGCTTCGTGCGCGCCACTATCCAGAACTCAACGTACACGCGCATCGGATCCAGACTGGTCTTTGCGCGTTCGACTCGCTTTGGAATTCAGGAGCCGACGGGGAACACGCTCGCGCTGGACATCCCCTTGCCGGAGCGGTTCTTCGCTGGTGGCGGCACGACGCTCCGCGGCTTTGGCTTGAACCAAGCAGGCCCGCGCGACCCGCTCACGGGTTTTCCCATAGGCGGACTCGGACTGCTCACCTTCAATCAACAGTTGCAATTCCCCATGCGCTTGCCGTTTGTCGGCAACCGGATCGGCGGGGCGTTGTTCTACGACGCCGGCAACGTATTCAGCAGCGTTCGGCAAATCACGTTGCGCAGCGCACCCGCCGCTCCGGTATTCTCCCCCGCCCAGCCGAACGTCTGCTTGACCAATTGCTCCAACCAGCTCAACTATTTTTCCCACACCATCGGCTTTGAATTCCGTTACCACACTCCCATCGGGCCGGTCAGCGTCGATCTCGCCTATCAGCTGAATCCCGCGCGTTTCTTGATTCCCACGGGAAACACGGCCACGTGCACCAACACGCCTACGGTCACCTGCCTCACGACCTCGCGGTTGCCCGCCTTTCAATTCTTCGTCAACCTGGGGACTACGTTCTGATGCGCCAGCCGCTCAGGATCGCCCTTCTGCTTTCCCTCGCCGTCGCCGGTTTGGCGCCGCAGCCTTCGGCGGCGTCCGCGCCTTCTCCACAGCAGGTGGTGGATCGCATCGTGGCGCGAGTCGAGGACGACATCATCACCTTGAGTGAAGTTCGCGAACTTGCCGCATACCAGCAGCTGATCGACGGTCATTCCGAGCCGTACGATCGCCTGCTGAATGAGTTGATCGAGCAATGGGTGGTCACGAACGAGGCCACGGCCGCGCAGTTTCCACCCGTGGGTGAATCGGAGATTAGTCGGCAAATCGAACAGATCAAGAACCGCTTCCCTTCTCCCGCAGCGTACAACGCGCGGCTTGCCGCGCTCGGAATCGCTCCTGAAACGGTGCGGCGGATCGTCGCGCTGCAAACCTATCTCGCGCGCTACCTTGATTATAAATTTCGCCCGGCCGTGCAAGTGGACGACGACGCGATTGCCAAGTACTACCGCGAGCAACTCGCACCGGCACTCGCGACCAAGAAAGAAGCGGTGCCCCCACTCGATGAGGTACGGGACCAGATCGCCGAGCTGCTCATCCAGCAAGGCGTCAACGACCGCGCCGCAAGCTGGTTTGAAGAGACCAAGTCGCGCCTAAAAATCGAGATTGTGCCTGACGGAGCCGCTTCCTTGAAGGCAACGCCATGAACGAGGTCGCACGAAAAAGCAGGTGGAAGCTCTTGGCGCTCTTCTCCGGGCTCGCTGGCCTGCTCGTTGTGGCCGCTTTGCTGTCTCTGATCTGGGTGCTCTGGAGTGGCTTGGCTGATGGATACGCCCGGCGTGCCGTCGTGGACCGTATCGCCAAGGCGACCGGTGGCCGCGTGGAATTGCGTCAGTTCCACTTCGACCTCTTGCACCTTCGCGTGGCGCTCGGCGACCTGACCATTCACGGGCGGGAACCCTCGGGCACGCCGCCGTTTTTTCACGCCGACCGCCTCGAGGTCGGCCTCCGCGTGGATTCGTTCTGGGGACGCAAGGTCTCACTTGGGGATGTGGAAGTCGTGCGCCCCCAGGTGCACCTCCGCTTCGAGCACGATGGATCGAGCAACATATCGGCGCCGCCGGTGGCCTCGTCCGGAAAGCCGGTGCGCGAGCGCATATTTGAGCTGGCGGTTCGGCGACTGCGCTTGGACGACGGCGAGATGCTTTTCAACGACGTGCGCATTCCCCTGGTGGCGGAGGGTGGACGCTTCGATCTAGCCGTGGACTATAGCGATTCGCAGGGTCGCCGGATGTACCTCGGCGATTTCAGCTGGCGCCGGATGGTCCTGGTTGAGAAGCGTTACCTCCCGGTCCCGTCCGATGTTTCCGTGCGATTCCAGATGGAACCCGATTCCTTCTCCGTCACGCAGCTGATTTGGAACCTTCCCCATACGTCAATCGACGCGCAATTCGCCGTTTCCAACTTTGCCCATCCCGCGTGGACCTTCCGCTATCGTGGACGACTGGACTTCGAAGACATCCGGACGATCTTGCGCAAGCCGACGACGCCCGACGGACGCGTCCAGTTCACTGGCGATGGCCGCTTTGCCGACGCCCAATGGTCGCTCGCCGGAAGCTATTCCGCCGACCAAATTGCCATGCGCTATCAATGGTTTCATACCGCCGGCATCGCGTCGCGCGGCACCTATCATGCCGACGGGCACTCGCTCGAGGTGCCTGACTTCACGGCGAATGCCCTGGGCGGCGTCTTCACCGGGCGCGTGCAACTCGCATTTCAGGGGCTTGCGTTTCATGTGGACGCGCATGCGCAAAAGGTGGATCTGGCTACGCTCTTTGCGGCCGTGAACAATGACAGTCTACCGATCGTGCCGCTGCACTGGGCCGGAACGGTGGACGTTCAGGCGGTCACCACGTGGACGGCGGACTTCAAACAGGTGGACTCCCGCGGCGTTTCGCTCTGGTCGCCGCCCGCGCAGTCGCGGCCCGGGGAAATCCCCGCCACCGCGAAGCTCAATTTTCACTACAATATGGCGGCTCGCGGCGCATCCCTCGAGCAAAGTGAAATCTCGACGCCATCGAGCCGCGTCCAGTTCCGCGGCGTGCTCAGCGCGGATAACTCCGACATCGAGGCGACATTCGACGCGCACGACCTTATCCCTTGGGACGATTTCATCAACCGCATCCGCGGTAAGAATGTCGAGCCCAAGATCATCGGCGGCCAGGCCCACTGGCAGGGCCGCATGACCGGCCCGCTTGCCGGGCCCACGTTCGCCGGCCACGTAAAGGGCGCCAACTCGCGCTACGACCGGCTCTATTGGGACGAAATCGAAGGCGACATGACCTACTCCCCCGACGGCTTCACCTTTGCACGGGCTACCGCGCGCCGCGGCCTTTCTTCCGCACAGATCGAGTATTCGATGGGGCTCGATCAGTGGAGCTTTCTCCCCGATAGCTCATGGAGCTTCGACGTCTCTCTGGTTCGCACCGATTCGGACGGTCTGCAGGGTTTGTTCGGCACTTCCTTTCCCGTACACGGAACGGTCACGGGCAATTTTCATGGCAAGGGCACACGCGCCAGCCCTCAGTTGACCGGCTTGTTTGACGTGATTGCTCCCGAGGCTTGGGGCTGGCATTTTGACCGCGCGGGCGGCGAGCTCTCGCTGCAGCACGGCGAAGTACGCATCAACAATGCCGAAGTGCGTTTGTTGCCGCCGCCCCTGGTGAACGGTTCGCCGGCCCCTGCACCTCCTGGCGTGCTCACGGGCAATTTTCTCTACCGCACGACGGACGGCAATGTCACGTTCGATCTGACCGGCGCGGCCTTGCCACTCGAGGGTATTGCGCGCATCCAAACACCCAGCCTCCCGGTCGGCGGGCGTTTGAGCTTTCATCTCAGCGGCGACGGGCCGATGCTGGCGCCACGTCTCCAGGGCTCGTTGCGACTGGTCGACCTGAAGCTGCGCTCCGACGTGTTGGGCAGCTTCCAAGGCCAGCTTGATAGCGACGGTGCGCGCCTGGCGTTTCAGGTCGATTCGGAGATAGCCGCTGGCGAATTGCACGGCCGCGCCGAGGTCATGCTCCGCGGCGCATATCCGCTGACAGGCGAGGTAAGCGTCCGCCAGCTCGATCTGGACGCATTCATCTCCGCGGGCTTACACCTCAGTGCGCTCACCGGTCACAGCCAAGTGGATGGGCAATTCACGCTTTCCGGCTCGCTCCTCCAGCCCGACACCTTGGCCGTCGACGCCAACCTCTCGCGCGTTGTACTCAGCTACGAAAATGTCACTCTGAATAATGATGGCCCGGTGCAATTGCAATATCGACGCAATGAAGTTCGCGTCGAGCAAGCTACCCTCCGCGGCGTGGACACCAATTTCCGCCTCAGCGGTTCCGCGCGTTTTGCGGGCGACCGCGCGCTCGATTTGCGCTTGGCTGGCGAGGTTAACCTCCGCCTGCTCGGCGCGTTCATCGCGAACCTGGACGCAGGCGGCCCGGCACAAGTCGACGCGGCGATTGCCGGCACTCTTGCGAGCCCGCGCATCACCGGCCGCGTGCATCTGACCAATGCCTCATTTCGCTACGGAGATTTCCCCTCCGGGCTGAGCCAAACCACGGGCGACTTCGTCTTCGATGCCAGCCGGCTCGTCTTCGACAACGTCGCCGCTCAGGCCGGCGGCGGACAACTGCAGATCTCCGGCGCGGTGACCTACGGCGGCGGCCCGTTGCGCTACGACCTTACGCTGCGCTCCAACCAGGTGCGCGTTCGCTACCCAGTCGGCATGAGCTGGCTCGCCGGAGGTACGTTGCGCCTGGCGGGCACGGCTCAGTCGGCCACGTTGTCGGGTCGTGTCACTGCGGACCGCCTGCTGATGGCCCCGGGGTTTGATTTGGCCTCGTTGCTGGTCTCTTCCGCCGAATCGGCGCCCGTGGTAGGAACCACTTCCACCTTTCTGCGCAATTTGCAGTTTGACGTCCAGGCGGACTCCGCGCCCAACGCCCGACTGCAATGGTCCAGCGGGAGCGCCCAAACCGAAGCCAACCTTCGCCTGCGTGGCACTTGGGACCGCCCCATCCTCTTGGGGAACATCCGCCTTCTCACCGGCGATATGGACTTTCGCGGCAACCGCTTCCGGCTGTCGCGCGGCGATATCAATTTCGTGAATCCCTTCCGTTTGGATCCGGTGCTCAATATCGAGGCAACCGCGAGGATTCAGCAATACGAAGTCACAATGGATTTCACCGGTCCCGCGAGCCACCTCACGATGTCCTACAGGTCCGATCCCCCGCTTCCTCCGAATGACATTGTCACGTTGCTCGCACTTGGACAGACCGGAGAAGAGAGCCAGCTTCGTGGCGCGTCTGCCGTGCAGACCCCCGGAGTGGGTGCCACCACGCTCCTCTCCGAGGCCGTTTCTTCGCAGCTCGGAGGTCGCATCCAGCGCCTGTTCGGCATCAGCCATTTCAGCGTGGACCCTTCGTACCTTTCGACCACCACCGTCGGATCGAATCCGGCCGCGCGCATCACCGTCCAGCAGCAGTTTGCCCGCAATCTCGTCATTACCTACAGCAGCGATGTGAATTCGACCCAACAGCAGGTGATCCAGATCGAATACACCGTACGGCCGGACGTTTCGATCGTCGCCCTGCGGGACGAAAACGGCACCTTCGGCGTCGACGTGGTTTTCAAGAAGCGCTTTAAGTAGCGCGCGATGTTTCCGGACTCACCAGCGCCTTTGTTCGACCCCGACCAGGTCGCACGGTGTCGCGAGATGGTCGAAAAGCAACTTCGCGCGCGAGGAATAAAAGATCCGCGCGTGCTCGCTGCGATGTTGGCCGTGCCCCGGCATTTATTCGTTCCGCGCGGTTCGGTTTCCCAGGCCTACGACAATCAACCCCTTCCAATTGGCGACGGTCAGACCATTTCGCAGCCTTATATGGTCGCTTCCATGACGGAGGCCTTGGAACTTCGTGGACAAGAGCGCGTCCTCGAAATTGGAGTTGGGTCTGGGTACCAGGCCGCGGTTCTGTCGCTTCTTGCTCGCGAAGTGCACTCCGTCGAGAACCGCCCGGCGCTTGCCGAAGCTGCAACGGAGCGCTTGGCGCGGCTGGGCTACGGCAATGTGCACGTCCACGTCGGCGACGGCACGCTCGGCTGGCCGGCGGAGGCGCCGTTCGACGCCATTGTTGTGACGGCTGCGGCGCCCGTCGTTCCTCCACCTCTCGTCGAGCAGTTAGGCGAAGGCGGCCGTTTGGTCCTGCCGTGCGGCTCGGCGGAAGTACAGGACCTGGTGCGGCTCAGACGGCGTGGCGCGGAAATCTCCCGCGAGCCGTTCTATCAGTGCCGTTTTGTACCGTTGGTGGGCCGCTACGGCTGGCGAGGCAAGGATGAAACCGAATAAACCGAATGGCCGGTTCGCACAAAGGTCTTGCAAACTCCGCAACCTTGGATATTCTCCTCCGTATGTCTCCTGCCGAACCCGTCCGCTCGGCGCGCCCGGTCGTGGTCCCTCTCGGAGACCGCGCCGCCGACAATCTTCGCTTCATCCGCGAGACGATGGAGCTGGCTGGCTCGTTTACGGCTGTCCCGGGCTGGGGCGGAGTGGGGATTGGCCTCACAGCACTCGCGGCTGCGGCTCTCGCGTCGCGTTACCCGGCGCCTGCTGAGTGGCTTTTCATATGGCTTGTGGAGGCGGCTCTGGCCATTGCGTTGGGGCTGTTGACCACGGCCCGCAAGGCTCGCGCCGCGCGCCTGGCAATGTTTTCCGGTCCGGGCCGCAAATTTGTCGTGAGCTTTGCGCCGCCTCTGGTTGTTGGGTCGCTCCTGACGGCGGCCCTTTACCATGCGGGTAATTTTGCTGTGCTCCCGGCGCTCTGGCTGCTCCTCTACGGCACGGCGGTCGTCAGCGGCGGAGCATTTTCCGTGCGCGTCGTGCCGGTCATGGGTATTTGTTTTATTGCGCTGGGTGCGGCCGCCCTGTGGTCGCCGGTTTCCTGGGGCAACGCTTACCTGATGGCAGGCTTCGGCGGACTGCAGATCGCATTTGGATTGGTGATTGCGAAAAAATACGGTGGTTAGAACTCTTCCGGTGAAGTAAGCGGTCTACTTTAGGAGGTCTCGTGGCTAGCAAGAGTGGAGCGGCGACGGCCGAGCGAACGCACAGAAGCCGAGCTTCGCAGCCACGGCTCAACTCTGTCGGGGGACATGCCGAACATGTGCCGCCCGAGCTCGATCGCTTGATCCACGAACGCATGCGCCTCGGAATCGTGAGCGCGCTCGCCGTGAATCCCTCGCTCACCTTCAACGAACTGAAGGCGCTGCTCAGGACCACCGACGGAAATCTCTCCGTGCACGCGCGCAAACTCGAGGAAGCCGCGTACGTCGCCTGCGCTAAATCATTCGACGGGCGGTCTTCCAAGACGCGTTACCGCCTCACGGCCGCGGGGCGTCGCGCCCTGGAGCGATACCTCGATCATATGGAAGCCTTGATTCGCGCGACGCGGGAGCGATAGCCGCGGGCCAGGGTCAGGTCGCGGCGCGCGCGCGAGCCATGGCAAACGCTTTGTGGAGCACGCGAGTCGTCTCGGGTGTCAGTCCGTAGCGTGGCAATTCCTGCTCCCTCGCGAAGG
>Ga0210394_10005302_pt1 | contig 14507 bp, 7 predicted proteins | sample IncBWC12MmetaG_FD_160121 | JGI IMG/M metagenome (GOLD analysis project Ga0210394, IMG submission 160121) | Forest soil microbial communities from Barre Woods Harvard Forest LTER site, Petersham, Massachusetts, United States - Inc-BW-C-12-M | ecosystem: Environmental > Terrestrial > Soil >...
CGCGCGCGCGGAGAAGCAGGGCTTCAATATCACGCTCGAACGTTCGTTCGATCCGGCCGCGGGCGAGGTGGATCTTTACCCGCAGGAGGTCACGCGGGTCTTGCTCAATCTCATCTCGAACGGCTTTTATGCCGCGACCAAGCGCAAAGCACAGGCCGACGGCGAAAGCTTCGAGCCGACGCTCGCGGCGTCGACCAAGAACCTCGGCGACCGCGTGGAGATCAGAATTCGCGACAACGGCACCGGAATTCCGCCCGAGGTGAAAGAGAAAATGTTCAATCCGTTCTTCACGACCAAGCCGGCGGGCGAAGGCACCGGCCTCGGCCTCTCCATCAGCCATGACATCATCGTGAAACAACACTCTGGAACTATCGCCGTCGATACCGAACCCGGCAAATTCACCGAGTTCAAAATCGTGCTGCCGCGCAAAGCGGCGGCGCTAGAAAAGACAGGAGGGCGCGCGTGAGTCTTCTCATTCTGGTGGTCGATGATGAGCCCGACGTTGAAACGCTGTTCCGCCAGCAATTCCGGCGCGACCTGCGCGCCGACCGATTTACCATGGAATTTGCCCAGTCGGCGCCGGCCGCGTTGCAGTCCATCAGGGAGGCCGCGAGCGCCTCGCTCATTCTCATCCTCTCCGACATCAACATGCCGGGGATGAGCGGCCTCGAACTGTTGCCCCAAGCCAAGGCAGCGCGGCCGGACGTTCCGGTCATCATGATCACCGCCTATGGCGACGCGGAGACCAAGCGCAAGGCGTTGGAGCGGGGCGCCGACGCGCTTCTCACCAAGCCCATCGATTTCCTGGCGCTGCGCGATGAGATCGAAACGCGGGTCGGAAAGGCCGCATGAACGCCCGGATTCTATTCGTCGATGACGAGCCCGACCTGGAGGCTCTCATTACGCAGAAATTCCGCCGCCAGCTGAGGGACGGCGGGGCAAGCTTTCTGTTCGCACACGACGGCATCGAGGCGCTGGCGGCGCTCAAGGCAAACAGCGACATCGACCTCGTCGTCACCGACATCAATATGCCGCGGATGGACGGGCTGTCGCTGTTGCAGAAGCTGCAGGAGAGCGAAGACAGCGTATCGACCATTATCGTGTCGGCCTATGGCGACATGGCCAATATCCGCACGGCGATGAACCGCGGGGCGTTCGATTTCGTCACCAAGCCGATCGATTTCACCGACCTGGAAACGACGATTACCAAGACGCTGCGCCACGTCGAAGCCCTGCGCCATGCGCGTCAGCGCCAAGCCGAGGCCGAACGGGCTCACGCTTCGCTATCGCGCTACTTTTCGCCGAATCTCGCCCAGCGCCTTGCCAGCGACGCGGCCGCGGTAGAGCTCTCAGGGCAGCGCCGTGAGATCGCGACGCTGTTCACGGACATCAACAATTTCACCGCGCTCGTGGAGACGCTGGAGCCGAGCGTGCTCGGACCGCTCCTTAACGAGTACCTGACGGGAATGACCGATATCGTATTCGCCCATGACGGTACGGTCGCGAAGATCGTCGGCGATGCCTTGCACGTGCTGTTCGGCGCTCCGGGCGAGCAGCCGGACCATGCCGCACGCGCCGTCGATTGCGCGTTGGATCTGGACGAGTTCGCGCAAGACTTCCGCGAGCGCTGGAACAAAAAAGGCATCGCGCTCGGCGTCACCCGGATCGGCGTCCACGCCGGATCGGCGATCGTCGGCAATTTCGGCGGCGGCCGATTTTTCGACTACACCGCCTATGGCGATACCATCAATGTCGCGGCGCGCCTCGAAGTCGCCAATAAGCAGCTCGGCACCCGCATTTGCGTGAGCGCGGCGCTCGCCGCCAAAGTGAAGAATTTCCGGGGACGGCCGGTCGGCGACCTGATGCTTCGGGGTAGAGCCGAAGCGCTGCGCGCCTTTGAGCCGCTGCGGGCCGAACAATACAAAAGCCGGGCAACAACGGCTTACTTGGAGGCATTTGCCAAACTGGAGGCCAACGATCCGGGCGCGGTCGCCGCCTTTGCATCCCAGGTCGGCAAAGAGCCCGCCGATCAGCTGGCGAGCTTCCACCTCAAGCGGCTGCTCAACGGCGCGACCGGCACCCGGATCGCGATGGAATAAAGCATTGGGCTTCGCAGGGGCGGGTTTCAAACCTGCCCCTACGTCGATCCGCATGTGGTAGGCTTTTGACGGTTTTTGGCGCGGCGGGTGGCGGGTGCCGTGAAGCGGAGCGGAAAAACGGGCGGTAAGACAGCGAGCTTGCGGCGCCGCAAAGCCGTAGGCCGCAAGCGTCGCGCCGTCGCCAAGCTCAGTCCCAAGCGCGAACGCGACGAGGCCGGCCTGCAGGAGCAGCTCGATCGAAAAACGCGCGAGCTCGACGAGGCGCTCGAGCAGCAAACGGCGACGTCCGAGGTGTTGGGCGTCATCTCAAGCTCGCCGGCCCAACCGCAGCCAGTTTTTGAAGCCATGCTGCAGAATGCCGTTCGAATCTGCGACGCCAAATTTGGCGCGTTGACGCTTTATGAACACGGCAAATTCCGAGCCGTCGCAAGACACAATGTATCGCGAGAGATCGTCGACGCCCGGCAGGGGGAATCGGTAATCCCCGCCGGCCCGCATTCGCCGCTGACTCGCGTCGCTACTACGAAGCAGCTGGCCCACATTTCCGATTTTGCCGAGGACATCGCTTATACGGAACGCGATCCTGCGGCCGTCAGGATGGTTGAAACGCAGGGAGCCCGGACCTTCCTCATCGTCCCCATGCTCAAAGAGAACGAGCTGATTGGCACCATCGGCATTTATCGTCAGGTCGTTCGGCCGTTCACCGACAAGCAGATCGCGCTGGTGCAGAATTTTGCCGCCCAGGCGGTCATCGCCATCGAGAACGCGCGGCTGCTCAACGAATTGCGCCAGCGCACGATGGACCTCACCAAGTCGCTAGAGCAGCAGACGGCCACCTCTGAAATTCTGCGAGCTATCTCCAGCTCGCCCGGCGAATTGAAGCCGGTGTTTGAAACGATACTGACGAACGCCGTAACGATTTGCGGTGCCGGGTTCGGCAATCTATTCCTGCGCGAGGGCGACGCATTTCGCAGGGGCGCGATGCATAATGCGCCGCCTGCTTTGGCCGAGGCCATCGCGCCGCTTGGACCATTGCTCCGTCCCGGCCCGTTGCATCCATTCGTGCGCCTCGCCAGCGCGAAGCAATTGCTTCACATACCCGATTTAGCCCTGGACCCTGCTTACGCAAAACGCGATCCCGCGGTGGTCAGGATGGTAGAGCTTGGCGGGGCGCACACCATACTCATCGTGCCAATGATCAAGGAAAAGGAGCCGGTCGGGGTCATTGCCATCTATCGCCAGGAAGTCCGCCCTTTCACCGACGAGCAGATCGAGCTGGTACAGAACTTCGCCGCCCAGGCCGTCATCGCCATCGAGAACACGCGGCTGCTCAATGAATTGCGCGAAAGCCTCGACCGCCAGACCGCGACGGCCGACATCCTCCGCGTCATCGCCGGCACCCCCGAGGACAGCAAGCGTGCGCTCGATACGATCGCCGAGACGGCGATGCGGATGTTCGACGCCGCCAATGTCAACTTCAGGCGCATCGAGGGCGATGTCCTTCGTATCGTCGGTGCGGCAGGTCCCACCATGGCCAAGGTCCGGGAGGCCTTGCCTGATCTCCCGCTCGAACCGACGGACCTAGGGGTGCGCTCCGTCCTCGACAATCGGCAAATCGCCGTCGAGGATCGCCGCGTCACCCTTGCGAATGAACGCGGAGAAATGGCTCGTGTGTTGCGTGACCTGCCGATGCGGTCGCAGGCATTCACGCCGCTGTCGCGGCAGGGTAAGGCAATCGGCGTGATGATCGTCACGCGCAGTGAGGTACGTCCCTTCGAGCAGGACGAACTCGACCTGATGACGGGCTTCGCCGACCAGGCGGTGATCGCGATCGAGAATGCGCGGCTCCTGTCCGAATTGCGCCAGCGCACCGACGATTTGACCGAGTCGCTGGAGCAGCAGACGGCAACCTCCGAAGTCCTGCGCGTGATCTCAAGCTCGCCCGGCGAGTTAGAGCCCGTCTTCCAAAGTATGCTGGAGAATGCGACGCGCATCTGCGAAGCCAAGTTCGGCTCCATGCTGCTGCGCGAGGGCGATCGGTTACGGCGCATGGCCATTCACAACGCACCGCCTGAATTTGCTAAATTCCATAAAGAGACGCCGGTTGTAGCTCCTGCCGTCTCCAGCGCTCTTTCGCGTGTCATGGCCGCAAAACAGGTTGTGCACATTGCCGATCTCCGGGTGGAGGACCCCAACGACCCGATCGCCAAATTCGCCGGCGCGCGCACCATTCTCACCGTGCCCTTGCTCAAGGACAACGAGGTCATGGGCATCATTGGCGTCTATCGCCAAGAGGTCCGCCCCTTTACCGACAAACAGATCGAACTGGTGACGAACTTCGCCGCCCAGGCCGTTATCGCCATCGAGAACACCCGGCTGCTCAACGAATTGCGCCAGCGCACAGACGATCTCACCAAGTCGCTAGAGCAGCAGACTGCGACGTCTGAGGTGCTACGCGTCATCAGCTCGTCGCCCGGCGAATTGGAGCCGGTTTTCAGCGCTATGTTGGCGAATGCGGTGCGCATCTGTGAGGCCAAGTTCGGCGTGCTGAACCTCTACGAGAATGGGGCGCTGCGCATGGGCGCGATGCACAATGTGCCATCTGCCTTTGCCAAATTTCTCCAAGGCGGTCGCGGGGCGTATCAACCCACACCGGGCAGCCTGCCCGATCGCGTCATGCGGACAAAGCAGGTGAGCCACACCGTCGATAACGCCGCCGAAGCCGTCCCCGGCAGGGCAGCGACGCTCGGCGGTGCGCGATCCACCGTTTGCGTGCCAATGCTCAAGGACGACGCATTGATCGGCACTATAACCATCTATCGGCAGGAAGTGCGGCCGTTCACCAATAAGCAGATCGATCTGGTACAAAACTTCGCCGCCCAGGCCGTCATCGCCATCGAGAACACGCGGCTGCTCAACGAGTTGCGCGAGGCGCTGGAGCAGCAGACGGCGACGTCCGATGTCCTGAGGGTGATATCAAGTTCTCCGGGCGACCTGGAACCAGTATTTTCGGCCATCCTAGAAAATGGAACTCGCATCTGCGAGGCGAACTTCGGCATCCTGCAGCTTTATGAAGACGGGGCGTACCGCATGGGCGCGATGTACAATACCCCGCCTGCCTTGGCCGAGGCTCGACAGCGCGAGCCGGTCGTTCGTTACAGTCCGCTGTCGCCACTTGCTCTTGTAGCCGCCACGAAACAGCTAGTCCACATTGCCGACTTAGCCGAGCACGCGGCGTATGCGCAGCGTGATGCTGGGGCCGTGAGAATGGTCGAACTCGGTGGGGCGCGAACCTTACTCGAAGTTCCGATGCTCAAAGAAGAAGAACTGATCGGTGTTGTTAGCATCTACCGCCAGGAAGTCCACCCGTTTACCGACAAGCAGATCGAGCTGGTGAAGAACTTCGCCGCCCAGGCCGTCATCGCCATCGAGAACACGCGGCTGCTCAACGAATTGCGCCAACGCACGGCCGACCTCACCGAATCGCTGGAGCAGCAGACCGCGACGTCAGAGGTGCTGCGCGTCATCTCAAGCTCACCAGGCGAGCTTGAGCCCGTGTTCCAGGCCATGCTGGCGAACGCGGTGCGGATTTGCGACGCGAAATTCGGCAATCTTATTCTACGCGAGGGGGAAGGTCTCCGCATTGGCGCAACATACGGGGCGCCACCGGCTTATGTCGACTTTCTGCGCAGCGGAAACGCGTTCGACGACCTCAACCCCGAGGTGGGAGTCACGCATCTGCTCAGAACTAAGGAACGCTACCAGGTGACCGACGTAGCAGCGATGCCGACGCTCGGTGACAGACTGCGCGAAGCCACCATCAAGCTTGCTGGCGCGCGCACGCTGATCGGGGTGCCGATGCTCAAAGGCGACCAAGCCATCGGCGCCATCATCATCTACCGCCAGGAGGTCCGGCCGTTCACCGACAAGCAGATCGAGCTGCTGACGAGCTTCGCCGCCCAGGCCGTCATCGCCATCGAGAACACACGGCTGCTCAACGAATTGCGGCAACGTACAGATGATTTGAGCGAATCGCTGGAGCAGCAGACCGCGACGTCAGAGGTGCTGCGCGTCATCTCAAGCTCGCCGGGCGAGCTTGAGCCGGTGTTCCAGGCCATGCTGGCGAACGCGGTGCGGATTTGCGACGCGAAATTCGGCATGCTGTTCCGATACGACAACGAAACTTTCGATCCGGTCGCGCTGTTTGGCGTGCCGCCGACACTTGCCGAGTTTAATCAGCAGCGTGGTTCGTTTCAACCGACTGCCGGAAGCCCACTCGATCGCATGTGGCGGACAAAAGACGTGGTCCGCATTGTCGACGACTCGGCGGAGCCGGCCCCGAGCGTCGCAGCAAGGTTTGGTGGCGCGCGGTCGCATATCTCTGTGCCGATGCTCAAAGAGAATGTGCTGATCGGCGCCATCATCATCTACCGGCAGGAAGTCCGGCCGTTTACCGACAAGCAGGTCGAACTGGTTAGGAGCTTCGCCGCCCAGGCCGTCATCGCCATCGAGAACACGCGGCTGCTCAACGAATTGCGCCAATCACTGGAGCAACAGACGGCGACGTCGGAAGTGCTCAAGGTCATCAGTTCATCACCCGGTCAACTTGACCCTGTTTTCAAGACGATGCTGGAGAATGCCACGCGCATCTGCGAGGCGAATTTCGGCGTGCTTGCGCTGAGCGAGGGCGAGAACTTCCGTATCGTGGCGATGCACAATCCGCCGCCCGCTTATCGCGAACTGCGGGAGCGCGAGCCGGTTTTCAGGCCTGACGGTGCTATAGAGGTGATGCGAGAGCGGGCCGTAGCCACGAGGCGGGCGGTTCAGGTCGCCGATATCAGCGAAAACGCGGCCAACGCCGGTTCCGCCAATGCCAGCAAGTTCGCCGCGCTGACAGGCGCTCGCAGCGTCATCGTTGTCCCGATGTTCAAGGACGATGAGCTGATCGGCGTGTTCAACGTCTTTCGTCAGGAAATTCGGCCGTTCGATGACAAGCAGGTGGAACTGCTGACGAACTTCGCCGCCCAGGCCGTCATCGCGATTGAAAATACGCGGCTGCTCAACGAATTGCGCCAGCGGACCGATGATCTCACCGAGTCGTTGGAACAGCAGACCGCGACCTCTGAGGTATTGCAGGTCATCAGCTCGTCGCCCGGCGAATTGGAGCCGGTGTTCAACGCGATGCTGGAGAATGCAACGCGAATCTGCGAGGCTAAGTTCGGCATACTTTCGCTCAGCGAGGGCGATGCTCTTCGCATTGTCGCGATGCACAACGTGCCGCCGGCATATGTCGAGTTCAGACGGCGCGAACCAATGGTGAGACTTTTCGGCAATCTAGCGCTCGCCCGGGCGGTGGCCACGAAGCAAGCGGTCCAGATTGCCGATGCAACTGACGATCCGGCCAATCAGGACAACCCAGAGCGCCGCAGCTTCGTCGCGCTGACAGGCGCGCGCAGCGTTATCATTGTGCCGATGCTCAAGGATAATGAGGTAGTCGGTGCGATCAACGTATACCGCCAGGAGGTGCGCCCCTTCACCGACAAGCAAATCGAGCTGCTCACGAACTTCGCCGCCCAGGCCGTCTTCGCCATCGAGAACACGCGGCTGCTCAATGAATTGCGCGAGTCGCTGGAGCAGCAGACGGCGACTTCCGAGGTTCTGAAGGTTATCAGCTCATCAACGGGCGACTTGGAGCCGGTGTTTCAGACCATCCTGGCGAACGCGACGCGCATCTGCGAGGCTAAGTTCGGCTATCTGCAACTTCATGAAAATGGCACGTTCCGCATGGCCGCAATGCACAATGCGCCGCCTGCGTTCGCGCACGCCATTGCGCAGCGCGAACCGTTATACCGTCCCGGCCCGCTGACGAATCTTGCGCGCGTAGCCGCCACGAAACAGTTGGTCCACGTTACCGACTACTCAGAACACCCGGCTTATATGCAGCGCGATCCTGGCGCGGTCAGGACGGTCGAACTGGCTGGCGCGCGCAGCGTCATCGTGGTGCCGATGCTCAAGGAACAGGAGCTCGTCGGTGTAATCCACATCTACCGCCAGGAAGTCCGCCCATTCACCGACAAGCAGATCGCGCTGGTGCAGAACTTCGCCGCCCAGGCCGTCATCGCCATCGAGAACACGCGGCTGCTCAACGAATTGCGCCAGCGGACCGACGATCTCACCGAGTCACTGGAGCAGCAGACGGCAACGTCCGAGGTGCTGCAAGTCATCTCAAGCTCACCCGGCGAATTGGAGCCGGTTTTCAAAGCCATGCTGGCGAATGCTGTTCGCATCTGCGAGGCCAAGTTCGGCTTCATGCACCGATACGACGGCGAAGCCTTCCACGCGATCGCCCTTCTCGGTGCACCGCCGGAGTACGCGGAAGTCGTGCAGCACGAAGCGATTCGACCGGGGCCTGAAACTGCCCTTGCGCGCCTGGTTTCGACGAAGCAGATCGTGCAGATCGTGGATGTTAGGGCGGAGCGGGGTTATGCGGAACGCGATGCAATGTTCGTCGCCGCTGTCGAACGCGCCGGGGTTCGCACCTTGCTTGGCGTCCCGATGCTTAAGGAGAACGAGCTGATCGGCGCCATTGTTATCTACCGCCAGGAAGTTCGGCCGTTCACCGACAAGCAGATCGAGCTCGTCACAAACTTCGCCGCCCAGGCCGTCATCGCCGTCGAGAACACGCGGCTGCTCAACGAATTGCGCCAGCGCACCGACGATTTGACCGAATCGCTTGAGCAGCAGACGGCAACGTCAGAGGTGTTGCGCGTCATCAGCTCGTCACCCGGCGATCTAGATCCGGTTTTCCAGGCGATGTTGGAAAACGCGACGAGACTATGCCAGGCCCAATACGGCGGCTTATTCCTGAGCGCCGGGGATACAATTCGCAACGTCGCCACCCACGGCGGGACATCCCCCATTTTCGAATTGTTGAAGCGGGCACCGGTAACCGTACTCAGCGAGCATCCGCAAGTTCCGCTGGTCCGGGCCGCGCAAACAAAAAAAGTCGTGCATATTACCGATGTCTTCGCGGACCCGAGCTATGTCGAGCGCGATCCGATCATGGTTCGGCTGGTCGAATCTGCCGGTGCTCGAACGGTTCTAGTCGTACCGATGATTAAGGAGAACGACCTGGTCGGCGCGATCGCCGTCTATCGACAGCAGGTTCAGCCGTTTACCGACAAGCAGATCGCACTGGTGCAGAGCTTTGCCGCCCAGGCGGTCATCGCCATCGAAAACGCGCGGCTGCTCAACGAATTGCGGCAGTCGCTGGAACAGCAGACGGCTACGGCGGATGTACTGCGCGTCATCAGTTCGTCACCCGGCGACTTGGAGCCGGTTTTCCAAGCCTTGCTGGCGAATGCCACGCGCATCTGCGAGGCCAAGTTCGGCGCATTAGTACTTCGCGAGGGAGATGCCTTCCGCCCGGCCGCCCTGCACAATGCCCCGACCGCATTTGCCGATTTTATGCGGCGGGGACCAATCCGGCCGGGTCCAAACGTGCCCATAAGCCGCATGGCACGGACCAAACAGGTTGTCCATGTCGCCGATATTACGGTTGAACAAGCCTACATCGAGCGCGATCCGGTGGCTGTCGCCGGCGGCGACCTCGGCGGCTATCGCACCGTCCTGGCGGTGCCGATGCTTAAGGAAAGCGAGCTGATTGGAGGCATCGTCATTTTCCGCCAGGAAGTGCGTCCGTTCACCGATAAACAAATTGCGCTGGTGACGAATTTCGCCAGCCAAGCCGTCATCGCCATCGAGAACACGCGGCTGCTCAACGAGCTGCGGCAATCGTTGCAGCAACAGACCGCTACCGCCGACGTGCTCAAGATCATCAGCCGCTCGACGTTCGATCTGCAAGCGGTGCTCGACACGCTCGTGGAATCCGCTGCCCGGCTGTGTGGAGCAGAAAAGGCATCCATCAATCGGGAGGAGGGGGACGGCTATAGCGCCGTCGCGATGTATGGCTTCTCGCCCGAATTCAAGCAATTCATGCTCGAGCATCCGCTTATTCCCAGAGGCAAGGGCTCCGTCGTGGGGCGCACCGCGATGCGGGGTGAAACTGTGCAAATCGCCGATGTGATGGCCGATCCCGACTATCAAATGTCGGATAGAATCAGGATCGGCAACGTCCGCACTTTGCTTGGCGTTCCCATGCTGCGTGAAGGCACGTCGACTGGCGTGCTGGTGCTGATGCGAAGCGTGGTCCAACCCTTTACCGAAAAACAGATCGAACTGGCGCAAACTTTCGCCGACCAGGCGGTGATCGCCATCGAGAATGTCCGGCTGTTCGAGGAAATCCAGGAAAAGAGCCGGCAGGTCGAGGAAGCGAGCAAGCATAAATCGCAATTCCTCGCCAATATGAGCCATGAATTGCGCACGCCGCTCAATGCCATTCTCGGCTATACCGAATTGATCATGGACGGCATCTACGGCGATGCGCCCGATAAGATGCGCAGCGTTCTGGAGCGCGTGCAGACCAACGGCAAGCATCTCCTCGGCCTGATCAACGACGTGCTCGATCTGTCGAAAATCGAGGCCGGGCAACTGGTTCTGTCGCTCAACGATTATTCCATCAAAGACATGATGCAGAGCGTCTATGTCGCGGTCGAGCCGCTGGCCGGCAACAAGAAGCTCGGCTTCAAGCTGGACGTGCCGCCGAATTTGCCGCGCGCGCATGGCGACGAACGGCGGCTGTCGCAAGTGCTGCTCAATCTCGTCGGTAATGCGATCAAGTTCACCGACACCGGTGAAATCGCCATCAAGGCTACGGCAGCCAACGGCAGCTACACCGTTGCGGTGCACGACACCGGCCCGGGCATTGCTGAAACAGATCAAGCTAAAATATTCGAGGAATTCCAGCAGTCCGATTCAACGCAGACCAAGGCCAAGGGCGGCACCGGCCTTGGGCTGGCGATCGCCAAGCGCATTGTCGAAATGCACGGCGGGCGTCTTTGGGTCGAGTCGAGCCTCGGCAACGGCTCGACATTCTTTTTCACGGTGCCGCTTAAAGTCGAACGTCAGGCGGAGCAGTCATGAGCAAGCGCATTCTCATTGTCGAGGACCAAGAGGACAATCGGCAGATCCTGCGCGACCTGTTGGGCAGCGTCGGCTACGAGATGACGGAAGCGTGGGATGGCGAAGCGGGGATTACTGCCGCGAAACAACAGCGTCCCGATCTCATCCTCATGGATATTCAGATGCCGTTGATGGATGGCTATGAGGCGACGCGCCGCATCAAGGCCGACCCAGAGCTCAAAAGCATTCCGATCATCGTCGTGACCTCCTATGCCTTGAGCGGCGACGAAGGCAAAGCGCGCGCGGCGGGCTGCGATGCCTATGTGACAAAGCCGTACAGTCCGCGTCAGTTACTCGCCAAGATCAAGGAATTCCTGCCGTAACACTGTGCTTGTAATCGCATGAATAATCCCGCCCGCATCCTTGTCGTCGACGACAATGAGACCAACCGCGATATCCTGGTCACGCGGCTGGAAAAGAACGGCTACCAAACACTCCAGGCGGCCGACGGCGAAGAGGCCTTGGCCAGCGCGGCGCAACATCTGCCGGATCTCATCCTGCTCGATGTGGAAATGCCGAAGCTTGACGGCTTCGAAGTGTGCCGGCGGCTCAAAAAAGATCCGGCGATGCCGTTCATCCCGATCGTATTGTGCACCGCGCGGGCGGCCTCGCAGGACGTGGTCACCGGGCTCGATGCCGGCGCCGACGAATATCTGACCAAGCCGATCGATCAGGCGGCCTTGGTCGCCCGCGTGCGCTCGATGCTGCGCATCAAGGAATTGCACGACCAGGTTCAGGCGCAGGCGAAGGATCTTGCCGCCTGGAACCAAACGCTTGAACAGCGCGTCAACGAACAAGTCGGCGAGCTTGATCGGATGAACCGGCTCAAGGGCTTTCTATCGCCGCAAATCGCCAAGCTCGTGGTATCCGACCAGAAATTGTTGGAGAGCCACCGCCGCGATATTACCGCGGTGTTCTGCGACCTGCGCGGGTTTACGGCATTCGCCGAGGCTGCGGAGCCGGAAGACATCATTGCGGTCTTGCAGGAATATTACCGCTGCCTCGGCGAATGCATCGACCGGTTCGAGGGCACGCTGCAGCACTTTGCCGGCGACGGCTTGTTGATCATCTTCAACGATCCGATTCCCTGTCCCGAGCCGGCAGCGCAGGCGGTGCGCATGGCGGTCGAGATGCGCACACGCGTGGCGGCGCTTGCGGATAAATGGCGGCGCCTCGGCCACGAGCTCGGCTTCGGCATCGGCATCGCTTCGGGCCATGCCACTTTGGGGAACATCGGATACGAAGGCCGCTTTCATTACTCGGCGAACGGTACCGTGGTGAATCTCGGCGCACGGCTGTGCGGCCATGCCGGCGACGGACAGATTTTGATTGACGGGCGGGTCCAGGTTGCCGTCGAAGCGATCGCCAGCATGGAGCCGCTCGGCGAGCTCGACCTGAAGGGGCTGCATCGCCCGGTGCGCGCCTTCAATGTGCGCGAGCTTGTGGTGTAATGAAGGCGCCGACCCACCAAGAACCAGTCATAACAGGGGGAATTTGTGCCCGATAAGATCAACGAAATCATCGAGGAACTGGCGCTCGCCAACCGCATCCTCGCCCATGAAGGCGTGCTCGATGCCTTCGGCCATGTCAGCGTGCGCCACCCGGCCGACCCCAGCCGCTATCTACTTTCGCGATCGCGTTCGCCGCTGCTCATCGAGCCCGACGACATTCTGGAATACACGCTCGACTCCGAGCCGGTGCAGCCGCCCAAAGCGCATCTCTATGCCGAGCGCGTCATTCACGGCTGTATCTATCAGGCGCGCCACGACGTCATAGCGGTATGCCATCATCATGCGCCGGCGGTCATGCCGTTCGCCATCGCCGGCAAGCCGATCGTGCCGGTTTTCCATCTCGGTGCGGCGATGGGCGAGGACGCGCCGTTTTGGGACCAGCATGACGAATTCGGCGACACCAACCTCCTGGTCGTGAAGCAGGAGGAGGGCCACTCGCTCGCTCGCGCGCTCGGCCGGCATTCGGCGGTGATGATGAACCGCCATGGCGCGACCGTCGTCGGCGGCAGCTTGAAGGAGCTGGTGTCGCGTTCGATCTTCATGTGCCAGAACGCCGAATATCAGCTTCGCGCGCTCGCGCTCGGCGCGCCGCAGCCGCTCTATCGCGGCGAAGTCAGGCTCGCCGGCGCGCTCAGCCTGATGTCGAACGTCGTCACGCGAACCTGGGAATATTGGAGCATGCGGCTCGAAGCCGCCGGCGCCATGCCGCCGCGGCGCTCAAGCGCGAAAGCGGCGCGCCGCCCGGTGCCGAAACCGTCCCGGGTCACGCCGCGCGAGCGACGGAAGGGCAGGCGGCGCTGAGAGGCGCCGCGATTTTATCTGGGTGTGGCCTGGCTCGGTCGACGAACGCCGAGACCCTGTCGTTCCGGCCTAGCAAGCGCCCTTGTGAATGATCCGTATGCCTTGGATCTTCGCCAGGCAGGAATTGGTCCAGGCGGTGTGCTTAAAACCGTTTTTCTCGGCGACGCAATATTGCGCCAAAACGAACGGGCAGGCTTTGGCGGAAGCGATGCTCGACGTCATCGAGATTGCCACGACGGTGATGCCGAGCAGCAAGCCAAGCGCAGAAGTCAGCCGTAAGGTGGTCTTCATTTACATCCCCCCTGTTGCACGGGATTGCCTGAGGCATCCCAGCGAAGCCTAGCACAATTTCCCAGCGACGATGAAGTAAAAGCCGATCGAAAGGCGAGCGGGCATGGCGAATCAGTGCCGGTCGCGCGCGGCGGCGCTGATGGCGCCGAGCATGGCGGCGCGATCCTGCTTGAGCACGCCGCGCACGGAATGCTGGGCGCCGATCTGGCCCATTTCGCGCTGACGTTTGACGGTGGCCGCCGTCATCAGCGGCTCGACGCCGAGTTCGCGCAGCGTGTCGGCGACTTCTTCCATCTCGGCGGCCCGGCGTTCGCCGTGGCTCGCCATGCGTTCAAGATTGTACGGTACCATCTTGCCCCAATCGAGGCCGGGATAATTGTTCTTCATCGAGGAACCGACCTCGTCGATCACGCCGGCGCGGGCGGCCGCCAAAAAGCATTCCAGCGTCAGCGCCTCGATACCCTTGATCATGACGCTGCGTACCATCTTGATCGCGGCGGCGGCGCCGATTTCAGTGCCGGCGATGCTCGCGCGCATGCCAAGTGCGTCGAGTGCCGGGGCAACCGCTTCGGCATGGGCGCCGGCAATCAGCATCGGTGTTTTATGCCGCGCCGGATGTATTGGCGCCAGCACGGCGACGTCGACATAGCGGGCGGTATCGCCGAGAAGCTTTGCGGTCTGTTGCTTGCGGCCGGGCGAAACCGAATTGATGTCGAGGACGAAC
>Ga0210394_10005303_pt1 | contig 14507 bp, 16 predicted proteins | sample IncBWC12MmetaG_FD_160121 | JGI IMG/M metagenome (GOLD analysis project Ga0210394, IMG submission 160121) | Forest soil microbial communities from Barre Woods Harvard Forest LTER site, Petersham, Massachusetts, United States - Inc-BW-C-12-M | ecosystem: Environmental > Terrestrial > Soil >...
TTCCGGCTTCTCCGGCTCCCCCTGTTCGGAACTATAACAAATCAGTGCAGGCAGGTCTAGCACTAGTCAAAGCGTCGTGGGTCAATATTTATAGGGATATCGTCATCGTTTCCTATTGAGAACCAAGCTCCGCTTGGGAGATGTATTCTGCAATAGAAACGACTATTTGTGAGTTGTTATTGTTGCGACGTCGCTTAGGCCGATAAACCCTCAAGTTCTTCAGAAGGTGATCGTGTTCGTAGGAATCTTCAAATATCCCTTCGTAGTCCTCCGGTGTCACCGGAACGTCGGACGCCTCGGGAAATTGTTCCCCGAGGCAATGCAGCCAATCGAGGTGCAGAAGGCTCCACTCCCAGTTCTCGATACCAGTCTCACGGTCCCAATTGACTGGACACCGCATGAGTTGCTCAAGTTCGGTTTTTCCAGCAAGCAAGTCTAGCTCCTCTTCGACTCGATCCGAAGTTCGAACTTATCCAAGCGACGAGTTTGCCTGAGAATTTCTGACCGAGCAAGCGGCGAATTTGGCCGCGTGCTGGGATCTGCGGTCCTCCCGTGCCGGAGCGTCACATAACTCCGTACACGGATGTACTTGAGCAGTACACGCTATGCGCACACTGGTAGACCGCGTTGCGGTTATACGAGGCAAGGGCGTCGAGCCGATTCGTAACAAACTGGAGTTGCACATTTCTCGGTTGAGCCTTGAAGCGTTCGATCACATGCGGAGAAACTTTGCCTCCCGCGAATTGGTCGATATCAAAGAAGGTGTAGTTGATGAACGCCGCCGCGTTCAGGTTGAAGCTGAACGAGAGGCCCGTCGAGTCTGGAATCGGGTTGACAAAGGCTCGATCGGATAATAAGCAGCGCTTATCTGCATGTTCGTCCACGAATTGAAATACCGCGACGTGAGCGCTGTGAGCGCAGCTTTCGAAGATATTCTTGATGATTCCCTCCATCAGGTTGGGCAAGTTGGGAGTCGGACGAAATAGGGCCATGAATAGTGCAGCAAGCCATCGCCGATAGGTCGACGCGTCAATACCAAGCTGTCGACAGAGATGCTCTTGCTGGGGCTTTTTCCCATCGAGTACAGCTCGATAGTGGGCGAGCAGAATGGGATCAGTAGGCTCATATGCAAGCAGTCCGCCGATGGTGTTTAGAACCTTGTGAATGGAATACGGGTTGCGAAGGAAATTGACGAACTTCGAAGCAAAGAGTTCGAGGACCTCTTTCTTGACGTCTTGCTCGCTTGTTCGCAGCTTGCGCAGCAATTCCAGCGTATTGGTCTTGATGCTCGCTTCGTATTGACGGAACTGTGCTTCGAGATTAAGGCGATCTTCTTGGCCCTCAATCACAGAGAAACTGAAGATATCACGCAGGACGAGGTTGCTTGAGATGCTTCTGCCGCGAGGATCGTCGAGCGCGATGCGATGAGCGTCGCGATCGGTCAGTGAAAAGGAGTAAATGCGCTGATTGGCGAGATGCGCGCCGGGATTGAGAGCATTGAGTTGCTGTTCCGCCCTCGATAGGAGTGCTGTTTCGTGGTGCTGTTGGTGAGGTCCATGACTATTGATTGTCAAGGAGCGCGCCTTGTCGGCTCTCGACCGCCGCGAGCCCAACCCCCTGAACGCCCGCCTCTGCGGTCATCACGCCGTTCAGGACCTTCCTGAAGGCGTTGTGGTTGAGATTTGCTACGTCATTTCCGGAAATCAGGTCCGCCATTCTCGGCCTCGCGTTGACGCGTCTGGATGCAACCAATCAGATTGTCGATGATTCTAACGGGTTTCTTCCTTGCCTTTCAAAGACACCCATTAGAATTGGGGTGCGGCTGCCATTTTGGAAGCAGGAAGCTAAAGAGAATCGGGCGTCGGCCGACATGAGATCATGAATCATGGGCGAGATTATTGACAAAATCACGATTAAGGGCTACAAATCCATCCGGGATTTGGAGGCTTTCAAGCTCGACCGCATCAATGTGTTGATAGGCCCTAACGGAGCCGGCAAGAGCAATTTCGTCAGTTTATTCCGTCTGTTGCGCGACCTCATGGACGAGAAGCTTCAACTTGCACTCGCCACCGAGGGAGGAGCGGATGCTTTCCTCTATTTAGGGCCCAGGGTTACGAAGGAGCTGAGAGTTAAATTACTGTTCGGCGTTAACGGGTATGAGTTCGCTCTCCAACCCACTGTAGACAACCGTCTGGTCTTTTCGAGCGAGTTTTCAATCTATAGCGGTCACCTCGTCGGCCGGAAAGAGAACAGGACCTTATTAGGATCGGGACATTTCGAAGCCCAACTAAAGGCCCACAAAGATGATCCGGGATACTCTGCCAAGAAGGGTCCGTCAAGCTATGTCTTTGACGCACTTTCGAGTTGGGTCGTTTATCATTTCCACGATACCAGCCTCGTCTCTGGGGTGCGCCGGCAGGGGCCTATTAATGACAACATTTCGCTGCGATCGAATGCAGAGAATCTCGCAGCGTATCTGTACAGGTTGCAGTCAACACACGTGTCGAGCTACGAAAAGATCCGCGATGTCGTGAGGCTGGCTGCGCCGTTTTTCGACGACTTTCAGCTTCGGCCCGTCCCTTCAAATCCGGAAAAAATCCAACTGGAATGGCGGCAGCGCGGTTCGGATTATCCGCTGCTCGCGAGTCAATTGTCAGACGGCACCCTTCGCTTCATCTGCCTGGCAACGGCGCTGCTTCAACCGTATCCGCCCAGCACCATGCTCTTCGATGAACCTGAGCTCGGTCTGCACCCGTATGCCCTTTCTCTGCTTGGCGGAATGATTCAAAGATCCGTCGCGCCGTGGGGAACTCCACAAAATCAGATTATCATTTCTACTCAGTCGGCTCTGCTGCTCAACGAATTCACTCCGGAAGACATTATTATTGTGCAACGCGCGGATGATCAATCAGAATTTGCGAGGCTGGACTCGGAACAACTCGCCGTTTGGCTCGCTGACTACACTCTGGGAGAACTCTGGCAGAAAAATCTCCTCGGCGGAAGACCGCAGGTCGATGCGGCTCACGCTATCCCGACCTCCGGAAAAACTTCGTAATGGCCCGGGTGAACGTAGTCTGCGAGGGGCCAACCGAATCGCGGTTCATCAGTGACGTTCTGGCACCTTACTTCTGGCACCGTGGCATTTACATGACGCCAACGCTCCTTGGGGTGCCCGGACACAAAGGTGGCAGAGTGAATTACACAAGGGTGCAGAAGGACATTCTGCTTCAACTGAAGCAAGATGCCAACGTTTACTGCTCTACGATTTTCGATCTTTATGGCCTCGAAACGGGCTTCCCCGGTACCGCGCCCGCATCCGGCTTCGCCTCGGCTCAGAAGGCCGTTCAAATTGAGAACGCAATCCTCCAGCAAATAGTTTCGATTGCCCCACACCTTCGAGCGGATGTGCGGTTAATTCCATACCTGCAAGTGCATGAATACGAAGGCCTCCTCTTCAGTGACACGACTGCCTTCGCGGTCGCGCTTGGACAGGCGCATCTGGCCGCACAACTGGCTCAGATTCGCAATGGCTTCGCGACGCCGGAAGACATCAACGACGATCCGAATTCTGCCCCATCCAAACGGGTCGTTGGCGTTTACCGCCAGTACAACAAGGTGATTGAAGGAACACTTGCGGCACAAAGGATCGGAATCGACCGAATGCTCGCGGAATGTCCTCACTTTCGCACTTGGATCGAACGACTTGCTGCACTTCCCCCGGATACTAGCTACCCAGTGTCGCCGAGATGATGTCGTATGTTGCCGGTCACTGGAATTTGGGTGATTCGGGCCCAGATTCTGGGTCTGGGCTGCGTTGCCACGTTTCCAGCAGTGTCCCAATGTCGAGATATTGTCAAAGGAAACGGGCCTAGATGCCAATGCCGACTTCCATCCCTTGGGTGCGCGGGGATTGAGACGATTGCCTACGAATTGATCCGCATGTTCCCAGTAGCCGCAAAGTGAATCTTGCGCTATCCCTCTGGGAATCAGCCGAATACTCTTTCCAACCTTACGGAACTTCGGCTTAACGACTTTGGCCTCCGGCTTGGCTGGCGGTTTCGGCTCCGGCTTAGCAGCCTTTCTCGACTTGTCTTTCGCGGTGAACTCCTGCTTTACCTTGACGGCCACGCCATCGGTGTCGATTCCGTAGACTTGGGCGGCGGCACGGAGCGTCTTTCCGCCGTCAGCTTGGGTTCTGGTCGAAAGCAAAATTACGGCTTCGACAACCAGCCTTCCGATAATTCCCTCGTCGGCCTTGCGGACAAAAGCTCCTAAAAGTTTGGCGACGGATTCTCCTTCTTTAGCCTTGATGCTCCGATTCCGTGCGACCATCTCTAGCCCTTTTTCGTCCAGCAATGGGAGCAACTGTTCGGCAACAAAGAGCAGGTCGCGTTTCATCAGCCGAACGGGAACGGCGGCCACGATGGATTGCAGGACGCGGATTCCGGTTGCATTCGCCAGTGCTTCGTCTCGGCGGCGCTTCTCCTGCTCGGCTTTGAAGCTGGCATCTGCCTTGGGCGTCTGTTTCTTGGCGTGGTGTACTGGGCAGGTCGGCTCGGTGCAAACCTTGCGCAATTCGCCCTTGTCGATGCCGTCCGAGACGATGGCTTCGGTGGTGCTGTGCTGATCTGTACAAGCTCGGGCTTAGCGGCAACCTTCGCCTTTACGTGCGCGTCCAGCTTTGCGGCGTAGCAATTCGGGTCGGTGCATTATGTGGAATCTGGGCAAATTGCAAGTCTTTCCTGCTGGCTCCTCGCTGCCGCGCGGGCCAGAGCGGAAGATGCCCGGTCCGGAGCGAAGTCGCCTATGGATAGTAAGCTGCAGCCGTCAACAAGTGACTCGGCCTGTTAACCGGCCATTCGACGGCCCAATTCCGGATTGCCGAGAATTGCCCCGTATCCTGCCATTTTTGCAATACAGGACTTCACACTACCCGGTTCTCTATCGCTCGATCCCCAGACTCATGGACTGCAAAAGGTCAGAACTGATCAGGTAGGATCCGGTGGAGGGGTCGCACTGAACCTTCGGAGAATTCTTGCTTCCCCAGACCTGCATGCATAGGTTGGGACCCCACGAATTCTTGACCTTATAAAAGCAGACATTTGTCCCGTTGACGTTCTTGATGGTAGCCCCATAGACCAAGAAGGAGTGCCTGTCCCAACTCGGGTTGCTCGCTTGCTCCGGCCCGGGTTTTATATGGTCTGGATCCAATGGCTGTGCGTGCACAGACATCTGCACAGGGTGTTTAAGGGCCGCAAGCCGATTTGCCAAGTCATCAATGTTGACGTCGCGTACTTGGGTGAACAACAAAGGGACCTTGATTCGCTTTCCGTCACACGCGATATCGTCGATTGCCTTGAGAATCTTGAAGCTACCCTGATCGAGATTGTTATCAGAGTTCAAGACGCCCGCAACCTGTTCCCATTGTTCATCGGACAATTCCGGCGCAATCAGTTTGCATTCTTTGCAGATGCTCGCGAGACTCACACCCGTTCGCGTTCTTGATTGAAGCTCCTTGAGATGAGCATCAAATGATTCGTAGACGGCGCGTATCTGGTTCCCGTTGCCATTTACCCGAATATCGCCGGGCATGGCATTCTCTGGGCAGACCCCTGACTCTTCCTCGGTTACCAGATAATCTTTGAATGTCTTCTTCGTGGGACTGTCCCATAGGCCGAATTCACTAGAAATCGGACCGAGAAAATACTCGATTGTGTTCTTTTGAATCTCATCATTTTCGTGCGCAAAGGACTGAATCTCAATGTCAACGGTCGAAACGCCGCGATCGTAATCCGGAGAAGTGGGCCAGCGCTTAAACGTGCTCAACCTCACTCCAAGGAAATCGGCCACGACAAAAGCGCCGCAAATGCCGAACTGGCCCTCATCTCTCGAGAAGCTGGACGGATGGGCTGGATCGAAGCCCGGAAACTCTTCGGGGGCTAAACAGTTCTCGGGGCACATCGTCCAGCCGCCGGTTCCGTCGGTCTCATCTGAGATCCGATCCCCCTTGATGTATTTCATCCCGCTCTCACAAGCTGGGGCTGAATTTCGATTCTGAATTGTGGCTTCGCCGGTTTGCTGCACACCAGTTACAACCGGTTGCTGAGAAGTTCCCGAATTTGGGAAGCAAGCAGCCGTCAAGGCTCCGAAAACCATGCACCAGCATAACCTCGGTGGCGGAGCCCATGTTGTTTTGTTACCCCCAGAGTCGGTAGGGCGCATGGGGGAAATATTAGCACGAATAAAATTCAATACAAGAATCCCTGACCTTGTCGGGTGGGCCAAGAAGCTCCGATGTAAATGTTCTCAGTCGGCGCAAAATCGCCGATTATCAAATCCACAATCCCCTGCCGAATTGAGGGCCTTCCCCCGAACGTACCAGGTCTCCATCCCCGGGCGTATCATCTGTAAACTTTTGCGTCGCCGTCCTGCCCGACTGGTATCGCTACCTATCTGAATGACGTGATTTGTACCAGCTCTGCGCCAATCTGGTGCGGCGTGAGCCCTACGGGAGTAGGCACATCGGCCAACTTGGCCAGGAGATTTTCGTAGGCAGCCACACCGGCTTCGCCGAGCGGAATCTCCTGGAGCAGTCGCAAGAGATGTGTTTTTCCCTCCAGCAACAATGCCGCCGCGGTCTGTTTCGGCATGTAGAAATCGCACTTGGCGCAGGCGATACGATGCTGGCACTGCTCAAAGAAGTCGTAGGTGCAATATCCGTGGCCTAGAAATCAGAAGACAAATGAACCTCCTGTTGGAGGTTCCAGAAGAACAGATGTCGAGATGACCGCGACTCACGCAGGCCTGCGCGGCAGCGAGGAGCCAACAGCAAAGACTTGCGGTTGCCCAGATTCCACATAACTTACAAGCATCGGTATTGCCGCTGACATCGGCAAAGAGCAGTTTGTTGTGTCCCGTACGCTTGGGGCAATCGACGCAACTTCCGGCGGCGGGAACAAGCTGCGGATCGCGTTTGTTGAAAGGTGCCTGTTTCAAGAGCAAGAGGACATTATGCTCAATCCACTGTTGCAGATGTCGAACCGGGAGCAAGATGCGCTTGGCCTTGGCTCCGGCTCCGTTCCACTCCTCGCGGAAGCAATTCGCGAGCGCCTGTTCCTGTTGCGCTGGCTGCAATTTGGCGAGCAAAAGGGCATGGCCTACGCCGATCTCCTCGGCATAGAACGCATCGACTATTGGCGCGGCAAGTGCCGTAAGCCGAACCCTGGCGGCGCAATACGCAGGGCTCTTTCCGACTTTTGCGGCGATTTGCTCGATGCTGTAATTCGGGTCTTCCAAGTTGAGCAAGGCCTTGAATCCCTGCGCCTCTTCCAGCGGGTGAACATCCCGCCTTTGCAAATTCTCGATTAATTGGGCCTCCAATGCCTCGGCGTCGGTGAGGTTGACAATGCGGACGGGGACCGTTGGTACTTCAGCCATTTGCGCGGCTCGATAGCGTCTGGCTCCAGCGACAATCTCAAAGCTCTGATCGGTGAGAGGCCGCACTAGCAAGGGAGAGAGAACGCCCTGGCAGCGGATACTTTTGGCTAATTCTTTAAGGGCTGAATCCTCAAAGATACGACGCGGGTTGGTGGCGGACTCGGTGAGGACGGCGAGGGGAAGGTTGCGGTATTCGGTCGCGGTATTCGTGTTCATGGAATGCTCTCCTTCGAGTGGTTGGGACGTGCAAGGGAGTTGAGCAGACGGCGCGGGGCCGTCCGCATCGTCAAAGTCGCGGTTAGCTGGCTTGCGCCAGTTCCCCAACGGTTTGGTTCTCTTGGGCGGGTTCTTCCGGCTGTATTGCGGCGAGAATGACAGCGGAGGTGCGCTGGATGACTTCAAGACTTTCGGCTAAGAATGCCGCATTGCCCGCGTACATCTGGATGTAATCGCTCGGCAATTTATGATCAGCGGTCATGGACAATTCTGACCATTGGAGGAATGTGGTTCCAGGATCTGTTCTCTTACGAACTCCACAATATTCAAATGTCTACCGCGGTGGTCGCAGACGCGGGACTCGATCCGGCGCGTGTGCAGAATGCGGAGGTCTCCTTTTCCTTCAAGAATGCGGGGGGGTGGCGGCAAGTTGCGGAGTGGGCACGTCACGCATCAACTCTGTCGCAGTGGCATAGCCAGCACGGACGCCATCGAATCTATGCGAATGGCCAAATCATCCCGATCGATCTGCTTCGGTCGTCTCCGACGCCTGGGGCGTCGTTGGCGCAACCTGCGGGTGCTGCAGGTGAGGAGACATTGGTCAATGTATTGGAATAACCCCCGATCCGAATTCTATGGGGCCAAGCTCGACAGGCTTGGCCCTATTCGCCTTCGTCTTACCGTGGCTGCACTCGGCGTGGTTGATTACGTCATGCAGCGGATCACGGCAGGGACCATCTTCAATCTCCTGCCGGACGATTTCGAATTCTCTGAGCATCGGCATGAGTCGCGGCCAACGTTGGTAAAGCGCTCAAAACATACCCTCCAACGGAGTTGAAAATGACACCATCTCAAATGAATAAGCCCGGCAGAGACCCGGACCGAGCCGAGGTCGCAGCTCTTCTCAATGGACTTCTCGGCTTGACTGGCAACCTGAAGGCCGTAGACGTTTCTGTGGCGCGCCTACGCAAAGTGGCGCAGAGCTATTCGGATCACGAATTGAAACGATTTGCTCAATTGATCGTCCTTTTCGATCACCCACCTGGTGAGTGGCAAGAAAGCCTACTTGCAGAGGTTGCAGAGCGCGACGACGCTTTGAAAGAGATCGCGATGTCGATTGATCATTCTTGGATTCCTACAGAGGCCGAGGATGATGCTGCAATGGAGGACCTCCGCAACCAGATCATCAGATCCTATCCAAATCCGAACCGCATTGACTGTCCGAACGAGTCCGATCTGCGAAGAGTCGTTCTTGGCGATATCAATGAATACCCCGATTCCAGAACCCTGATCGAGCACACGCTCACGTGCGGGCCTTGCACGCGGCAATTGGGCATACTTTTGAAGGAGAAAGCGCGCCTAAGGTCGACAGCATGACGGCTGGTTTACTACTGCCCAAGAATCCGATTGACGGGTTTACAGGATCGCGAAAGAGAAGGCGCAGTTGTTGTTAGTTGTGTCGGCGGATTCTCGCGACAGCGTCGAGAGAATTCGCCAGACACCGTCTGACGAATCTGCCAGCCGCACTTTTGCAGACTGTGTCTGCAAAATTCGTAGCCATAAACGATCTGTACATACTGATGCCTTAGGAGTTGGCGAAGCACGAGTTTGAGCCCTGCACAAGAACGGGAGTCTCGATAATCATCCTTATTTTGGTTGATAATCATCCACATGATGGTTGACTATCCATATATTTTGCACTGTCATTGGCCGGTCCCATTCTCGAAGCCCTCGCGGATACACCGACTGTTCCGGCCAACGGCGCCTGACAGACCGGAAAGAGCACCCTGGTGCAATCGGCGGAGGTCGCCGGCCTGCCACATGGCAATCCTCGAAGCTAAGGCGCCTCCATCATCTAAAATTGCATCCAGAATCCATGGAAGCAGCCAAGGTTCGAACTCGCCCCCTGCGACTCGCATTTCTCGTCGAAGCACGCGACAAGAAAAGCCTGATGCAGGTTATCGAGATAAATTCGGCTCTGTGGGGCGGGATCTATAACTTTATAATCCCCGTCTTTAAATCACTTCCCCACAAATACCGTGAAAGACCGTTCAAAAGCCCACCCGTCAAGTCTGTCCTTCAGGGACTCGTCGATACCCTTCAGCCCGATTTCCTTATCGAAACAAAGGATGACCAATCAAAGGCTTTTGGGATCGAATTTCCGGAGAAAAGAACAGGATCGATTCAGGAACTGCTTTCAAGAGACGAACGCGACCGCGCGCAATTCGGCATCGATCTCCGGAGCATCTGCGACGAACTTTATAACGAGACATTCCGGTTCGTTCAGCGTCACCCGCAGAACGTGATCATACCGAGCTGTAATGACTCGAAATATGCTCTTCTCTTTGCCGCTATGTTCGGGACCTTGCCGGAGAAAGGTCCGCTCAGCGACGTCGCCAAGGTCTATATAGACGCGCTAGACGGGAAGAGGACCTCGTTCGATCCTCTCGACTATGTGAAGGTCTTTGATCGGAAATACCTCTATCCGTTGAGAGTCACTGCGGAACGTCTTCGCACGCATAGATGTGGTGGCTATCGCGAGCCGCAGATTCTCTTTCTCGACGAGGGCTCTACGCTCGACATTATCGATTACTGGAATTACCGTGCTTTGGGTTGGCTCATCCGTCCGCTTCCGGCCAGCCTCGCCCCCAAGTTAACGAGCCAATTTGAAGAAATGATCGCCGCAAATCGCAAAGAGGCAGTCGCATCGAAGAGATGGGATATGACGCAGTTTATCTGCGGCGAAAGAGAAACAGTCGAGTCGGTTCAGGCTTACATTGGAACACTTAAGCTGCCTGTCGACCAGGCGATATCCACCGCATCCCACGGGCCACGACTGTGGGACGAGTTCGGCCGTGGTGCCGATGACGCACTTCCTCAAATCGTCACTCACGCAAATAAGACGGTCGATGTCAGCATAATCGGCAATGGTCTGCATTTTGACATCGTTCCGCACGAGTTTGCGGATGATGACCTGGCCTGCGCGACAACTGTGGCCTCTGCAAACGTAATCGAATCAGTTTCGCAAGGCGCGCCGGTCATTCCTTGGAGCCCTGCTGTTGCGTCCAAACTGACCTACGACTTCGGCGATGAGAATCGGCGGGCTTTGACTTTTCCCAATCGATCCCCGGCCGAATCTGCGAGAAAATCATTAGCTCCGTTGGCGGACTCGAAATGACAGGGCTATTTGCGCGGTCAATTGAAGTTCTACGGTTCCTCGACCGTATGGCATCGCAGGAGCTAGAGGTCGAAATTCCCCTCGAAAACAACAAGCGAACCAAGGTGAAGAAAGAATTCTCTCCGCAGAGTGAAGCAACGGCAGCGATGATGCGCGCAAACGGGGGCAAGCAGGATATGGCGGACATCCATCTGAAGGCTCTCGTGAGATTGAAAATCCTGAAACAGGGCTTGGCCTTGACGTGTCCAGAATGCACGCAAGCAAGCTGGTTCGGCATTGAGACGCTCACACCCAATCTGACCTGCCCGAAGTGCTTCGGAGAGTTCCCTTTTCCCGAAGGGGCTCCCCCAAAAGACTCCTGGGCTTATCGAGTCGCCGGTCCTTTCGCCTCGACGGGGTACGCGAAGGGATCGTATTGCGTGGCCGCAGCACTCCACTTCCTTGATGACAAAATAGGCACTCGTTCAACTTGGATCACTAGCTTCGAACTACTCAAGAATGGAAAAAAGGCACATGAGATCGATTTCGGATTGCTTGTGCAGCCATCTCCGGGTAGCCATAGGTCGGAACCTTATCTGATCCTTGGCGAGTGCAAGAGCTTCGACGTTTTCAAGCAGGAAGAATTCCAAAAAGCGGCAAAACTCGCAAAGCTATTTCCGGGTGCCGTGCTCGCTTTTTGCATATTCCGTGATGAACTGAGTCCGAAGGAGAAAAGAGAACTGGCGAAACTCGCAAGAGCAGGAAGAACGAAAACAGCTTCGGGAAAGCAATCGAATCCCGTTCTGATTCTGACCTCGAAGGAACTCATCGGTCAGTATAGATTGGGTCTGTTTGAATCGCTCTATCCGAAGCATGAACGATTCGTCCGCAGTCTCTATTTCCAAGGTGATTTGGTACAAATCTGCGAACTTACGCAAACGCTCTATCTTGGAATGAAAACGAGTCACGAGGTTCGGATGGAACGGAGGAAAAAGGTCTCCGAGCGCAGAATGGCAAAACAGGCTTCACCTGCCATATGATTCTCAGTACTTCACGGCTTCAACACTGACGACCTTGAAATCTCCGATCTTTCCTTCATGTACGGTGCCTGTGATCGAGAGATTGAAGCTCTGGAAGAATGACGTCTCTTCGATCTTCGGCGGCTCGGGGACGTAATCCTGGCCGGCGGAAAGCATGGCGGAAAAGAAATCGATCGCTTTCGTAAGCGCTTTGAAATCGATTGACCCTACCGCCGAGATCTTGACAATCTCTCCCTCATGGCGTTTGTAGTGGGACCAAGGCGGAATGTTACCGGACTCCGGTAGCTCGGTCCTGACGTAGCGAAAATCCCTGATCTGCATGAAGGTCACATGCAAAACTGATTTCCACGTTCCGCGGCCGCCGAGATCAGAGAGTTGAAGCAATGGAAGTATCTGACCGGCAATCGCGTCTTTCTCAGTGGTCAGAGCGTGCTCGATATCAAGAGATTCTTTGTCCCATTCCGCCCGCAGTTCTCCCCTGACGAACTCCAGAAGGTGTTCGGAAAGTAAGTTGAGCGATCTATACATTTCCAGCTTCGGCGCTTCTCCCGACAGTAGGGGCTCTAATTCCGAAGAGTGGAAAATGCCGTCGGCGCTGACGAAGATGCATCTGTCTTCCGGAGACACCAACTTGATGTGCGCAAGGATCGAGAAAAGGATGGCGGTATCTTGGAGGCCGGTCACGAATTTCTTGTCGCCGATGCTCTTCTCCTCAAACGGGGCTTCACGTTTGATTGCCATTTCCAGGAGCAGCTTCGTCGGAAGTTCGGGCTGTGGAACTGTGATGATTTTGTATTGGTCCTTTGTCGCCTGCGACCGCTTGCGGAAGGATTGAGTGAAACCGTCCTCATCCTCGTCCGGCATGTCGAATTGAAAATCGATCACTTCGCGTGAGTGGTTCTGTAATTTCTTGAACGCAGAATGTACCTGACGTATCGCCTCGCCCCCTCCGCGAACGAACTGGCCCTCTAGTTCGTCTTCGACGGTCTGCGGGATAAACAGTTCCGCTTTCATCCAGTGCGCAAGGCCGATAGTCCACGGCAAACTGTAAGCCATCCGCGGCCAGCCGTGCAGAATGTTGGAGTCGAAATAGATTCGTTTGGGCGGAAGCTGGGCCATCTCAATGCCTCGGGAGGTGGAATGATTATCACCGAAGAGGGCGCGCATCCGTGCGCGGTCTCTAGTAGTCATTCGTGCATTGCCAAACAGAATTGACGGTCTGAACGAATCACCGGCTGATCGTCAGTAGATTACAAAGACCCCTGGCAGGGTGGGCGTAACCAAGAATCTTTCGACACCGTCGCAAGAATTCGCCAGACACTGTCTGGCGAATCTGCGGGACGTGAATATGCGAGAACTGCGCAACGGTTTCAAGATCCGGTATCCATCAACGAGCTGGCAGTATCCGGTCCTCAAACCAGCTTTGATGCTTGTAGCGCGATTGGGAAGGATCGGGCGTGCCCAAGGCACGCGGAGCGCTGCATACGTTCGTATGCAGAAACGCCTTACAGCGCCGTCCTGAGCGAGGGCCGAAGCGGCCCTAGTCCGGCGCTGGAAAAACATACCAGGATGGTTCCATCCTGACCCGCTTAGAAAGCAGGTGTGGTGCGGGCGGAGGGAATTGAACCCTCACGGCCTTGCGGCCTGCGGATTTTCATACCACTTCGGCTTTCGCCGCCCCGCAAGTTCGGGTTCGTGGTCTGGACTATACCTTCACCATTCCCACACGAGGTTTAGGTGCTGCCCGTCTAGTCTCTACACCTTCCCGGAAGTAATTCCGGGCTTGGCTCGGGATTGCCATTTCAGGTTTCCCCGACTTTGAGCAGTTCTACGCCGTCGGTTTCCCGATGGGCACTCAACCTTGCTTAAGTCCGCTGCGTCTGCCATTTCGCCACGCCCGCGTGGCCACCTTAAGGCTCAAGTGCCGGTACGAAGTTCCTTGGCCACCGCCCTGGCCACCTTCTTCTTGCGCATGATGTTGATGGCCGCTGCGTCCAAGCGCGTCTTGATGTGGGAGGCATAGAATTTTTCGACCATCTCGACCGAAGTCCTGCAATTCTTGGCGATCTGATAAATATCCGCCCCCTCCATCAGGCGCAGGCAGATGTAGGTGTGACGCAGGCTGTAAGCCGTGCGCGCTTGACCATCGCGGTCGGCTTTCAGCTTCTCTTCGTCGAGAATGGTGTTGAATAATTCGCGCTGCCATTTGGGGAAGAGAAGGTCCGTGGGTTCAGGCAGGCGAGTTTTTTCATTGCTTCCTCCTCGTCCCGGCTCGTCGATCCGCAAAGGACGGGGGCGACTCTTTAGGCGTTCGTACGGCCTGACCGCACCGGGCATGCTCTTGCAATACCCAACACCGCGCTTGCCTCTCACCTCAATCTCAAGGATCGTTTCGCCAGTGCCTTCGTCCTTGACAATGGTCACGTCGCGGAATTGCAGCGCCCACGCTTCATCGGGCCGGAGTCGTAGGCAGTTTATATAGGTATTACTTGGATTTTAAGGGCGTTGAGTGGTTCAATCGCTTTGCCGTTCGATTCAGTCGCAAAACGGAACACTCCGAGATCCACACCAACTTGAGACGCGGACCCATGGACCGGTTCCTTGATTTCAAATTCTGTCTGGATCGAGGCGAACCATTTGTCGCCGTGTCGAGAGAT
>Ga0210394_10005304_pt1 | contig 14502 bp, 12 predicted proteins | sample IncBWC12MmetaG_FD_160121 | JGI IMG/M metagenome (GOLD analysis project Ga0210394, IMG submission 160121) | Forest soil microbial communities from Barre Woods Harvard Forest LTER site, Petersham, Massachusetts, United States - Inc-BW-C-12-M | ecosystem: Environmental > Terrestrial > Soil >...
GTGAAGGCGCTGTGCAGCCGATCGATTGGGGCCAAGAGGGAGACCACCGGCTCCGTACTTCGCACCGGGGATTGGCGCGAGGTGGTGGCGCATCCGGAAGTGGACATCGTTGCCGAACTGGTGGGCGGCACCACGGCGGCGCGTGAGATCATCGATGCGGCCATTGCGCACAAGAAGTCGGTGGTCACCGCCAATAAAGAACTGATGGCGCAGTGCGGCGCCGAAATTTGGGATCGCGCCATCGCGGCCGGCATCAACCTGGCGATGGAAGCGAGCGTGGCCGGCGGAATCCCAATTCACACGGTGCTGCGGGAAGGCATCTCGGGCGATCGCGTCACCACGCTGTATGGCATCCTGAACGGAACCAGCAACTACATCCTGACTGAAATCGAGAAGCATGGCTCATCTTTCGACGATGTTCTTAAGGAAGCGCAGCGGCTGGGCTATGCCGAGGCCGATCCGAGCGCCGACGTGGATGGCTATGATGCGCGCTCCAAGCTCGCGATCCTGGCGGCGCTGGCGTTTGGCGAGAAAATTACGCCGTCCGATATTTACACCGAAGGCATCCGGCGCATCCTGCCGCTCGACTTCCAGTACGCGCACAAGCTGGGGCACACCATCCGGTTGATTTGCGGCGCGCACCAGACGCCGTCGGGATTGATTTTGTCGGTGCGGCCGGCCCTGATTCCGCAGTCGACCATTCTGGCCGGCGTGCAAGGGGCGTACAATGCCGTTTGGGTGCGCGGTAAATATGGCGAGGATACGTTTTACTATGGACGCGGCGCGGGGGCGGCGCCGACCGGCGTGGCGGTGGTGAGCGACCTGATGCGAGTGGCGCGCGAAATCCGCTGCGGAAGCCCGGAGCGCGTATCGCCCTTCGCGCATGAGCGGCTGGGCGAGTACCAGCCGATCCCTGTGACGCTGCAGCACTCGGCCTACTATCTGCGATTCCGCGTGGTGGACCGGCCGGGAATCATCGCGAGTTTAGCGGCGGTGCTGGCGGACAAACAAATCAGCCTGGAGGCGGTGTTGCAGTTGCCGAGCGATAACCCGCGCGACCTGCCGTTCGTGATCACCGTGGAGCCAACGTCGGAACAGTCGATCCGGGAAGCGCTGGCCCAAATGTCCGAGCACGACTTCCTGGTAGAACCACCATTAGCTATGCCCATGGAGAAATCGCTATGAGAAAACTTGTCTGCTTCATTCTGACGTTGGGCCTGGTTTGCGGCACCGCCGTGGCGCAGGTGGCCAGTCAAGCCAACGAAGGCTACAAGACCCACGAAGGACGCGAGAACGTCGCGAAGGGATTGAGCGATCCCACGCGCGATGAGCGGCAGAAGCCGCGGGATATTGTGGACGCGATGGATCTGAAAACGGGTGGAACGGTGGCAGACGTCGGCACCGGCACTGGCTTCATGCTGCCCTATCTCAGCCACGCGGTAGGCGAGACGGGCCACGTGATCGGTGAAGATATCCAGAGCGATTTTCTGGATAAAGCCAAGCTGAAGGTGCAGCTGAGCCGCTTGAAAAACGTGCAGTTCGTGCAGGGCACCGATCGCGATCCGAAGCTGCCGGCCGATTCGCTGGAGGGCGTGCTGGTGCTGGATGTGTATCATCACTTCGACTATCCGGAGGCCATGCTGGAACATATTCGCGATAGTTTGTTGTCGGACGGGAAGCTGGTCATCGTTGAATATTTCAAGCGGCCGGGCGCTATGTCCGGCGGCGATCCAAATCGCGCAGTGCAGCATATCCGGCTGGATCAGGACGACCTGATTATGGAAGTGGAATCCAACGGATTCCGGCTGGTTTCGAAGCGCGATCTGGTGCCGAAGAGCCAGTACATCGCTGTTTTTGAGAAGAAGTAACGGCCTGTGCTACCATCCGTTTGAGACCCGCCAAACACGCCGGAGAGGTGGCTGAGTGGTCGAAAGCAGCGGTTTGCTAAACCGTCGTAGGCCTTTAAAGTCTACCGGGGGTTCGAATCCCCCCCTCTCCGCCAGAACGCCATCAATCACTTAGCGGCAACATTTCGGCGACTCTACCAAATCTGTACCAGCATCGGGTCGAGATTCAGCTTCTGGCTATCTTTCCGGGGACGCGCTCAAACGATTCACGGGAGGTCAGAAACTGCTACGCGTGAAGTGACGACGTCCGGCTAAGTTTTGGTTAATGTTTCAGGAGGAAGTTTCGTGCGACGCGCTTCTCGGATCACATACCCGGCAAACAATAGGGGGAGTAGAACACCAGCAAGAGCTTGTATCGGATTTTCTCCACTTGTGACATCCGAAACAGCTATTACCGGGCTAAGGACACAGACTACGCAGCCAGAAATAAGTAGCCAACGACGGCGGTAACGGGCGTCCCGATCCGCCCGGTCCATATGTTTTCCAAACAAAAACAGCGCCCACCCAAGGACTGCTGATGCCAGGAGAACGCCAACGATAGTGATGATCGGTACCGTAGATATATTCTAGCGTCCGCGCAGGCGAATGAGGCAGACCGTTGTATCTCCAAGAGCCCCTTTGTACCAAAATTGGTACCACCGATCATGTCATGTGGTGGCATGTCGTAGTTTGATTTCAAAAAGCGGTGATCGGTAACGAAGCTTTTCACCCTGATCGCGATGAACTGCGCGCTTCGCAATGGTGACGCGCATCTGAAGAATTTCGGGATCGTCTACGACGACGTTCAGGGCGAAGCGCGGCTCACGCCGCTCTACGATCTTGTGACGACGTCCGTGTACCTCTCTAAAGACAGCCTGGCATTGACCCTGAATGGCTCGACCAAGTGGCCAACCGCAAAGGAACTCAGGAAGCTCGGCGAAACGCGTGCGGGCGGCGCTACCTCAAAAGTGAGACGGATCTTGGAACGCGTCGACCGAGCGATTCTAGAGACTGCGAAAGAAGTCCGCTCTTATAGGGGGCAGCATCGGGAATTTGCCCAGATTGGACAACGGCTGCTGCAGGAGTGGGAAAGCGGTGCGGCCACTTCACTGCGCGGCTAACGCGCCTCCCACTGCGAAACGGCCCGGGACTGCGAAATGGCCGAAGACCATCCCGGATGGCCGAAGATGGCGCGAATCGCGTCCTCTCCGCCAGACTCAGTTAGTACGAGCGGTACAAAAGTAGTCTTCCACTTCCACGAAAAGCAGAAAGCGCTCTTGTCCGAAAGAGCAATTTCGGTCACGCTGAATAGCACGCAGGGTGGCAGCGTCGAGCGAGGGTGAGAGCGCCACTATTTTATGAAGCCGCCCAGGGGTGATTCCCTGGCTAAATCTGCTTCCGAGGAAAAATATATGCTTAGAACCTTGTCTATTGCGGCTGCATTGGTTGGCTTAGCTGCTACCCTGCCGGCGCAAACACCAACCTATCCGGATACCTTTAAGGTTGGCTACTATTCGACGGGAGCTTGCGTTGGGGCCGGCCCGAATAATTCGGGAATTTGCAACCAGCCTCCCGCTGGGCCCGATACCACGGTCTACATCACGAACGTCGGTACTCAGACCGGCACCACGGCCGATCCTTCCGGAGACCTGTGCGCCATGATTTATGTGTTCGAGCCGGATCAGCAGTTGGCCGAATGCTGCGGTTGCATAATTACTCCCGATGGTCTGCTCACCCTTAGCGTTCACCGTAATCTCACAAGCAATCCACTCACGGGCACAACGCTCATCAACGGTGCCATCAAAATCGTCTCTTCCATCCCCGGGATCTCCCCTTGCAACGCAGCGAAACCGGTGCCGGCTGCCGGGATTCGCGCATGGGTGACTCACTTCCAGGACCCCCCCAGTGACTTTCTGACTGAAACACCGTTTTCGGATGCCACACTGAGCGCCGGCGAGCTCAGCAACCTGGCTACGGAGTGCAAGATCCTTCAAACCGAAGGCAGCGGAGCCGGCATCTGCAGGTGCGGTAACGGGGGATAAAAGGGTTAGCTATCTTGCCCGTAAAACGGCGGTCCAGGACGGGTTGAAATGGCTCGGCATCGCTGAAAACCAGAAAGCGCCGTTGTCCGAAAGAGCAATTTAGTCACTTTGATGGCACGCAGAGTGGCAGCGTCGAGCGAGGGTGAGAGTGCCACTATTTATGAAGCCGCCCAGGGGTGATTCCCTGGCAAAATTTGCTTCCGAGGAAAAATATATGCTTAGAACCTTGTCTATTGCGGCTGCATTGGTTGGCTTAGCTGCTACCCTGCCGGCGCAAACACCAACCTACCCGGATACGTTTAAGGTTGGCTACTATACGACGGGATTCTTTAGTTGCCCGGGCCCGAATAATGTGGTGGCTTGCGACGGCCCCGCGGCGCGCGATACCACGGTCTACATCACGAACGTCGGTACTCAGACCGGCACCACGGCCGATCCTTCCGGAAACCTGTGCGCCATGATTTATGTGTTCGAGCCGGATCAGCAGTTGGCCGAATGCTGCGGTTGCATGATTACTCCCGATGGCCTGCTCACCCTTAGCGTTGACCGCAATCTCACAAACAATTCACTCACTGGCGCAACGCTCATCAACGGTGCCATTAAAATCGTCTCTTCCACCGGCCCTTGCAACGCAGCGAAACCGGTGCCGGCTGCCGGGATTCGCGCATGGGTGACTCACGTCCAGGATGCCCCCACTGACTTTCTGACTGAAACACCGTTTTCGGATGCCACACTGAGCGCCGGCGAGCTCAGCAACCTGGCCGCGGATTGCAAGATCCTTCAAACCGAAGGCAGCGGACGCGGCATCTGCAGGTGCGGTAACACGCTTTAAAAGGGCTAGCTATCTGGCCCGTAAAACGGCGGTCCAGGCCGAGTTGAAATGGCTCGGCCTCACTGAAAAGCAGAAAGCGCCGTGGTCCGAAGAGCAATTTAGGTCACTCTTTACGGCACGAAGAGTGGCAGCGTCGAGCGAGCATGAGAGTGCCACGATTTAGCTTCCGAGGAAAATGTATGATTAGAACCTTGTCCATTGCGGCTGCATTGGTTGGCTTAACTGCTACCCTGCTGGCGCAAACACCACCATATCCGGATACCTTTAAGGTTGGCTACTATTCGAAGGGATTGCCGTGTGCGGGCCCGAATAATACGGTGGCTTGTCCGGGGGCCCCCGCGGCGTCCGATACCACGGTCTACATCACGAACGTCGGGACTCAAACCGGCACCACGGCCGATCCTTCCGGAAACCTGTGCGCCATGATTTATGTGTTCGAGCCGGATCAGCAATTGGCCGAATGCTGCGGTTGCACGATCACTCCCGATGGCCTGCTCACCCTCAGCGTTGACTTCGCTCTCACAAGCAATTCACTCACTGGCGCAACGCTCACCAACGGTGCCATCAAAATCGTCTCTTCCATCGGAAATCCCAGCTGCAACCCAACGAATTTGGCGCCGGCTGCCGGGATTCGCGCATGGATAACTCACATCCAAGACTTTCCCCTTGACCGTCTGACAGAAACACCGTTTTCGGATGCCACACTGAGTGCCGGTGAGCTCAGCAACCTGGCCGCGGAGTGCAAGATCCTTCAGACCGAAGGCAGCGGAGCCGGCATCTGCAAGTGCGAGATCGAGAAGTGAAAGGGTAGCTATCTTACCCGTAAAACGAGGTCCAGGCCGAGTTGAAATGGCTCGGCCTTGCCGCGGTTGACTAGATCCTTTCACTTCCTGCATACAACTCCGCAGCGGTTTGCATACAATGGTCCAATGGGCGTGATCATTGCCCTAGGAGATTCCATGCTGCGTATACTTGGCGCCGGGGTACTGTTTGCGGGAGCCGCCATCGCCGGCACAACCACCGGCGCGTCGAGCGTCACGTTCAACAAGGACGTCCTCCCCATCCTTCAGAAAAACTGCCAGACCTGCCACCGCCCCGGCGAAATCGGACCCATGGCGTTTCTGAATTTCGAAGGAACGCGCCCTTGGGCCAAGTCGATCAAGCAGGCTGTGCTCACCAGGCAGATGCCGCCGTGGTTTGCCGATCCGCGGTATGGGCATTTCGCGAATGAGCGGAAGCTGAGCGACGCTGACATCAAGACCTTGGTTGCATGGGTGGACGCGGGCGCACCCGAGGGGAACGCCAAGGACATGCCGGCGCCCATCGTTTGGACCGAAGGGTGGAACATCAAGCCCGACCTCACGTTCCAACTGCCCAGGCCGTACACGGTCCCCAAGACCGGCACCGTCCAGTACACCTATTTCATCGTGCCGAGCGGTCTTACCAAGGACACTTGGGTCACGGACGCGGAAGTTCGCGCCGGCAATCGCAGCGTGGTGCATCATGCCAGCGTGTACGTCCGTCCTCCCGGATCGGCTTGGTTAAAAGACGCGCCGATCGGCGAAGCCTACGTTCCGCCCGCGCGCGGGCCATTGGGCACGCATCCGCCGTCGGAAATCGCGAGTAGCCAGGCGAAGATGGACAACGAATGGTTCGTCGGCTATGTACCGGGCATCCAGCCGCAGCGCTATTTCGCGCCCGAGACCGGAGCTGCGAAGCTGATCCCCGCCGGGTCCGACATCGTGTTTGAGATGCACTACACGGCCAACGGCAAAGAGGAAGGAATGGATCAGACCAAGGTGGGGTTTGTGCTGGCGAAGGAGCCGCCGAAGTATCGCCTGTTGACCATTGGCGTTGCGAATGCCGACTTCGCGATTCCGCCGGGTGATCCCAATTACGAAGGCCGAGCCAGTGCGACGTTTAACGAGCCCGTCACGGTGATCTACCTTCAGCCCCACATGCACACGCGCGGGAAAGACATGGAGATTCGCTTTGAATATCCGACGGGCGAATCGCAGACCATGCTGAACGTCCCGCATTATAGCTACCTGTGGCAGACCATTTATTACGAGCAGCAGCCGCTGGAGGTGCCGAAGGGAACCAAGGTAGACGTGATTGCGCACTGGGACAACTCGGCGAACAATCCGCTAAATCCCGATCCTACAAAGACCGTTCGATGGGGCGATCAGAGTTGGGATGAGATGCTGGTGCCGTTCGTGGGCGTGCTGGTTCCACCCAACGCCGATCCGGCAACCGTGACCAGTCATCCGCGGCCGGGGCCAGTCGCCGCGCCCTAGTGAGGGTTGGTCGACTGGTGACCCTGATAGACTATTAGCCGATGAAAAACACCCTGTTTGCACTTTCATTCGCGGTGCTCGCCATCACCGTTTATGCGCAGGCCCCGCAACCCGATTTCAGCAAAGTGGAGATCAAGACCACTAAAATCAGCAACAATTTCTACACGCTCGACGGCCAAGGCGGCACCATCGGGGTGTTGGTTGGGCCGGAGGGTATCTTCATGGTGGACTCGCAGTTCGCTCCGCTATCGCAGAAGATTGCCGCGGCTATCCACCAGATTTCCAACCAGCCGATTCGCTTCATGGTGAACACCCACGTGCACGGCGATCATACCGGGGGCAACGAAAACTTCGCCAAGATGGGCGTGACTATCTTCTCGCGCGATGAATTGCGCTGGCGTTTGGCTCATCCGGCTCCCGGTGCCAACGGTGCGCCCGGAGTGCCGGCTCCCGCGGCGGCGTTGCCGGTTGTGACCTACGAGGGTCCAGTGACCATCCATATGGATGGCGAAGATGTGCATTTGGTTCCGATCCACAGCGCCCACACCGATGGCGACACGCTGGTTTATTTTCCGACCAACGACGTATTGATGACGGGTGATTACTACCGTTCCATTCAATTTCCGAACATCGATCGCGTCAACGGCGGATCGCTAAACGGAATGCTGGAAGGTCTCGGCATCACGATCGGCATGGCCGGTCCCAAAACAAAAATCATTCCGGGTCACGGACCCATGGTCGACCGGGCTGCATTGATCGCCCATCGCGATATGATCCTCGCGATTCGGAACAAGGTGGAGACAATGGTCGAACAAGGCAAGACTGTCGACGAAGTTCTGGCGGCCAAGCCAACATCCGATTACGATTCGATCCCCAACGCATCCACCACGTCGGAGCGTTTTGTGCGTCAATTGTACGCCGAGCTGAAAACCAACTAAAATTAAGTCATAGTGCTTCGATTCTTACTGTCCGGCGCAATGCTATGCGCCGCGGTGTTTGGCGCTCAGAGGCCGCAGTTCGCGTTGCGCGACACGAGCAACGGAATTCACTCGCCCGAGGAATGGAACGGAAAGAAGGCGATCGTCGTATTCTTTACGACGACGGATTGCCCATTGAGCAACAACGACGTTCCGGAAATGAATCGGACCCGGCGCGACTACGAATCCCGGGGCGTGGCGTTCTATGCAGTCCAGGCCGATACCACCATTGCTGACGCCGATGTGGCGCAGCATGCCAAGGAGTATCAGTTTTCGTTCCCGGTACTCTTCGATCCCCACGAGATCCTGGTGAAGATGACCGGAGCAACCACCATACCGTCGGCTGCGGTGCTGTCGCCGGGCGGGACGCTGCTGTACCTGGGGCGCATCGACAATCGCGTGGAGGACTTCAACGTGCGGCGTGAGCAGCCGACCAGATTCGACCTGCGGGAAGCGCTGGATTCGGTCCTGAAGGGCGAGTCTGTGGCGCATCCGCGGACCAAAGCGTTCGGGTGCGCGGTAAGCGCCGCGAAGTAGAGGTAAAGGATCAATGAAACAATTTGCTCGTATCCTGTTGTTACCCTTGGGGATGGCGGCGGCCGCAGCAGCTGCCCCGCCCAGTTCCACGGCCGCGCCCACCTTCAATAGAGATATTGCCCCGATTCTTTACGCCAACTGCGCCACCTGCCATCGCCCCGGCGAAGTAGCGCCGTTCCCCTTGCTCACCTATCAAGATGCTTCCAAGCGAGCTGCTTTGATTGCGGGCGCGGTGAGCGGCCGGTTCATGCCTCCCTGGAAAGCGGAGCCGGGATACGGCGATTTTGCGGGCGAACGCCGCCTCACCGAGGCACAAATCGCGCTCATCAAAGATTGGGCCAAAGCCGGTGCGCCCGAAGGCGACCCAAAATTGAAGCCCGAACCTCCCAAGTTCACCGACGGATGGCAAGGCGGCCAGCCCGATCAAGTGCTGACTATTCCGGTGAAATATTCGCTGCCGGCGGACGGACCGGATCAATATCGTTGCTTCGTGATTTCAACCGGCCTGGATCATGACGTGTACCTCGACGGCACCGAATTCCGCCCGGAGAACCGGCGCATTGTGCATCACTCGCTGGTGTTCCTGGACGCGAGCGGGAAAGCCAAGGAAATGGCGGCGGCGAGCCCCGATGGCAGCTATCCGTGTTTTGGCGGCCCGGGTTTTCCGGCGGCTGGATTGATCGGTGGCTGGGCGCCCGGATTGACGCCGCTGCCGCATGATCCGGAGCTATCGCAGCCGCTTCGCAAAGGCATGGACGTGGTGATTCAAATTCACTACCATCCTTCCGGAAAGCCCGAGCAGGATCAATCCTCGCTTGGTCTTAGCTTTTCCGGCCCGCCCAGCAGAGGCCGCACGTCGATTCTGCTGTTCGATCATCACCTGGATATCGCGCCCGGCGATTCACACTACGTTGCGAAGGCATCGCTGACGCTGCCGCGCGACATTCAACTCGCGGGCGTTACTCCGCACGCCCATTATCTTTGTAAGGACATGAAAGTGACGGCGACGCTGCCGGATGGATCTACCAAGCCGCTGATCTGGATCAAGGATTGGGATTTTAACTGGCAGAACGCTTATCGGTATCGCACGCCGCTAGACCTGCCTAAGGGCACGCGCATCGATCTGGAATACACCTACGATAATTCGGACAACAATCCGCACAGCACGGTACATCCACCGGTACGCATTCACTGGGGCGAAGAGACCAAGGACGAGATGGCTCTGGTGTTCCTGACCGTAGTGCTCCCCACGCGCGATGACATTCGAGATCTGCAACGGGACGTGGGCCAGCAGTATGTGCAGCAGTTCCTGAGTCAGGTGGAAACGCTTCAGGATTTGCCGTATGAGATGCTGTCGGCGGACGCCGTCAGTCGATTGACGCAGGTATTCAAGATGTTCGATAAGAACGGCGACGGCAAGCTCGATAACGATGAGCGGGCTGCCATGATCGCGTTCGTGAAGAATTTCCAGCAACGCCAGCAACAGCCCAAGCGCGAACAGTAGAAATTGGTTTACTTGCCGGGGAGTGAGTAAGCCACGTAGGCACCGGCTTTTTGCGCCGCTTGACCGCCCATCATTCCGTTGCCCGCTGCGATGCACAGCACAATGTACTCGCGTCCGCCTGTTTCATAAACAGCGGGCACTCCTTCCGCCGCTTCCGCGATTCCAGTTTCCCAAAGCACCTTGCCGGTATCGCGGTCATAAGCGCGGAGTTTGCGATCGGACGTGGTGGCTGAGAAAATTAAACCGCCCGCAGTTGCTACCAAGCCGGCGCGAGGAAAGTGACTGCCTGTATCGGTGTGGCCTTCCGCTGACAGGGCGGTGACTTCGCCCAGCGGCACCTGCCATTTAATGGCGCCGGTGTTCAGATCGTAGGCCGTTAATCGCGACCATGGCGGACCGATGGCTGAAAGCCGGTTACTCGTGAGCATAAAATCAACGGGCGACCAGTAGCGTTGCGGCGCGAGCGGAATCAAGGCATCGAAAGAGCGTCCAGTGGGCGGAGGGCCCGCTGGAGGATTTGCCGGGGGATTAGCAGGCGGATTGGAAAGATAAGCCACCAGCGCATCCAGAACTCGCGGGTTGAGCTGTGAGAAGCCGGGCATGCGGCCCTGTCCGTTTTGAACGACCGATTTGATCTGATCGCCAGTGAGACGCGTCGTGATATCGGTGAGTGCGGGCGCGCCCGCTTGACCGGCTCGATCCCCGCCATGGCATCCCGCGCAGTTGTCTGCATAGACTTCGCCACCGGTAGGGGGCCCCGTGCGCGGCGCATGCGTGTCGAGCCTTAGAAAAGTCGGCAGGTCCTTCGATTCCACAAACAACAGGCCAGCCGACGGATCCGCCGCAGCTCCGCCCCAATTTCCACCGCCATTATGTCCAGGCATCTCGATGCTGCCGCGGAGGCTGGGCGGCGTGTACAGTCCTTCGTTGCGGGCGCTGAGGATCTTGTCGCGCAGAGCGGCGCGTTCGGCGTCTGGAATAAACGGATTGATGTGGTCTGGTCTGAACTTCTGCCGCGCGAAGGGAGGCGGCTTGGTGGGGAAGGGCTGCGTGGGCCAGGCTTCTTCGCCGGGCACGTCCGACTTGGGGACGGCGCGCTCCTCGATCGGCCATAGCGGCTGGCCCGTTACGCGATCGAATACAAACAGGAAACCTTGTTTGGTCGGCTGCGCGACGGCGTCCACCATCTTGCCGTTGTGGCGGACGGTGAGGAGCTTCGGCGCGGCGGGGGCGTCGTAATCCCAAAGATCGTGATGAACGAACTGGAAGTGCCACAAGCGTTTTCCAGTGCGAGCGTCGAGAGCGACTAAGGAATCGCCGAAAAGATTTTGGCCTTTGCGATTCGCTCCGTAAAAGTCGTAGCGGGGCGATGCCAGCGGAATATAGACGATGCCGCGCTTTTCATCCAGCGTCATCTCGCTCCAGTTTTCAACGCCCGCCACGGTTTTCCAGGCGTCCGGCGGCCACGTGTCGTATCCGAATTCGCCGGGATGCGGGATGGTGTGGAACACCCAGGCCAGCTTGCCGGTGACGACGTCAAAGGCGCGGATGTTGCCGGCATTCCCCTCATAGTCGGCGCTGGCGGCCGACCCCAGGATGATCAGGTTCTCGAAGACACGGCCGGGCGTGTTGTTTTGAATCCTTGTCAGGGTCTTGGGATCACGGTCATAGCCAACGCGAAGATCGGAACGGCCGTTGTCGCCGAACGAAGCAACGGGCTCGCCAGTTCGTGCGTTGATGGCCACCAGATAGTTGTCGGCGCAGTAGAGGAGGCGGCGATCCGAGCGGTCCTTGCTTTCCCAATAATTCACGCCGCGGGCGGTGACGGATCGCGTGTAGTTGGGATGCGTCCAGATTTCCCGGCCGGTGGCAGCGTCGAGAGCGACGATGGAATTATTGTTGGCCAAAACGTACATAGTGCCGTCGACGACGATGGGGTTGAAAGTATAGTTGTTCTTGTCGCCGGTGGGGTAGGTCCATGCGACCTGGAGCTGGTTTACGTTCGATTTATCAATTTGTTTGAGGGCGGAGTATTGAGCGGAGTCGGGTCCGCCGAGATAGTCGGACCAGGTGGTATAAGAACGGTTATCGGCGGCCAGCACCAGCGCGGCGAGAGTGCAAAAACCCAGCAAAGAACGTACTCGAACCCGCATCGCTTAGGAGAATATCACGTCTGATTGCTAGCAGTGCGGGCGCCACATTGAACTTGCTATACTGTTTCTTCATGCATTCCGCCCATCACCACCATCATCGACACGTCTGGCGATCGGCGGCTCTCTAACGAACTTTTGAAGTGAACAACCGCCCGCCGACAACCTGGCGGGCTTTTTTATTGGTATACACATGTTTGGCATCTACAAATGACACTCGATTTCAGTAAGCTCAACGGCTTGATCACAGCCGTGATTCAGGATCACGCTACGGGGCGCGTCCTCATGGTTGGCTTTATGAATGAGGAGGCCTTCCGCAAGACAGTGGAATCCGGGTATGCCACGTTCTTCAGCCGCTCGCGCAACAAGTTGTGGCTCAAAGGCGAGTCATCCGGGCATAAGCTGGTGGTCAAGCACATTTCGACCGATTGCGATCTGGACGCGTTGCTGATTCAAGTGGAGGCGCTTGGCCCCGGCGTCTGCCACGAAGGTTATCAGAGCTGCTTCTTTCGCAAGTTCGAGGACGGGGAATGGAAAGAGTCCGAGCCGCGCGCCTACGATCCGGAAGCGGTGTATGGGAGCAAATCGTGACACTGAAGCTCGGCATTCCCAAGGGCAGCCTGGAAAACGCCACGATCGATCTCTTTCGCCGCGCCGGTTTCAACATCACAACCAGCTCGCGCTCGTATTTCCCGGCGATTGACGACCCGGAAATCGAATGCATGATGATTCGGGCGCAAGAGATGGCGCGCTATGTCGAAGACGGCGTGCTGGACGCGGGACTCACCGGGCGCGACTGGATTGAAGAGAGCGAAGCGAGCGTCCACGCCGTCGCCGACCTGATCTACGCAAAACAGAGTTTCGGGAAAGTGCGTTGGGTGCTGGCCGTGCCCGAAGGGTCGCCGTTCCAGAGTGTGAAAGATCTGGAGGGGAAGATTATCGCGACGGAGCTGGTGGCCACAACGCGGCGCTACCTGGCTAAAAACGGGGTGAAGGCCAAGGTGGAGTTCAGTTGGGGCGCGACGGAAGTGAAGCCGCCGGTGCTAGCCGACGCGATCGTGGAAGTGACAGAGACAGGGTCGTCGCTGCGCGCCAACAAATTGCGGATCGTCGAGACGGTGCTCGAATCGAATACGCAGCTGATTGCCAACGTCGATTCCTGGAAAGATGCAGCGAAACGGCGCAAACTGGAAGATATTCATCTATTACTGGATGGGGCCATCGCCGCGCTGGGCCGCGTGGGATTGATGCTCAACGTGCGCAAAGAGTGCCTGCCCGCGATCCTGGGAATCCTGCCGGCGCTGAAAAAGCCCACCATTTCCAATCTCAGCGACGACGAGTGGGTGGCAGTGCATACCATCTTGGAAGAGATCACGGTGCGCAACATCATTCCGCGTTTGAAAGAAGCGGGCGGGCAGGGAATTGTCGAGTATCCGCTGAACAAGATCGTGATGTGATCCATGCTGCGAATCCTTCCACTCCACGAGGCTCAAAGCTTCATCACGCGCAAGACGATACGGCTGGCGGAGGCCGAGCAAGTGGTGGCGCCGATCTTAGACGCGGTGCGCACACGCGGCGATGAGGCGGTGCTCGAATACGCGCGCAAGTTCGACGGATTGGAGGGAAATAGCCTCGCCGTTCCGGCAGCGGATTGGGGCGCGGTGGAATCGCGTGTGCCGCCTGCGTTTTATGCTGCGATCGAGACTGCGGTCAGGAACATCCGCGAATATGCGAGTCTGCAAATGCCGCGTGAGACGTGGACTGAGTTTCCCGATGGCCGGCGCCTGGGCTCCGTGGTGCGGCCGCTCGAATCGATGGGCGCGTACATTCCCGCTGGCCGCTATCCGCTGCCATCGACATTGTTAATGACCGTGATCCCCGCGCAGGTGGCCGGTGTGCGGACCATCTGCGTTACGTCGCCGCATCCGAGCGCGGAGATTCTGGCGGCGGCCAGGTTTCTGGGGGTCGAGAACATTTTCCAGATCGGAGGCGCGCAGGCCATCGCGGCGCTGGCTTTCGGCACGGCTACCGTTCCGAAGGTGGATCGAATCGTTGGTCCAGGTAACATCTATGTGGCTGCCGCTAAGAAACTGCTGGCTGGCGAGGTAGGGATTGACTTTGTGGCCGGCCCCACCGAGATCGTGATCATTGCCGAGGATGCAGATCCGCGGCACGTCGCGGCCGATATGCTGGCGCAGGCTGAGCACGATGTGGAAGCGTCCTCTCTATTGCTGACTACTTCGCGAAGTCTCGCGGAGCGAGTGATTTTGGAAGTGG
>Ga0210394_10005305_pt1 | contig 14501 bp, 9 predicted proteins | sample IncBWC12MmetaG_FD_160121 | JGI IMG/M metagenome (GOLD analysis project Ga0210394, IMG submission 160121) | Forest soil microbial communities from Barre Woods Harvard Forest LTER site, Petersham, Massachusetts, United States - Inc-BW-C-12-M | ecosystem: Environmental > Terrestrial > Soil >...
CAGCGCTGAGTACTTTCTGTTTGTTGAACCCGAAACCGAACGCCATAAGGATCCGAACTCCAGCCCTGGTCTGACAAAAGACGTCTGAAAAAAGACAACTGACCAAAAACGCCTGTGAAACCTGATTCCTGCTCCTGGGAGGTGCTGTCCCGGGTCGAACGTCGCGATGGCCAAACTCCTGTAAAGAGACATGGCCGTTCGGACAAGGGCAATTGTACGGCTGGAGTGGTGGAATCGCATGGTTACCAAGGGTTACCAAAAGGGAGTGTACGAACGGGTTACCAAGGGATCATGGGCTCACCTTCAAACGAGGACCCTTTTGCTGGAGAGCGCTGCCAAAAAATCCAGGGATCACGCAGCACGCATGCGTCATGGTCGGATGCCTATGACTCGCACCATTCTTGAATTAGCCTCATTTTCGACGGCCGTCGCTGAATGTCGGCCGTCTTTCCTCGCATATTTTCCGCTCATTATCGATCCTTCACACGCGGGCTATTACAAAGGCTCTTGCCTGGGTCAGCTACGCTCGTTTCCAGTTCGCTTAAGCTGTTCAGGTGATATAGCGTGTGAATGAGCGTCTGTACCGGCTGGTCACTCAATGCGCAATTTAGGGCCTGTAGGAGTGAATCGCTTGAGCCTGTGTTTTGGTCCGCGTCGCTAGCGACCGCGATCGCGAATTCTTCTTGCGGGTATCCAATATGATCCCGCAAATATGTGCTCCAGCCAGCGTTCTTCTTCAAGTCACGTAGCATTTTTGGCTCGTTCAGCCCCATTGTCGACGCCATAATGCCGTCCGTAATAACACCAACAATCTCCTGCCTCTCGAAAGCGCTTTCCAGTTCAGGGAACGAGTTGTAGGTTACTATCTGAAGACCTGCCGCTTTATCATCCTTTATGAGTTCGTCGGCCAACCATGCATTTGTAGTGCTTTCTACAACTCCGATTTTACTTTTCTTGCGCGCCAGACACGGGACCGTGTTACATGCTTCACTTTTATTAACTAATGCTTCGCTACTGTACGTAAGATACCCGCTCGTAAAAGCAACGCCCCCGTACTCCCTCTCCTTGGCTCGGGTGACAGAACCGATGTACACGTCAATATTTCTTGCCTGGAGCTTTTCCAGCCAGTCGACACCGGGCGGCATTGGCACAATCTTGACGTGGAAGTGATCCGCCGGGCTGTAATACGCGATGTTCACGTTGTTATCTAAGAAATCGCTGATGCCCTTAGAGCATTCTTCACGGTCGTAACGTATCCCTTTCTCCGGATCGTCCGCTAGGCAACGCTCAACAACAATTCTTATCAAGTCCATATCAAATCCGCTCGGCTTTCCGGCAGCATCAAGGCGGGTAAAAGGGATGTTTTGCACGAACCGGGTGCCCACCAGTATCCTTTTCGTGACGCGAGATCTTTCGAGCCGAGAGGGGAATACAGTAAATTTCCTGTATTCACTCCACTCCCTGACTCGGTCGTCATCCCCACATTCTTGCTGTGCACCCCCAAAGCCGGAACTTAATCCTCCGACGGCCACCCTCCAGATGTAGGTGCCTTCAGCCAGGAGTCCTTTGGTCGGAAAACGTGATCGTTCATCTGCCGAGTCAGTTGCTGCTGCCGTGCAAGTTGTGCCGACATCCAGCTCTTTAGGCTTATCTTCGTTATCCCGAGACAGATACTGAGCTCCAGCGCGGACGGGCGAAGGACCGGCGATTCGAATAAACTGGAGCACATAGTCCGTGGTCCGGTTATGATTTCCATACTGCCAACGGAGATCGACGTGCCCACCTATAATTTGTTCGTCTCCGGCGGGAACAATCAGCTGGGGCGCGGTTCGGTGCGCCCTAAGCTCGCCAAGTTCTTTCTGCTCCTCGTGAATCTGGGCCTCCCTGTTGCCGACGGTCTGTCGCAGCAGTTCGCCCTCTTGTTTATATCGGTCCTCATTTCCTTGGTTAAACCAAATGTACAAGGTAATAACGAATGTAACGCCGACCACGTAAAGTGTCACAAACAGAACCAAGTCGCCCACTGTCGCAGTCTTAACCTCCGCCTCGCTTTTTCTGACTCCCTCCGCCCACACAGCAATTCTCCCCAAGCGTCCTCGTTTTGGTAGGCCTAGCTTTTTTCTCGTCCACCAGAACACACCGATGATGGCAAACAATGCCATGCACAGTAGAGAAAATAAGACAATGAAGATCACGGCCAGCCTCCGCCATTACTGGGTGCAACTTTTCGGGAAGTGTTTAGCTCACTTCAAGATCAGGGAACTCGTGCTTTCTCCCATATCTCGATGTATTTTCTCCTGTTGGGAACTTCCTGCCAGAAATCGATGTGCTCCCAATAGGCCTGAACGGTTGCTTCGCTGTCCGCGGATAAAGCAGCGCGCTCATTAGCCGGAACGTACCCAGTTGCATGACCCACTCGTTTCTGCACTTGTTCTTGGATCATGTAGTCGACGAATTTATAAGCGAGATCTCGATGCATACCATTGGAAGGAATCATCAGATAATCTATCCACCCTGTCGTATTTTCCCTTGGTATAACTTCGTCAATAGGAAATCGTCGGTCCTTGAGCTGCTTCGTTATCAGCGGCCATCCCATTGCAACTGCGACGTGTTGATTTTCAAACAAATCTTCAAGATCGCTTGCGGAGGACCAACTTCTGAAGATATTTCGCTTCAACGCCAGCAACTCATTGGTAACGACTTCGAGTTGCTGATCCGTAAGGTTGTACAGGACATCCGGATTCGGCTTGTCGTAACCAAGCAGTTGGGCAGCCATGTATACCGTGGAGAGGTCATCCCAGACGGAGACTTTGCCCTGATACCTCGGATCCCACAACACGGCCCAGGTGGACGGTGGCCTTCGAAACATAGTGGTGTTGTACACGAGTGTATTGGAGCCCCACATAAAGGGAACCCCGTAGACTCTATCCTTTGCCGCCATGAAAGGCAGGACAGATTTGCCCTTCAGTCTGACTAAAGGCAGTTGGAGCAAACGGGGAGACAGTTCCATGTAAGATGAAATCTTGGAAAGATTCAAGTGCTCCACTAATCCGCTCCGAGCGACTGTCGTAGCTATGTCGCTCGACGGCGAAATAATGTCGTAGGAGCCAGTCCTTAGACGTCCCAGCAGATCGTCGCTGTTCTTGATGTATGAAGCGGTTACGCGGCAATTGTGCGCAGCTTCGAACGGTCCAATAACCGAAGGTTCCGCATAGCCTTCCCAAACAAGCAGACGGAGCGTTGGCCGTTCTGTTTGACAGGAATTGGTGACTATCATCAAAAATACAAGTCCGAATGTGGCGCGACAGTTCACTTTGTGATCTCGATTGGAAACAGGGGCCGACGTGATACCGTCTCGAAATTTCCTGAAAAGTCTGCTCCCAATCGAAGTACATGTCAACAACGACTGTAAGGAATCAGGGGAAACCATTAGTTGGTGGTGGGGCTACCACATAAGGGATTAGGTTGTGTAGGAAGGGGCAATCGCGTTTATGACCTGGATTCGAACCATACCGATGTCGGAAGCCGATGAGAAGCTGCGAAAGTTGATCGAAGCGCAGCGTTCGTTGTATCCCAAAGAGTACGCCGATCCCGTACATCCCGACGCGTCGGGAAGCTCGTCCATTGTCGGCTCGCACACTCTGATTCCGGACGCGCTCCACCACGCGTTCTCCACATTCGGCGCGCTGATGTCGCCAGACCTGCCCCTGAGCCGCCGCCAGCACGAAATGATTACCACCATGGTCTCGGTGACAAATCGGTGCAAATATTGAATCGAGTCACACGCAGAGTTTCTGCGTAGGGTCACGCTGGATAAGGAATTTGTCGAGGCGCTCGAAAAGGACTACACCACCGCTCCCATCACAGCTCAGGAGCGCGTAATGCTGGACTACGTAGTGAAGCTGACCAAGGATGCAACCAAGGTTTGGAGGGACGATATCGAGGGTCTGCGCGCCGCAGGCTTCGACGATCGCGGGATTTTGCAAATCACGCTGATCGCCTCTTGGTTCAACTACATCAATCGCGTAGCCGATGCGCTGGGGGTGGGGCGGGAGTAGCTGCTCAGCGTGGATTTATTGTCATCTTCTTGTCAAACGAATCCAAAAGAGACCAAAGTCTCTTCCCCAACCATCTGCCTTCTGCTAAAGTCCCCGGCATTTGGGGAACGCCACGTGGAGTAATGCGTCCGTTCATCTAACGAGCCATCGGTTCGCGTGTCCGTGCCCGACTCTGTTCGCGAGGTGCGTTGATGAAACGTAAAACACTTTTGCTTCTGTTTTCGGCCACCCTCGTGGGATGTGCTTTAACCGCAACCGCAGCGTTCGCACAGGACGCAGCCAGACTCAAAGCCTACACAACTGTAATCAAGCGCGCGCCCGGAGCGCATCAAGCACTTAAGGCTCCAGCCAGCCCGCAGCTCCCGCTGTGGACCTACAACGTTACTTCCACTCGAGACGGCAACAACTACAGTGGCGTGATGGTGGGCCGCAATGCCCTCGCCATAAACTTTGGCGGACTGGGTGAGACGGCAAAGGTCCCAACCAAGATTGTTCCGATTGTAATTACCACTAATCTGGTCGGTACGAGCGTTAATTTCAGTAACGGCGAAATCTCCACCACGCCGGGCGTTACGGTTCTGGATCCCACTGCGGCGAACACGTCTTGCCTGACCGCGCCGAACGACGTTCCCCTGACCCTGTATCAGCAGTCGCCGATCATCCAGCCCGCCAGTTTTGAGATGGGTGGCACGCATGTCGGCAACACGCAATACGTGGACGCGTTTCAGCGGGCAAATTTCTGGGCGTTTACCAAGGAAACAAACTACCATGTGCTGCTTAACCCGGTTACCACCACCAGCCCTGTTCTGGTCAATGTGCCGCAGGCCGACGGCCTGGCTTTGGCTACCAGTTCGCTCGGGCCGCCGGACTTCTGCGCTCCACTGGGGATTGTCGATATTGGTTGGTTCGACACTCTAGTGGTGAACACGATCCTCCCATCACTGTCTTCGCAAGGAGTGAACCCCGGGACATTCCCGATTTTCCTGCTCGCGAACGTGGTGTTAGCCTCTCCGGTCACAGACCTCTTCAGCTGCTGCGTGCTGGGATATCACAGCTTCGAGGGCGCTAATCAAACCTATGGAGTCATGGATTTCGACACAACCAGCCTCTTCGGGCCCACAATTTTCGACACATCCATCTCAGCCCACGAGGTGGGAGAGTGGATGAATGACCCCTTCGGGGATAACCCAGTGCCACCTTGGGGACACATCGGACAGCAACCTGGGTGCCAGGATAATCTCGAGGTCGGAGATCCACTCACCGGCACTAATTTCCCCACGGTGACTATGCCCAACGGCTACACCTACCATCTGCAGGAATTGGTGTTCTTCTCCTGGTTCTATGGAGCGCCTTCTTTTGCGGTCAATGGCTGGTTCTCGGACAATAACACCTTCACCTCCGATGCAGGGCCGCCTTGCATGTGAGCTAAAAGAAACTCACGGGGCGGGGCAGTCGTCAGTGGGTCGGCTGAACCCGCCCTTTTTTAGTTGGCCGGATTGCGCGCGGCTTGCCTTTCTCGGCCAAGTCGCGAAAGATCTCGGAAAGTATTACATTCTCCTCGCCCAGCGTGATTCTTCCGCCTACGTCGTCGACTATGACGTTGTAAATTTTGTCACATGAATATTCCCGACTCGGATTCCCCTGCTCCGCTAGACTCATGCTGGAGCAGGGCTGATCCCGACTTCCATGGCTGAGTCATTGACAGAGTTTTTTCTGGCGAACTTTGGCGCGCATGGCGACGAGCGCGCCTATGGCCGCCGTCGTGGCTATCGCATGGAATGGCGATCGTACGCCGAGGTACGCGATGCGGGGCTTTGTTTCGCTCGCGAGTTGCAGGCCCGCAACGTCGGCAAGGGCGATCGAGTCATGCTATGGGGGGAAAACTCCGCCGAGTGGGTTGCGGCATTTTTCGGCTGTGCAATCGCGGGTGCCGTGGTTGTCCCAATGGACAATGGCGCGTCGGCTGATTTCGCAACCCGCGTCTTCCAGCAGGTTGACGCAAAGCTGCTAGTCTGCTCACGGAAACACGCTGGACTTCCCAGTTCTGGACAGCTCGGATCACCCACCCTAATTTTTGAAGACCTGACTCAAACGTTGAGCCCTCATTCCGCTGCTCCGGTTTCAAACTTGGCGATCGGTCGCGATGACATTCTGCAGATTGTTTTCACCTCAGGCACCACTGCTGAGCCCAAGGGAGTAGTGCTCACGCACGGAAATGTGCTGGCGAATCTCACCCCTCTGGAAACTGAGATGAAGAAGTATTTGAAGTATGAGCGCTGGGTGCATCCGGTGAGGTTTCTGAACCTGCTGCCCCTGAGCCACGTCTTCGGACAATTCCTGGGAATGTTTTTGCCGCCGCTGCTGGGCGGGACGGTGATTTTTCAGGAAGAGTTGAAGCCGTCGGAAATTGTCAGCACGATCAAACGTAATCGAGTATCGGTGTTGGTGAGTGTGCCACGAGTCTTGCAGTCGCTGAAGCAGAAGATCGAACGCGATCTCGAAGATGACGGCCATCTTGAGAATTTTCGGCGGCGATTTCGCGCCGCAGAGGGACGGCATTTCCTCCGCCGTTGGTGGACCTTTCGTTCGATCCACCGCCAGTTTGGCTGGAAGTTCTGGGCATTTATTTCTGGAGGCGCGGCGCTCGACAGCGAGACGGAAGAATTTTGGGGCCGGCTGGGCTACGCCGCGATTCAAGGATATGGACTGACGGAGACGACGTCTCTGATCAGTGTGAATCATCCCTTCAAGTTAGGAAAACGTTCGATCGGGAAAGTGTTGCCGGGACGCGAAATAAAGCTGGCTGAAGATGGCGAGATTCTGGTCCGTGGCGGAGGCGTGGCGGCTGGCTATTGGGAAGCTGGCCAAACGTCCAAAGTCACCAGGATTACCGATGACGACGAGGGCTGGTACGGCACGGGGGACGTAGGCGCGCTCGATGAAGCCGGGAACCTTTACTTCAAGGGACGCAAGAAGGAGGTGATCGTCACACCGGGTGGGCTGAACATTTATCCCGAGGACTTAGAAGCGGCGTTGCGGCACCAGCCCGGACTAAAAGATTGCGCTGTGATCGGGATTGAACGCGGCGGAAATGCGGAACCCTGCGCGGTATTGATACTACGCGACGGCGCTGATGCGAACGAGGCAGTCGAGAGTGCGAACCAGTCGCTCGCAGAATTCCAGCGCATGCGTATGTGGTTTTCATGGCCGCAAGAAGATTTCCCACGCACATCCACGCAAAAGCCGCGGCGGAATTTGATCACAGAATTCGTAACCCGGCAGCTTCATGCTGGCAAGAACGAAGTAAGAAATGACAATGCTCTTACGGATTTGATCGGGTGCATCACAGGACGAGGAGCGAGCGGCCTCGATTCGTCGGCAAATCTCGATTCGGATTTCGGGCTTAGCTCATTGGATCGTGTCGAACTGATTAGCGCTCTGGAAGACCGGTATCAGGTTGATCTCAGTGAAGCACCCCTGAGCGCGGCACACACGTTAGGCGATGTGGAGAAGATGTTGCGTGGCAAAGCCGGGCAGCGCCAGCGATATCACTATCCGAGTTGGGTTTTAAGTTGGCCGGCGACTTGGGTGCGATGGCTCGCGCACTATTTGTTAATGCGGCCGGCCATGATGCTGCTGGGCTGGCCTCGTATTCAAGGCCGCGAGAATCTGCGGGGATGGAATGGTCCTCTGCTGGTCGTCTGCAATCATATCTCTGACGTGGATGTAGGGTTCGTACAAACCGCATTACCGGTGCGCTTGCGGCACCGGATTGCAACGGCAACTGGGGGCGAGGCATTGGAAGCATTGCGGACTCCGACTCCGGGAGGCGGATTCTTCTGGAGAGTTTACGATCGCGCGCAATGGATACTAGGCGTCTCGCTTCTGAACTTGTTTCCGCTGCCACGCGAGGCCGGCTTCCGGCAAAGTTTCGCTTACGCGGGTCAGGCCGTCGATCTCGGATACAGCCTGCTGGTTTTTCCTGAAGGACGACATACAGCGGACGGAAAGATGAATCCGTTTCGCGCGGGAATTGGGCTCTTGGCTAAGAACTTAGACATTCCGGTTTTGCCGATGAGGATTGCTGGATTGTATGAAGTGAAGCAAGCCGGCAGACAATTAGCGCGCCCGTGGGAAATTTCCGTGCGCGTTGGGCGGCCGATAAAATTTGCGGCTAGTGCCGAACCAGAAGAGATTGCCAGCGAGTTGAAGCGTGCAGTGGAAGCTTTGTGAGACAGCGATTCGTAAATGCGTGGTTGGTGACTCGTAGTTTGAGCGGTCGGATTCACTCGATTAACGGCCGCACCGAGAAAGGAAAAAACGCCGGAACCCATTCCTTGGATTCCGGCGCCTGTTTCCAATTCACACGACCCGTTTCTAACCAGCGCGATACTAATTACTGAAGGGTAACCTTTACCCTCGCCGACGGAATTCCATTGGCGATGACAACGAGTGCGGTCACACCCGTTTCAGCCGCCGCCGGAACGTCGAAGGTGGTCGAGACGGTTGTGCTGCCTGTCGCGATGCCCATGGTGCTGTGGTCATGCGTGCGGGCGTAAAAAACGTGCTTCGTGGCTTGGTTCGTCAACTGCACGAGCGGGTAGCTCGTAGCCATTTGAGCATCGTCTCCGTAAGCCGTGCCGGCAGTGAGACCATTGAACTGAGTCCCCGATATCACATAAGAGCTGCCACGCGTCAGAGTTTTGGGAACCGACGTGACGGTAGGCGCCCAGCTCGCGGTGATGGTGCCCTTGGACTCATACAGTTCGAGATCCTTGGTCGCGCCATCAGCTGAATCCCACAGAATCTGGCCGTTGGGAAGAAGCAACTGGCGCGCCTGCCAGGATTGCAGCTTGGTACCTGAAGTGGTCGAAGAAACTGCGGTGAACGTGTTTCCGGGATAACTGAATTCGTAGAAGGTACCGGTACCGTTGAACACCCCGGGACTGGTGTAAACGAGGATGTTGCCATCCGGCAGAATAGATGCCGGCGCATCGGCCATGTCATCGCTGTTGGGATAGTCCGGCCCTTTGGCCCACGTGCCGGTCGAACTGCTGTAAATCGACGTGTGGGTGGTTGCGCCGAAGGCAACAACGCTGCCATCAGGGCGCTGCATGAGAGGCCCCATCTCCGGGACGATTCCGAGGCCGCCACTGTTAGGCAAGGCTTGCAGCGTGCTGCCCGCGCTGGTCCAGGCGTTGGACGTGGGATTGAAGAGCTCAGAATTCGTTCCGTCTTCGCAATCGACGGTCAACACGTTACCGTCGGGCAAAAGCGCGAAGCCTTCTTCAGAGAACCCATCGGCCTTGCCGGTGCCTACTGACGTCCACGTCAAGGTCGTAGCGTTAAACTCGACCTGCAATTTCGCGGGTTGTCCTCCCTGACCCATCATGAAGGTTCCGTCGGGCAGAACAATTCCGGGCGAGTCGCCGATCGTCTTCCATCCCGTGGGAGGATTTACCGGAGTCCACACATTGGTCGTGGGATCGTAAATGCTGCCCAGGTTGGTTTCGTCCTGCTGAAGGTTGTTGTACTCTCCGCCTTCCACCAACACCCGGCCGTCAGCCAATACTGCAGCGGCGAAGTAAAGCGGCGCGTATCCCGTCTGCATCGAAGCAAGAGCGGACCAGGTTCCATTCACATAGCTTCCGGTGATGTCAGGAGTAAGACGCCACCATTTGTTGCTGTTGTATTGGTGCACCATGACTGTTCCGTCCGTGAGCAACAGCGCCGTGTCGGGGAGGAAAGTCGGTGGATTCTTAAGCTTCAGCCACTTCGAAGTAATAGGTGCCTGAGCGCTGGCCAAAGCGGAAGATGCCAGTAGGGTAAGCGCGATTGCGAGCATACGGAGGAGCTTCATGTTTGTCCCTTTCGTGTCCAAAATCTTTGTGGTCTTTCAATCTTGCAAGGTGAGTTCTGATGCGGTGTTTCCACAGTGCAACGCCGCGACGGAGTTGACTTGAGCTTCGGCCTTGGAATCTCAAGCCGCAGGATTATAACCTGCTAAGGAAGTTTCCGATCCATTTCTTAGAGAGATTTGACAAACTATTTTTCGATGCGTGGGAAACGTATGCAACATCTTGCACACAACTGCGCGTGGCTGGAGACAAAATGCTCAAGCTTCATTCCTAAAGCTGAGGAATCGGACTCCAGAAGTGGCCCGGCATTACTCTTCGTCCATGTTGCCTTCATCCGCATGCGGGTTCACTTCGAGCCGCACCTCCGGCAATTTCGCGTTGCGAAGTGAATGATTGAGCGCTGGGAGATCAGTGGTCATGATCGCGTGCCAACGGTCCATCACGCCCACTACATCGCGCTCGGCAGCCGCAACGGCAGCCGACTGAGAAGTGGTGGGCTCGGCATCGGCTTGCCACACTTGACCGTATAACATGTAGAGCTGGCTGGTTATGCGCATCAGAGTGACTTCATCGGAGACCGGCGCGAGGGAACCGGGTGCCGCTCCAAGAACGGTACTGAGTCTTTTCTGAAAAGCTTGCACGGAATCATGTGCTGGACCGCTGGCTGGGTCACTCAGTTTCTGTAACGAGTCGCGAATCGATGCCGCCTGCAACGCCGCTTGAGAAGCCTCGCTGAGTAACGAAGCCAGGCGGGTTTCAACCTGGAATTTCTTTTCGAGCGCGGCTGTCGAGATAGTCACACGAGGATCCATCTTGACGATAAACGGCGCGGTATAGCTTTTCCCGCTGACGGTGAGACGCGCGGTATAAGCATCGGGCAAAGCGGTGGGACCGAGTGGGTAACGTGGCGTATCCGCGGGAATGGCCGCGATGGGATATTCATGCCGCGTGGCATCGGGCGCGGGATAGTGCAGATCCCACACCCAACGGTGCATGCCCGCAGACGTGGGCACCGCCCGGAAATTACGCAGCCAGTAAAGCGGGATTAGCTGTTTCTTCAAATCTGCTTCGGTGACATCGGGCTTATCCGCGCTGGAAAATCGGCGAACCCGTTGACCGTGAGCGTCGAGGATTTCGAGGGTCACGGCTTCCGAAGCGTCGTTCGCCAGATAGTAGTCGATGATCGCTCCGTCGGGCGGATTCGCGGCAGCGGGTTCGTCGGGAGGCAACGGCGTGTCGCTGTTCGTGTCGCGCTGGACGCGGTAGGCGGGCGCTGGCGTGAACAGACGGGGCTCACTTGCAGCGGGCGACCTCGCCACCTCGCGCAGGGGCGAAATGTCGTCGAGAATCCAGAACGAGCGGCCATGCGTTGCAACGATGAGGTCGTTGTCGTGAATCCAGAGGTCGCGCATGGAGGTGTGCGGCAGGTTCAGCTGCAGGGTTTGCCAGTGATCGCCGTCATCGAAAGAAACCCAGACTGAATTCTCAGTGCCCGCGAACAACAGGCTCTTGCGAACCGGATCTTCGCGCACCGTGTCTACCGGACCGATGTCAGGAAGGCCGGCAGTGGTCAGCTTCCACGTTTTCCCGCCGTCGTGGGTACGATAAAGAAAAGGTCGCTCGTCGTTGATACGGAAGCGGCTCACGGAAACATAGGCGGTGTCGTCATCGAAATGCGATGCGCTGATTTGCGTGATTTTGCTCCAGGAGGTGAGTTCCGGCGGAGTGATGTTGTTCCAGTTTTTGCCGCCGTCTCGCGTAAGCCAGATGAGGCCATCGTCCGTGCCGGCCCAAAGCGTACCGATGTTCTTGAATGAGGGCGCCAGCGAGTAAATCACTCCTCGCTGTTTTTCGGCGCCTTTCGGAATCAGTTTCCCCACACTGGCGGGAACTTCCGGATTCTCGCGAGTGAGATCTGGGCTGATGGTCTGCCAGGAGCCTCCACCATCGGCGGTTTTGAAGAGAATATTGCTGGCGTAGTAAAGGACGTGCGGATCAAGCGGCGAGAACATCATCGGCTCGGTGCGATCAGTACGGTATTTCGAGCTGCGAAGCGGGATTGGTGTGATGTTCTGCACCTCGCCGGTCGACCAATGAAACTTTGAAACCTCGTTTCTGCCAGCACCATAAATTACATCGGGATCAAGCGGATCTGGCGCGACGTAGCCGTACTCGATGACACCGACGGGATGCCAGTCGCGGAAGGTGATGGCACCATCGTTGCCGCGGCTTGAGATGCAGACGGAGCCGCTCTCCTGCTGGCCTCCGCAAACGCGATACGGAAAAGTTGGAGTATCGATGGCGTGGTAAAGCTGCGCCGTGGGCTGGTTGTACCACGAACTCCAGGAAGCGCCGCCATTGACGGTTACAATCGCGCCCTGGTCGCTAACGAGAAGAATAATGTTTGGGTCGTTCGGGTTGATCCAAAGATTCTGATAGTCGTCGCCGCCGGGTGCGCCGCGAAATCCGGACCAGGTTTTCCCGCCATCCTCAGATCGCATGGTTACAGTGCTGGCGCAATAAACTACATCTGTGTTCTTGGCATCGACCCGCGGGACGGCGAGATCGCCTCCACCAATGCGGCCCGAGGGGCGCGGATCATCGGTTGGTTTGGTCCAGCTTTCTCCGGCGTCGTCAGATCGGTAAAAGGCGAGCGGTCCAGAAGCAATCGCGACCGTCGCATAGATGCGCCGGGGATTACTGGGAGCGATCGCGACGTAGATTTGCGAGAGATCTGTGGGAAGACCGTCGGTAAGAGGATGCCAGGTATTTCCGCCATCCGTGGACTTGAACAATCCGCCGCTGGCTCCGTTGACCTCGTTGCCGTCCTCCCACGGGCCTACGCGCGCTTCCCACATGGAGGCGTAAATTACGTCGGGGTTCGAGGGATCGATCTCTACATCGGAGGCTCCGGTATTCTCGTCTTTGTAAATCGACTTTTGCCACGTCTGGCCGCCATCGGTCGAGCGGAAAAGACCGCGCTCTTCATTCGGCCCGTAAGGATGGCCGAGCACCGCCGCAAACAATCGATTCGGATTGCGGGGATCGATGGCCAGAGCAGGAATCTGAAAGCCATCGCGCAAGCCGAGATGAGTCCAGGTTTTTCCGGCATCCGTCGATTTGTAAATTCCGTTGCCCACGGAGAGGTCGGGGCGATGCAGGCCTTCGCCGCTTGCGACATAAATAATGTTGGGGTTTGAAGGAGCTACCGCGATGGCGCCGATTGATTGCGTGGACTCGTGATCAAAAATCGGCGTCCAAGTGCGCCCGTAGTCATCCGACTTCCATACGCCGCCGTTGACCTGGCCCACATAAAAAACATTGGGTTGGCTTGGCACGCCCGTGGCTGCTCGGGTGCGGCCTCCGCGAAACGGGCCAATCATTCTCCAATGCAACTCTTGATATGTATTTTCTGGAATTTGTTGTGCGGCGCCGAATGCAGCAAATAGGAAAACAGTAGAGCAAACGAGCAGGCATTCGACTACTCTGGATCTGATCAATGGGCCCCCTGAAAACGCCGTAAGACCAAACTTAAAGAGAATAAACTAAAACGTGCAGTCGTGGGGACGGCGATCTCTTGGAACTGCCTCCCGCGTGTCGAATTCAAATGTGAACGCATACTCACGGTGATCGCATCTATGACATCGCCAAAACAATTCCATCGCTTTTTGTTTCAGGAACCCGGCAACTGTCGTTTCAGATGTACTCGTCCACGTTTCTGTTTCGCCGCGCAGGTCTGCGTAATCGTTGCGCTCGCCTCTCTTGCTTTCGGGCAAGAAGTGCCAGCCGGGGAAGGTACTCGATCCGGCGGGCAAGGGCTTGCCCCGATTCTGACCTACATATCGGCGAGCTGGGATACGCTCACTCGCTCGATGACCGAGTGTCAAAGTGTGGTTGACCCAAAGGTCAGCGCGGCAGCGGTTGTGTATTTGCCGGCGGGTATGACTGAACCCACTGCCGTGCAAAAGCTATCGAGCGACTGCAAGGTTGAGATCAGGCATCTCCCGGTAGAAATTCACCGCCTGGGCGAAATCGATACAAATAAACTTCAACCTCCGGGATTGCTCTACCTCGAAAATAAATATGTGGTTCCCGGCGGACGATTCAACGAAATGTATGGCTGGGACAGCTATTTCATCATTCGCGGCCTGCTGCTCGCCGGGCGGGTGGAGTTGGCACGAGGGATGGTCGACAATTTTTTCTTTGAAGTTGAGCACTACGGGGCCACGCTCAACGCCAACCGTACCTATTACTTGACGCGTTCCCAGCCACCTTTCCTGAGTTCGATGTTCATCGAAGTGTATGACGCGCTGTTGAAATCAGGACATACGGATCCAGCATGGCTGGCAAAGGCCTACGCCGATCTTGAGAAGGATTACGAGACGTGGAACCGCGACCCGCATCTGGCCGGCGACACCGGCTTGTCGCGTTACTACGATTTTGGCGAGGGCCCGCCTCAGGAAGCGCTGCAGGATGAAACTGGATTCCACAAGAAAGTCGCGACCTACTTTTTCTTTCATTCTCGACATGCTGACGACTACATCGTGGAGAACACAAGTAGCCCCACTGCCGCCCCTGCCTACAC
>Ga0210394_10005307_pt1 | contig 14500 bp, 17 predicted proteins | sample IncBWC12MmetaG_FD_160121 | JGI IMG/M metagenome (GOLD analysis project Ga0210394, IMG submission 160121) | Forest soil microbial communities from Barre Woods Harvard Forest LTER site, Petersham, Massachusetts, United States - Inc-BW-C-12-M | ecosystem: Environmental > Terrestrial > Soil >...
CGCGACGGCGCGACTGCGCCAGCTGCGTGCTGCCGGCCGGAAGCCCGAAGAAAATGCGATGCGCGGTCAGTGCGCCATCGTCGCCGGCGCGATCGGCGGACGGCACATCGAGCACCAGGTGCTCGATCGCGCGCTCGACCAGGAGTGTGGCGGCTTCGGCCGAAAGAAACGGAGCCGCGGCGCAGCGCTCTTCGGCGAATTTTCCCGGCTCGTTGGGCTGCGTGCGAATCACGGCCGCGCGCGCCGCCAGGCGCGGCACCGGTGCGGGCGGCCAGGAGGATTCGAGCCGTGCGCGTGTGATCAGAAGGTCCGCGGACTGAGGCGGGGGCACACTGCCCTCGCGACTGTCGGCTGCGAGCTCAGGCACGATCGTCATGAGGCACGCCAGCAGCAGCCGCCGCGGAATCAGGCTGTGAATGTCGAGCCGTTCGGCCGTGAGGTGGCCAACGCTCTCGGTGTGCGTGCCGTTGGCATGCGGCGTCAGCGTCAGCACGCTGCAGTTGCAGCTTGCACCGCGGATCACGCGGCCGTTGAAATCGCCGACTTCGAGCGGCACGCTGCTGGCCGCCGGAGCGCCGAAGCAGCGCAGCTGCTCGCCATGGAACTCCAGCACCCGCGCCAGACTCATGCCCGCGGCGAGATCCGCCAGCAGGGCGACGCCGTCGATGTCCAGGCGCGCCCATTGCGTGCGCTCATTGCGAGCCATGCGTGCCGGCCGCCGTTGCCGGGGGCTCCATGACGGCACCGCAGTGCTTGCAGGTGCGCAGTGACAAGCTGCCGAAGTAGCGCTGGAACACCGGCGGGAACTGAGTCTCGATGTCGGTCAGCGCAAAGAACTCCTGATACAGCAGTTGCTGGCAGCGCTCGCAGTACCACTGCAGGCCATCGAGCTCTCCGGGCCGGCGCCGCCGCTCGATCACGAGACCGACCGAGTTGGCGAGCCGCTGCGGAGAATGCGGTACCTGCGGCGGGAGCAGCAGGATCTCGCCGGCGTGGATCGGCACATCCGAGATCTGCCGGTTCTCGACCAGGCGCAGCACCATCTCGCCTTCGAGCTGATGAAAGAACTCTTCGGCCGGATCGACATGAAAGTCTTTGCGGCTGTTCGGACCACCCACGACCATGACGATGAATTCGCTGTCCTGATACACGAGCTTGTTGCCCACCGGCGGCCGCAGCAAGTGGCGGTTGCTGTCGATCCAGTGCTTGAAGTCGATGGGACGCAGGGGGCGCATGTCGACGATATCCGACATTGTCCGAAGGCGGGCGGATTGCGTATGGTAAGCATATTGCCGCAGGGTGGCGAATCCGGACGCGCAGACATGTTGAATCAACCGGCCTCAACGGTATCGGCATCGGCTGGAACGGTCGCGAGGCGCCGGCGCGTCGCGGCGCCGACCGCGCTGGCGCTGTGCGCGTGTCTGTCCGCCTGTGGGATGCACTGGCCCTGGCGTCATCCCACGCCTGCAGCGCCGCAGCCGGTGCAGGCGCTGTCGGTCGAGGGTAGTACCGCGATACTTCAGTTCTGGGACCGCAATACGCTGCTGCTCGATCTTACGGCCTTGAGCGGCGAGGGTGAGGCGAGCCTGCACGCGGCGCACGGTTGGCCGGTAAGGCTCGAATTCAAGGTGCAGCCCGGAAGCATGGCGCAGCTCGAAGTGCGCGCGCTTGCGCGCACCGTGTTCGAAGTTCCCTCGCAGGGCAAGCCCGTCGTGCTCAAGCTGGCAGCAGGCGCCTACGTGGGCGATACGCCGCAGATCACTATTCGATGGAGCGGGGCTGGCGGCTTGGAACGCTGACCGGGGAGGCTTGCGGGGCATCCAGATCGATCGCGGTCAGCGCGCCGCCCCAGACGCAACCGGTGTCGAGCGCCAGCACGCGATCGCCGCTATAGAAACCGAGCGCCGACCAGTGGCCGAAGACGATGCGGGCCGTGGTACTCGCGCGGTGCGCGGCCTTGAACCAGGGCATCAGCGGTGCCGGAGCAGATCCCGGACGGCCCGACTGCTTCAGATCGACACGTCCGTCGGGCGTGCAGAACCGGAGCCGGGTCAGCACGTTGACCGTGAAACGGAGCCGGTCAGCGCCCTTGAGCGATGACTGCCAGCGATCGGGTTGATCGCCGTACATGGCAGCCAGAAATTTGCGCGGATCGCTGCGCAGTCCCTGCTGCACTTCAGCGGCCAGCTCCAGCGTCTGATCCACGCTCCACTGCGGCACCACGCCCGCATGCAGCAGCAGATCGCCCGCCTCGGGCGCGAAGTGGACCAGTGGTCGCTGCAGCAACCATTCAAGCAGCGCCTCGCGGTCCGGTGCCGCCAGGACCGCCGACAGCGTATCGCTCTTTCTGATTTTCGCCTGCACCAGGGCCACGGCCAGCAGATGCAGATCGTGATTGCCGAGTACGGTCACGGCGCTGTCGCCGAGGCTGCGCACCAGCCGCAGTACCTGGAGCGATTCGGGACCGCGATTCACCAGATCGCCGACGAACCAGATCTGATCGCGGTCGGACTTGAAGCCGACGCGCTTGATGAGCTCCGTCAGCTCCTCCCCGCAGCCCTGGATATCACCGACGGCCCAGCGCGCCATGCGTCAGCAGCGCCCCAAAGCGCTCAGTGCAGCATGCCTGGCATCGCCAGACGAAACGCCGGAATCGCCGCGTCGAAGGTGGCACCATCGTCGTCGACCATCTGATAGCTGCCCTGCATGGCGCCCACGGGCGTCTCGAGTACGGCGCCGCTGGAATAGCGGAAGCCCTGGCCCGGCTTGAGATAGGGTTGCTCACCCACGACCCCATCGCCGCGCACTTCCTGCACGCGCCCATTGGCGTCCGTGATCACCCAGTGGCGCGTCAGCAGTTTGGCCGGGATTTCGCCCTCGTTCCGGATCGTGATCGTGTAGGAAAAGACATATCGGCGCTCACGCGGCTCGGATTGATCTTCGAGATACGCCGTCTCCACTTCGACGCTGATCTTGTGCCGGAGGCTGGTCACGTCCGCGGCCCTGTCCTCGCGCTCAGCGCATGCGCACGGCCAGCACATCGCATGGCGCACCGTGCAGCACCGTATCTTCGGTGCGATGAATCAGTATGGACAGGCCATGGCGCTCGCGACAACCGAGCACGATCAGATCGCAGCCCTGCTCGCGCGCATGGCGCAGGATTTCGCTCTTGGCGCTGCCGGCCTCGACGCTGCCCGCGTCCGGCGGCAGCCCAAGCTCCTGAGCCAGACCGCGAATCTGCTTCAGGGCGCGCGCGATCAGCTGGTCATCGATCTGCATGACCGGTACCAGCGAGTCGCTCATCGGCTCGATCGGTACGAATTCGACCACGTGCAGCAGTTTGACGGTAGCCCCGCCCACGCGCGCGAGCTCGCAGGCCCGCTCGGCGACGGGGCGACTGTGATCGGTCAGATCGATAGCGGCCAGAATGCGGCGGTAAGCGGTCATGGGCAGCCAAGCTTAGCGGAACGCCGCGGCCGTGGCGCGCGCGGCGGCGTGTGCCAGGGCGCCGAATCGTTCCGGCGCAAGCGTCTCGGCGCGCGCTCCCGGATCGATGCCGATCGCCTGCATCGCCTCGGGTGGAAGATAGCGCCGCAGCGCGTTGCGCAGCGTCTTGCGCCGCTGGCCGAACGCGGCCGTGACGATGTCCGCATAGAGCGGTGAGCTCGCCCATTCGGGCGGCTCAGGTCTCACGACCAGGCGGACCAGCGCGGAGGTCACGCGAGGCGCCGGCCGGAAGGCCCCCGCGCCGACTTCGAACAGGCGCGTGGCACCCACGCGCGGTGCCAGCATTACACTGAGCCGGCCGTAATCGCGGGTGCCGGGGGCAGCGACGATGCGATCGACCACTTCTTTCTGCAGCATGAAGTGCATATCGAGGATGGCCGTGGATGACTCGAGCAGTCGGAACAGCAGCGGCGTCGAGATGTTGTAGGGCAGGTTACCGATCACACGCAGCCGCGCGCCGCGTGCGGCGGCCAGAGCCCGCCAGTCGGTCTCGAGCGCGTCGGCCTGGTGCAGCACCCAACCCGGTTCGTCTCCGAAGCGCGCCCGCAGCATCACGGCCAGGTTGCGATCGATCTCGATGGCATCGAGCTGTCCGGCAGCAGACAGCAGCCGCGCGGTCAGCGCGCCCTGACCGGGCCCGATTTCGACCGCGGCCTCTCCGGGTCGCAACGCCACGGCATCGGCGATGCGGGCAATGACCGCGGGATCGTGCAGAAAATGCTGGCCAAACCGCTTGCGCGCGCGGCTCATCGGCCGCGCCGCGGTCACGGCTGCCGCTCGGCCATGGCCGCCGCCAGCTCGATCGCGGCAATCAGGCTGCCGGCATCGGCGCGCCCGGTGCCGGCCAGATCGAGCGCGGTGCCGTGATCAACCGAGGTGCGTACGATCGGCAGGCCGAGCGTGACGTTGACGGCATGGCCGAAGCCCGCGTGCTTGAGCACCGGCAGCCCCTGATCGTGGTACATGGCCAGCACCACGTCGTAGGCCGCCAGGTGGCGCGGCACGAACAGCGTATCGGCCGGTATCGGCCCGTCCACATCCAGACCAAGCGCGCGCGCCTGCGCGATCGCGGGGCCGATGATGCGCTGTTCCTCATCCCCGAGATGTCCGCCCTCGCCGGCATGCGGATTGAGTCCGCAGACGCCGATGCGAACCCGCGGCAGTCCCCAGTAACGCGCCAGGTCGCGTGTGACGATCTCGAGCAACCGCAGCAGTCCCGGAGTATTGAGCGCATCGCTGACCGCGCGCAGCGGCAGGTGCGTGGTCGCGAGCGCGACGCGCATCTCGGCGGCCACCAGCATCATCACCGGCAGCGGGGCATGCGTGCGCGCCGCGATGTATTCGGTGTGGCCGGTAAAGGCGATGCCGATGCCGGCCTCGTTGATGAGGCTCTTCTGCACCGGCGCGGTGACCATCGCGGAGTACTCCCCGGACAGGCAGCCGTCCACGGCGCGATCGATCAGCGCCAGCACAGCCGCGCCGTTGGCCCGGTCGAGCCGACCGGGAATGCTCGGCACCGCCAGCGGCTGGTGCAGCACACTTAGAGTACCGGCAGCGGTTTCGATCGCTGCGCCCGGCCGATAATCGCGCAGCTCAATCTCGATGCCGAGCAATTGTGCCCGCTGCCGCAGCAGCCGCCGATCGGCCAGGCAGACCAGCGACCGGCCGCGCGACTGTGCGGCGGCCGCCAGGCACAGCTCGGGGCCGATACCGGCCGGTTCTCCAGCGGTCAGCGCGATCGGGGCGATCGGCCTCAGAGCCGCAGCTCGACGTAGGTTTCGTCCCGGATTTGCTGCAGCCACAGCTCGGTTGCCTCTTCGACCCGGCTGTCGCGCAGCGCCTCGAAGGCGCGCTCGCGCGCCGCGTCGGCGGTGTTGTCGAAGTCCCGATGACCGAGCATCTGCACGATGTGCCAGCCGTACTGGGTGCGGAACGGCTGGCTGATCTCGTTGGGCGTGAGCGATTCGGCGGTCGCGGCGAATTCCGGTACGAACGCGTCCGGCTGCGTCCAGCCCAGATCGCCGCCGTTGACGGCGGAGCTGGCATCCTGCGAGTTGGTCTTCGCCAGCACCGCAAAGTCCTCCTTGCCGGAGCTGATCTGGTCGCGCATGCGCGCGAGCTTCTGGCGCACGGTCGCGTCGTCCTCGATCTCGCTGGTCTTGAGCAGGATGTGCCGCAGGTGCACCTGCTGGATGATCTGTGCACCGCCGGCCGCGCGAGTTTCGTTGAGCCTGACGATGTGGAAGCCGCTGGGCGTCTGCAGCGTGTCGCTGACATCACCGGGCTTCATGCGCGCGATCACATCGGCCAGGAAGGTCGGCAGCTCGGTGCCCTTGCGCCAGCCGAGCGAGCCGCCGTCGAGCGCGGTCTCGCTGGCGGAGTAGGTGATCGCGAGCTTGCCGAAGTCCTCGCCGCGGCGCGCGCGATCGTCGATCTCCTGCGCACGCTTGCTGGCGGCCGCGAGCTGCGCCGGGGTGGCATCCTGCGCCACGGCGATCAGGATGTGGGCGACGTTGTATTCATTGGCGGCCGAAGCGGTCTTCTTCTGGTGCTCGAGGTATTGATCGAGCTCGTGCGGAGTGACCGTAATGCGCTGGATGACATCGCGCGTGCGCAGAATCTGGCGCGCAATCTCGCGCTTGAGCTCGATGCGGTACTCGGGGTAGTCGATGCCGTCGGCTGCCAGTTTTGCCGGCAGTTGCTCGAGTGTGATGCTCTGCCGCTTGGCGATGTCATCCATGGCGGCGTTGACCTGCTCGTCCGAGACCTTGATGCCGGCGCGATCCGCGCGCTGCGCCTGGATCTCCTCCAACACCAGCCGGTCGAGCACCTGCTGGCGCATGACGTCGTTGCTGGGCAGCGCGACGTTCTGCGTGCGCAGCCGACCGGTGATCTCGCGTGTCTGGGCATCGAGCTCGCTCTCGAGCACCAGGCCGTCGTTGACCAGCGCGACCACGCGGTCGAGCAGCTGGCCGTCGGTGGAGAGATCCTTGTGCGGGGTATCCGCATTGCCGGCCGTGCTGGAATCGCCGGCGGTTGTGCTGTTCGGACTGTCCGCCGGCTTGACGGGTGGTTTCTTGGCGGCGCTGGCGGGGCCGGCCATGCTCAGGGCCAGCCATCCCGCAAGTGCCAGGGAGACATACGCGGTGCGCATCAAAATTTCATTCGCCTCAGTAACTTAAGCTCAGAAAAGGGGTTGCCGGTTGGCGGAGCTGGAGTATCCCCGAATCGATTGCTCAAGGAAAGATGTGATCTGACTTCCGACACTCGATAAACCCGTGAGTTCCAGCTGGAAAGAGACCCCGCTGCTCTGTGCGCCATTGCGCTCGCTGACCGATCGCTGCCAGACCACGCGGATATTCCAGCAGCTGCCGCGGTATTGAAAACCGGCGAAATCCTCGATCGATCCCGGATGCACGGCCGGCGCATCGAGCGTTGGCGTGGGATTGTCAAATAGCGAGTACACCGCGCGGGCGTACACGTCCCAGTGGCTCGCCACGGGCCATGCGACCGAGCCGTCGATCTGCGCCAGCTGGCCGGCGCGGTATCGATAGCTCAGGTTTGCGACCTTCTGGTTGCTGGCGTGGTACTGCAGCGTGATCTCGTCCTGCTGGATCGCCGAAACCGCCGGATTCGAGGCAATGTCGAACTGCAGGTTCCAGTTGCGGTAGGCGCTCAGGATCACCTCGGCGATCAGGCTCGAAGTGTCGACGCTCTGCAGTGCCTGGCCCGGCAGCGTCACGCGCGCGGGCTGGAAGTAGAGTGCCTGACCGATGGTCGCGCTCAGGTAGCGGGTGCCGCTGGCAGTGTCGAAGGTCTGCGAGGTCAACCCCAGGGTCAGTCCATTCTCATCGCCGATGCGGTCGATGCCGACGAACCGATTGGGGCGGAACAGCTCGATCAGGTTCGGATCCGGAATACCCGAGTCGAACAGCGGCAGCGTGCCTTGCTCGCGGTACGGGATGTAGACGTACATGGCGCGCGGCTCGAGCGTGATGCTGCGCGCGCCGCCCGAGCCGGTCAGGCGTTCGAATTCGAGACCGCTGTCGATGCTGACGATCGGCAGATCGCGCCGCGGCGAGCTCGGGTAGCCATCGTCGTCGCGCAGCGCGTATTGCGTGAGTTCCCAGGCCACGCCGGGGCGCAGGAAATAGCCGGGGCCGGTGAAGTCCAGTCCGACTCGCGGCATGGCATCGAGGCGCCAGCCGCTCACATTGGCCATCGGCGCGGACAGCGTGCCCGGCAGATTGCAGAGATTCTGCAGGTGGGTGCAGTCCTCGGTCGCAATGCAGGGATTGCAGCCCGCGCGCGTGAAGTTGACCAGCTCGGTGTCGAACCCGCTCTGCAGCTGCGACCAGTCCCCGGGCGACCACAATGCCGCGGCAGTCAATCGCGGCAGCTGAATGTAGGGCCGCTCGTCCACCGGCACATTGGCGTAGTCGAGGGTCTGATAGCCGACGGCTTCCGCGCGCAGTGTCCAGATGTCGTCCCGATGCGTGATCGCGATACTGCGCGGCAGGAACGGCGTACTGGTGCTCTCGGTGCCTTGGGTGAAATCCTCAAAATAAGCGCCGTCGCTGACATTCTCGACGTTGGTATCGACGCGTGTGTTCCAGCCGAGCTGATAGCGATCGACCAGACGCAGGAAGCTGCGGTCGCCGCCGGTCTGACGGTCGTAGGGCATCAGGTTGGTTTCGATCGAGCCGCGGGTCGATTCGGTCAGCAGCCGGTATTCGGCGCCCAGGTCGAAACCGCGTTTCGAATAATAGGTCGGCGTGATCGTGGCATCCTGATTGGGTGCGATGTTCCAGTACCACGGCACCCCCAGGAAGGCGCCGCTCAGGCTCGAGGTGCCGAAGTTCGGAAACAGCACGCCGCTCTGGCGCGCATTGCTGAGCGGAAACGAGATCCAGGGCAGGTACAGGATCGGCACGTTCTCGAAATCCACAGTCGCGCCGTGGCCGAATCCACGGCCCGCCTCGGTATCGAGCGTGAGCTCGCGCGCGCGAATCAGCCAGTCGTTGTGCTGCCGTGGACAGCTGCTGTAGGTCACACGGCGCAGCGTAATCACCTTGCCGGGCGTCATCGAGATCTGATCGGCAGTGCCATGCCCCGGCTGCTTGAGCAGTGCGAACTGGCCATGGCTGAAATCGGCACCCTGATCGTTGTAGTGCCCGGTGTCACCCTGCAGCAGCACGACCGGATCACGGTAGCGCACCGCGCCGGTGGCGGTGAGGTCGTTGGCATTGCGATCGTAGTCGAGGCGATCCGCCTGGATCTCGCGATCGCCCATGTGCACGTCGACGTGGCCTGACAACTCGGTCATGCCCTCGGCAGTGCTGCTGGCTGCATCCGAGCTGTAGGTGATGTCGCCGTTGAGTGCGTGGCCCTCGCCGAGCAGCGAGCCTGCCGGCGCGCTCGCGCCGGACGTAGTGCCGGCGGCGGCGGCCAGCAACGGCTGCGGGTTCTGCCACGGCTCGATGCACAGCGGCTCGGCGCCTCGCGTCGCGAGCGGCAGTGCGCAGCACAGTGCCGCGCCCCACAGCGCGCGCAGAAGCGGGGAAGAACTCATGTGGGGTCTCATTATAATGGCGCATGAGCAGCAGCGACGCGCGTCTCGAGCAACTTCAACACTGGCTGCGCAGCGATTTGCACTGGCCGCTCGCCCGCATCGCGCCGGCCTCCGCCGACGCCAGTTTTCGGCGCTATTTCCGCATCTGGCGCGCCGATGGCACGACGCGCGTGGTCATGGACGCGCCGCCGGACAAGGAGGACATCGCTCCGTATCTGCAGGTTTCCAGGCTGCTCGAGCGCTGCCGCGTGCACGTGCCGCGGGTCGAGGCCAGCGATGGACGTACCGGCTTCGTGCTGCTCGAAGACCTGGGATCGGTGTCGTATCTGTCGCGCCTGCAGAGCGGTGCCGACGCCGATGCGCTCTATCGGGATGCGCTCGAGGCTCTGCTGCGCATTCAGCTCGACGGCCGCGATGCCGCGCGCTCGCTGCCGCCCTATGATCGCGCCGTGCTCGCGCGCGAGATGGCGTTGCTGCCCGAGTGGTTCTGCGCGCGCCATCTGGGGCTCGAGCTGGGCGACGACGAGCGCGCGCTGATCGAATCGAGCTTCGGGTTTCTGATCGAGGAGGCGCTGGCGCAGCCAATCGTGTTCGTGCATCGCGATTATCACTCGCGCAATCTGATGGTGCTCGCGCACGACAACCCGGGCGTCATCGACTTTCAGGATGCGCTCGCGGGCCCCTGTGGCTACGACCTGGTGTCGCTGCTGAAGGACTGCTACATCGACTGGCCGCGCGTGCGCGTCGAGGCGTGGCTGCGCGACTATCGCACGCGACTGATGGCGCGCGGCGGCGAAGGCGGCGATGACGATGCCGAGTTCCTGCGCTGGTTCGATCTGATCGGTCTGCAGCGCCACATCAAGGTACTCGGCATCTTTGCGCGCCTGTGGTATCGGGACGGCAAGAGCGGCTACCTGAACGATCTGCCACGAACACTGGGCTACGTCCGCGATGCGGCGCGTCGCTACCCGGAGCTGCAGGCATTCTCGCGCTGGGTGGAACGCCGGCTCGTCCCGGGCCTCGAGCCCGCCAACGCGCGCGCGCTCGCCGGGACGCACGCTTGAGCGTCAGCCACGCGATGCTGCTCGCGGCTGGACGTGGCGAGCGCATGCGTCCCCTGACCGATCAGACACCGAAGGCGCTGCTCACGGTGCGCGGCAAGCCACTCATCGTGCATCACCTCGAGCGGCTCGCGCGCGGCGGTGTGCGCGAGGTCGTGATCAACCTTGCCTGGCTCGGCGAGCGCATTCGCAGCGCACTCGGCGATGGCAGCGCCTTCGGGTTGTCGATCCGTTACAGCGAGGAGCGGGCCCAGGCGCTCGAGACCGGCGGCGGCATCTTCAAGGCGCTGCCCTGGCTGGGCGCCGGGCCGTTCCTGGTGGTCAATGCCGACGTGTTCACCGATTTCGATTTCGCGACGCTCGAGATCGCGGCCGATGCCTGGGGCCATCTGCTCTTCGTGCCCAATCCGCCGCAGCATCCCGATGGCGATTTTGCGCTCGAGCAGCAGCGCGTAACCGAGCAAGGCAGTCCGCGCCGGACTTATGCGGGGATCGGCCTGTATCGCGCCGAGCTGTTTCGAGGCTGCGAGCCCGGTCGTTTTCCACTGCGCCCGCTGCTGCAGCGAGCGATCGCCGCGCAAAGGCTGCACGGCCAGCTCTATCGCGGGCAGTGGAATGATGTCGGTACGGTGGAGCGACTCGCGGCGCTGCAGTGAGGGTGGCCCGGCGCGCGAACAGCGGTTCCGCTAAGATCAGCGGGCCGCACCGAAGCAGCCCATGACCACCACCAAACAGCATCCCGTGCGCAGCGGCGAGAAATACCAGACGCCGCAAGGCTTTACCGCCATCAAGGACGGACTCAAGCCGCGTGCCGAGGCCGATCGCAGCACTCTCACCGGCAAGCCGCGCTGGTTGCGCGCGCCGATCGCAATGGGGGAGGGCTACGACTTCGTTCGGCGCACCGTGCGTGAGCACCGGCTCGCAACAGTCTGTGAAGAGGCCAAGTGTCCCAATATCGGCGAGTGCTGGAATGCCGGCACTGCCACGATCATGCTGATGGGCGCCGTCTGCACGCGCGCCTGCCGATTCTGCGCGGTCGACACCGGCAATCCGCGGGGCTGGCTCGACCGGGAAGAACCGCGCAACGTCGCCGACAGCGTCGCGTTGATGCGCCTCAAGTACGTGGTGCTGACGAGCGTCAATCGCGACGATCTGCCCGATGGCGGCGCCGCGCATTACGCGGCCTGCATCCGCGCCATCAAGCAGCGCGATGCGGCCGTGGCCGTGGAAGCGCTGACGCCCGATTTTCAGGGCGTGCTCAGCGATGTCGAGCGCGTGCTCGAATCCGGCCCGCAGGTGTTTGCCCAGAACATCGAAACCGTACGGCGGCTGACGCACCCGGTGCGCGACCCGCGCGCCGGTTATGAGCAGACCCTGGCGGTGCTGGCGCATGCCAAGCGCTTCCGTCCGCAGGTCCTGACCAAGACCAGCCTCATGCTGGGCCTCGGCGAAACCGAGCAGGAGATCGCCGAATGCATGCACGATCTGCGCGCCGCCGCGGTGGACGTGCTGACGCTCGGGCAGTACCTGCGGCCCACCCCGAACCACCTGAGTGTGGAGCGGTTCGTGTCGCCCGGAGAGTTCGAGCGCTATCGCGCGTTGGGGCTCTCGTATGGCTTTCGCGAATGCGTCGCGGGTCCCCTGGTGCGCTCGAGCTATCGCGCCGAGCGTGTGCTCGCCGGCGATAACGTCGGACTCGATCTCAGGTGAACGCCGCGCCGGAGGCCATGGCGGTGGCGGCGGTGGCCCCGCAAGTGCAGTGGCTCGGCCGTGTTTCCTACGAGCCGACCTGGCGCGCGATGCAGCGCTACACGCAGGAGCGAGACGCCGACTCGCCCGATCAGATCTGGCTGCTCGAGCACGATCCGGTGTTCACGCTCGGCATGAACGCCGATGCCGCGCATCTGCTCGCACCCGGCGACATTCCCGTGGTGCAGATCGATCGCGGCGGCCAGGTCACCTATCACGGTCCCGGGCAGCTCGTGGTGTATCCGCTGATCGACATGCGCCGCGCGCGGCTTGGGGTGCGCGACCTGGTGAGCATGCTCGAGCGCTGCGTGATCGACTGCGTGGCGCGCTTCGGGATTACGGCGCGCTGTCGCGCCAACGCGCCAGGGGTCTACGTCGGCGATCGCAAGCTCGCGAGCGTCGGGCTTCGCATCCGTCGTAACGGCAGCTACCACGGTCTCGCGCTCAATGTCGGCATGGATCTCGAGCCGTTCCGGCGCATCAATCCGTGCGGCTACGTCGGCCTCGAGATGACGCAGTTATCCGAGCTCGGCGGTCCGCACGATGTCGCGGCGATCGCGCCGGAGTTCGCCGCGCTGCTCACCGCGCGGCTGTACCGGTAAGGGCACGCGCCGATGATCACCATTCCGCCGATCAGGCTCGCCACCTCGCAGGATGCGGCCATGATTGCCGAGATGTCGCGCGACTACATCGAGCATGGCCTCGGCTGGAGCTGGACGCCGGCGCGTGTGCTGGCGGCGGTCCGCGATCGCGCCACCAACATCGCCGTCGTCGGCGATTCCGAGGCGATCGCCGGTTTCGGCATTATGCAGTACGGCGACGACACGGCTCATCTCGCGTTGCTGGCCGTGCGTCCCAATCAACAGCAATGCGGGCTTGGCGCGTTGCTGATGGCCTGGCTGGAGAAGCCGGCGCTGGTCGCGGGCATCGAGCGCGTCCGGCTCGAGGCGCGCGCGGATAACCCCAATGCGATCGGCTTCTATCGCCGGCAGGGCTATCGCGAGGTGGCCCGCGTGAGTGGCTACTACCGCGGCACCGTCGACGCGGTGCGGCTCGAGAAACGGTTTGGATCAGGCCTCGGTACGCTGGCGCGTTGAAGCAGTGACTGCTGCGGCGTAGCATTCAGCCGCATGAAACGCCTGCTGGTTCACCTCATCGTCAGCGCACTGCTGCTGCTGCTCGTGGGCGAGTTCGTGAAGGGGATTCACTTCAACGGCTTCGGCTCGGCGCTGCTTGCCGCCTTGGTGCTCGGCGTGGTGAATTTCCTGGTGCGCCCGATCCTGATTTTGATCACCCTGCCGGTGACGATCCTGACGCTCGGTTTGTTCTTGATCGTGATCAATGCGCTGATGTTGATGCTCACGAGCGCGCTGGTGCCGGGATTCATGGTCGCCGATTTCGTTTCGGCGCTCGTGGCCGCGGTGCTGCTTGGTTTGCTCAACCTGGTGGTCAGCTCGTTGATGACCCGCACGTGAGCCGCCCATGAACGCCGCAGCGGTGCTGGACTCGGCTGCGGGATTCGAGCACTACCTGCACCAGTCGATTCCCCTGTCTCGCGCCATGCAGGTAACGGTCGTCGAAGTGACCGACGAGCGCGTGATCCTGAGTGCGCCGCTGGAGCCCAACATCAATCATCTCGGCACGGTCTTTGGCGGCAGTGCCTGCGCCCTGGCGACGCTGTCGGCCTGGTCCCTGCTGCACCGCCGGTTGCAGTCAGCGCTGCCGGCGGTGAGTCTGGTGCTGCAGAGCAGTTCGATGAACTACCGGCGTCCGATCGCAGCGGGCTTCAGCGCGCACGCGCAGCTCGCACCGGATGCGAGCTGGGGGCTGTTCCTGCGCACGCTCGAACGGCGCGGCAGGGCGCGCATAACGGCCACGGCGCGTCTGCTCGTCGGGGACGAGCCAGCCGCCCACTTTGTGGGCGAATTCGTGGCGCTGTCGGAGGCGCCGCGGCGATCCGGTCTGGCGCGCTTGCTCCCGGGATCGCACTAGCGACGCAGGGGGAGGGAGATGCATCGGAGCAAGCTGGCCGGCTTCATCATCGATTGTCAGACCGAGGCGCTTGCGGCCGCGGCAGGGTTCTGGAGTGCGGCGCTCGGCATGGCGACCCGGGCGTTGCCGGCCGAGGAAGCCGGCCAGTACGTGCAGCTGGTCGATCCGCTCGAGCACCTGCACATCGAAGTGCAGACGGTGACCCATCCCAGCCGGGTGCACCTGGACATCGAGACCGACGACATCGAGGCCGAGGTGCGCCGGCTCGAGCAGCTTGGCGCCCGACGCGTGGCCCAGATCAAGACCTGGTGGGTCATGGAAGCGCCAACCGGGCAGCGCTTCTGTGTGGTGCGGGCCAGCTCGCCGCGCTTTGCGAGCGAGGCCCACAGCTGGCCCTAGGCTCCTGGATTCACAGGACCAACAGCACCTGCGGGCACAGTTTGAGCGCCCCGAACAGCGCCGCGATCTGGGCCTCGCTCGTGGCGCGAATGACATAAGTGATGCCGATGAAGCGATTCTGGGCCGAGCTGCGTTCGGTGACGGAGTCTCGATCGACCGGTCCGGCGTGCTGCTCGACGATCTCGTCGACCCGGCCGCGCACCCCGGGGGAGGCCCGGAC
>Ga0210394_10005310_pt1 | contig 14495 bp, 18 predicted proteins | sample IncBWC12MmetaG_FD_160121 | JGI IMG/M metagenome (GOLD analysis project Ga0210394, IMG submission 160121) | Forest soil microbial communities from Barre Woods Harvard Forest LTER site, Petersham, Massachusetts, United States - Inc-BW-C-12-M | ecosystem: Environmental > Terrestrial > Soil >...
GCGAAAGATCCTGCATGCCCAGAAGTTGAGGGCGATGGCACGTTCCGGGGACTTTGTGGAGACGTGAGCAGCGGACCGAGCGATAGCTGGGTTTCCCCGGATGGCGCCTTTTTCTACCAGATCTACGGGAACGCCTCGAAACTGGTGGGGTACGCCACGAAGCCAGACGGTTCGCTTCAGGAGGTCACCAGCGTGGCGATTCCTTACAACAGCCCGGAGGGTTTGGCGGGATTCTGATTTCGCACAAAGCGGATATGACGAACAGCCGCTCCCGGCACACGACTTGGGTGTCGGATCAAGAGCCCGGTGCCGGGAGCTGCTGCGCCACACGCGAAGGCTTTCATTGCTTACACGAGCGGCTCAGCACCATCGCGAGACTTGCATTGCCACCTGCTTAGCATGGACAATCGCCCAGAAAACAGGCAAATCCTCCATTCCGGATGACCTGACGAGCTGGTGGGAGCCGATGTTCGACGCAACGTCACCGTCTGATCTCGCCGACGATTTGAACGCGCTCGGTTCGCCCGAATGGCGTGCGGCGAATCCGTGCGATAAGGATCTGCAGCGAGCAGAAGGTTCTGGCCGGATCGTAGTGGGCGGTTCTGAAAAAGGTAACCGGATCATGGATGTTTTCCAACGGTCTCCCATTCGCATCCTGTTCCCAAGAACCGGCAGTGGTGCGTTAGAAGAAGCGGTTTTTGTAAACACTGCCGGAGGTGTCGCCGGCGGAGACCGGCTCGAATCCGATGTCATGGCGCTAGCCGATGCTTCCATCGCGGTGACCTCGCAGGCCGCCGAAAAAATATACCGGGCGCTGAACGAGCCGGCGCGCATTAAGACCAAACTGACAGCGCGCGAGGGCGCGAAACTCGCGTGGCTCCCTCAGGAAACAATCGTATTTAACTGGGGACGCCTGAGTCGGGAAACGGAGATTGAACTCTCTTCGGGAGCGGAGCTGCTGGCCCTTGAGTGGCTTCTGCTGGGCCGTGCTGCGCACGGCGAGGAGATGATCGGCGGGCACATTGATGACGGCTGGCGGGTGAAGAAAGACGGCCGGCTGATCTGGGCGGATAGCTTCCGCGTCACGGACGAGATGTTTCCGTACCTTCACAGGAAGGCTCTGATTTCGAATTACAAAGCCCTTGGAACGCTAGTCTATTTCGGACCTCAACTTGACACACGGCTGGAGTTTTTGCGCGACATAGCCCCTTCGCTCGAGTGCCGCAGCGCCGCAACGTCGCTTGCCGGTCTCATTGTCGCGCGCTTTGCCGCGGAGGTCTCCTCCGACTTGAGGCTCGCGTTGCGCAGTTTTCTCGAGCAATTCAGCCGAGAATTCGGCGCTGGCCCTTTTCGAGTACCAAAAATGTGGTTATGCTGAAGCCGCTGTCGAAGGGAGAAGTTTATGAACCTCACGCCGCGTGAAAAAGACAAGCTTATGATCGCACTCGCGGCGCAGGTCGCTCGGGCGCGGCTCGCAAGGGGGGTCAAGCTTAACTATCCCGAGAGTGTCGCGCTTATCACAGACTTTGTCATGGAAGGAGCCCGCGACGGCAAGTCCGTTGCCGAACTCATGTCCGGAAGTGGCAAGATCCTGGCGCGGAATCAGGTCATGGAAGGCATCCCTGAAATGGTCCACGAGATGCAAGTGGAAGCTACTTTCCCGGATGGCACCAAGCTTGTGAGTGTTCACGATCCGATTCGCTGAGGAGCCAAAACGTGATACCCGGCGAGATTTTTCCAGCCTCTGGTGAGATTGTCCTGAACAACGATCGGGTGGCCATCTCTCTTAAGGTCGCAAATACGGGAGACAGACCGATTCAGGTCGGCAGTCATTATCATTTTGCTGAGACCAACGCGGCTCTCTCCTTTGATCGAAAGGCTGCTCTTGGCTACCGGCTCGACATTTCTGCGGGAACAGCGGTGCGCTTTGAGCCAGGCCAATCCCGTGAAGTTTCGCTGATCCCTTACGGGGGCGCGCGGTTGGTTTACGGCTTCAATCAGGCGGTCATGGGAGCGTTGCCGGAGGGGCCGGCGGCATGATCATCTGTCCGAATCATTGAGGTAATCGAGAATGCCCCACAAAATGAGCCGTGCCGCCTATGCGCAGATGTTTGGCCCAACGGTCGGCGACAAGGTGCGCCTCGCGGATACCGACCTCATCATCGAGGTGGAGAAGGACTTTACGATCTACGGGGAGGAAGTGAAGTTCGGAGGCGGGAAAGTGATCCGCGACGGCATGGGGCAATCGCAGCGTTCCCGCAGCGAGGGCGCGGTTGATACGGTCATCACCAACGCGCTGATTCTCGATCACTGGGGAATTGTGAAGGCCGATATCGGCATTAAGGACGGGCGAATTGCCGTCATCGGCAAAGCCGGCAATCCGGATGTACAGCCGCACGTTGACATTATTATAGGACCGGGAACCGAGGTGATCGCCGGCGAAGGCAAGATTGTCACCGCCGGTGGCATTGACACGCACGTGCATTTCATCTGCCCGCAGCAGATCGAGGAGGCGCTTTATTCGGGCCTCACCACAATGATGGGCGGGGGCACCGGGCCGGCGTCCGGGACGACTGCCACGACCTGCACGCCGGGCCCTTGGCACATTCAACGGATGCTGCAGGCAGCCGATGGCTTTCCCATGAATCTCGGCATTTTCGGCAAAGGCAATGCAAGTTTGGCGCCGGGTCTCATTGAGCAGATCGAGGCCGGTGCTTGCGGCCTGAAGCTTCATGAAGACTGGGGTACGACGCCTGCCGCCATCGATCGCTGTCTCTCGGTCGCGGACGACATGGATGTGCAGGTGCTGATTCACACCGACACGTTGAACGAGAGCGGCTTTGTCGAGAATACCATCGCGGCCTTTAAGGGCAGAACGATTCACACTTTTCACACCGAAGGGGCTGGTGGAGGGCACGCGCCGGACATCATCAAGGTGTGCGGCGAGGCAAATGTCATCCCAGCTTCGACAAGTCCTACGCGGCCCTACACAGTGAACACGCTCGAAGAGGCCTTCGATATGGTGTTGGTCACCCATCATCTCGACGCGCGCATTCCTGAGGATGCGGCGTTCGCTGAGAGCCGCATCCGCAAGGAAACAATAGCGGCCGAGGACATCTTGCATGATCTTGGCGCGATCTCGATCATGTCGTCGGACAGTCAGGCCATGGGCCGCGTCGGAGAAGTGATCATGCGTACATGGCAGACCGCCGATAAAATGAAGAAACAATTCGGTCGGCTTGCTGAGGAAAAAAGCGACAATGACAATTTCAGGGCGCGGCGCTATGTCTCGAAGTACACGATCAATCCCGCGATAGCTCAAGGAGTTTCTGCTTATGTCGGCTCCATCGAAGTCGGAAAACTTGCCGATCTCTGTATCTGGGATCCAGCCTTTTTCGGCGTGAAGCCTGCCCTGGTTCTCAAGAGCGGCACGATCGCCGCTGCAATCATGGGAGATCCTAACGCTTCCATTCCCAACCCGCAGCCGGAATACTACCGTCCAATGTTCGGCGCGTTTGGTCGCGCCCTGACGGAAAGCTCAGTTACGTTCGTCAGCCAAGCCGGCCTGGAAAAATGTGAGAAGCTGGGACTTGCGAAGAAGCTTCTTCCTGTCAGGAATACGCGCAAGATCGGCAAGCAATCCATGATGCTGAATAGCGCCACGCCCCGCATGGAAGTCAACCCGGAAACCTATGAAGTTCGAGCTGACGGGCGCCTGCTCACTTGCGAACCCGCAAAAGTACTGCCCATGTCACAGCGTTATTTCCTGTACTGAGGATGACAATGCGCAATGCTTCCATTCATCGCCCCGCCGGGCACTGGCCGAAGGAGGAAGAGGCAGGCACTCTGACACTCGATTTTGACGCGCGCCATCGCCGCCGCATTCGTCTGACTGCAGACCAGGGAGAAGATGTCCTTCTTGACCTTCCGAAAGCGGTTGCCATGGCCGATGGAGATGGCTTGCAACTGGAAGACGGCAGGTGGCTGAAGGTTCAGGCTGCTGCGGAGTCGATTGTCGAAGTCAGACATAAAGATCCGCACCAGCTCGCCCGCCTTGCGTGGCATCTGGGAAACCGACACCTGCCGACTGAAATTCGAGACCACGTTCTTCGGATTCGGCCCGACCATGTGATCGAGGAGATGCTCCATGGTTTTGGAGCGGAGCTCGTAAAGGTGCAGGCACCCTTTCAACCCGAAGGCGGCGCGTATGGTGGCCACGATCACGAACACGGCGAGGGCGGGCACCATCATGAGTAATGAACAGTACCGTTGCCCTCCGCTGGCGCTCTTGAAACTACAAAGCTGGCTCTCGCCGGCATTCCCTACCGGTTCTTACAGCTATTCCCATGGCCTAGAATGGGCTGTCGAAGCGGGATATATAAATGACCGCGCAAGTCTGGTCGACTGGCTGGAAGCGGACCTTCGCTATGGTTCGGGACGAAATGAGGCAATTTTCTTCGGCGAGGCCTGGCGCAATGCCCGAGACAACGATGGCGCGAAGCTATTTGAAATAGCACAACTGGCGGCCGCCTTTCGCGGGACAGCGGAATTTGCGCTTGAGTCATCGCAGCAGGCGTCGGCGTGCCGCGCGACGCTGCGCCAGGTCTGGCCCGATCGGCTGCTAGATTCACTTTCGCAATTGCTCTCCGAACACCGTGTTCCGCCAGCATTGGCCGTCGTCCTCGGAGTCCGCTCGGCAAGGGAAGGCATTCCGATGAGCCTGGCTTTGCCCGCGTTTCTGCAGAGTTATATCGCCAATTTGGTGATCGCCGGAGTGCGGCTCATTCCGCTCGGTCAAACGGACGGGCAGCTTGCGATCGCCGCGCTTGAGCAAGCGGTGCTCGTCGCCAGTGCACAAGCCAGAAACGCAACGATGGACGATCTTGGGTCTGCCGCGTTCATGGTCGATCTCTCCTCCATGGCGCATGAAACGCAATATACGAGGTTATTTCGCTCATGACTTTTATTGCCAGCACGAAATCTCCGAACTGCCCGCTGCGCGTCGGGATCGGCGGCCCGGTTGGCTCGGGCAAAACGGCGCTTGTCGAAGCACTCTGTAAGCGGCTCCGCGAAAACTACGATATTTATGTGATTACCAACGACATTTACACGAAGGAAGACCAGCTTATTCTGACGCGTGCGCAGGCGCTTCCTGCTGAGCGGATTATGGGCGTCGAAACGGGCGGCTGTCCTCACACGGCGATTCGGGAAGATGCTTCCATGAACCTCGCCGCCATCGAAGACATGAACCAGAAATTCCCTCACGCGGAATTGTGCTTCATCGAGTCGGGCGGCGATAATCTTGCGGCAACCTTCAGCCCTGAACTAGCGGACTTGACGATCTACGTCATCGACGTCGCAGAAGGTGAAAAAATACCTCGCAAGGGCGGCCCTGGTATCACGCGCTCCGATCTTCTCGTTATAAACAAGATAGATTTGGCTCCTTTTGTAGGCGCAAACCTTGAGGTGATGAAAGCGGATACGCTGAGAATGCGCGTAAAGCGTCCTTTCGTCTTTACGAATTTGAAGAGCGGCGAAGGTGTGGAACAAATCGCGAGCTTTGTCATCGAGAAAGGTGGATTAACAAAGTCGGCCGCCTAGCCGATCCACTCTGGCGAGAGTTGTTAACGGTCGAAGAGCGCATTGTTGACAATCCCTAGATACCGCCGAAAATCAGCTTTAGCTCCTCGGATGCCACGGCGAGCGGATACTTGACTCCCATTTTCTTCGCAAACAGGACAGGGTCTTCGGTGTCCATCTGCGCTTCGTTGGAATGTCATCCGTCCGCGATAACAGCGATCACCCCATCGCTTCCTTCCAGCCAGACTTAATGAGCCAACGATTCATTGGGTAGGACGTGAAGAATCCAAGAATCATTCCAATTTGCATCATGAACCAATAGCTGGCTGCTGTGGGATGAAGATGCGGATTGGGAAAAAGGACGAAGAAGGTCAAGGCCATCCAGCCAAACAGTCCGATTTCAAAGGTGAGAATGGACAGAGTATCGGATTTGACTGCCGCAATGAGTCCCTGTTTCACAGAGAGATTGCGCATTGGCTTGATCGCGAAGTATTGAAATGCGATTCCAAAGAGCCAAGCGAGCAGTAGGTCCCCGGCATACTCGGCATACAACGAACTGCCGAAGAGCGTCCAACCCAACGCAAACAAACTGAATTCTGAGATGACATCGCCAATCACGCAACCAGCGCCGCAGTGGGAGTCAGAGACTGCAGTTTGGCGCCAGGTAGGATCGTGTCCCGCTCGCTTCTCGCGCCCTGTCATCTGAGGCTGCATCTGGTCCATGGACACCCCCTGCATGGCGTCCTTTGCCATGCGTCTACCAATGCGGATGTAGCCCCACAAGCCAAACACGCTGAAATAGAGCGCGGTGACAGGCCATACGACATTCATGATCCACATCTTTTGGGGGTGGCGGATCTCGTCGACGGCGATGACGATGGCGCAGATGAAAGCAATCCCCAACGAGGCCCAAGAAATAAGCGTAAGCATGTCTGGAATCCCTGCAGCCTCACGAACGGCGGATCGTTACGCGACGAAATGGCAACTAAAACCAACCTGCGAGCAGCCTCCAGATCGACGTGGAAACAATACTCCTCGAGTACAAGATGAGAATGGCTGTGGCGATTGCTAAATGCAGAAAGCTGTAGGCGATTTCTCGAGTCTTCGAAAGGTTAAACCCGCGAAAGTGAAATCGGTTTGCCAATCCCTTCCTCCAAATTGATTATGTCTGAGATCGATCACCAACGCCGTCGTTCTAGGCACTCGTTGAGTCTAGATTCTCAAAAAAAACCGTCAGCTGCTTTCAAGGGCGGCTGCTCGAAATATGTTTCATCGCGGTTACCTTCATGTAGTGAGGGGCCTTCGGCACGTCCTTGTTTTCCTTCAGCGCCTCTTCTTCGGGTACTGCCGTACCAGTGAGTTCCACCTTATGACCGACGTGCGGAGCTAGATTCACAGCCGACGATACAATTCCCACCGTCTTCGGTCCCGTCGCCAAATCCGTGAGCGTGTAAGAACCGGGCGTGGATCCTGCCTTCAGGCAGCCGGTCATGCTGTGAACTTTGGGAGCTTCTTGGGCCTGAACGCCCTGGGCAAACAAAAGCACACTACAGAGCATGAACTCCGCTACGAATGAAAGTGTCATATCGCCTCCTGGGCCGGAATTTCCGATTTACTTCAAGATAGCCGGGCGACGTTGTCGTGTCGCCTTCATCTCACTTCGGTTCATTGCACGCACTAGGCCAATATTCAAACCCTACTTTTCAGCACGTCAGACCACGTCTTATCGCCAAGGTGCGGTAAGCACGCGTCAAAACGGGTGTCGAGGAGATGTCTTCGTGTCGTCATGACGACACCACAAATAGCAGCTTCAGGCTTACCTGATTCGCGCCGCAACACAAGACGCGCAGGACAAAGCTCATTTCAATGGCACGCATCACTCCGCCTCCTGGCCATTGTCGTGCTTCGTTCATGCGGGCACCAAAGCTGATCTTCGACGGGCAGGCAATTGCGCTGGATCTCTCGATCGGCAACTTTGATTTGCTTGGCATTTTTACGTTACTTAACGCGTAAGGAGAGTACGGATGGGTACCATCTCACGAGGCTTTACGGGCCGGCGCAGCGCGGCGGATGCCAAGCTTCCGCCGGGGCAGTACCTCACGACTGACTTCCCCGTCTTGTCCGCGGGGCCGACGCCACACGTGCCGCTCGACCGCTGGGAATTTGTGATCGACGACGGCACGAATGTTCTGCGGAAATGGGATTGGAAGTCGTTCCGCCAGTTGCCCACCGAGATCATCTCGGTGGATATACATTGCGTAACGCGATGGTCGAAACTCGGTACATCCTGGGAAGGCGTTTCCCTTGATACTTTGCTTGCAGACGTGAAGACAGATGCTTCTTACGCAATGGCGCGGTCATACGGTGACTACACCACGAACCTGCCACTAAAGGACCTCAGGAACGAGCAGGCGTGGATCGCGTTCCGATTTGACGGCCAAGAACTTGCACCCGAACATGGCGGAACTGCACGACTTCTCGTTCCCCATCTTTATTTGTGGAAAAGCGCCAAATGGGTGCGGGGCATTACGCTGATGCACCATGATAAACCTGGCTTTTGGGAAAGCCTGGGCTACCACATTTATGGGGACCCATGGAAGGAACAGCGTTATACGGAAGACGAGTGATGTGGCGTGTCGGAACAGTCGTTGCTCTCCACGACGAAACGATGACGGCACGAACGATCGCGCTCGAAGTTCCAGATTGGCCGGGTCACGTCGCAGGCCAGCACGTTGACGTGCGTTTGACGGCCCCGGATGGGTACTCTGCGGTCAGGTCATACTCAATTGCGTCTGCGCCGAACTCCGACGGGCGCGTTGAACTGACCGTCGAACGACTGCCTAACGGCGAAGTCTCGCCCTATCTCGCACAAGAACTCGCAGTCGGCGATCGCTTGGAGTTGCGAGGTCCGATCGGCGGCTGGTTCGTGTGGCGCACTCAACAAACCGAACCGATCCAGTTGATAGCGGGGGGTTCCGGCATTGTTCCGCTCATGGCTATGATTCGCTGGCGTGCGGCGACGGCCGGCTGTGCGCCGTGTCGATTGTTGTATTCGGTACGCGAACCGCGAGCGGTTTTCTACCGCGGTGAACTGCAGGCGCTATCAGATCGAAGCAATGCTGTGAGCATTACCTACGCGTACACACGAGCCACACCGAAGGATTGGCCGCGACCACCAGGTCGCATCGACGCAACGCTAATCGCGACCGGTACTTGGCCCTCGAACCTTGGCCCAACCAGCTACGTTTGCGGCCCGACATCATTCGTCGAAAATGCGACTGAGCTCCTGATCGCCGCCGGCCACGGTCGCGAAAGCATCAGGACAGAGCGCTTCGGCGCTATAGGAGAACGGAAATGAGCGAACCCATGAACTACCTTGACGGAAATGCAGCCGCAGGCGAATTGAGCACAATATTCGCGATGGACGTTACGACTGCGGAGGGACAGTGCGCGCATTGCGGCGCAATTAAGCGATTTGCCGAGGCGCATCTATACATGCGAGCTCCCGGCGTCGTGGCACGGTGCGCCGTTTGCGAGCACGTGCTCCTTCGTCTTGTAAATGCTCGGCCGCACGTGTTCCTTGACGCGCGCGGCATGACGTATTTACGCCTCGACATGTAGGAGTGACTGTTCCGATGCGAGCCGGATGCGTTGCCAAACTACCGCCCAGTGGGGCTGCCGGGATCGTCGCTTTGGGCAACTTGGAAGATCCAGGATGTCAAACCCGCTGATTGAATAGGAGAGGAAAATGAGCCAAGCAACGGGTATGAAAGCCGCTCCACCGGCAGAGGAAGCAAAACAAGTGATGCGAGGGGAACCAACGACCGAACAGATTCGCAACCGAGCGTATGAAATTTATGTTTCCCGGGGCAACGCGCCCGGTGACGAACTTCAGGACTGGCTGCTCGCAGAACGTGAGCTTTTCTCGAAGCAGCCATGACGAGCTCTCGTGGTCGCCCCTCCACTCGACTGCTGGAGGAGTGCTGCTCCTGGGGGTGTATGAAAATTTTCCGTTCAGTCTGGGGGAATTGTTTCGGTGGAACGGTGGGCAAAGTAATTCCTTTATGAACGATGAGGACGGAGCCTTTTGACCCCACGCGAGATCGACAATGATTTCGGATACCTGCTACTGCGTTGAGGTGTTCTAGGCGAAAGGAGAAGATAAGATGGCAGCAATTCGCAAGGAAACCGATAGCCTCGGCGAAGTAGATGTTCCTGCCGGCAAGCTCTGGGGCGCCCAGACTCAGCGTTCGCTCGAACACTTCAGTATCGGCAAAGATTTGATTCCCCGTGAAATGATCACTGCTTATGCCACCTTGAAGAAAGCTGCAGCCAATGCGAACTATGCCAGCAAGCGGCTCGACCGGAAACGCCACGATTTGATCGTTCAAGTCTGCGACGAAATCCTCGCCGGCCAGCATCATGAGATGTTCCCGCTGCACGTATGGATGACGGGCAGCGGCACCCAGTTCAACATGAACGTGAACGAAGTGATCTCCAATCGCTGCTGCCAAATTGCGGGCACGCCGCTAGGGAGTAAGACGCCGATTCACCCCAACGACCACGTCAACATGGCGCAGTCCTCGAATGACTCGTTTCCCTCCGCAATGAACATTGCAGCGGCGGTCAACGTGAAGCAGCGGCTTATCCCGGCGGTGAAGGCGCTGCGCGATGCGATCGCTGCGAAGGTTGAGCAGTGGAAAGACGTCATCAAGATCGGCCGCACGCACATGCAAGACGCGACGCCACTCACGCTCGGGCAAGAATGGTCAGGCTATGAAGGTGTGCTCACAGACGATCTCGATCGGATCGAAGATGCGCTGAAGGGTATATACCGTCTTGCGCTCGGCGGCACGGCTGTTGGCACCGGGATAAATTCAGCGTCTGGATTCGCCGAGGCTGCGGCGGCCGAAATCGCCAAGCTCACCAAGTTACCCTTCGTCACCGCGCCGAACAAATTCGCAGTGCAGGGCGCTCACGACGCTGAGGTACAGCTCCACGGCACGCTGCGCACGCTGGCTGTCTCGCTCTATAAGATTGCCAACGACATCCGGCTGATGTCGTGTGGCCCCCGAGCAGGCTTCGCCGAACTGAATATTCCAGAAAACGAGCCTGGCTCTTCGATCATGCCGGGCAAGGTAAACCCGACCCAGGCAGAGGCGCTCACGATGGTCGCAGCGCAGGTGATGGCAAATGACGTGGCAGTGGGCTTCGGCGGTGCCGGCGGCTATCTCGAAATGAATGTTTACAAACCCCTGATCATTTACAACGTTACCCACTCCATCACGCTGATTACCGATAGCTGCACCAACTTCCGCATCTTCCTCGTCGAGGGGACAAAGCCCAATTTGAAGAAGATCAACGAATACGTCGAACGGTCGCTGATGCTTGTCACGGCGCTCTCGCCGATCATCGGCTACGACAAGTCTTCGAAGATTGCGCACTACGCCATGGACAACGACCTGACACTGAAGGAAGCCGCTCTGAAGCTGGGATTCGTGACGGAGGCCGAATTCGGCCGCGCGGTCGATCCCAGAAAAATGGTCACACCCTATGTGGCCCCGCTGCTGCTGGATGAGGAACAAGAGAACGCTCCTCGATGTGGTAGGCGGATTGCAGTGATGAAAGGCTACAAAGGAAAACGGAAGGCGCTGTCATCGCAAGTTCAAGGGAGGGCATCATGAATTTCCTCATTCGAAGTTTGATTCGGCTCGGTATTCTCAAGAAGGATCTTGACTACCATTTGCTTCGCGCCTTGCTGGTCATCATTAGCCTGTTTTTTGGATATCAGAAATGGTTCGCCTACGAGGCGCAGGCATTGATCCCCTATATCAGTCACGGTCCCCTCATCTTCTGGTTGTACCCCGTCTTCGGCATTCGCGGAGCAACTTACTTTCTTGGCGCCTCGGAATGGCTATTCGGCGCGCTGTTGTTCGCTGGATTCTGGAATAAGAAGTTGGGGATTCTCGGGGCTCTCGGCATGTGCTTCTCAATGATCTCAACTTCGACAATCATTCCCTTCATACCGGACGGTTGGGCAGCTTCGGCCGGCGGGTTTCCTGCGATGACCGAGAGGGTTGCGTTCCTGATGAAGGACCTGGTTCTCCTCGGTGTTTCTGTGTATTTGCTGCGGCAGGATGTCATCAGAGTGTCGCTCGCCCATACGACGTCATCTGACTCAACCGCGGCACTTCGGCAGGATCCCTCTCCCACTAGGGTAATGGCAATCGGTTAGCTGTTCTTATTTCTCAATCAATTTTGGATGGCCCCATTCTTGCATCCGTAATGAATCGATCGGTAACAACACCTTTGGGAGCTGGAGAAGGAAGATTAGCGCTAAATAAATAGACGTGACGACGATGCTAGGAGAAATACCATGACGATACCCAATGATTCCACGAACCAGCCTGATGTCGTTCTCGTTGGTGCAGGCATCATGAGCGCCACGCTGGCAGTTTTCTTCAAGGAACTTGATCCCAACTTGAAAATACAGATCCACGAAGTTCTGGGCAGCGCGGCACAGGAAAGCTCGAATGCATGGAACAATGCCGGCACCGGCCATGCAGCGCTCTGCGAGCTGAACTACACTCCGCAGAAAAGTGACGGCAGCGTCGACATTTCAAAGGCTCTGCAAGTCAACACCGAGTTCGACCTCTCTCGTCAGTTTTGGTCCTATTTGGTGAAAAAGGGAGCGATCAAAGATCCGCAGTCCTTTATTCATCCCGTGCCCCACTTCAGTTTCGTTCGCGGACCGGAGAATCGCGCCTTCCTGAAGAAACGCTTCCAGGCGCTCACTGCCCACCCCCTCTATTACGGCATGGAATATTCCGATGACAAAAAACAGATTCAGGAATGGATCCCGCTGGTTATGGAAGGGCGTGATCCGAGCGAAGAAGTTGCCGCCACGCGGATGGCGACCGGAACGGATGTCGATTATGGTGCGCTCACGAAGCTCCTTCTCGATTCTCTGATCGATAAGGAAGGATTCGCAATCCACTTTTTTAGTCGCGTGCAAGACCTCCGCCGCGATAAGGATCTATGGAGTGTGCAAATCCGGGACGAAAAGACCGGACAGAATCGCGATGTCCAAGCCAAATTCGTTTTCATCGGCGCCGGTGGCGGATCGCTGCCATTGTTGCAAAAATCCGGCATTCCCGAGGCTCGGGGTTACGCTGGCTTCCCGGTGAGCGGAATCTGGCTTCGTTGCGACGACCCGGAAATCTCTTCCCGTCACCATGCCAAGGTGTACGGCAAAGCCGCGGAGGGCTCGCCTCCGATGTCCGTGCCCCATCTCGATACTCGCCACATCGAGGGAAATGTTTCTGTGCTTTTCGGCCCCTATGCGGGCTTTTCGACAAAGTTTCTCAAGCATGGCTCCTACCTCGATCTCTTCGGCTCCATCGATCCTGCAAATTTGCTGCCGCTGATCGCTGTCGGCAAGGACAACTTCGCTCTCGAAAAGTATCTAATCGGCCAGGTACTCGAGTCTTCGGGGGAGCGGTTCGCCGCTCTCCGCGAGTTCTTTCCGAACGCAAAGGAAGCGGATTGGAGGGTCGAAGTAGCGGGACAGCGCGTGCAGATCATCAAAAAAGACCCGACACACGGCGGGATCCTGGAATTCGGCACCGAGCTTGTCTTCGCATCCGACCATTCCATCGTTGCGATGCTGGGAGCCTCACCGGGTGCTTCCACTGCAGTGTGGATCATGCTTCATGTCATTGAGCAGGCCTTCACGAAAGAATTGAAAACGAGAGGATGGTCGGCCAAGCTGAAGGAAATAATTCCTTCCTACGGTCAGTCTCTCATCGAAAATCCGGCCTTGTGTCAGCAGGTGCGCGCTGACACAGCGGCCGTGTTGCACATCAACAACATCAAGGAGATCGGAAAAACAAAGGAGATTGGACGATGATCCGAGCTTATCGCCTCTACACGGGCCCCGACGGCAATTCGCATGTCGTGCGTGGCAGCATCACCGAAAGCAGGCTGGTCGAAGCACAGTCCATTCTATTCAAGGAAACCGCGGCACATTCCTCATTCGACTGGCACAACGATCCCATCCCTCAATACGTTCTCACCTTGGCCGGTGTCCTCGAATTTACAACCGTCGGCGGTGAGACATTCACGATCCATCCCGGTGATGTCCTGCTGGCTGTGGACCACACGGGCTCAGGCCACAAGTGGCGTTTGATCAATGACGACCCGTGGAAGCGCGCTTATGTGGTCTTCAAGCAAGGCGCGGACACCCATTTCGTACCGGATGCCGCAGCAACAGCTGGCAAGTAGACTCGCCTGCCAACATTGCGACGATGACGCGGACGACGTGCGAGGGCGTGTAGAACTACTCGCGTTTTTGCCTTTGGCACTGGCAAACTGCGCGAGGAAGTATTCGCACACCCGACCCAAATTCGGGTGAATGCACTCAGAGCTACACGGAGAGGAGAGTACGATGCAAGTTCAGAGCGACTAGTTCAATGCTTATCACAACCTAAAGCTGACGCGAGATCACAAAGACGTGCTGGTTACTGAACCACACACCAACGGCGGGCCGTGCATTATGAATGCTCAATCTCAGACGGAATTTGTCGATGGGTTCTATAGACCGCTTCGGTGAGAGTTAGCGGGTCACAAGCACTTTCAACGACTCGCGCGTTCGCACCAACTCCCATAGCTATCCCAAGACGTGGAGTGATCGTGCAAAGAGCTTAACTTTACCGCCCTGGTTCGGTTGGGAACCTGGCATTTTTCTTCTCGCTCCCCAAACGTCTGAGGATGTCCAGCACTCGGGCGACGAGAGGATCTGGGCTCGCGTTCGACCAGAGCGCTACGGTTTCAAGAGGTGGAACATCGGCCTTGAGAGGCCGGAAGACCACCCCCCTTGCCGACAATTCTTGCGCTGAAGCCGGCACAAACGCAAA
>Ga0210394_10005311_pt1 | contig 14492 bp, 13 predicted proteins | sample IncBWC12MmetaG_FD_160121 | JGI IMG/M metagenome (GOLD analysis project Ga0210394, IMG submission 160121) | Forest soil microbial communities from Barre Woods Harvard Forest LTER site, Petersham, Massachusetts, United States - Inc-BW-C-12-M | ecosystem: Environmental > Terrestrial > Soil >...
CTCAGCCACCATCCCCTCTGTATGCAGCCCCGATTGCTCTGCAAGCTGCAGCAATTCCTGCGCAGGCTGATCCTGGCCCACCACCCCGGCCAGAAATACTTCGCAGCCAAGCTGAGCAAGGTTCCTGGCTACGTTGGCGGCGCCACCCAGACAAGCCTCTCGCGAAGTCCAGCTCAGGACGCCAACGGGCGCCTCAGGCGAGATCCGGTCAATCGTGCCGTAGAGATATTCGTCCAGCATCACGTCCCCGACGACCAGCACAAAGACCTTCTTCAAACTGGACAAAATTCGATCCAGCGCTTCCCAATCGCCTTGAGTTTGGTTGATGCTGCTCAGGAAGCTGTCTCCACAAAGAACGGACCTAGTGCCGAGCCTATTGCCTCTCGCAGTACTCTACTTACAACGGCAAAGCCTCGCAATGCTTTGCTCATGTGCCTACACATTGTCGATACTCTGAGTAGAGCGCGGAGATGATGGGGGTACCCCCCATTATTTTTGCGCAAGTGTTCATTCTGCTGGACTTGCATCTGAGATCGAGTATGTGCCCACGTCGCGGAACCGACTCGGGCGATCCGGACCAGACGAAACCGACACAGAGGCCACCGAGGGCCCAGAGAACACTGAGAAACGGCCCGCCCCATGGGAGCTCGCTCAAGATAAAAACGTCAGTTTCGGCAAGTCCTGGGGCGGTCGAGAAGGAACTCGATTGCCCTTTCATTCGAAAGGAACGCGACTGGAAGTGTGTTTGGTAGAGGAGGGATAATTTTTTAGCGAGCGTCGATAGGCAGATCAGAACGACTCCAAAGTCCAGTTCACTGCCTTGGATCACACCTCAAATGAAAAGCAGATCCCTCGGCCTTCGGGCCTCGGGATGACAGCTTTAAATTGCGGCGCTACCTGCATTCGCTCTGGGCCAGACGACAAAGCTTATCCCGCGGAGCGATACCGCAGAATAACCCGCAGCAGGGGTACATCTATTCTAGCGCGCGAGTAAAGAGGGCCCGTCATGAGAGAGCCCTCGCGTGCGGCCGCAGAAAATCAGCTCAGCGTTACTTCGTTGAGGCTGGGGCTTTTTCTTTCAGGGATTGGTATTCTTGCGGTTCCGCGTTGTTCGTGCAGTAATACTCTTCGAGATCTTCGTGGCCGAGCGACCATTGCCGGGGAACGGACGTCCACGGCTTGGTCAGGACCTTGGGGTCCTCGATCGTAACCTGATAAACCAGATAGTTTTCGCTGGGACGCGTGAGCCGCTCGATAACGTGTTCCTGATCGCTATGAAACCAGCCCACGAAGTTGTTCCAAGTTCGCTCGTCGATGGCAATGACGTCGATCACTAAAGTATCGCCATCCCAATGTGCGGTGGCGTCACCATTGAAGGCAGGATCGGGATCTTTCGAATGCGGGCGGCCGTCCGTGTGGACCACGCGAAAATTGGTGTTCAGCTCATTCAGCTCGATCAGTTCGTCACGCGTTTGCACCAACTTTATGGGATAAGGGTTTCCCAGGAAGTTAAGTGGCGTACCGCGCGGCTGGCAATTCACGGAGGCGCGTCCGAGTTCGAAATCGACTCGGCTCATGGAGGCGATTTTTGCTGCCGCCCAAGGCTGGAACGGCGGCTTTTCTTCCGGCGTCACCTTCGCATCGAATTGGCGCTGCGCCGGGGAACTGCTCGTACTGTAGCCACCGGTAGTGCCTGGAAACCACACGCCTGAAAGATCCGGATGGCCATCGGCGGTGCGTGGAGTTGGTCCGCCCTTCGGCAGCGGCTGCTGTTTGGGTTGAACCGAACCGGCTTCGGGTTTCTTTTCCTCTTGCGGAGCGGCGATAGAAGCGCACGCGACGGCCAAAACTGCCAGCGCAAAAACCCCACGGGCGCACGCGAGCTTAAGCCGCGTCGTTTTAATTCTCTCCATGTTCGTAATCGCTTCCGACTCTCAAGGTGCGGCCATCAGGCATCTTTACGGTCTCAGCGGCTGCTCTTTTTGCAGTGGCGCTTTTCCCCAGACAAGCCCTGACCGTGACCATTTTGCCCATGTTGTCGTCAAAATCGTGCTTCTGGATCCCGCTGCGCTTCAGGAAAGCCACCGACACCGCTTCAAAGCCCCAGGAACTAACCTGGTTATTGGGATCTTTCACATCCAGATAGAAATAGACGTGGGGATTTTGCCAATCCACTTTCGTGAGGGTACCGCTCATGTCGCTGCACTTCGATGCATCGTACTCGACGGAAAAAGTGTGATGCGGGAATGCCGGCGCGGCCATAAACAGGCCCCCCATAAAAGCGAAGAAGAGCGGCAAGCCCAGAAGAACCCTGTGCCTCACGGTTGTCTACCTCCTGATGTGGATCGACTTCCCCGGGTTATAGACGTGACCGTTACATACCGGATATTCTGTTGTCAAGCCAAACGAAATGCAGGTAGTGGGCCAGTTTCCGGAAACCCGTGCCAGGACTTGGCGCGAGTTGTGACGTGGTGTGGTGTCTGAGGATAACTTCTGGATTGCCGACCATCCGCTCGGAATCAGTGTGCGCCTACAGGTCGAACGCAAACAATTAATTGGAAATGGGCACCTCATCGGCTCATCCCTTAGCTGAACCGCATACTTCTTCGCCTTGATATGCAATCGGACGGGTGACCGTAATTTCTAAGAGTGCCACAGGAAAGACCGATGTATCATTCGACATCTAGGCGGCGTACGTCACGTTCACCATGCGAGGAATTATCAGGACCGACGTGCGGACCTTCCGAGATTGGGTCACCCACAAGTACACGAAATCCCATGGCAGACTGGCAAATGCGAACAAAGCGGCCGCTCCGAGAACCGGTGCGCGAGGAAGCGGGGCCGACGCTCAAAAACTACATCACGCCCGCCGGGTTGCAGCGGCTGAAAGACGAGCATCGGTTCCTGCTGAGTCGCGACCGGCCCGCGGTGGTGCAGGTCGTAGCGTGGGCTGCCAGTAACGGGGACCGCAGTGAAAACGCCGATTATCTCTACGGCAAACGACGGTTAGGCCAGATCGATTCGCGGATTCGCTTTCTCACGAAACGCATTAACGCGGCCGTGGTCGTCGACCCCGCCGCTCCGCGGCCGGGATCAGCCGCTACGCGCGTCTTCTTCGGCGCAACCGTGACCTACAAGGACGCCGCCGGCCTCGAACACGTCGTCTCGATTGTCGGTATCGACGAGGTGAACCTCTACCGCGGCTACATCAGCTGGCGCTCGCCTCTCGCCAATGCGCTGATGAAGGCGAGCCCCGGCGACCGCGTGGACCTGCACGCGCCAGCGAAGACGGAACGTCTAGAGATCATCGACGTCGAGTACGGGCCGATTCCGATGGATCCTTTCCGAGAACCGCCAGGAGCTCAGTCGACGCCCAAGGTCGAAGGCTCCTAGACCAAGCCGCCCGACTCTGAGCGTTCCCCCGATCTTTGTCGTTTTTGTACATTGTGTCGTCCGGAGCTGGACAGCGAAACGTTTACAATAACTGCTCCGCGATTCCTACAGTCAAATTAGCTTATGTCCGGGAATTCTGAGCGAATCACGGCGAAACGGGAAGTTATCCCGCATGGACCGGATTGGGCCTGAGAAACTGGGCCGGACCGACGATTCTAAACTCCGAGGAGCCATGCCTCCCGAGCTTGACTGCAAATGAGAGATTGGCCTACAGTCTAGTTCCCTGCTAGGAAGTCCAGATCACCGGGGCCGGGTGCAGCCGTTCCGCCATCCGGCCCCCTTTTGACCAATAGCCAGGCCGAGGTGAGACGCTATGAGTGCAACCAAATGCCCTAAGCACGGCAAGCCGTTCCCTTGCGGACAATGCCGACTCGATCAGAAGAACAAGCCTCCGCAAGCGCCTCCACCGTCAAAGAGAAAATAAAATTGGGCCATCTGTAGGTGACTGTCAGAGAATGCTTCAAAGCGAAGGTCGCCAGCGCCTGAGAAACGGTCTTCTCGGACACTGGCGTTTCAGGTCGGGCTGCATTCCGAGAACGGACTTATAGAGGCGTCCGCACGCTCGACGGTGCGTTTGTGTGTGCTATATTTGCTGGTTGACTCCAGTGTGCGTATCTGAGGGCTCCCGGGCGCCGGAATGTTGCCGCTAAGGCCCGCTGTAGCGCATAAATAAGGTCCATGAGCAAACTGCGGATCTCCATCGTCGAATTCCTGAATACGGCGCCGCTCGTCTGGGGCTTCACGGACGGGCCTCTGCAGGACCGGTACGATCTTTCCTTCACCGTGCCTTCGCTCTGCGCCGAAGCATTGCGCGGCGGGAAGGTGGACGTGGCCATTATTCCCGCCGTGGAATATCAGCGCATGGACGGCATGGTGGTGCTGCCGGAGATGGCTGTGGCCGCCAAGGGCGAAGTGCGCAGCATTCTGGTGCTGGCGAAAAAGCCGATCGAGCAGGCCAAACGCATCGCCCTGGACACGAATTCGCGCAGCTCCGTGGCGCTTACGCGGCTTCTGTCGAAAGGATTCTGGGGGATCGATCCGGAATTTATCGACTCGCCGCCCGATCCCGCGGCCATGCTGGCGCAAGCCGACGCCGCACTGGTGATCGGCGATCCGGCGCTGCGAATCCGACTGAAGGTCGACGCGCTTTCGGCGAAAGCCCCCGACGCAAAGGGATGCGGCTGCGATGAGGCCGTCTCGCATCGGGAAGACCAGATCGTTCCCAGGGTCGATACGCTTTTCGTCTACGACGTCGCCGAGCAGTGGCGCCTGATGACCGGCAAGCCGTGCGTTCTGGCCATCTGGGTGGGCCGGCGCGAACTCATCACGCCGGAGGTGGTCGCGGATTTTCTAGCCTCAAAGGAGTATGGCCTCGCGCGTATCGGCGAAATCGCCGAATCCGCGTCTTTGAAGCTGGACCTGCCGCCGCGCGATCTGGAAATTTACCTGCGGGACCACATCGATTTTTCGCTCGATGCCGCGAATCTCGATGGTCTCGAACTTTACTTCCGCGAATGCGCCGCCGCCGGCCTCGTTCCGCGCGCACGGCCCATCGAATTCGCACCTTTGCCGCGGCCACATGAGGTCGCTGAGCGCGCCGGAAGCGCGCAAGGAGGCCGCTGAGCGATGGGCCTATCACAGCAGGAAGCGCTCGATCTTTTCCAGTCCGACGACCTGATCGGCATCGGCATGGCCGCAAATCAACTGCGCAAAAAGAAAAACGATCCGCGCGTGGCCAGCTATCAGATCGACCGCAACATCAATTACACCAATTTCTGCACCGAATATTGTTCGTTCTGCGCTTTTTACCGCCCGATGGGTTCGAAGGAAGGCTACGTCCTCTCGCTGGACACGATCCTGCAAAAAATCGAAGAGACCATCGCGCTTGGCGGCACGGGCATTCTGATGCAGGGCGGCCTGCATTCCGATCTGCGCATCGACTACTACGAAAACCTGCTGCGCTCCATCAAGCACGCCTTCCCGCAAATTCATCTGCATTGTTTTTCGGCGCCGGAGGTGCTCTGCATCGCCGAAGTTTCGGGGCTCAGCGTGCGCGATACGATCGCGCGCCTGCGCGATGCGGGCCTGGGTTCGATTCCGGGAGGCGGCGCGGAAATCCTGGACGACGAAATCCGCCAGCGCATTTCGCGCCTGAAGTGCAGCGCCGACGAATGGGAACAGATGCATCGCACCGCGCACGCGCTGGGGCTGCGCACCACGGCCACCATGATGTTCGGGTGCGGCGAAGAATTCCGCCATCGCGTCAATCATTTCGAGCGCGTCCGGCGCATTCAGGAAGAGACCGGCGGATTTACCGCGTTCATACCGTGGATTTTTGCGCCCGAGAATACTTCGCTTGGAAAGCGCGTTCCGGAAGCGACGGCGGCGGATTATCTGAAGACGCTGGCCATCAGCCGGCTTTATCTCGACAATATCGACCACATACAGTCGAGCTGGCTCACGCCCGGAATCAAGATTTGCCAGATTGGATTGCAGTTTGGCGCCGACGACGTGGGCAGCATCCTGATCGAAGAAAATGTCGTCTACGCTGCAGGCGTGCGCAACCGGACCAACGAGGCCGAGTTGCGGCGCATCATTTCCGATGCGGGTTACATGCCCGTGCAGCGCGATACGCTCTACCGCTGCTACTATCTGAAAAATGGAAACTCGGCAGCCGCAGTGGCAGGTTCGGCGTTCCCCGCGTGAAACGCCTTTGTCACCGCGGCTTCTGCGCCGCAAACCTCAGCCGCACATAATCCGCCGTCCAGTTACCGCCGGCGTCGCATAATTTCGAACGCACCGCTTCGCGCACTTCATTGAGGTATGCGGGTCTTTCCGCAGCCGGCAACGCACGCAGGAAGTTTTCAGCGAAGGTCTCCAGCCAGGAAGTCACGTCGCCCGGGAGCGGCGTGGGACGTGGAAACAGCGAAATATACGAAACCACGAATCCCGCTTGCCGCAATCGCGCGGAGTAATCGCCGATGGTGGGGAAGTACCAAGGCACCAGAGATTCGCCATCGATGCCGCGCCGATGAAGCGCATCGATCAGAGCGACTTTTATCGTCTGCACGCATCCGTGTCCGCCCATTTCGGCAACGAATCGGCCGCCGCGCCTGAGCGCACGCCAGACTCCGGCGATGACGTCATCCGGACCCAGCATCCAGTGCAACGCCGCATTGCTGAATACAGCGTCGAACTCTTCCCGGAATGGCAACGCTTCGCCCGCCATGACGCGCGCGTCCACTCCCAATTTCCGCGCGGCCGCAACCTGCATTTCGCTGGCATCGACTCCCACAACTTCGCAACCCATCGCCGCCAGCCTGGCCGCAAGCACGCCATCACCACACCCCAAATCTAGGATTCGTTCGCCGGGACGCGGCGCGAGCAAATGCACGACCGGCATGCCGAGATCGCTCACGAATCTGGCGTTGCGCGCGTAACGCTCGGGATCCCAGGTTTGCGTGCTGCTCATCGAGACTGGCGCCGTCAGGAAGGATTTGGTGGACGGCGGATCGAGATGTCGACGATTTCGCCTTCGGCGAGATCGAGGGCATCGAGAGGATGCAGCGCGCCGGCGGAATAGCGCGCGCGGATCTTCCTCTCGGTGTGCTCGCCGCGCGCGGACGGCGCTGAACCGCTGGTCGTGCTGCTCGGGGCAGCTTTCGTATTGCGGTTGGCGTCCGGAGACGCGCTGAATCCCGGTTCTGGCGCAACGCTTCCGCCGTGGGAACCGGTGCGGTCGAGGGCGAGATTGGCAAGCGCATCGGCTTCGCTATTCTGCTCGCGCGGCACATGTTCAACGGCGAAATATGCGAAACCGTTCGCGAGCTTTCGCGCGCGCTCGTATAACGGCCGCAAGTCGGCGCTTTTCACTTTGTAACGGCCCTGCATCTGCCGAACCAGCAGCTCCGAATCGCTGCGCACGAGCAGGCGATCGATTCCTTGCGCGGCGGCATAATCGAGCGCGGTGATCAGTCCGTAGTATTCGGCGACGTTATTGGTTGCGCGTCCGATATATTTGCCGACTTCGAAGCGAGGGGCGCCGTCGGGACCGCGAAGAATCACGGCATAGGACGCCGGTCCGGGATTGCCGCGCGAAGCACCGTCCACGTTGGCTACAAAGACGTTCGTGGGTTTCGCGGGCGAATCGAACAAAAGCTTGCCGGAGGGAGGTTTGGCTGGGAAGCTCTTCATTCGAATGGAAACGCGCGAAACTCAGGCTTCCTTCGCGGAGATTCCCGCCACGCTGGCCTTCGGTTCGGCTTCCGGCGCAGCGGACGCGGGGGGCTCGACGTAATAGAGAATGCGGCTGCAAGTTTCGCACTGGAAGATTTCGCGGAGGTCGTTCCGGCGCAATTCCTGAAAGACGTGGGGGCGAATGCGCACTCCGCAGAGACCGCAGGCTTCGTTACGAACTTCGGCAACCCCGATCCCATGATGCCGGCCGGCTATCTTCTCGTAGGTGACAAGGAGTTCTTCGGGAATGTCTGAGGCAATCGTGCGGCGCTCCGCTTCCTTGGCTTGCAGCTCTTGTTGCAGGCCAGCTTGTTCCGTCTGGATTTTCTGCCGTTCGGCTTGCGCTTCGCTATCGACCACGATCACGGACCGCTCGGCGGCTTTCACCTGACGTTCGTATTCTTCGCCTGAGACCATGCGCTCGAGCAAACGGTCTTCGGCTTGCGCTACCTGAGTTTCGGCATGCTGAATTTCGTGCTGGAGGGCCTTATAGGCCTCGTTGGTCTTTACTGCAAAGCTCTGGTCCCGGTATTTGCGCGCCTTCTCTTTCCAGGAGTCCACATCCATTTCGTACGTTTTGCGGTCTTTAAGGCTTGTGGTGAGGGCTTCTTTTGCGGTGGCGATCTGCTGCCGGGCAATACTGACTCGCGCATCCGCGGCGGCAAGCTGGCCAGGGATGGCTTGCAAGCGGTTGCGCAGTGCCGCCAAACGGGCGTCGAGGACCTGCAAATGCACGAGCCGCTGAATCTGCGCATCCATCCGTACCTCGATTTTAGCACACGCGAACGAAGTGTTCCGGCATCCGAGACCTGAGGGCAGGCAGCCGAGCTAGAGCCGACTAATCCTGGTGCATTTGCATGGTTTGGTCGATGGAAAGCGCGGGATAGTGCAATGGCGCAACGCCGTTGACGGCGGGGCTATCCGTGTGGCGCGCGGTCACCGTGAAACCATTCCCCGCAGCTTCAATCGAATACGTATAGCCATCGCGGCCGCTGCGGGCCATGGTGAGCGCGCCGCTCGAGGTGAGCTGGTCGAGATCGGCATAGGAGCCGTTTTGCGCGAAGTACGTTCGTTCGGCCTGAGCGATGGCGTTCAGGTCCATTTCCACACCGGTAGTGGTAATGGCTTGGGTGGCGAGCATCCCGGGCGCAGGCGCGGCTTGCTTCAGGTAGAAGTAATAGATCCCCATGGCGATCACGGCGGCGAAGAGCAGTCCGAGCATTCGCATAACGATTCGATTATCGCTGCTGGGCGCCGCTTTTCGCGGGCAATTGAGTCTGTAGGCGTCGAATTTGTAACCTTCGGGAACCGTAAGCGCCGTGCTATAATTTACCGTGACTAGAGAGCGCATAAGACAGGTGACAAGACAACCCCAGGCAACTAGCACTCTGGCCCGAAAGGGCCGAGCGAACGGACGGCCACTTTCAGGCAGCACGCGCCGGCGGCGCATCCTGGAATGGATGCGCGCGCAGAGCGGTCCCGTCCCAGGAACGGAATTGGCGCGCCATTTTCGCGTAAGCCGGCAATGCGTGGTGCAGGACATCGCTATTCTCCGCGCGGAGGGCAATGACATTCTTTCGACGCCGCAAGGGTATCGGTTACCTGCCAAACAAGCGCCGGACACGCAGCGTGCCGTAATCGCCTGCCAGCACGGCCCGGAACGGACCGAGGAGGAGTTGCAGATTCTGGTGGACAACGGCGTGCGCATTCTGGACGTGATCGTGGAGCACGCGCTTTATGGCGAAATGCGCGGTTCGTTGATGATCGCGTCGCGCGCCGACGTACAGGATTTTGTGCGGCAATGGCGCGGCACAAAGGCCAGCTTGCTTTCGTCCCTGACGCGCGGTGTGCACTTGCACACGGTGGAAGCGAGCAAGCCGGGAATGATTGCGCGGGCTAAGGCACAACTGCAGTCGCGGGGAATCTTACTGAAATGAGACAGCAAGCGGCACAGATGGCGGCGTATTCGCTCCGGCAGGAGCGGCTTAAGCGAGCATTTTTTCGGGGCGAGTGTCTGCATTTGGGAAACCACGAATATCTCCGGAGCGTGCGAGCACTGTTGAACGAACTTTTGGGTTCCGATGTTGGCCTGGGCGATCTGACCGCGACCGTTCTCCAACTGTCCGATCAACATGCGACCGCGAAGATCCTGGCCAAACAGTCCGGCGTAGTTGCCGGCGTCGCCGAATTTTGCTGGCTGCTGATGCGCGATGATCTCGAAGTGAGGGTTCGCAAAAAGGATGGCGAGACCATTAACGCTGGAGACGTCGTGCTCGAGATTGAAGGACGGCGCGGCGATCTGCTGGCGCACGAGAGGGTGGGCTTGAATCTTTTGCAGCGCCTGAGCGGCATAGCCAGCGCGACACGGCGTTTTCAGGAGCTGCTGCATCGGCATAATGCCGAAGCGCACGTGGTGGCCACGAGAAAAACTCCATGGGGCTTGCTGGACAAGCGCGCGGTACACCTGGGCGGAGGCGGGACCCACCGGCTGGGTTTGTGGGATGCGATTTTGGTGAAGAACAACCATCTCGCGCTCCTGGCAAATCGCGAAGAAGACGCGGTGCGTACTGCTGTAGAACGCGCGTGGCCGGCGCGCCAATCAGCAGCCTTCATAGAAGTGGAAGTGCGAAGCGAGGCAGGCGCGATGGCTGCCGCACAGGCATTTCGGCGTGTGCAGGAATCGTCGCAAGAAGCGGACGGAGACTGCCCTTGCCTGTTGTTGCTTGACAATATGGCGCCCGCAAAAATTGCCGCCGTCATCGCAGACCTGCGAGCGCAAAACCTATTCGACCACATTCTTACGGAAGCCAGCGGAAATATTTCCGAAAGCAATCTCGAGGAGTATGCCGCCAGCGGCGTGGACGCGATCTCCATGGGTGCGTTGACGCATTCGGCGCGCGCTCTCGATCTGTGTGAAAGACTCTAAGCACAAGGAAAAAGGCCATGACCCCATTAGCCGTTAGCAGTGAAACTTACGAAAGCCGATACACGCTTCCGCCAATCGAAGAGATCCACGACACAGCGGAAGACATTCTTGCCAAGCAGGACCGCGTGCGGAAGCTTTGCCAGGAACGCAACGCGATCATCCTGGCCCATCATTATCAGCGTCCCGAGGTGCAGGAAGTAGCGGACTACGTGGCGGATTCGCTGCGGCTGTCGCAAAGCGCGGCGGCCACCGATGCCGAAACAATTGTGTTTTGCGGCGTGCATTTCATGGCGGAGACGGCCGCGATTGTGTGCCCCACGAAAACGGTGCTACTGCCGGATTTGCGCGCGGGCTGCTCGCTCGCTGCATCCATCACGGCGGACGAGTTGCGCGCATGGAAGGCGCGCTTTCCGGATGCAGTCGTTGTGGCTTACATCAACACTTCGGCGGAAGTGAAAGCGGAGAGCGACTACTGCTGCACTTCCGCAAATGCCACGAAAGTGGTGCGAGCGATTCCCGCCGAGCGGCCCATTCTGTTTATTCCTGACAAATTTCTGGCGCAGGTGGTGGCGCGACAGGCAGAGCGAAGCAACATCATTGCCTACCCCGGCTTCTGCCACGTACACCGCACAATTCGGCCTGAGGACGTGGACGAAGTGCTCGAGAATCATCCGGATGTGGAACTGCTGCTGCACCCGGAATGCGGATGCGTGAGTTCCTGCATGGCCAAGGCGCTCGACGGCAGCTTGCCGTTCAATCGCACCTTTTTTCTGTCCACGGAAGGAATGCTGCGGCATATCGGCGGATCGCCTGCGCAGGAATTCGCGGTGGGAACGGAGATGGGTATCCTCCACCGACTGAATAAGGAATTTCCGGAACGGTCGTTTTATCCCGTCAATCCGAACGCCGTTTGCGCCTTCATGAAGACCATCACACTCGACAATGTCATTCGCTCTCTCGAGACGCTTTCACCGCAAGTGACGGTGCCCGCGGAGACAGCGAAAAAGGCGCGGCGCGCCATCGAGAGGATGTTGGAATTGGCTTAATGTTGGCAGCTCTCAAAGTCGGGCTGCTCGGCGTGGGCGCAATCGGCCAGATTCTGGCGACAGCGCTCGATGCAGAGACCAGCCGCGCCGTTCTTGTGGCTATTGCCGATCAGGATCGGGGGCGAGCGGAGAGGTTCGCGGCGCAGTTGAAAGCGCGTCCTCCCGTTGTGGAAATCGATGAACTGGTGCGCCGTTCGGATTTGATTATCGAGGCGGCCAGCCAGGCGGCTTTACCGGACATCGTTCCGCGGGCGCTGCGCGCGCAGAAAGATTTGATGGTCATGAGCGTGGGTGGCCTGCTCGAGAACGAGGAGTGGTTTGCGGAGGCGGAGCGGCAGGGTTGCCGGATTCATGTTCCATCGGGTGCCATAGCGGGCCTCGATGGCTTGAGGGCCGCGGCAATGGGGCGCTTGAGTCTGGTCATCCTAACGAGCCGCAAACCCGTGGCTGCTTTGAGGGGCGCGAAATACGTGACCGAGCGAAGAATCGACCTGGACCGGCTTAAAGAGGAAACGGTTTTATTCGAGGGTTCGCCGGAAGATGCTTGCCGCGCTTTCCCCGCGACGTCGAACGTCGCAGCCTCACTGCGCTTGGCTGCGGGTAAATCGGTCGAGATACGCGTTCGCGTCATCGCCGTACCGGGCGGAACCGAGAACGTCCATGAGATTCAGGCCGTGGGCGATTTTGGCCGCTTCCGAATCGTCCTGGAAAACGTGCCCTCGCCCTCGAATCCGCGTACTTCGCGTCTCGCCGCGCTTTCGGCGCTGGCTACTCTCGAAGAGATCATCCGCAACCAGAAAGTGCGAGTCTAGCGGGCAACGATTTTAGCAGGCTTTCCGGGAGGCAGCCCGTCAGGTTTACTCTGCATCCGAACTACCGCGCAGCAAAAATGCGCCGGTCTCCTTTATTTGTTCTGTTCGCAGCAAATCAGAGCATCTAACCATATTGCGGTCTGCGCCTGGTTGCGCTGCGATCGACAAACCTGCTGGAATTCAGGACACATTTCTGATTTGCCAGAAACAAGCGTAGACTGGTGGATTCGTAGCCCGCGATTCGGGCGAGGGAGTGATTCGCTTGAAATTAACACCTACCGTCCTTCTGATCCTCGCGCTTCTCTTCGCGGTGTCGAGCGCAGCGGCTAAAGGCAAATCTCCTCGAATGCCCGACTCTCCCGCGCAGGCGGCTCAGCCGGCTCAGGCGGCGCCCTCACCGATATTGGGAGCGGTGCAGCAAGAACTGGACCGGGAGATGGCCGCCATCGGCAAGGCCGATCCGCCAGCCTACTTCCTCAGCTATACCGTCACGGACAGCCAGCGTTCCGAAGTGACGGGTTCCAACGGCGCCCTCCTTTCCAGCCAAGACCAACGCAGCCGCTGGCTGGAGGGACAAGTTCGCGTCGGCAGTTATCAGCTCGACAATACGCATCGCGTGGGCAATGACGGTCCGGGCTTCCCCGGCAGTTTTGGAGAACCCGTGCCCGTCGACGACGATCCCGCAGTGCTCAAGCGGGCCATGTGGCGGGAGACCGAAAGCCAATATCGGGCGGCCGCGGAAGCCTTCATCAAGGTGAAGACCGGAAAAGACGTCCAGGTGCAAACGTTGGAGCAGGGCGCTCCGGATTTTTCACAGGAGAAACCGCAGGTCTTTTCCGGCGCGCGGGCTTCGTATACGCTCGACCGGCATCCGTGGGAAGACAAGGTGCGGCTGTACACACACTCTTTCCGCTCATCCGCTTTGATCCTAAATTCCATAGTCACATTCAGCGCGCAGGCGCAGAACCAGTATCACGTGACGAGTGAAGGCACAAAACTTCAATTCGGCCAAGTGCGGTACCGGCTGGAGCTTTTCATTCAAGGCAAGGCGCCTGACGGAATGGATCTCGAACGTTACTACAACTTCGATTGGACAGATCCGGCCGCGGCTCCGGACGACAAAACGGTGCTCGCACAATGCGGCGTGCTGCAAAAGGAATTGGAAGCATTGACCAAGGCACCGCTGGCGGATCCGTATGCAGGGCCGGCCATGCTGACCGGACGTGCCGCCGCCGTTTTCTTCCACGAAGTTTTTGGGCATCGCGACGAAGGGTTTCGCCAGAAGGACATCAATGAAGGCCAGACGTTCGCGGACAAAGTGGGCCAATTGCTTCTGCCGAATTTCATCAGCATCGTCGATGATCCCACGACAGCGAAACTAGGCTCGACGGTGCTACTGGGCAATTACCCCTTCGACGATGAAGGCATCGCCGCTCAGAGAGTGACACTCGTAGATCACGGTGTGCTGCGGAATTTCGAGATGTCCCGACAGCCGCTGAACGGCTTTCCGCTGTCGAATGGTCATGGGCGCCGCCAGATCGGCCTGCCCCCGGAATCACGACAGGGAAACCTAATCGTCGAAAGCAGTTATAAGGTCACGAATGCGCGGCTGCGCCAGATGCTCATCGACGAAATTAAGCACCAGAACAAACCATACGGCCTATTCTTTGACGACATTTCGGGAGGCTTTACGTTTACCGGCCGGGCTCAGCCGCAGGCTTTTCACGTAGAGCCGCTTGTGGTTTATCGGGTTTATGCCGACGGACGGCCGGACGAATTGGTTCGGGGAGTGTCTATCGTGGGCACACCGCTGGTTTCGCTGCAGAAGATCATGGCCACCGGCGACACCACCGAAGTATTCAACGGTTACTGCGGCGCGGAATCGGGTTCGGTTCCGGTTGCGGCAGCGGCGCCGCCACTGCTGGTTTCGGAGATGGAAGTTGAGAAGAAACAAACCTCCACCGACCGGCCACCCATTCTGCCGCCGCCCGCGCATGATCCGCAGGCGTCTGATCCTCC
>Ga0210394_10005312_pt1 | contig 14491 bp, 11 predicted proteins | sample IncBWC12MmetaG_FD_160121 | JGI IMG/M metagenome (GOLD analysis project Ga0210394, IMG submission 160121) | Forest soil microbial communities from Barre Woods Harvard Forest LTER site, Petersham, Massachusetts, United States - Inc-BW-C-12-M | ecosystem: Environmental > Terrestrial > Soil >...
CTTGATATCTTCCATCTCATCGCGGCTGCGATGGAGATACGCGATCAGGCCGCGAGCCTCGCGCGATTCCGGGGAAAGGCTCGCCTGTGCGTGTTCGATCACGCGCGCAGGCAACCCAAGTCGCCGCGCGATTTCGATCCCGCTCGACGTCCCCGGCACGCCCACAAGCAATCGATAAGTCGGACGCAGGTTTTCTTCGTCGAATTCCATCGCGGCGTTCACGATGCCCGGCGTCGTCGAAGCATAGGCCTTCAGCCGGTCGTGATGTGTGGTCGCAATCGTGAGCGAGCGCCGCGCGCGAAATTCTTCCAGCAGCGCAACGGCAAGCGCCGCACCCTCTTCCGGAGCCGTGCCCGTTCCCATTTCGTCCACAAGAATCAGCGATCGCTCCGTCGCCACCTCGAGCATCGACTTCAGGTTTAGCATGTGCGCGGAAAACGTCGAAAGATCGGCAGCGATGGATTGCTCGTCGCCGATATCCGCGAGGACGCGGTCGAGAATCGGCAGCTCTGCGCGTTCGGCCGCCACAGGAATCGCCGACTGCGCTGAAAGCGCCGCCAGTCCAACCGATTTCAATGCCACCGTTTTCCCGCCCGTATTCGGCCCGCTGATCACCATCACTGTTTCGCCGCCGCCAAGCGCGAGTGACAATGGCACAGCCTTGCGCCCCTGCGGCTTCAGCGTGTGTTCGAGCACAGGGTTGCGCACGGTTTCCAGCCGCAGGGAATTTCCGGCGGTGAATGACGGCGTCACGCAATCGAACTCGCGCGCAAAACGCCCTCGCGCCAAAATCGAATCAAAATGCGCGATCGCCGCAGACGCTGCTGCAAGAGGACCTCGTTCGGCGCGCACGCGCTCCGTTAGCTCCGCAAGAATGCGGATGATCTCGGCCATCTCGTCTTCGGCAAGCTGCACTAGACGATTATTCAAATCGATCGCTTCGAGCGGCTCGACGAAAACCGTTTGCCCTGTAGCGCTCGCACCGTGAACCACTCCCGGCACTCCGCGCCGGTCCGAGGCGCGCACCGGAATCACAAAGCGGTCGTTGCGCAGCGTGATGTAGTCCTCGCCCGACGGTTCACCGCGCGCGTGCAAAATACTCTGCAGCGACTTCTGAATTTTATCGCGCGCCTGCCCCATCCCTACGCGAATACGTTTCAGTTGCGGAGAAGCGTCGTCGCTGATTTCACCGTTCGGCAGCACGGCGCGACGAATCGCAGTTGAAATGTGGCGAAAATCCGCGAGCGCCGCGGCGCGTTCCGCGAGGCGGGGATACTCCGCCGCTTCGCCTTTGAACGTCTGGCGTACGGCTGCAACCGTGTCCATCAGCGACGCTGCATCCAGCAATTCCGCGCTCGAAAGCGCCGATAACGTCGACGCTGGAATTGCGAGCCGCGCCAGCCAGGTTTCGGGATCGGCCAGCGAGCCAAAACCGAGTTCCGATCCGGCGCGCAGATACGCAACCCCTTCGCGCACCAGAATAAATTCAGTGTCGAGCGCCGCGATGTCCTGTTGCGGGGCGAACGCCTGCGTCGCGCGCCGTCCGGGCGCACAGGTACTGAAACCTCCGACAATTTCCTTCAGCCGGTCAAATTCCAGGAGTTCTTCTGCGCAGCGCGACACAAATACCTCGAAACAGAATTGTAGCCCGGTTGCCTGTGGGAAATCAGTTGCGGCCGAGAAGCTCCGCGGCAAGAAGCGCGGCCGTTTCGACGGGCGAATCCCCGAAGCGGATCATCGCTTCTTTCGCTTCGCCCCAAGGAGACGCATCAGCAACTTCGATTTCGCGAACGCGCTCCACGACCGGCCGCCAGAAATCTCCCAGCACCACGAGAGGCTTCTTCGACATCGCGCCCTTATTGATCATTTCCCAAACGACCGCCAGCTCAACTAGCGTTCCAGTGCCGCCCGGGCACACGACATAACCGTTGCCGCGCTTGATCAACTCAAACAGCCGCTCCTGCCAAGTTTTCATCCGAATTTCTTCGTCCACCCATTTGTTCGCGTGCGCTTTGAAAAATTGCGCCGTGACGGCAAGCGTCCGGCCTCCCGCTTCTTTCGCGCCGCGCGAAACCGCTTCCATCACGCCGCCGTAGCCGCCGCTGCAGATGACCAATCCCTTCGACGCAAGCGCGCCGCCGAGTGCGTGAGCGGCAGCGTATTGTGGATCCCCAACGCGCGGCCGCGAGCTGCCAAACACCGTCACAGTCTTTGGCCGTTCCGTCATTTTTTCTTTTTTGCGGATGCATGCGTGCCTAGCGTTTCAACCATGGCAACTCCGATCGCGTCGATTGCCGCCGTGGCATCGCGGCCTTTCTGCGTGCTGTTGTTGCCGAAAATCGAAAAGACCAAGTGTTCGCCGCGCAGCGTTGTGGCGTACCCTGACAGTGCATGAACGTGTTCGAGACCGCCGGTCTTCGCATGAATGGTTCCTTCCGCGGCGGTTCCCTTCATGCGATTTTCGAGCGTGCCATCCACGCCCGCAATCGGGAAAGTGGATATATAGTCGCCGCCCCACGGTTGCTGCGCGGCATAGCGCAAAAGTTGAACCGCGGAGCGTGGCGTCACCAGGTCAGTTCCCGACAGTCCCGAGCCGTCCGCGAGAATCACGTCGCCGTCCGCAATCCCGGCGCTCGCGAGGAAATCCTTCTCCACTTTCAATCCAGCCCCGCTGGACCCGACTCCTGTCCTTTCCCGCGCCACGGTACGCAGCAATAATTCCGCGTGCAAATTTTGGCTCACCTTATTTGTGACCCGGACGCTCTCAATCAACGGCGGTGAGAGGTGTTCCGCGAGAAAAGCCTGAGTCGCGGAGTAAAGCGCTGTCTCGGGCGGTGGCGGAAGGTCGCCCGCATCGGACGTGTCGGGAGGCGGCGCATGGTGTACTCGAGTGGTTCCAGTCACACGCACGCCGCGTGCTTCAAGAAGTTGCTTGATCGCGCGAGCGGAGGCTTCCGCGGGATCAAGCATTGCCAGATCGATTCTCATGGGCGCGTGGCCCACTGGGATTAATCCGCGCAACAGCTGAAAATCCGTTCCCGGCTTCCGCACCACCGCAAAATCGGGCTTCGCGTCAGCCGGACCCGTTGTAATTTCTTGCCCGAAGGGATTCAATGCGTAGCCCGGGCTGATTGTAACCACCCCCGGGTTTCCTGCCTCCGCTCCGGGCGAGACGTCGAGCGAAATTGAATTGTCGTTGAAAGCAATGGCGCTCACGGGCGCGCCAAACGTGAAAAAAAGATCGCCAACACTCCATCCCGCTGGATAAGGATCGTAAGGAAAATAGCTGTCATCGGCGACGATATCGCCATCCACTTCCTTCAACCCTTTCGCGACGGCCTCGTCGATCATTTCCGCGAGTACTTTTTCCGTCGGCCCTTCGTGCTCCACTTTCCCGGTGTAGGGAAATTTTCGATTCGAAAGATCGGGGTCGCCTCTGCCGACGAATCGAAGATCTCCCGCCAGTCGCCCGTCGTCTCCAAGCATGCCTTGCGATTCAAGCGTCGTGCGGAAACGGAATGAGGGCGGAAGCGAGGCCAGGGCTAGGGCCGTCGTAAATATCTTCGCATTCGACGCCGGCGTAAAAAAATGATCCGCATTCAGTTCATAGAGAATCGCGCCCGTATCCTCGTCTGCGACGACAACGCCCCAGTATGTCTTCTGCGCGTGAACTTCAGTTAGAGCAGTATCCACTCGCGCACGAAATCGCGCGATATCCGCGCGGCTCTTTGCCCGTGATGCAGCGGACGCCGCCGGCGTCTTTCCCGGAGAAGATTTCTGCGCCGCGCAAGGGATTGCGTTCGCCAGAAGACCTGTTGCCAGCAAAAACCCTGCTACGATGCCCCACGTCCGGCAGCACGAAATAAATTCCGGCATTTGTTTCGACACCTGTAAGTTTCCAAGAGCTTCGGATTATATTCCAAGGCCGTCCGCCGCGTCCGTTCCGCGTCCCGAAATTGGTTGCGCCTTGAGGACCTATGCTCCTATCATCTGAGAGACGATATACCCGCCTTGAGGGAGGGCGATTCATGAAAAAAATATTACTTATGTCCATTGTCGCAGGACTGCTTGGCTTGCCTGCGCTTCTCAATCCAGCGCCCATTCGGGCAGATGATAAGGTAAAAGACGAAGACCGCCTTCAAAACTCCGGGACGGTAATTAAGGAAATTCTCGACATCCCCGACGATATTCCTCAAAGCCTGCTCGACAAGGCCGACTGCGTGGTGGTGCTGCCTTCCGTCCTGAAGGCCGCGTTCATCGTGGGGGCCAGTTACGGGCGCGGCGCGATGACCTGCCGCGCGGGCGGCGATTTTCACGGCCCGTGGTCGGCTCCAACCATGATGGCGCTCGAAGGCGGCAGCTTCGGCCTGCAGCTCGGCGGACAAGCCACCGATTTCGTGTTGCTCGTGATGAACGGCGGGGGCGCAAGCGCGATCCTCAGCAGCAAAGTGAAGCTCGGCGCCGACGCATCCGCGGCCGCAGGACCGGTGGGACGCGATGCAGCTGCGGCTACGGATGTCACCATGCGCGCCGAAGTTCTAACGTATTCCCGTGCGCGCGGCTTGTTCGCGGGAATATCGCTCGAAGGCTCCACTCTCCGTCCGGACAATGACGCCAACGAGCGGATTTACGGCAAGCGCATCGAGGCGAAGGAAATCGCGCTTCACGGCGCAGTTCCGATTCCGCCGTCCGCGAAACTGCTCATTTCCACGCTGAACCAGCACAGCCCGAAGCACGCATCCTGACAAATCCGTCGTAGCCTCGCGCTGGAGCCCTTTTGCTTTCAGCGCGAGGCACATTTTTTCCGGTTCGGCCCCCAGCAGCACTTCCAGGAGTCGATTGACTTCTCCTCAAACGTGACCTAAAGTCATATATGCTTCTTGGGTCCGTGGAAACCACTATGAAGATGCCAATCGCTTCGACGCTGAACGGCGGAACCTCCCTGCGAATTCCGCGACCCGGCCGCCGAGAACGTCGGCGCGTCGAAATCCGCGAACGTCTCTTCCGCGCCGCGCTCACACTCTTCGCCGAACGCGGCTATCTCGAAACCACCGTCGAAGACATCACCGACGCCGCCGACGTCGGCAAAGGCACCTTCTTCAATTATTTCCCGACCAAAGAACACGTCCTCGCAACCTACGGCGCCGAGCGCATCGCCGCAATCGAACGCGCTCTCCAGGAAGCGCGCACCTCGAAGCGCCCAGTCCTCGATGTTCTGGGTGACCTCGCGACCGATCTCGCCGGCCAATCGAAGGAAAGCCCCGCTCTGCTCCGCTCGATTTACGCAGCCCACGCTTCTTGCGAGCCCGTTCGCGCCGAACTGCAAAAGCGGATGGAGGTGGGCCGCCGGCTGATGAGCAAGATGTATGCCCTCGCCCAAAAGCGCGGTGAAGTCCGGCGCGATCTGTCCGCCGCCGAACTCGGCCGCCTCACGCAGATCATCTTTATGGGAGTCACGCTGAGCTGGTCGATGAAACCCGACTCGTCCGCGCGCAAGACCGCGGCGATGGTTTGGGACATGATCAGCCCAAACCTGCGCGCTCCAGAAAAGCGTACCGCCCAGAAGCCGCGTCGACCTTCCTGACGCAATGGAGAAAACGTGAACTTGAATTATCCGGGCACCGGTGAGTCTTTCGGAAAGCGCGCATCATCCATATCTAAGGGAACTAAGCAGGAGGAAATCCTGTGATACGCCGTTCATTTCTTTCAATCGCAATGATATCGGTCCTGTTTCTCCTTGCTGCGCTCGAAACGCGCGCGCAAGCCGTCCAACCCGCTGGAGCTGTTCAGCCGGCGAGTTCCCCCTCAAGTAGCTCCACCTATAGCACGTCCGGGCAATCGTCGCCCTCGTCGCCTGCTCAGTCACAAAATTCATTCTCCGGCAGCGTCCCTTCAAAATTCGTTCCGGGCGTGCTGCCAATTTCGTTGCAGGACGCTATCGACCGCGGCCTGAAGCAAAATCTCGGGCTTTTGCTTTCCAGCGAAGACGTCCGCGCCGCTCGCGGACAGCGGTGGACTGAACTGAGTGCGCTCCTGCCCAACGCAACTGCAACTCCCTACGTCAACGTCTCGCGCATCAATTTGAAAGAGTTCGGATTCAACTTCAACATTCCCGGAACGCAGATACCCTCGGTCGTCGGGCCTTTTTCCTATTTCGACGCTCGCGCCTACGTCACTCAGTCGCTCTTCGATTGGAAAGCGATCAACAAAACGCGCGCCGCCACTCAAAATGTAAAATCGGCGCAGTACACCTATAAAGACGCGCGCGATCTCGTCGTCCTCGCTGTCGGCTTCACCTACCTTCAAGCCATCGCCGACGCTGCCCGCATCGAAACGGCGGACGCGCAGGTGAAAACAGCAGAGGCGCTCTTCCACCAGGCTACCGATCAGGTTACCGCGGGAACCTCACCCAAAATTGACGCTCTGCGCGCGCAAGTGGAGCTGCAAACCCGCCAGCAACAATTGATTCAAGCGAAAAATGATTTTGCGATTCAGAAACTCACGGTGTCGCGCGTAATCGGTCTTGCTCCAGGCCAGGAATTTGATCTCACCGACAAATCACCGTATCAGCCGTTCGACGGCATTTCCATGGACGAGGCCCTGAAGCGCGCTTACTCCTCGCGCTCGGACTACCAGGCCGCGCTCGCCGAGGTTCGCGCCGCCGAATATTCCCGCAAGGCGGCTTTTGCCGGCTACCTACCCTCGCTTTCGTTCAGTGCCGATTACGGCGCCGCAGGCCAGCATCCTTCAAACGCTGCTCAAGTCTTCGACACGCGCGGCACGCTGACCATCCCTATTTTCCAGGGCGGCAAAGTTCACGGCGATGTGCTTCAAGCGGATGCTCAACTCGAACAAACCCGCCAGCGCGCCGAAAATCTGCGCGGACAGATCGACTCAGACGTTCGCGTCGCGCTTCTCAATCTTCAGTCCTCCGCGGATCTTGTCACCGTCGCGCAAAGCAACATCGACCTGGCCGAGCAAACCCTCACGCAATCCCGCGACCGCTTCGCTGCCGGCGTCGCGGACACTGTAGAAGTGGTTCAGGCCGAAGAACAAGTGGCCAGTGCGCACGAGCAGTACATTTCCAGTCTGTATTCCTACAACTACGCAAAGATTTCCCTCGCGCGCTCCCTGGGTATGGCGGAAGACGGCGTGAAAGCATTCTTCAAAGGACGATAAACATGGCACAGCAAACCGGCGTTGAACCTCCCGCAAATGCTTCCGGGAATTCTCCCGCTCAAGACGCCACTCTGCGCTCCGAAACGCATTCTGCTTCGCCGCCCCCGTCGCGTCGCGAGGAATTTTTCCGCAAGCGTCCTCAGGCGCGCATGTGGCTGATCATCGCCGGAATTGTTCTCGTTGTTGCGATCGTTTTCGCCTGGCGGTATTTCGCGAGCTACGAATCCACCGACGACGCGCAGGTCGACGGCCATCTGATGCCGCTCAGCGCGCGAATCTCCGGCTACATCCTGAAAGTAAACGTCAACGACAACCAGTTCGTGCAAGCCGGCGCTGTCCTCGCCGAAATCGATCCTAAAGATTTCCAGGTTGCCGTGGATAAAGCGCAAGCGGACGTTGACGACGCGCAGGCTACCGCTCAATCCATGGGCATCGATGTTCCCATCACCTCCATCAACACCACCAGCCAGGTTTCCTCGTCCGAAGCGGATGTCGAAGGCGCTCGTGCCGGAGTGATCGCGGCGCAGCAGCAATACGACGCAGCCAAGGCGCAACTCTTGCAGGCCGAAGCAAACGATGTGAAGGCGCAGAACGACGTCGCTCGCTACAAATTACTCGTCGACAAGCAGGAAGTTTCGCAACAGCAATACGACCAGGCCCTGGCTGCCGCACGCAGCAGCACGCAGGCGATTGCAGGCGCCAAAGCTTCCGCCGCTGCCGCTGAACAGGCGGTCCATCAAGCACGCTCTAAACTTTTGCAATCCGAAGCAACTCTGCGCTCCTCTCAGACCGGCCCACAGCAAGTAGCCGTTACTCGCGCCAGGGCAGCTGCCGCGGAGGCGGCCGTAAAGCAAAAGCAGTCGGCCCTCGAGCAGGCCCAGCTCAATTTGCAATACACAAGAATTACCGCTCCCATCGACGGCGTCGTCATGAAGAACGCCGAAGTAGGCATGAACGTTGCTCCCGGACAGCAGTTGTTCAACGTCGTGCCGCTCAACGACATCTGGATCACCGCAAACTTCAAGGAAACTCAGCTGAAAAACATGCGCCCGGGCCAGCGCGTGCAAATTTCAGTCGACGCCAACGGCCGCAAGTACAAAGGGCACGTTGACAGCATGGCGGGCACCTCCGGCTCGCGCCTCAGTTTGCTGCCGCCAGAGAACGCCACCGGAAATTACGTCAAAGTCGTCCAGCGCATCCCCGTAAAAATCGTCCTCGAACCTGGCGAAGACCCGGACCACTATTTGCGCCTCGGAATGTCGGTCGAGCCAAAAGTTTACGTAAAATGAGCGCCGCCGCTATCCCGGCCGACGCTTCGTGGCAGCGGCCCGCGGTAAACCCGTGGATAATCGCGCTCACCGTAACTCTCGCAACCTTCATGGAGGTCCTCGACACCAGCGTCGCCAACGTTTCCCTTCCGCATATCGCTGGCAGCCTTTCCGCGGGTCAGGATGAAAGCACCTGGGTGCTCACCTCTTATCTCGTCTCGAACGCCATCGTGCTACCGATGAGTGGGTGGCTTTCGCAGCTCATTGGACGTAAGCGCTTCTACATGTCCTGCGTCGCGCTATTCACCGTCAGTTCCTTCCTCTGCGGCCTCGCTCCCAACCTCACCATGCTGATTATTTTTCGCGTCATGCAGGGAGCGGGTGGCGGCGGGCTTCAGCCCAGCGAGCAGGCGATTCTCGCCGACACATTTCCACCCAAGCAGCGCGGCATGGCGTTCGCAGTTTACGGAATGGCCGTGGTTCTCGCGCCTGCCATCGGCCCCACCCTGGGCGGTTGGATCACCGACAATTTCAACTGGCGCTGGATTTTCTTCATCAACATTCCGGTCGGAATGATCTCTTTGTTCCTCACCAACCGCTTGATCACCGACCCGCCTTACATGCAGAAACAGAAGCGGGGCGGCATCAAGATCGACTACATCGGGTTGAGCCTTCTCGCTCTCGGACTCGGCACGCTTCAGGTAGTTCTCGACAAGGGCGAGCGTGACGACTGGTTCGGCTCGCACTTCATTACGGCGATGGTTTTCATAGCCGTAGTTTCGCTCATTGCCGTGATTATTTGGGAGTGGCGCCACGAACATCCCATCATCGACCTGCATCTTTTCCGCGACCGCTCTTTCGCCGTCGGAACTCTCCTGATGTTCATGGTCGGATTCGCGCTGATGTCCAGCACCGTTCTCTTGCCGCTCTTCATGCAGACCATCCTCGGATACTCCGCGGAACAAGCGGGCCTCGCGTTGATGCCCGGCGGATTCGCGATCATAATCATCATGCCCATCGTGGGCTTTATGCTTTCCAAATTCGACGCCCGCAAACTGTTGGTCTTCGGACTCGCCGCCGTGGGGCTCGCCTTGATTCATATGACCACTTTCGACGCCACGATCGATTTCCGCACCGCGGCTACCGACCGCGTTTTTCAGGCGCTCGGATTGGCCTTCCTGTTCGTTCCCATCAACACCACCGCTTACGCTTTCCTGCCGAAGGAAAAAAATAACGCAGCTTCCGGCCTGATTAATCTCGCGCGGAATATCGGCGGCAGCATTGGAATTTCCGTCGTCACCACTATGCTGGCCCGGCGCGCCCAGGTTCATCAATCGGACCTCTCCGCGAACGTCCACCCGGGCAGCCCAAAAATGCAGGCGATGATTAACGGCATGCAACACATGTTGATGGGGCGCGGATCGAGCGCCTATCAAGCCTCCCACCAGGCCTACGGCATGGTCGCCAACATGATGGGGCAGCAGGCCACCGTAATGGCCTATATCGACTGCTTCTGGCTCCTCGGCATCGCAGCCCTCACCATGATTCCGTTCGTTTTCCTCATGAAGAGAGCTAAACCTGGCGGCCCAATCGCAGTACACTAGGCTTAATGAAAGTACGCGTCATTACCCTTGAACGGGAGTACGGCAGCGGCGGCGCCATGATCGCCCAACAGCTTGCCGAACGCCTCGGATGGAAGCTATGGGATCGCGACCTCACCGAGGAAATCGCGCGCGTCGCGAATGTTGATTCCAAAGCTGCGCAACGCTGCGACGAGCGCGTCGATCCTTTTCTCTATCGTTTGTTCAAGGTTTACGCGCGCGGCAGTTACGAACGCACCATGGCGGTTGGCGGCGAATCGCGCGCTTTCGACACCGATTGCATGGTCGAGATGCTGCACAAGGTGGTCATCGACGTAGCCTCCCGCGGCAATTGCGTGATCGTAGGCCGCGGCGCGCCTTATATCCTCCGCGATCGACCCGACGCCTTTCACACTTTCATCTTCGCCTCCGACGAAGAAAAAATACGCCGCATCATGACCCTGGGAAAAACCAAAGAGGAAGCCGCGCAGTTGGTAGAAGAAGTCGATGGCGAGCGCGCCCAATTCATCCGCCGCTACTTCGGCAAGCAATGGCCCCACCGCCCGCTCTACAACGTAATGATCAACTCAAAGTTCGGCGACGAACACGTAGTAGAAATGATCCTCCAGCACGTAGCCGCCCTGGAAAAGCTCGAATCCCGCCAAGAAGCGAGATCTGCGAGCAGCGTCAAGGCATAGCGGCAGATCCCGGCTGACCTAGACTCTACTCCCAGAGCTTGGTTCTCTGTCCCCGTAGGTAGATAATTAGCACCGTGCAATCAGCTATACTCTCTGCATCATTACGTCTGCTCCTGCTCATCCCGCTGGGTCTTTCAGCCCGGATCACCGAAGCACAGAAAAGTGTTCGCATGATCGAGATTCACTCGGACTGGGGCGGGTTGGGAACACCCCAGAATGCGGATGTGATCATCCGCTGGAAAGACGGCGTGTTTGTGTGCGACGGCAAACCCGTGAATGCGGCGCTGGTGGATGGATTGGTTGCGACGCTAGAAATTCCGATCATTGGTAAACCTGACCTTGAGAATCTCGGCGTCACTCCGGCATGGCTCAAGGCTCACGTTGCATCAGCGGAACAGAAGCTTCCAGGCAAATTCTCTGAGGCCAGTGCGAGTCAGAAGGAGTTGTTCGCAACCTCCTTTACGGACTCGGCGCTGATCGCGAACGTTGTACCCGCACTATTTCAGTACGGGCGCTTGGACGATAATCCATACGCAAAAGTTGAAATCGTCTTTGAGGACGGTTCGAAACTCTCGGCGGAGTCCCATTCGTACTATCCTTTCCTGATTCCGTGGAGACTCTCAGAGAAGGGCGAGGAAACTTACAACGCAAATATCTCGCGTGCGCTCTCTGCTCTGATGCCGGCGCATACAGTCAACAAGGAACGGCTTGCCGGACAGGAATTTGTGTCGGCACTCGCAGAAGCTCTTATGTTGAATATCGAGGCGAAGTGGAATATGCGCGGTGTGGAGAGTCGTGCTGGCGATGCGCTGGCATCCCTGCGAAGCGCATACACGGTAGAACGAGCCGACATCAATCCGTATCACAGTCAGGAATTTGGAGAATCGTGGAACGTGAAGGGGCCTCACGAGACGAACCTACATGCCATACTCCACAGGCCGAGCTTGCCTGCGAATGTTTTCGACGAACTTATCCTCCTCTACGACCATAACCAAGTGCAGGGCGTGGAGGCGTTTCTCAAGGTGGGTGTAAAGTACGAAGAGATGACACTCTCTGTGCCCTGGCTGAAGGACTACATCGAGCAGCATCCAAAGGAAAACGTATACATCTTCCAGGTACACGGCACCTCGTTTGGTGGGCACGCGATGCACACCTTTGCGCTGGATATGAAGGCGCGGGGCCGCGAGGATCTGATCGCGGAAGTGCAAGCGGAACAGTCGCAAATCACTCTGCTCAGCATCGGCGCTGCTGACTGGCTCCTCTTTCCAGACAAACACATGATGCTCTGGCGCTATGGCGGCCCGTCGGGTCTGCTGAAGTGGACTCCTTCGGACTTTCCGCCTGGCCAATGCGGTTCATACCAATCCAATTACGGAGGCTGTTCCGGGCGAGAGACTATGCCGGACGGCACACTCGTAGCCGAACATGCCTTCCGAGATCAGGTATGCATGGCGGCGCACCACACAACTCAAGCGGTCGGTGTGCCGCGACCAGATGAACTTTTCCCGGTGATGGACCACGACAGAGCCGGCTTCATCGACCGCACTGGCAAGGTAATCATTCCACTTTGCTTTGACAAGGTAGGGGCTTTCTCCGAGGGGTTGTCTCGGTTCGAACGCGACAGGCGTTGGGGATACATCGATGCGAGTGGATCCGTGGTGATCGAGCCGAGGTTTCCTTGGGCGGAGGAATTTTCAGAGGGGCTGGCGCGAGTTCAGGTTTCGGATCAGTCGCATGGGTTTGACGGGCATTGGGGCTTCATCGACAAGACCGGTAAGGTCGTCATTTCGCCAGACTATAAAGCATCATTCGGCGGCAAGAACAATATCGGGAGCGACGACAGCGAGGGTTCGTTCCATGACGGATTGGCAAGGATTGAGGTGGAGGGCAAGACGGGCTTCATCGACAAGACCGGCGAGGTCGTCATCCCACCAGAGTTCACCTATGCCTATCCCTTTGCGGAGGGGTTAGCCGCCGCCACCAAATCATCCTCCGGGAACGATGGGTGGGGGTACATCGATAGAATTGGAAAGTGGGCCATTGCTCCGCAATTCGAGTGGGGCAGTTCGTTTCGGGAGCATCTCGCTCCAGTCAATCGCAGGGGCGATTGTGCCTATATCGACCCGACGGGCGCCTCCGTTGTGCGGCCGCCGGTGTCCTCTGACGAAAAAGACTGCGCAACTGTGTGGGGAGACTTCTCCGAAGGTCTATCTCGATGGAAGTTTGGCGATAAGTACGGCTTTATTGATCGCTCAGGGAAAGTTGTAATCAAACCGAGATTTGACCTGACATTTCATTTCTCCGAAGGACTTGCGGCAGTCCAGATCAAGAAGCAATGGGGATACGTCGATAAAAAAGGGAAGATGATCATCAAACTCAAGGCATTGAGTAATGCTGAGGATTTCCATCACGGGCTCGCTTTCGTCACCACCGAGGATGGCAGATATGGCTACGTCGATACATACGGTAACTATGTATGGACACCCACTCTTCTGTACAACAATTGAACCCGCGCCAGGGCGCGAATTCGCAAATTCAAAATGGGATTAGACTCACCCAAGTTTGCTGACAAAGCACTCTTACCGTAGTCTGATCCTTCTCGCCGCAAACAATCGAGGCTTCCGAATGAGCTGTCCAATTTGCGAAAGGCGCCCGCCAAAACGCTTCTGCCCGGCGATGGGCGAAAACATCTGCGCTATCTGCTGCGGACGCGAGCGCGAAGTCACCATCGATTGCCCGCCCGATTGTTCGCACCTGATCGCAGGACACCGCTACGAAGCCGAGCATCGCAAGCCGCTATCGCCGGAAGAATATCCCTATCGCGACGTCGAATTCGCTGTGGATTTTGTCTACGAGCACTGGCCGGTGGTCGCCGGGCTTGCCACCACGATTCTCGCGTTTCAAATGGAGAACAAGGAGCTCAACGACAGCGCCGTTTCCGCCGCACTCGAAGCTCTCGCTGAAACCTATCGCACGCTGGAAACTGGGATTTACTACGCGAAGCCGCCGGACGCGCAAATTCCGCGCGCCCTCTACGGCCAAATTGCAGGCTTTCTTCAGGAAGCTCGCAAGCAGGAGACCGCCCGCACCGGGCTTTCGTCGCTAAAGGACTCCGACGTCTTCAGACTGCTCGTATTCCTGGTCCGAGTAGGCAAACAGGAAACCAACGGCCGCCCACGCTCCCGCGCATTCCTAGGCTTCTTACGCGCCCGCTTCCCGCTCCCCGCCGGAGCCAAAGCAGAATCCCGCATCATTATTCCTTGAGTTTTGCTCTGCCCCATTCCATGATCCGACGCCGTGTCCGCCGCGGAAACCGGCCTCCCGCGGTAATTGCGTCATCGTCGGCCGCGGCGCCCCCTACATCCTCCGCGATCGCCCCGATGCCTTCCACACTTTCATCTTCGCCTCCGACGAAGAAAAAATCCGCCGCATCATGACCCTGGGAAAAACCAAGGAGGAAGCTGCGCAGCTCGTCGAAGAAGTCGATGGCGAGCGCGCCCAATTCATCCGCCGCTACTTCGGCAAGCAATGGCCCCACCGCCCGCTCTACAACGTAATGATCAACTCAAAGTTCGGCGACGAGCACGTAGTAGAACTAATCCTCCAACACGTCGCCGCCCTCGAAAACCTCCAATCACATCAGGAAGTGCGAACCGCCAGCCGCTAGTTGTTCTTCTGGAAAATCGATCGCCTCCGCGTTCAGAAAAACGAAGCGCGCCGCCTTCCCAGCGCTGGCGTCTCGCCGGAGCGTAGAACACGCCTCCTC
>Ga0210394_10005313_pt1 | contig 14491 bp, 10 predicted proteins | sample IncBWC12MmetaG_FD_160121 | JGI IMG/M metagenome (GOLD analysis project Ga0210394, IMG submission 160121) | Forest soil microbial communities from Barre Woods Harvard Forest LTER site, Petersham, Massachusetts, United States - Inc-BW-C-12-M | ecosystem: Environmental > Terrestrial > Soil >...
CGGTGCGCATCGCATGCGGCTCGAAACTCGCGTGGTGGATCACTGCACCCGGTGGCTGCCGCACCCAGCCGCGATCGGACTGATGCCAGTCCGCGCTGCCCGAGAGCGATATGTAGAGCTCTTCGGCCTCGTGCCGGTGCGAGGGGTAGAGCGTCTCGGGTCCGAGCAGCAGCAGCCCGCAGGCGAGCCGCTCGCTGAGCATCATTCCCGTGGGTCCGATCAGCTCGCACCAGCCGTAGCGCTCGAGAAAGGCCGGCTCGGCTTCGCGCACCGTGTAGGTCTGCCGCCACAACAGCCCCGGCGCTGCGGCGCACAGGCACTCGCACAGCGCCGCGCTGAAAGGGGGCGCTTCGCGCGTGGCCTGCTGCAGCCAGCGCAGCACCGGTAGCGAGCAGGGTTTGCGCATCGGCGCAGCGCCATCGGTAGGCGCCGGCCATAACGCCAGGAACGGCGCGAGCGGCGTGCGGCCAAGCGAGCTCAGCAGGCGGTGAGATTCGGCAATGAGCCCACCGTCAGTTCGGATGGTAGTCGCGCTCGATGTGATGCAGCCATTGCTCGGGATAGAAATACACCTCGCGCAACGAGCCGTCGGCATAACGCGCCGCCTGGTCGTTGAAGTGCCGCGACTTCGGATCGCCGCTTTCGCCGCCCATCGTGATCGCGCGCGCCGAAATCCGCTCGCCGAACTCGACGATCGCAACGAAGCTATTGCCATTGGTACCGTAGTACTTATTGGTCCCCTCGTACCGGCGTGCGCCGTAGGAGGCCAGCGAGCCCCAGCGGGCGGAGGTGAATTCCACCGGGATGCTGGGGGCGGCATCGTTGAACTTCTGCACGATGTCGCCGGTCAGGCGCTGGCAGCGATTGATCTCGCCCCACGGCACACGCCAGGTGCCGAAGTCGCGCTCGAGTCGATCGGACACGGCTGCCAGCACCGACAGTTTCTGCTCGGTGCTGGTGCGCTCGGCCATGTTCACATACACGGACAGGTTCTCGGCATTGGCATCGCTCTTGGCCTGATTCCAGAGTTCATCGCCCCAGAGCGCGGCCAGCGTGGTGGCGACCGAGTGCACGCCCCAGCGATCGTCCCAGCCGCGCAGCACCTCGATCTGATCGGCCAGCTTTGCTTTGAGCGGATTGGCGCTATCGAGGCCGTCGTAGGCTGCCACGAGCGCCGGCATCAGCTGCGCGAATGCCGGCAGGTAGGAATCGAAGGCCGTGGCATTGAGCGAGGACTGGGTGAAATCCTTCTGGCCCGTGAGCAGCAGCGTGGCGTGGACACCGCGCGGATTCTCGCCGGCAGTGTCCATATAACGCGGGAAATGCTCGCGCTTGGGACTGCTGTCGCCGGCCGCCGAATACGGCCAGTCGTTGGTGTTCATGATCCAGCCGCCGGAAGGATTGAGCACCTGCGGCAGCTCCTGCAGCGTATGCAGGCCCTTCCAGTCGGTCGCCGGATTGGCGCCATCGACCGGGTGGGTGTAGTCGAACTGATCGTCGCGGCGCGGCACGAATTGCGGGTGCAGGTAGGCGATATCGCCGTCGGCATCGGCAAAGATCGTGTTGTTGGAGGAGTTCGCGCGCAGCTCCATGACCTTCATGTAGCCGGCGTAGTCGCGTGCCTTGGTCAGCAGGAAGGACTGCTGCAGCGCTTCGATCGGCTTCTGCATGAGCGCAATCGCGATCCACTTGCCATCGCGCTGCGCGATGATCGGGCCGTGGTGCGTGGCATAGACCGTGAAGGTTCGGACCGCGCTGCCGCCCGCGGCGGTGCGATAGGGCACGGTCACGGTCGAAACCGTTACGGGTCGCAGCTCGGTGCCGTAGCGGTAGAAGGGCCGACCGTTCTGGTTGACGATGGTCTCGGCAAATAAATCGACATTGTCGACACCGCTCGAGGTGTGCATCCAGCCGAGCCGTTGGTTGAAGCCCTGGTAGATGAAGAACTGCCCCCAGGTCACCGCGCCATAGGCGTTCAGACCCTCATCGCTCGTGACCTGGAGCTCGGAGCGGAAGAAGAATGAGGTGTGCGGGTTGATCAGCAGCAGCGCGTGGTGATTGAGCGTGTTCGACGCTGCGATCGCGATGCCGTTCGAGCCACGCGGTTCCTCGTCCTTGACCGCTTCGCGCAGCGCCGCGCTGTGCTCGCCGCCATAGAAACTCTGCAGCGCACCGAGTTGCACGCGCTCGATGTCGCCGCCGATGCTGCCCTCGCTGAAACTCAAGGCCATCCACGGTTCGAAGCGATGAATGACGCGCGGTATCACCTGCGGGTGGCTCTGCAGAAAGAAATTCAGACCGTCGGCCCAGGCCACCATGAGCTTCTGCAGCCACGCGGGGCTCCTGGCGTATTGCTTCTTGAGATCGTCCGGATGGATGAACAATTTCATGCGCAGGTCCTGGATGACGGCCGAATCCCCCTCGGCCTCGGCCAGTCGTCCCATGGCGTTGAGATAGTTGGTCTCGACGCGATTGAAATCGTCCTCGGCCTGCGCGTAGATCATGCCGAACACCGCATCGGCGTCGGTGCGCCCATGAATGTGGGCGATGCCCCAGTCATCACGCACGATGTGAGTCTCAGCCGCCGCCACGCGCCAGCGTGACTGCTCGTCGGAGGCAGTCGTTGATGCGGCCCGTGCCCCGACGGGAACGGCGGCGAGCAGCGGGATGAGAATAAAAATGCGCGGTAATTTCATGGTGCAATTCCCCCGCGCGGATTCTACGTCACCGCGACAGCCGACCGCGCCGCCACGATGGCGCAGCAACTGGCGATAGTTAGTGTGTTAAAACAATATGATGCGATGTATATCTAACTTTTAATATACTTAAGAGGGCGTCCGCTTACGCGGAATAAAATGTCTCATCCGCCGGTCTTTTACCGTTAGTGTGCGGTTCTCTCCATGGATGATAAGCGTCGCCGCTTCGAGGCCCAGGTGCTGCCGCATCTCGATGCGGCCTACAGCTTTGCGCGCTGGCTGGCGCCGAGCCCGGCCGATGCCGACGACGTGCTGCAGGAGGCGGCTCTGCGCGCGTTTCGGGCCTTTGACGCCCTGCGGATCTCCGACGTGAAGTCGTGGCTGTTCGCAATCGTGCGCAACTGTCATTTCACCGCACTCAAGCAGCGCCAGCGACGATCCCAGGTACCACTGCCGGAGGAGCATGACGCCGTGGACGGCGAAGCGATGATTGCAGACACACCCGATCCCGAGGCGGTATCGATCCGGCTCGATGAGGCGCGCACGCTCGATCATCTCATGCAGGCACTGCCGGCGGAGTATCGCGAGGTGCTGATCCTGCGCGAGATCGAGGACCTGAGCTATCGCGAGATCGCGTCGGTCATCGAGGCACCGATCGGCACGGTGATGTCGCGCCTGGCGCGCGCGCGGACCCTGCTCAAGGGACGTTGGCTCGAAACCGTGGAGGGCGCTCCGCGTGCTGTGCGCTGAATCGCTGCGGGTGCAGGCCTACTTCGACGGCGAGGTCGACGCCGTCTCGGCGGTCGAGATCGAGCGCCACCTCGAGCGCTGCACGGAGTGCCGCGAATTGCACCAGCATCTGAAGCGCACGCGCACCGCATTGCGACGCGACCTCGGCTACTTTCAAGTGCCGCCGGCACTGGCGGCGCGCGTGCGCCGGATGCTGGACGAGGAGCCCGTGACCGCGGGCGCCCGCCGCGCGTGGCGATCCTTGCCGCTTTTGGGGCGGCCGTACTGGCGCGGTGCGTTCAGTGGCGCGGGGCTCTCGGCGATCGCTGCCGCCCTGGCACTTTTCCTGTGGTCGCCGCTCCATACCGATGCCGTGGTCGAGGATCTCACCAGCGCGCACCTTCGCTCGCTGATGTCATCGCACCTGATCGACGTGGTGTCCTCGGACCGCCACACCGTCAAGCCCTGGTTTGCAGGCCACACCGATGTATCCCCGGCAGTGGCCGACTTCGATCCGCAGGGCTACAAGCTCATCGGCGGGCGCGCGGACTACGTGGCGCATCAGCGCTCGGCGGTGCTGGTCTATCAGCACGGTGCGCACCTCATCGATGTCTTCAGCTGGGCCGCGGACGCCCGTGCAGCCGGCGGCAGGGAAGTCACCCGCAACGGCTATCGGTTGCTCTTCTGGCGGGCAGGGGATCTGGAGTATTGCGCGGTCTCCGACACCGGCCGCGACGAGTTGCGTAGCCTGGCCCGGCTCATCCAGGGCGCTCAGTGAAGACCTTCCTGCTGGCCTTCGGCGCCCTGTTCTCGATCGTCAATCCACTGTCCGGCGCATTTATCTTCTTCGGCGCGACGCGTGAACTCGAGCACCGCGTGCGATCCCAGGTGTCGCGCTGGGTGGCGATCTATGCATTTTCGATCGTGACCGCCTCGCTGTACGTGGGTGCCTACGTGCTGAGCTTCTTCGGCATCACGATTCCGGTGCTGCGCGTGGCCGGCGGCATCGTGGTCTCGCTCTCGGGCTGGGCCATGCTGTCGGCGCCGGATGCGACCGAGCAGCGCCGCAGCGAAACCCCGGCGCCGCGCTCGATGGACATTCCGCCGAGCCGGCTGGCCTTCTACCCGCTGACCATGCCGCTGACGACCGGTCCCGGCACCATCTCGGTCGCCATCTCGCTCGGCGCGAGCCGGCCGAGCGGCTTCCACGCCTCCTCGGTAGAGTTCTTCATCGAGACGCTGGCGGCTGTGGCGCTGCTGTCGCTGCTGATCTACGTCGCCTACCGCCACTCGGGGCGGCTTGCGGAGCTCATCGGCCCGACCGGCACCACGATCGTGGTGCGGCTGTCGGCCTTCCTGCTGTTCTGCATCGGAATCCAGGTGTTCTGGAATGGCGCCGCCGAACTGCTCGGCACACTGCCGTTGGGGGCGGCCGGGGTCAATTGATTGCTGGCGCTTGGCACCGTCGTGGTTTATCGTGGACTTAGCTGCGGCACATCGAGGCGGACAAAGGATTACGTGCCATGCGCTTGGATACGATCGAGTCTCTGCCCATTGCTGCCGCGGTCGCACCTCGCGGCACGGTCCTGTTTGCCGATTTGCGTGGCTACACTGCGATGGCGGAGAAACTCGCACCTCAGTACCTGGCGACCCTGCTGGATGAATTTTTCCGCGCACTAACACAAGTGGCCGAGCTGCATGGCGGCCGGGTCTTCCATACGGCCGGTGATTCCCTGATGGCCGGATTCGGTTTGGCGGACCGCAACAACGACGGCACCGATGCCGCACTCGCGGCCGGTCGCGCCATGCTGACGTGCTTCGTGGCCCTGTCGCATCGCTGGCGGCAGGAGGCCCAGGTCGAGACCGGACTCGGCGTGGGGCTCCATCTCGGTGAGGTGGCGCTCGCGTCGTTCGGACCGCCGGGACGACGGATTGAGACTCTCGTGGGCGATACGGCCAACGTGGCCGCGCGGCTCTGCAGCCGCGCGCGCGCCGGTGAGGTGCTGTTCTCGTGCACCGTGGCGTCGGCGCTCCAGGCCCGCTCGCTCGATAATGCCGTGACCGGCAGCGGGGGTAGCGCGTTCCTGCAGTTGCCGCGCTACGAAATGCGTGGCCGGCGCGAGCGGCTCGATATCTGGTGCATCCCCGCAAGCCGGCGCGAGCCGCTGCCGGGCTTCGAGCTGCCGGGCGCCGATCGCTGGCAGTAACGATCGCTAACCGCGGCGATCGATGGCGCAAGGCGCAACCGTCAGCTCGAGCAGGAGCGGCGATATCGCCGTTCTCACGGTGGACAACCCGCCGGTCAACACGATCACGGCCGCGGTGCGCGCCGATCTCTCGGCGGCGCTGAGTCTGCTCGAGCAGCAACTGCAGTCGCCTCGGCCGCCGGCGCCGCAGCCGCCGCGTGCGGTACTGCTGCAATGTGCCGGCAAGACTTTCTTCTCGGGCGCGGACATCGGCGAGTTCCACGGGCCGCCGAAGGAAGCCGAATACCGTACCTTGTTCGCACGGCTCGAAGCGCTGCCGGTGCCAGTGGTGGCGGCGATGCACGGCACCGTGCTCGGCGGCGGGCTCGAGATCGCGCTCGCCTGCCACTATCGGCTCGCGGCCAGCGATGCGCGGCTCGGCCTGCCCGAAGTCACGCTCGGTATCATCCCGGGTGCCGGCGGCACGCAGCGCCTGCCGCGTTTGATCGGCGTCGAACAGTCGCTCGATCTGATTCTCTCGGCAAAGCCGGTCAGCGCGCAGCAGGCGCTCGAGATCGGCTTCATTGATGCCGTCATCGAGGGGGAGCTCGCGGCGGGCGCGCTCGCCTATACGCGCGAGCTCCTGTCGCAGGGTAAAGGCGTGCGCCCTACCGGCGATCGCAGCGTCGACCCGGCGAGTGCGAGCGAGCCGGCGCTGGCACGTCTGCGCGAGCGGGCGCGGCGCGACTTTCCGAACCGCGAGGCGCCGCTGACCGCCATCGAGGCGGTGCAGGCATCGGTATCCTTGCCGCTCGCGGAGGGGCTCGCATTCGAGGAGCGGCTGGTCAACCGCGCCAAGGCCACTGCCGAGAGCCGCGGCGCCGTTCATATGTTCTTCGCCGAGCGCGAGAGCCGGCGCGTGCGCGATCTGCCCGCCGGTGCCACGGCACGCGCGGTGCGCACGGCAGGAATCGTGGGTTCGGGCACCATGGGCGGTGGCATCGCGATGTGCTTCGCCAATGTCGGGCTGCCCGTGACCGTGCTCGATGCGGACGCCGGCGCCCTGACGCGCGGTCTGCAGACGATTTCGCGCAACTACGATTCGATGCTCAAGCGCGGCCGCATCGATGCGGCCGAGAAGGCACGGCGCCTGGGGCTGATCCGCGGAGCGCTCGACTACGCCGAGCTCGGGCAGGCGGACGTGATCATCGAAGCAGTATTCGAGAACATGGACCTCAAGCGCAGAATCTTCACTGCGCTCGATCAGGCCGCCAAGCCCGGCGCCGTGCTGGCCAGCAACACCTCCACGCTCGATGTGACCGAGATTGCGCGCGCGACTTCGCGGCCCCAGGACGTGATCGGCATGCATTTCTTTGCACCCGCAAACGTCATGCCGCTGCTCGAAGTCGTGCGCACCGAGCTCACCTCGCCGGACACCGTGCAGACCGTCATGGAGCTGTCGAAGCCGTTGCGCAAGACGCCGGTGCTGTCGCGGATCTGTTACGGCTTCATCGGCAATCGCATGATGGAGGGCTACGCGCGCGAAGCCGAGCGCATGGTGCTCGAGGGCGCCACGCCGCGGCAGGTCGATGCGGTGCTCGAGAAATGGGGCATGGCCATGGGTATCCTGGCCGTGTTCGACATGGCCGGCATCGATGTCGGCGTCAACGTGCACAAGGCCAACGCTGCGCGCTATCCGCCCGACCCGACCTACTACCAGGCCGACTTCGCGCTGGTCGAGGCCGGACGCCTGGGCCAGAAGAACGGCAAGGGCTACTACCGCTACGTGCCGGGCGATCGCATGCGGCACGAGGACCCCGAGGCGATCGAGATCCTCAAGCGGCGCGCACGGCAACTCGACGTGGCGCCGCAGACTCACGCGGAGCAGGAGATCCTCGAACGCTGTCTTTACCCGCTCATCAACGAAGGCTTCCGCATTCTCGAGGAGCGCGTGGCTCAACGCGCCAGCGACATCGATGTGGTCTGGTGCGCGGGCTATGGCTTTCCGCGCTATCGCGGCGGACCGATGTTCTACGCCGAGACCGTCGGACTCGCCACGATTCTCGATGGCCTGGAGCGCTACCGCCAGCGCTTCGGCGAGCTGCACTGGCGACCCGCGGCCTTACTGGTCGAGCTGGAGCGCCGGCATAAGAGCATTGCGGCCTGGGAGCGCGAGCAGGCCCCGTGAGCCGCGAGCACCGGGCCGCGATGGAGCGCGCGAGCGATGCCGATCAGCGCGCTCAGTGGCTCCGGTGGGTGGCGGCCCAGTTCTTTTGCGCGCGGTCGAGAAAGGCGCGCGGCGAATCGAGGAAATAGACCAGCGAGGTAGCACTCGAGAAGCAGTAGAGCTTGCCGTAGTCCGGATCGACCCAGTTGATCGAGCAATCAGCGGGAATCGTGGCTCCCGCCGCCAGTCCGAGCGGATCGTTGCTGTCGAACTCTCCATGCATGGAACCGCTGGGGGGCATGACCGCCTTCCAGATGCCGGCATGCGCAGAGTCCGTTGCGGTGGCGCCATGCTGCGCGGCGGCTGCGGTTAGATCAGCGGAAGCCGCTGCCGCGGCAACCGAGGCGCCGGCGATTGCTGCCGCCAGCAGCGCTGCTGCGGTGAGCCATGCGAGATGGCGTTGAGAACCGAGGCTCATGGTGGAAACCTACCCAATTCTGGCAGCGAATTCCATTGTCCGCCTCACGGAAGCGGGACCGCCAGCGCGGCGTTGACCGGCCCTCAACCCTCGTACTTGAACGACAGCGCCACGCGAGCGCGGTAGGCGACGATCTTGCCGTTCTCGACCTTCAGATCGAGCTTGACGATCTCGGCGACGCGCAGATCACGCAAAGTCTTGGATGCAGTCGCGACGGCGGCCTTGGCCGCTGCTTCCCACGAGGCGGTACTGGTGCCGATGATCTCAGTGACGCGATAAACACCGGATGTTGACTTCTTGCTGGCCATGTGTCCCCCGATTGATTTGACCGACGCCGCAGTTTCGGGCGCTGATCATACGCCTGTTCGCGTGTAGGCCTGAACTCTCGCGTGCTTCAGCGATCCGCCGATCATGCTCGCAGCGACGATCGCTTAGGGTTTGGCGACTCGCACAGCGAGCAACCTACCATGTCGCATAGATAGGAGAGAGCCTATGGGCTTACGCGCGGACAATATCGTTATCCGCCGAGCCAGTGTCTCCCCGCCCCGGCGCCCGAACTGCAACGCAACTGATCGCCGCGGCGCCGGCCACCGACGCACAAGGCCAAGGCTCAGGCCTTGAGTTGTCGAAGTCACCTTCTCAGTGCGGGAGCGGCCGGCGTCGCGGCACCAGTCCGCGTGTGTTGCCGGCTGCGCGTGAAACGGGCGATTGCCGCGCGCAGCGACTGCGCCGCTTTCGCATAGTCCTGCCAAGGCTTGCCCCGCCTGAGCAGGGCCGGGGCCGTGCGCAGCGTGAAGCGCGAGGGATCAAGTCCTGCGCGTACCTGCGACCATTGCAGCGGCATCGATATCGGTGCGCCGGCGCGGGCGCGCGGTGATAACGGCGCAACCGCGGTCGCCATGCGATCGTTGCGCAGGTAGTCGAGGAAGATGCGACCGGTGCGCTGCTTCTTGGCCATGTTGATGACGAATCGGTCCGGGCTGTCATCGGCCATGCGCGCGCAGCCCGCCTGCGCGAACGTCTTGGCGGCCGGCCAGTCGAGCTTGTCGCGTTTACCCACGAGCGGCGTGACCACGTGCAGGCCCTTGCCACCGGTGGTCTTGCAGAAAGTTGCCAGGCCGAGCTGCTCGAGCCGCTCGCGCAGCTCATTGGCGGCGGTGATCACGGCATTGAAGGGCACATCGGGTGCCGGGTCGAGATCGAACACCAGCCGGCCCGGTACATCGGGCGCGTGAGGCGCGCAATTCCACGGGTGCAGTTCGAGCGCGGCGCTCTGCGCGGCCGCGATCAACCCTTCGACGCGATCGATGGCCAGGTAGGGCTTGCGATCGCCGCTGACATCGACCATCTCGAACAGATCCGACTGGCCCGCCATCGCGTGACGCTGAAAGAAGTGCTGCTTGCCGATGCCGTCGGGTGCGCGGACCAGCGAGCACGGACGGCCCTCGATGTGCCCGATCAGCCACTCGCCGATTGACTCGAAGTAGCGCGCCAGGTCGAGCTTGCTGACCGGGCGACCATCGCCCGCATCGGGCCACAGGCTCTTGTCCGGCTGCGTAATCCGGACGCCCTTGATCGTGTCGTTGCCATCTGCAGTCATAGCAGTCTCTTTCGGTAGCGCGGGCGCGTCCCTGCGCCGCAGCTTGGAGGACGGTTCGGCCTGGACGCTCTCGGCCGGCTTGTCTTCGCGCAATCCCTTGAAGGCCGCCTGCCGCACCATGCCGGAGTCGGTCCAGCCCGCGAATTCGATCTCTGCGACCAGCTCCGGTTTTACCCAGCGCACGTCGCGCTCGGCGCGCGGCGCCTGATCGCCGGAGAAGGGGCTTTCGCTCACGGTGAGGCGCTCGAGTGCGCCTTGTAAAGGTTTCGCAACCCGCTGGCCGAAGCCCGTGCCGACGCGGCCGACATAAATGAGCCGCTCATCGCGGTGCACGCCGACCAGCAACGATCGCATCGTACCCTCGCGCGTGGTGTAGCCACCGATGACGACCTCGTGCCCGGGGCGGCACTTCGCTTTGGTCCAGCCGCCGCCCCGTCCGGATGCGTAGGACGCATCGATGCGCTTGGAGACGATGCCCTCGAGCTCCATGTCGCAGGCGGATTTCAGTACGTCCTCGGCCCTGGCTTCGAAGTGTTCCAGGTAACGGACAGATTGGGATCGCAGCCGCGCGAGCGTTGCCTCGAGCCGTTGCTTGCGTGCCGCCAGGGACAGCGGCCGCAGATCCTCCCCGTTCAGGAACAAAAGATCGAAGGCAAAGAAGGTCAGTTGCGCGGTATCGCGATCCGCCAGTGCCGCCTGCAGATCGGCAAAACTGGGCACACGTTTAGCGGTCAGTGCCACGACTTCCCCATCAACGATGCAGTCGGGCAGTGGCTGCGCGGTACGTGCGATCTCGGGGAACTTCGGTGTCCAGTCGAGTCCTTTGCGCGTCAGCAGTCGCGCCTTGCCGCGCTCGACGCGCAGCTGCAACCGGTAGCCATCAAGCTTGATTTCATGCACCCAGCCCGGCGTGCCGGGCGGCTGGTCCACCAGCGTACAAAGTTGCGGCTCGATGAATGGTGGCATCGGCCCTTTCTTTCGCGGCGCTGCGGCCCGCGCTTCCGATCGGTTCGACTGCCAGACAGCATCGGCCTTTGCCGCGCGTGCATGGGCCTGCATGAAAGGCGTCGGTGCCTTGCCTTTGCCGGCGGCGATGGTTGCCATGCTGCGTCCCGAGGCGACCGAGCGGTCTTCCTCGAGCAGCGTCACGGCGCGGGCCGGATCGGCGGCTGCATCGCGATGCTTGATCAGCAGCCAGTTGGTGCGCTTTGATCCCGAGCGATCGTTGCGTATGCGCACCAGCACCCAGCTGCCGTGCAGCCGTCGGCCCTCGAGCGTGAACTTCAGTTCTCCTGCCTTCAGTGCCTGCTCCGGTGCAACACCGGGATTCGGCTGCCAGTAGCCGCGATCCCAGAGCTGCACGGTGCCGCCACCGTACTGTCCATGCGGGATCGTGCCCTCGAAGTCGCCGTACTCGAGCGGGTGGTCCTCGACTTCGACCGCGAGGCGCTTATCCGCGGGATCGAGCGATGGTCCTCGGGTGACTGCCCAGGATTTGAACACACCGGCGAGTTCGAGCCGCAGATCGTAGTGCAGTCGGCGGGCCGCATGCTTTTGAATGACGAAGCGCAGCGCTTGCTTCGGTGCCGACGCTCGCGAGTCGCGCGGCCGTCCGCCCTTCGGTTCCACCGTCTGGCCAAAGTTGCGCTTGGCGCGATAGGTCGAAAGCTTGTCGGGCACCGCTGCTCCTTCGCGGCGTCTGCATGCGCCGAGTGTTGCCATCGGCGCTGCCGGGCGTCTGCAGGTACTCTTCCCGTATCCGCGATTTGCCGGCTATTGTGCAATGAAAGTCCCATGAGCGTAGCGGCCTGGCGCGATCCGGTTCCAACAGTGCACGCATCTCGCTCATCGCCGCGCCCGATATACGTAACTGCGCTTGAGCGCGAGCGGTGCGATTGATCGGGATGACGTTCCACGGCAGCAGCATCCGCTCCATGGGATAGCCATGCGCAATCGGGTGTGGGAACGCCTCGGCTGCTGCGCGAGGCGCTGTGCCCTGTGACACCGGGCTGGGCAGCACGGGGGTTGCCCGGCCACGCGGGCGCTTGAAAAGCGCGACCGCATCCATGATCAGCGTGACGGCGCACGTCGTCAGCGCGGTTCCGATCAGGCAAAGCACAGCCAGCTCGACTTCCATAGGCATCCTCGCTGGCGCTGCGGCGCCACCCTTTTGTGCGCAGCGTCTCTACTTCAGAACCGAGCGCCTATCGGACTTTTCTATTTGTGCGTGTAGGACAGGAACCTAAGCACCTAATAAGCTTAGGTGTTCGCCACAGCATTCGAGCCGTTCAACCGCCTGAATCGTGCCCGGACCGTCGTCCGAGCGCGTCTTTTCAGGACCCAATACGTCCACCGAGGCTTTGGCCATGACGATCGAGACCATGCGATTCGGGTAGAGGACGATCTCGTTGTCACCGGACCCGCGCATGCTCGGTAAATACTTCACGGTACCGTTCGCATTCTGGTACCGCAGAAAGTGGAAGCCCATCTCGTAGAGGCCATTCCCGCCCGCATCGCCGTTCTTGGCGATGGCATCGCGCGCCGCGAGCAGATCTTCGGTGAGGGTGCGGTTGAGTATCTGCACGCCGCCGTGCGCACCGCGCGTCTGGAAGAGCAGCGCGATCTTGGCGAGGTCGTCCAGCGTCGGGTAGTAGCCGGCGTTGCACCAGACAATGCCGTCACGCCCGCCCGACTCGCGCGTCCTGACGACCGGCGCCTGGTGAATGCCGATCGGCTCGAAGATCTCGGTCTTGACCATTTGCCACAGATCCGCCTGGGTCCCGCGAACCGATTTGATGAAGCTGTCGATGGCGGCGCCGAGCAGGAAGTAATCCTGATCGCGATAGCGCATCACGGTACCGGGCTCCCATGGGTAGGGATGCAGCGTGGCGTTTATCTGGCGGATCTTGTCCGCGAACGAGGGCGCGGTGTACCAGGCGTCGTAGTCGCCGTCGAGGTAGCCATCAAGGATGTCGTTGGGATCGGACCGGGTGCCGCCGACACCGCCGAAGCCGGTCGACATGTTGGCCGCATCGATGAAGCGCACGCGCCGCCACTTGGGATCGAGCCCCGGCACGTAGTCGCCGATCTTGAGCGTCAGCACCCACGGACCGTAGACCTGCGCCAGGTGCAGCAATGACAGTGGCGCGAAAACGCTCTTGGTGATCGAGCGCACACCGAAGCGCATCTCGAGCGGGTAGGGGTAGGAGCCATAGGGTGTGACCGGATCCTGGTAGTAAAGCGTACCGCCAACCACCAGTGCCCCGGCCACCTGCCACTTCGGATACAGCGGGCCGCCGAAACCATCGAGCGTGCCCGCCGGCACCGTCTTGATCAGCTCGCTCCAAGGCCTGGCCGGCAGACGGTCGGCGAACTCAACTTGCGCCTGCGCGCGGCGCGCCTCGAGTTGGCTCGCATCAACCGGCGCGTACTCGGCCTGCGCGAAGCCCCAGGCGACGAAGTACTGCTTGATCAGGTACGGGCCGGTCTGCTGCACGAACTGAAGCTCAAGCCCACTCACCTGATTGCCGCGATAAAGAAATGTGGCGAGCCCCTGATGTGCGTGGTTCTCGGTATCGTTGACCAACATGATCGGAAAGGCCGCGCGCGACCAATCGCCGTCGCCGGGCTCGCGCCATACCTTGCCGGGCTGCGGAATGACCCGCCAGTAGCTCATCGTCAAGCCACCGCCGGTCTCGCGCACCATCTCGCCGCGCTGAACCGGGACGAGCACATCCCCGACCGTGAAGAACTCGAGCTGCAGGCCCGGGAAGATGCGCACATCGCGTCCCTGGATCAGCGGCTGGGTCAACACCGGCAGCGTGCGCATGGCGGCCGGGTGCACCTTGAGCACGCCGGTGAAAGCGGGTGCAGCGAGCGCACGCTCATCGGGTGCGAAGGCCGCATTGGCGACCGGCGCCTCGAGCGGGCCGCCGGACTCGAAGCTCTTGACCGTCAACAGATCGGCCACGTCCTACCAGCGCATGCGGGCGTTGCAGACGAAGGATTTGATCGCGGTGATCTTCATGTACCGTTTACTCTGGAAAGTCCGGAACACCGCGATTGTGCATGTATTCCGTGGCGCCGTCGTCAGCCGCGATCGAGTGCTTCGAGACTGGCGTTGCGGGTTTCGGGCGCCCAGCGGTAGCAGACGCCGGCGCCCACCGCCAGCACAAGAACGCAGGCGCCGAGCGCGGTACGGGCGCCGTACGCGACCACGATCAGCGGCAGCACGAATGTGCTCGTGGCGGAACCGATGCGGCTGGCGGCAATGGCCAGGCCGATGCCTGAAGCCCGCAGATCGGTCGGGAATAGCTCCGGCAGGTAGACGTAGACCAGATTGGAGGCCGCGGAGATCACGCCGGCGAAGATCGCGAACAATACGATCATCGCGATCGTATTGAGCTGCGGCAACGCACTCAGTAGCAGCAGCGTGATTCCCGCGGCGACGAAGCTGCCGATCAGGAAGGTACGCCGCGGCAACCGGTCGATGATCAGAACCCCGACGATGGCGCCAGCGAATAGCGCGAGATTGTAGATGAGTCCTCCGAGGTAGCCGCGGTTGAGGTGCAGCGCCGCCATGACCTGAGTGACGAAGGTCCCGAGCGCGAAGTAGGGCACCACCTGGCAGGCAAA
>Ga0210394_10005314_pt1 | contig 14491 bp, 11 predicted proteins | sample IncBWC12MmetaG_FD_160121 | JGI IMG/M metagenome (GOLD analysis project Ga0210394, IMG submission 160121) | Forest soil microbial communities from Barre Woods Harvard Forest LTER site, Petersham, Massachusetts, United States - Inc-BW-C-12-M | ecosystem: Environmental > Terrestrial > Soil >...
ACCTGGCAACTGGATCCGGCGGCTTTCGCCGGCCATTCCGATCTGGGCAACGCTCCGGCGCCGGGCGCGAATTCGTTTTGCCAGAGCCAAAGCTGCCGCTACAATATTCCGTTTGCGCGGCAACTGGGAGCGCCCCTCAATTTGACCTTTCGGGACGGCAGCTTCCAGGGCGTTGGCGGGGAGATCACGCTACAGGGATATCCGTCATTGCGCCAACTGACCGCGCCGCCGAGCCAGCAAGTGTGGATGACGAACTTTCGACACCTGAATCCGAGCTATGGCGCGGGGGCGGAAGTAGCCAGCGCGGTGGGAGGGGTTTCGTATTCGCTGGTGGCGGGAACGCAGGGCGTTTTCAAGTTCACAGCCATCAACGGCGGCGTGAGTTACAAGCAGGTTCCAGTGGAAGGATACGCGGGATACCATCTGTTGCAGGATGCGAGCAGCGCGGCGCAGGGAAATACGATCACCGATACGACTCCGTGGCAGTTCTGCGTGGTCCTGAAGGCAGGCGAATGCCGGACCGGATCGAAGCCGGGCGAGGCTTACGCGAGCGTTCCGCAAGGCGCGGTGAGCAGCATGCAAAACTGCATCTCCAATTGGTACGACGACAACTTTCCGTGTCTGTTTACGCCGCCGGCGCAGGCCGCCTGGGCCATTCAGCAAGGGATCGCCCAGAACGATCCGGCAGGCCACTATTGGCGCCCGATCACAATGGGGTTCAGCGGGCCGGGACGGCAGTTCGAGTTCGGAACGTTTATTCCGGACCCGACCGGCACCTGGGCCTTTATGCAGGGTTATTGGCCGGACGGCGTACGCAACGAATTATTTATGGCCCGGCTGCCGCCCTGGCCGACTCAAAGCGATTCCATCAACCGCTCGAATTATGTATCCCTGCCGGTTTCGGTGGCGGCAAATTCCTCGCAGCCCCTGGCGCGGGTTCACTTCGGGTACGCGGAGAACGGGACGCCGTCAAGCTTCTACTGCACCGCCCGGAAGGATGCCTGCACCGCGAGCGGAACGCCTTTTTCCTTCGACAGCGAGAATCCGAAGTGGCAGAATTGCGCGAACGGATGCAGCATTCAGGTGCCGGAGATCGCGGGGCGCGTGTTGTACTACGAGACCGACCGGCAGGATGCGAGCGGAAACACGACGCCGGGACCGCTTCACGTGAATATTTTGCCCTAAGGGGCGAAGATGGCAGGTCGGAGACCTGCCCCACAACGCTCCCCGCTAGTCCAGGCAGCAAGTCGGCTAGCAGCCCGTGGTGAAAGTCGTACTGGCCCGAAAACGGCAGCTCGGAGACCTGCCCCACCGCCGCCGTCAGTCAATGATTTGCAGTAGTGTGGATTTACAGCCATGTGGGGCAGGTCTCCGACCTGCCTCGGGCGGGCCGAATGCCTGCTCCACATACGGCCCAGTGACCGCCGAACTGTAGAAACTCCAGGGGCAGGTCTGTACCCTGCCATCCACTTCTGCCACGGGGGGCTAGGGGTCTGGCAGCAGCAGGACGGTATATGGGACGGCGCCGGAGACCCGCACACCCGGTCTGTTCGCGGCGACGATGGCTTTGACTCCGATCGCAGCAAGACGATCGGAAACCGATTTCAACTCCGGCGCGCTCAAATTCCAAAACTCATCCGCGTCGGGAATCTCCGCGACGACCCGGAGCCGGGCGTACTGGGCATAGTAGGGATCGTATTCATGTCCGACGATGGCCAGGCGGTCTCCGCTGCGCAGTCCCAGATCCCGGAGGCGGCCTGCGACGATCTCATAGTCTGGTTCTTGTGGGTGAATTAAGCCTCTTACACTGCGTACGCCTGCTCCGGCCAGATGCGCCAGGAACGGAATCATCACGGCGCCGGCTACGGTGGCGCAAACCGCCAATCCAACAGTCGCCCATCCAACAGTCCGCGGCAAACGGGAGGTTAGAACACCAAAGACGACGATCCATAGAAGCACGAAAAACGATCCCAAAAAGCGGCTTTCCACATGCACCAAGGCATACATCGACATGGCGGCGAGAGGCCAAATCAATAGCCACGACGCATACCGGGGCAGATTGGAAAGCCGGCTCTCATATGCGACCAAGATAAAGAGGACGACAGCTCCGGATAAAAAGACCGTCATTTGAGAAATCATGCTCTTGAATTCCCGAAGAGTATTCCGTAGCGCGGCGACTTGCCGGCGCAGATCGAAGCGGACTCTTGCGCCGGCATTCCAGTACGACGGATCGTACCACAGGGGAAAGGTGCCTTGGATGGGAGAGGCAAACTCGAGAATAAGGGGCTTTTCCATCAATTTGCGGGGAGGGTGTTGAGGCGTTCCGTAAGCATCCGTAGAAACATCCGCCCAACCGGTAAACTTCGGCAGGCCGTTTACGTACCAGGCGTAATTCAGCGGTCCTGTCTCGCCGAAACTCAGTTTGCCGACGCGGGTGCTCAACACGGCCACCAGCGGCGCAGCCATGACCAGGAAAACGGCCAGGGATAAGAGGAGCTTCGGCCGAGTCACGCAGCGTGAGGGCGGGTATAGAAGAAGTCCCGCGAGGAAGAGAGCACTCAGAGGAAACATCGCGGCTTTGGCATAGTACGCGAATCCAAAAGCAATGCCAAGAGCCAGATAGAGTTTCCCGCCGGAGCCGGGAAGAGAAAGCCGGCAGGTAATTCCAGCGGCGAGGAATATAAGCGCGGCGACGCAAAGATCGGGAGTAACTTCGCCAACACCGACATATTCCAGCGTGAACCACAGAAATAGAAAGAAAGCGAAAGGGATGGTTTCGCTTTTTTCCTTATCGTTCGTGATACCAGCCGTGAGCGCCAACCATCCTCGAAGAAAATACTGAAAAGCACCCAGAGTCAGAGCGAAAATGACGAAGTTAACGAGGTGAATGAGCGGAACTTCGCGATCCGCTGAAGGATGAAACAACGCCAAGGCGAGAGTGAGAAGCGCGGGATAACCGGGACTCCAATAGCCGCTAAGCAATCGAGCAGGCCCAGCGTGTACCGCTTCCGAAGCCAAATCAAGATAGCTGAGGCCATCGGGGTTCATTTCATATCGGCTGGACCAGGCGAGAATCGCGGCGCATACCAGGCAGACGCACCACCATATGCGAACCGAGCCCAGAGCCAGTTTCCACCTTGGGGGCCGAGAGATGCCGACAGTGCTCTCCGGCGATGCAGGCCACATTGTCTTCGATCATAGCAAGGCGATCCGGCTGGCAGCGGCGAGCCGCGAGTTAATGTGCGAAAATAGCGATTCCCGTTGGGGGAAATGAAGCGGCGGGAGGTTCCGTCGCGGGTGTGGCAACGACCAGATGCACTCATCTAAATCGGACGCAGCTTCCTCTTTTCGTCTGGCCGCGGCGCTTCATCTTGCCGTGTCTTATCGTCTTGCCGCGTCGCTATTTTGCGCGGCTGCCTTGATTCCCTCGATTGTGTGGGCCGTGCGCGACCGAAGAGTTTGGCCGTGGGACCAGGCTTGGTATGGCGAGGTGTCCGTGGATCTGTGGTATCTATTCACGCATGCACCCAGGCAGTGGTGTGGGCTGATGGCAACGGCCCTGGGCATGAAGCCTCCGGGGATCGCGTGGCTGGGCCAGTTCTTCGTGCCGCTCCGGCATGCATTTGGATCGGTGGAGGCGGCGCTGCTCTTCAGTATCGTGCTGACACAGGCGGCCGTGTTGGTGCTGATCTATTGGATCGGCGTGGATGTGGCTCCGGATTCGCGCGGTATCGGCTTCCTTGCGGCCGGGGCGGCGGCGGGCGCGCAGGCTTTCGTAGGGCTGTCGCACCAATATTTCGTGGAACCGCTGCAATGCCTGGCGGTCGCGTGGACCATTTTGATTGCCTTGCGGTGCAACGCGTGGCCGGGCGCGCGGACGCTGATTCATGTGGCTGCGTCGACGCTGCTGGGCGTTCTGGCCAAGGCGAGCACGCCGGTCTACGCGTTGGTTCCGATCGCCGTCATCGTGCTAAGTCTCATTCAAAATCAGCGGTCGTGGGACTTCAAGGCGGAATGGCGGCGCTGGCCTTCGAAAGCGCTGGTGTGCGCGCTGCTTGTCTCAGGCGCGTTCGGGGCACTGTGGTATGCGATAAATTATGCCGCCGTGTTGCGGCATGTGCGGGATGCATCCTCGGGCGAGATCGCGCTGAATTATGGACTGCGCGCACCGGTAGCGCAGAAGTACGTTCTGTGGCTGCGGTTCCTGGAGCAGGCGTTTCTCGAACCTTACCTGGTTTGGATTCTGGGATTTCTTGCGTTGGCGGCGGGTGTCGCGGTTCTGATCGTCGGGGTCCCGTTTTCCCGCTGGCGGCGGCAGTTCTTCATTGCGTCGCTTAGCGTGGCGCAGATCGCTCTGGTGTTATTCGCTTTCGCTCTCAATGACGCCTTAGAAACACGATATTTGTACGCGCTGCTGCCGTACGTCACGATCGTTATCGTGGCGCTGTGCTCCGTAGCGGCCCTGGGACGACAGGCGAAACCGCCTGTCCCACCTCGCGGCATCGGCAGCTTCGAAGCATGGTGGGACAGGCTGCTGGCGGCCCGTGGACAGTCACCATTTTTCGCCGAAGAGGAAGTTCCGTCGAATCAGCCGCCGCTCCCTTACGGTCGCGGTTCGGAAACGGTTTCTGAACCGGTCGCGTTCGCGAAATTGGCAGGTCGGAGACCCGCCCCACAACTGCTAACACAGGGGCTGGTTGTGGTGGTTTGTCTCGCGCAATGGGTGACTGTAAATCGCGCTTCGTTTGCGATCACGCCGGTTCTGGCGAACCAGTTCCCCTGGCTCAACCCGATCATCACGGACTCCGCCGCTCACGGGGAACTTTCCGAGGCGGTTCGCCGCACCTCGATTTTTCCGGGCTACAATATCGTCGGCGTCGAGGAGCCCTGGCTGAACGCGAATTCGGCGGCGTTTTTTGCCGCGAAAAACCGTCTCAAAACCGGCGTCAGAAGCTATTACACGTCACTCGGCTACGCGGAAAAGGACACTTCAGCGGCGCTGCAACGAATCGAAGACTTCTCGACCAGATTTGTGATTACTCTCGATGAACCGTTTCAGCCGGCGCCGGATTTTCTCAATCTTGTCTCTCTGCCGGTACTCCGCGAACTCAAGAACGGCCAGCGCTTCGCTCGAGCGCCGTTTTCGGACCCAAAGGGAATTGTGATTTTCGAACGGCAGCACCCTTGACGCTCATGGGTACGCCGCTTGAACAGCACAATATCGAGATTCATCAGAATCGCGAGAACTGGGAAAGAAAACCTGGGCTGCGGGCCGTTTATGGGAAATTTTATCGCGAGATTTCCGCCCGAATCCGAAGAGATATCGACGGCAGAATTGTCGAGCTCGGCTCGGGGCTCGGCAATATCAAGGCGTCCATCCCGGAGTGCATCACGACGGACATTTTTCCGAATCCGTGGATCGACCAGGTGGAGGACGCCTATCAGCTCAGTTTTGACGATGGCAGCGTCAGCAACCTGATCCTGTTCGACGTGTGGCACCATCTTCAGTTTCCGGGCAGTGCACTTAAAGAGTTCAGGCGCGTGCTGGGGCGCGGCGGGAGAATTATTATCTTCGACCCGGCGATGGGCCTGATCGGCCGCTTCTTCCTGGGATGCTTTCATCACGAGCCGCTCGGTTTGAACCAGCCGATCACCTGGGAAGCGCCGAACGGCAGTTCGTCCAAAGAGTTCGGCTATTATGCCGCTCAGGGGAGCGCAAGCCGGATCTTTACGAAGCCCGAGTTCAAGTCTCGACTCGCAGACTGGCGGATCACCGAACTCACGTATTTTTCCGGATTGGCGTGGGTGGCGACGGGCGGGTTCCGCGGTCCCCGGTTGGTCCCGGGGGTGGTTCTGGAATGGCTGACTTCGGTGGACGCGGTGCTCTCCAAGCTCCCGTGGATGGCGTCGCGAATGTTGGTGGTTCTCGAGGCCGGGTTATCATAATGGCTGATGCGGATAGGACTCATCGGCGCCGGCGGTTTCATCGGCTCATATCTGCTCGAAAGACTTCAGGAGCTCGCGGTTGGGGATTTGCGCTTATTTTGGCGGAATCCGAACATCTCGCCGCCGGAACCGGCGGAGGCGATCTACGGCGATCTGGCATCGTATCCCGATTGCGAGCGCTTCGCACGCGGCCTCGACGTGATCTACTATCTCGCGCATCACAACACTCCCGTTAACTCGGATCTGGATCAGGCGAACGACGCGGCGTTGAACCTGATTCCTCTGCTTACCCTGCTCAAGGCGATCGAAAATCTGAGAACGCGGCCGACCCTGGTGTACTTCAGCAGCGGCGGGGCGGTTTACGGAACCGGAGCCGACCGGATTCCGTTTCGTGAGGACCAGGCATGCAATCCCACGTGTTCCTACGGCGTGCAGAAACTGGCCGCGGAACATTATTTAAGAATCGCGGCGGAACATGGGCACCTCTCCGGCGTTATTCTTCGCGTCGGGAACGCGTTTGGAACGCTACTTCCGCAGCATCGCATGCAGGGCCTGATCGGCGTGGCCGTGAATCACGTGGTGCACGGCAGGCCGGTACGGATTTTCGGCAATCCCGAGAATATTCGCGATTACATTCATCTTTCCGATGTCTGCGACCTGGCTTTGCGGGTGATGGAAGGCCGTGAGCCGTTCTCGGTTGTGAACGCCGGAACGGGCGAAGGCTTCAGCGTCCGCGAAGTTCTGGCGATGGTGGGAGCATGCTCGCCAGGGCCGGTTGAAATTCAGTACGACGATGCGGCAGGCCGGAAGCTCACTGACTGGGCCGTTCTGGACATCGGCAAAGCGCAGCGTGAGTTTCAGTGGACGCCCAAGGTGACGCTTCGCGCCGGCATCGCCGAGATGATGCAGCGTTGGCAGATTCCCGCGGTTCGGGATTCCAGGTCGACCGCATCCGGGCGGGCATGAGCTGCACGGTCCTTCTGCCGGTTTACAACGCGGGCCGTCCGCTGTCTGTGGCGATTGAATCGATCCTTGGGCAGGAGGAAAAGGAATTCGAGTTTCTGATTATCGACGATGGCTCCACGGATGAATCCGCGCGCGTTATTCAAGAATATACGGAGCGGGATCGCCGCATCCGGCCGATTTACCATGCCGAGAATCGCGGACTGGCCGCGACTTTGAACGAGGGGCTGGAGCTGGCCAGCTCAAACCTGGTCGTCCGCATGGATCAGGACGATGAAGCGCTGCCGCACCGGATCGGGACGCAGGTGCGCTTCATGCGCGAAAATCCGGGCATCGCCGTAGCGGGCAGCTTCGTGTATCACATGGGGTCGAAACCGGCGTTCGATCGTCTGGTGGAACTTCCGGCCGAGCATGACGACATTGTGAACGCGCTGCGGTCCGCGAATTGCATTTACCATCCGTCGGTTATTCTGCGTCGCGAAGTGGTGCTTGAAAGCGGCGGGTATCGATCCGCGTTCAAGAACGCCGAGGATTACGATCTCTGGTTAAGGTTGGTGCGGAAGCATCGCGTCGCGAACATTCCCATACCGCTGCTGCGTTACAGATTTTCCACCGCGGGAATGACTCTGGGAAAGAAATGGCAGCAGATGTATTATGCGAAATTGGCCATGCTGTCCAATGAAGCTCCGGATCGTCCACCGGAGCTGGTTGCCAAAGCCGCTACCGCCGCGCTTGAAGAACTGGGGAAGGAAACTTTTTTGGAGCAGGTGGCCGTGGGGACGGTGCGGGAGCTGGTCCAGTTACACCTGTGGCGCGACGCGGCGACCGTTTTCTGGATGTTTTCGCGCCAGCTTCCGATTCAGGCGCGTCTTCGAATGTTGCGGGGGGTGTTGGAAGCGTTCGCGTACCAGGCGAGGCATGTTCGGGGAAATCGCGCGCGCCCCGCGGAGGCATAGCGTAGGTGGTCTCTCCGGAAGCGGGACACGAACCCGGGGTTCTGCTCGCGATGCCGTTTCTGGCGATGGGAGGCGCAGAGGCGGCCGTAAGCCAGATCTGCCGCCGATTGAAAGGCGCGGGCTTCAGGATCTTCGTCATCACCACGGAACCTGTCGCGGAATCGCGGGGCGATACGACGGAATGGTTTGCAGATAGCTGCTGCGCGATTCACCATTTACCGCGGTCGCTTCCAGCGCATAAATGGAAGGGCTTTATCGCGGGCCTGATTGCGCAGAATCGAATCGACCTGATCTGGCTAGCTGGTTCCTCTTTCGTCTACAAATTTCTGCCGAAACTGAAGCGGGAATTCGGGCCCCTGGCGGTGGTCGATTTGCTCTTCAATCCCGTCGGGCATACTGCCAGCCACCTCAAGTATGCGAGATTTATCGATCATGTTGTGGTGGAACATTCCGGGATGAGGGATTGGCTGGTGGAACACGGACGCGAAGTCGCGACCATCAGCGTGATTCCCAACGGAATCGATCTGGCCCAATTCGCAAGAAGGCCGCGGCGCGATTGGCGAACGGGCCAGACGCTTCCAGAAGAGACGCGTCCGGAAGGGACGCCGATTTTCACGGCCGGCTTCCTGGGACGCTTTGCGGAAGAGAAAGGTCCCGATATTTTTCTGGATCTTGCGGCGCGATTCCGGGATCGCCCACAGGCTGAATTCCTGATGTGCGGCGCCGGCGACATGGAGAGCTCGATGCGGCGGAGAATCGAAGCCGAAGGGCTGAGCGGCCGGGTGCATATGCTGGGCTTTCGTAAGACAGCCGACGTCCTACCGTGTTGCGACGCCGTGGTCATTTGTTCGAGGCTGGATGGGCGCCCGAACACCCTGATGGAGAGCCTGTCGATGGGCGTTCCGGTGGTGGCTTGGAGGGTCGGCGGAATTCCGGAGATGGCTCCGGAGGGCAACGGAGCGATGCTGGTTGACGCGGGCGACGTCGCTGGGTTGGAGGCGGCAATCGTACGGCTGATGGAGCGGCCCGATATCAGGCGCGATCTGGCGGAAGACGGATTTCAATTCGCGCAACGCCATTTTTCGTCGGAGGCCGCGGGGGCTGCCTACGCGGGCTTATTTCAAGGATTGATCCGCGCCAAGCTGGCCGGCGAGCCGGCTGGAGGGTTTCTGGCAGGGATTCGGAAGCTCCTGGTCGGCCTCTCGAAATAACGTGTCCAACCACTCCCTTTGGTCGCGGCTCGGAAGGAGCAGATAAACGCGGGCAACTGGACAGGCGATTTCGCGACCGGCCCCGGCCTCCATTTCACACGTGGTGGGCGACGTGGCGCACGCACTCGTGCGTGCCGCGCTTGCGCCAGCCGTGTCGAGACTCATCTCGACATATTGGTGGCGCGTAGACAGCATGTCGGGGCAGGGCGTCGCCAGGAGTGGCGACGCGGCACGCACGAGTGCGTGCGCCACAACGTCATCAACGAACGTCGGTGAGAAATGCGAACTAACTCAAATTAGACGAACAACGGGCGCTGCAAAATTTTCTCCGTGGATTGGAAGAAACTAGGGGAGAGGTTCGTCTAAACGAATGGTGACCGATCTGAGCGATCGGGAGATCAGCGCTGACATCGTCGAATCTTGCCGCCGGGGCGATCGGGACGCCTTTCGTGCGCTCTACGAAGCCTACAAGGACAAGGTGTATTCGATCGCCCTGTATTTTTTTCACGGAGACGAGTCCGCCGCCAGCGATATGACCCAGCAGGTGTTCTTGAAATTGATCCACGGGATCGCGCAGTTCCGGGGCGAAGCGGGGTTTTCGACGTGGCTGTACCGGCTGGTGGTGAACGCCTGCATGGATGGAGCCCGGCGCGCCAAGCCACGTCAACTGGCGAGCGCCGCGGCGGTGGATGCGCTGGCCGGTCCGGGCTCGCAGGAACACGATTTTGCGCGCGAGCAGACGGCGCGTTCCGTGCGAGCGGCTCTATCGGCGCTGCCCGTGAAGTTTCGTCTGCCGATGTTGCTGCGCTACTTTGAAGAGCTTTCCTATGGCGAGATGGCGGCGGCGATGAATTGTTCCATGGGTACGGTGGCTTCACGGCTGAATCGGGGCCACAAGATGCTGGCTCGGAAGCTGGAGTCTTTGCGATGAAGGAACCGGCGACGAACGGCGAACTCCGGGACCTTCCTTTGGCGAAGGCTCCGGATTCGATCTGGACGTCGATTGAGGCTTCGCTCGACGCTCCATTGGCTGGCCGGAGACCTGGCCCACTTTCGGCGTTGCGATGGGGGATTGCGGCGGCGGCGCTGATCGCGGTGGGCGCGGGCGCGTGGTATGCGACTAGGCCTCCCAAAGCCGCGTGGGATGTGGTGCGGGTGGACGGCGCGCTGACTGAGCGCGGGAAGATCGCGGTGGGGGAGTGGCTGCAAACGGATGGATCGTCGCGGGCCCGGATAAGCGTGGGCGACATCGGCACCATCGAAGTCGCGCCGAATACGCGCGTGCGTATGGTGGCGTCGCGGCCGGGCGAGCAGCGGCTGAGACTCGCGCGCGGCGAGATCAGCGCCAGCGTCTCGGCTCCTCCGCGGCTGTTCTTCGTGGACACTCCCGCGAGCACCGCGGTGGATTTGGGGTGCGCCTACACGATGAAAGCGGACGAGGACGGGAATGGACTGCTGCGGGTCACGCTGGGATGGGTGTCGCTCGAATGGGCGGGGCGCGAAGCGCTGGTGCCGGCCGGGGCAAGCTGCCGGACGCGGCCGAAGATCGGCCCCGGCACGCCGTACTTCGACGATGCGCCGCAGGGGCTCGAGGACGCTCTCGGCAGCTTTGACTTCGGCGGCGGGGGAGCAGACGCGCTCGATATCGTGCTGGCCGAGGCGCGGGTACGCGATACGCTGACGTTGTGGCACTTGCTTTCGCGGGTCGAGGGCGCCGGCCGGCAGCGCGTTTACAACCGCATGGTCGAGCTGGTTCCGCTTCCGAAGGGGGTTGCGCCTGAGAAGGCCTTGCAGCTCGACCCGGAGACGATGAAACTTTGGAGGGAGGAGCTGGCATGGAAATGGTGAGATTACTTCTGAGGAACGCGGCCCCACAACGGAACCGGGCTCGGCCGGATAGTCCCGAGTCGGCCCTGTGCGAGGTTCTAACGCGCACTTCTTACACGCGGCTGGGACAGGTGGCGGGCGCACTCGTGCGTGCCGCGCTTGCGCCAGCCGTGGCGAGACTCTTCTGGACACCTTCGCCGGGCGCCGGCACGAGTGCAGACGCGGCACGCATAAGTGCGTGCGCCACGTCATCGCGAGATAACTCGCGCAAAACGGAGTGCGGAACGAAACATTTCTCCGCAGTTTTGGCGCTTCTGGTATGTGCTCTGCTGCCGGGTGCGGCATCGGCGGCGGGTTTTACATTAGCTGTCGGGCCGCCGGTCGCGGCGGGCACAGGCACGAAGGTCGTCAAGACCAAGGCCGCCACTTTCGTGGTTCGCTTGGAGGAATGCGAAGACCTCGCCACCGCCCGGATCGGCGGGACTGCCGAGGGCGTGGTTAACGGCGTCCGCACGTCCGCCCCCTTGACACTGAGCGCTGCGACGCAAGCGGGCGTATATCTGGTGTCCCAGGATTGGGCTTCGGAGGGCGTCTGGGTGGTGAGCCTCAGCTCGACTTGTGGTCGCGCCAAGGCGGGCGCGATCGTCCCTATGGGACCGCAGGGCTTTCTGCGGGATGGGACCAAGATCCTGCCGCGAGCGGCGACAAAAGGCGAGATCGACTCGGCGTTGAAGGCATTGGAGAGACCAGGGAAGTAGCCTGCTTGTAGCGCGCCGCAAGCTCAGGGTTTTCGAGCGCGACGTCAGTCCTCTCACGAGGGTCCCGGTCCAGATTGAATAAGCTTGCCCGGCCCGAGTCAAGCTCCTGGATCAGCTTCCAAGGGCCGTCGCGGACGCCCGCCAGCTTTAACGAGTAGTCGGTGAAGAACAGTGCCAGCCGCGGAACGGCGTCCAACATCGATCGACCCTGATAGAGGGCCGGCGCGGGAGCCCCTGTCAGATCCAGAATGGTCGGGGCAAGATCCACCAGGCTGACCACTTTGCGCACACGAGCCTGGCTCGGAATTTGTCCCGGCGCGGCAATCAACAGAGGCACATGAATGTTCTCGTCGTAAATGAAAAACGTGTGCGCGTAATTGCCCTCATGCTGGCCGAAGGCCTCGCCGTGATCGCCGTAAACGATCCACACGGTATTGTCCGCAAGGCCGCGGGCGCGCAGGCCGTCGATCAGAACGCCCAGCGCCGCGTCGCCATAGAGCAGCGCGTTGCGGTAGCGGCCGATCTCTTCGCGATCCGGGAAGGGGCCGCGATCGGGTGTTTCATAGGGGTGGTGGCCGGCGATGGGCAGATACGTCAACGCGAAGCGCTGGCCGGCGGGAAGGGCATCGATCCAGGACAACATGCGCGCGACCGTGGAAGGTTCGTCCACGCCAAAGCTGGAGTTGCGATTGCCGCCGATGCTGCCCGCGTCTTCGAGCGTCTGGTAGCCGCGATTGCGGACGATCGACTGCATGCCCAGGTAGTCGAAGCGTCCGGAGTGGAACAGCGCGGTGCGGTATCCGGCGCCGGTCAGCTCGGACGCGATGGCGCGGCAAGGGACGTGTTCGTAAGCCTCCGGCGTCGAATCGAGCGCTGGATAGGCGGAGCACAGCACCGAGTAGAGCCCCTTGATGCTCTCCGGGTAGACCGAGTAGGCGTTGTCGAACACCACCGCGTGGCGCGCCAGCTCGGCCAGGTGCGGCGTGACCTCGTACCCGCTGCCGTAGAGCGAGAGATATTGAGCCGCTGTCGATTCCAGGCTGACCATGACGATGTTGCGACCCTGAGCGACGCCGCGCAGGGCCGAAAGGTCTTCGGCGGGAGCGGAAACGAGACGCGAAGCTCGCCAGTCGGCTGGCTGGGAGTCTGCGGCGGCGTACCTGGGGGATCTGCGAGGCAGGGAGATCAGCGTCAGAATCGGGTTCCGGTGCAGGCCCAGCGTTTCGATTCGAGCGGACGCGAAAGGGCCCAGGGTGAGCACGGGCAATGCCGCAAACAACCAGCCGCGAATGCCGGGGCGGTTTACTCTCAGGGTCGCGGCGGCTAGCAGCGTGGCGGCGGCCACCAGTATGACCAGCGCCATCAGTGCGAGGTTTTGCCAAGTGAGGTAGATCAGGAACGAATCGGAAAGCGGACCTCGCGCGGCGCGTAGCATCGGCCAAGTGAGCGGGGAGGAGACGGCTCGCGCGACGGGAATGTTGATGGCGGCATAGAGCACCAGGGCCCAGTACAGAAGCCGCGACGCGGGCTTCGGCAGCCCGTGCTCCAGCGCGGCGAAGACGATTGCGACGAGCACGTCTTGCCAGAAATAGGCCAACGGAGTCCACAGCGATAGAGAAATCGAATGGCCGGCCACCATCGCCACTTTGGCCACAACGAAAACGAGTAACAGGCTGGTTGCCCTCATGTCAGGATCAAGTTGATGCGCTTCAACAGCGCGAAGGAAACGATTCTGCTCTCGCCTCGCCGGCGCCAGATCCAATCGTGAACCAGCACTGCCGCCGCGGGAGGGTGGCGTTCCAGCGCGGCCCGGCTGCCGTCGAAGGAGAGCGGAATCACCGCCAGATCGTAGCCGGACAGCTCACCTGGCACGTAGCGCGCATGCAGGAACTCGACGCCGTGAATCAGCGCTCGGGCGGCGGCGAGGTTGCCGGCGTCGGCATCGATAATCGTGAGGCTGGCGGCGGGCAGCAGTTCCTGAAGCAGGAGCGCGGTGCGGGGGAAGAGTCCTCCTCCGACGATGGCCACCCGCGCCGCGCTGGGGATTCGTGGGGTGAGCCGCGGCAAGAGCTCCTGAAGAGCGCGGCGGTGGCTGCGCAGCACGAATCTCCGCAATCGGGGCGAGCGCAGGGCAAGGCGTTCCAAAGTCTCCAGGCCGAGGTCATCGAGCCACCGCAACGGCGCAGGCCAACGACTGACGCGGGCGGCGGGATCGACTCGCTGCGGCAGGCTGGTCCAGTGCGCGGTGGGGTCGGCGTGGTGCTCCGCGTGGTAGCCGTCGTTCAGGCAGAGAACGTTATAGAGCGCCCCGTAGTGGCTGGTGACTTCTTTATGGCTGAGGGCTCCACGAGCGTGCTCGTAGTGGCCTTGCAGACTGCACAGCGCGAGTCCCAGCAGATAGCCGGGCAGATAAACCGTCAGAAAAAAGCGCGGGTGCAGCGCCGTTAGCGCGGTCCATAGGGCGAAGATCAGAGCGGTCTCCACAGCGAGGCTGAAAGACGCGCGCCACCGAAACGTCAGGCCCGCATGATGCGCCAGATGGCGGTCCCGCCACAGCGTCTGGGGAATTCCGAGCAGCAGGCTGAGGTAGGCGGAAAAGAGCAGGTTCGCGGATCGCGAGCGGAAAAACGCCCGGTGGATGAAGTTGTGCGCGATGGTATTGGAATTCCACCACAGGCCAATCGCGATGACGGGGAGCGTTGGCCAAGCGGCCAGGAACAGGCCGTGAAGCCCGGCCAACGCCAGAAGGGGCGCGTCCCTAATGAAAGTTGAGGAGGGATTTGACCGGCTCATAATCCGTATCCGATCGCATCTTTGAGAGCCCGCGCCG
>Ga0210394_10005315_pt1 | contig 14490 bp, 12 predicted proteins | sample IncBWC12MmetaG_FD_160121 | JGI IMG/M metagenome (GOLD analysis project Ga0210394, IMG submission 160121) | Forest soil microbial communities from Barre Woods Harvard Forest LTER site, Petersham, Massachusetts, United States - Inc-BW-C-12-M | ecosystem: Environmental > Terrestrial > Soil >...
TAATTCCCCGGCACAATCGCGCCCGAGGTGTAGGCGCCGCTGGAAGATGTGGCGACATGGAAATTCTGCCCGGTGTCCTTATTTCGGATGGTGACATTCGCACCAGGTATGACCGCGCCACTGGAATCCAGAATTGAGCCTTGAATGCTGCCGGTGGCGATTGTGCTTTGGCCCATCGCCGCATTTGGCGTGAAGGCCTGTGCGACAGACACGATTGCCAGCACAAGTACGAAGAAGTGCGTTTTGGTTGCGCGGTCACGAATCATCTTGATCCCCCGTCGCCCCGGCCGAAAGACAGACGGGGCGATGGACTCACGAATGCAAATGGATTGCCAAAATTCCATCGCGAGATCAGGATGCGGAGAAGAGCGTAAACATTGGGAATATAGGCGATTGCGGGAGAATTCCCCGGAGAGTCGGCTATGGCGCCCGTTGGCGTGGACGGCTATCCGAAAAGCGAGATTTTGCCACGATGATAATTCGGATGTTTTCGCGCTTCCCAGCTGCGGATTGAGCTTCGCGATACGTTCGCGTTACGGAGATGCAAAGGTGGCCCCCATAGGAGTTGCATCGCGACGGTGGCTGCGTACACTGTTGAAAGCCCCCCGCCCAGAAGCGCAATTTCAATCGATTTGTTGCACGAGGAGGGGAAACGTGATGGTGATCCGGTTTCAATTATTGCGCCGCCTGCTCGGGATCGCCGGACTGGTGCTGCTCGGGTGCGCTGCGAATGGTGACGTGGGCGCAAAATATTCGGAGCCGGAAAACGCGGCGGTGAAGAACGGGGTGCTTCAGGATGATTATTTCAGACTGCGCTATCCGCTGCCGTCCAGCTGGGTGGAGGATTTAAAGGGGCCGGAGCCTTCCGCGTCGGGATACTACTCGCTCGCGGCATTGAAGCCTGAGGGCGAGCTTGTGGCGACGATGCAGATTTCGGCCCAGGATGATTTTTTCGCGGCCGACGAGACTAGTGATGCGATCGGATTTCTAAATCGGATGAAGCGGGGCCTGGACGCAAGTCTTTCGGCTCCGTATGCAGTGGCACCGGTGAAATTAGGTGGACTGGACTTTGCGCGCCTCGATTACAGCGGGGCGGGGCTGAACCACGTGGTGTTTGCGGCAAGAATCCGCTGCCATACGCTTATTTTTTCTATTACGGCAAGGCAGGAGGCGACCGCCGAGATGCTGGTGGAGTCGCTGAAGAAAATATCTCTCGCGCGAGCGGATCGAGCGGTTTCCTTATCGAGGGGCGGCTGGCCGCTCTGCATCCCCGAGCGTGCCTATAGAGATTACGTGACGCACAGAGAGGATCCCGTGATGACGGGGCCCCGATACGCCAGCGTGCCCGTGCGATTGATCGTCGGTGCTGACGGGAAGCTCGACCATGTTCACGCAATTGCGGGATTTCCGGAGCAGATAAAGAGCGTTACAGATGCTTTGGCAAAATGGGAGTTCAAGCCGTACGTCGTAAGCGGACAGGCTGTGGAAATAGAAACGGGACTATTGTTTCAGTTCCCCTCGGCACCGCCGCAACGAAATTCGGGCGAATGATCCAGGCGACTCGGACTGAAATGGGCCGATCTGGAAGCCGATTGAGACAAAGGGACAAAAGAAGACCGCGAAACCCGCCAGCTCCGCAGCCTTCTCCCGTCGTCCAGCATGCCAGGGCGTACTGAACCTACAACTCTAAAGCGAACGCAAGAAGGCCAACAGCGCGGCTGCGTGGCTCGCCGAGAGTTGGTTGAAGTTGTTGATTACCTGATTCGCTTCCGATCCCTGGCTATGGTGCGCCTCGATTGCCTGCATAAGATCAGAAGTTCGCCCATCATGCAGGAAGAAGATACGCTGCCCCACTCCCCATAGCGGCGCCGTCCGGAACTGCATCCCGTTCGCGAGGCCTTGGCTCACCTGATCGGCTAGACCTATCCCCATGTTGTGAATGAGAAAGTCCGAATACGCATTCACAGGAACATTGTTGAGACCGGTGCCGTAGAACGTGCTGCCGCTGTTGATCGATGGCGTGTGGCACGCGTTGCAACCGATCTGATTGAACACCTGCTGTCCGATCAGTGTGGTCGCGGTTGCCGGGGCGGGCGCCGGCGGAGCAGAAAGACGACCGAATGCCGCGAAGTTGACGAGATCCGACGAGTAATCCGAGGCGGTCGAACTCGAATTTCCGGATGGAGTTAGCACGGTCGAGTCCTCGGGAAGGGCGTTGAACATGCAGCTTGGTGTCTCGTCCCGTTCGTTTGGAAATAGTTCGTTGGTGACTCCCTGTTCCACGTTGTAGGCCTCACCTGCGAACATCACGAGAGACTTATTCTGAGCCTTCCAACCGAAACGCGTGACCGTGCCGTCGTTACCGCTGCGATTCACTTGTCCGGAAATGCCAAGCGCGGCTTTGTGAGGATTAGCAGCGTTACTCACAATCGCGGTGTCGGTAATACTTTCCACCAGTCCGGCGCCGTACATTGGAGTCGGAATGCGGAAGATGATGTTGTTCTGCTCGATTGCGGATTCAAAATCCGGCTGAGTGATGCTGCAGCCAGGGGCGTCCGAACGTCCAGTGATTACAAATAAATCGTGGACGCCGCCGTCCGGGGTTCCGTTGGGATTACGGATGAAGCGAGCTTCGCGAACCGGGCCATTCGCTGTGATGAAGCGGGGAATTTTGTTGGTCGCCCCGTCCGCGACGGCCATTGCGATTTGTGGATTGTTTGCCGGGCTTGACCCGCCGGGTGCCGGGAACGCGTGGCAGCCACTGCAGCTGTTGGCGTTGAACCGCGGACCGAGTCCTGTCCCGTTTTCGTTCGTTATTTTTCCGGAAACGGAATCGACTTCCTGGAACCGCGTAAGCGCCGCGTTAAAGAAGTTTTGATAGTCGGTGCTCATTCCCCCGAGAGGTCCGCCTGCTCCCGGAGGGCCACCGCGGACACCGGGATCGAGCGTGCGATTTCCGGTTGTGGAACCAGAGTCGCCGCCATTGCCGTCGCGGCCACCGCTGTTTCCTTGAAATTGCGCGAACGCCACCGTGGAACCCACGATCAGAGCCAAGGCAACGAGCGCAAGTCTATACAGCAAGACTACGCACACACGTTTGCTGCAAAAACGTTCCATGTCACTCCCCTTCCCTCCGAGAAGCAGAGGGCATTCACCAGGATTGAATTACACCGAAGGGATCAGCGTGCGGTCCCAGAACCGGCAATTGGCGGGCGGGGCAGGCGTGAACGGAACGAAATCACCAATAGATTTTGGATACGCCTATTGCGTGCCGCGAAGTAAACGACGGGAACCCGAATAGGGCAAGACCAGAAAAAGAACAGGGGTCGTGGGCTGTACCCGAGTACAGGGAAACTAAGACGTACGGATGTTTATTGGCTTTATTTCGATACAGCGTTATCGGCCGCCACGTGCGGGAAGAACTGTATGGTAACCCGTGGCGCGGACATTTACATTTTAGGGGTTAGATGCGTGGGGAGTACTTTGCCGCTGGTCCAACCCCCTCGGGACCACGAGGGGAGAAAGAAGTCTTGAGAATGAAGCTAAATATCAAACGGCCTTGCCCACATTGTACAAGCACCGAGGTTTTTCGTTCGCACCGTCGCGGCCCGTTTGAGAAGTACCTTTTCAGCATGATCGGGATGCGTCCTTACCGGTGCGCCAAGTGCGACGCCCGCTTCTATGGGTTCGCGCCGGTTAACGAGCACGACGCGCCTGCACACCTTAAGACCGCGTAACAAACCCCAAGATGTAAGGTTATTGCAAAGCTGCGTGAATATCGGATTCTGGAATCGCGCCTTCACGTACGACGGACCACTCGTGACCGTTGATGCGCACAATTGTCGAAGCCAGGATCGCTCCGGTGTCGCCCGAATCGAGAATCAGCGGCAGTCGCTCCCCAAGCTGTTTTACGATTTGGCTGGCGTTCGTGCAGGAAGGAAATCCCGAGAGATTCGCGCTCGTGCCAGTGATCGGCCCGCGAACCGCCTCAATCAACGCCGACGCGATTCGCGAATTCGGCCAGCGCAGCGCAACGCGTCCTGTATTTCCCGTCACTTTGAGTGGCAACCGATGCGTTGCTTCGACCACGAGCGTCAGAGCGCCGGGCCAAAACTTGTGCGCGAGCACGAGAAACGAATCGGGCAAGTCGCGCGCGAGGGTCACTGCCTGCTCGATGGAATTTACCAGAATGGGCAGCGCCTTGTTTTCGGCGCGGCCTTTTACGCGAAACACATGCTCGATTGACGAGAGATTGAAAGGGTCGGCGGAAAGGGCATAGAAAGTGTCCGTGGGCATTCCCACGACGCGGCCGCGGCGAATGAAGTCGGCCGCATAGTCCACCACGCTGGACTCAGGAGCTTCCGGCGAAATTTTCAGGACTTCAACGGGCAAATTGTTCACTCACGGCGGGTCACGCCCTCGGTTTCCATCTGCGCGGCAACGTACCACAGCCAGCGCGGGCTACGCAAGACATCACGCTGACGGCCGAATTGGAACTCTTCCTATTCGTCAGCTTTGCGAAGCCACGCGCGTTTACGATGCTCGTCGCGTTTGTTACGCTTGCAGCATGATGGACCGTAGCCCGAGCGCCTCCGAAAAAGATGATTTGATCACGAGCCGCGAGAATCGCTGGCTGAAACGCTTTCGCGCAGCGCTGCGTGGCACCGGACCGGCCGAGGGGCCGATTGGAGTTGAGGGGCGCAAACTCGTGGAGGACGCGCTGCGATCAGGTTTGGAGGCCGAGGCACTGCTCATCAGCGAATCAGCCGAACCCGCACTCGACGTGATTTTGAGCGCTGCAACTGCCAGCCAAGCCGGTATCCCGCGATCCCGCATTTTGCGAACGACCGAAAAACTGTTTGCAAGCGTGGCGGGAACCGAAACGCCTCAGGGTGTTGCCGCTTTGTTCCGCAAGCCGGACTGGCAGTTCGAAGATATTCTGCGGGGCGCCGCCGATGAGAACGGCGGGCGTTTCAACGGGTCACCGCTTGTCGTTGTGATGGCGGGCGTACAGGACCCCGGGAACGTGGGCACAATCGTACGATCTGCCGAGGCGTTTGGAGCCACCGGCGCAATTGCGGCGCGAGGAACTGCCGATCCCTGGTCGCCAAAGGCTTTGCGCGCTTCAGCGGTGTCGGCCCTGCGCTTGCCACTACTCCGCGGAATAGCGCTTCCGGTGGTGCTCGCGCAGTTGAAAATGGCGCGCGTGAAAATCATAGCGACGATTGGGCGCGGTGTGGTTGATTCGCGTCAGGACGCCGGACCGCAGGAAGCACAGGCGAATCCCAATCTCCGAGAGCCTTCGGCAATATTCGTCGGAAACGAAGGGGCGGGGCTGCCCGCCGAAGTGCTGCACTCTGCTGATGGCACAATTTCGATACCGATGCATCCATCGGTTGAATCGCTTAATGCAGGGGTCGCCGCGTCAATCGCCTTGTTTGAGGCGGCTCGCCAGCGTAGTGGCACACCGTAGTTTGCCTGCCTCAGCGCTGAATCGTCGTCGCGAAGAACGCTTCGGCGAGATGATCCCCCCATGCTTCCCTCACTTCGAGAGCAATCGCATAAGGCAGGTATTCGAGTTCAGCGGCGGGTTCCGTTGAAGAGGCATTCAGCCGGTGCAGCCGATCCTGTTCGACCGATACGAGAAATTGGCGGAAACCCTCCAGCGCGTCGAGCGTCGCGCGCCCTTCTTTCGTCATGCGTTTGAGAAACGGCGCCCAGAGGAGATTGACCAACGCAAGCGCCGCCACCATCAAAGCGAATGCAGGAGAGACACCCTGCGACAGCTTCACGAGTAAAAACCCGAAGAAAAACACGAAAACCCCGGCGGCTGCGGTTCCCGGCAGCAGCTTGATCCATCCCGCCGTACCGCGCAGGACTGCCTTCCACGCAGGCAGCAGCCCGGTCTCAACGATGGCGCCCAAAATCAGCGCGCAAAAAAGAATCCATGTGGTCATGGAAAAGGCTCCGCCGGTGTCGCGGCCTTGGGCAGTAGCCGCCAGGGAAAAGGCCATGATGAAAGTGGCCAGCACGCCCACAGCTACGTAACCGATGTGCCGGGTAAAATAAACTCCGCCGAAACGTTGCGCCAAATCCTGCTGGATATTCGCAACATAACGGCTGTTGCGCGCACTATTTTCCTGAGACATGGACGGGCTGATCTCCGCAATCGGGCCGTCCTCGAAGAGATAGTTCAGGGCGGATGCTTCTTCGGGCGCGAGCTTGCTTTGCTCGCCGGGATCAGGTGCAAGACGCGTGATTTTGTACATGCCGTCGTGCGGCTCAACGCTGAGACAGTCGCGCGCGGCGAGGGCGGCAATCACGGCAGCGAGTGTCCTGCCGTCGCTTCCCGTAGTTATCAGATAGCGTGCGGCGGCAGGGGAAATTCCCGCCGGAGGTTCATAGCGCACGACGATCGTTCCCGGCTTCGGCGAGCGGCCGATGGCGAGCCATGCTAAGAAGTAATAGAGACAAAGCGCCAGCGGCGCAGCCAGATACCACCTGTCGCGATTCCAGATTCCGAACGACGGCTTCTTAACGATACCGGAAGGCCACGAGACAACCACGCTGAGGCTTTGCGTCGGTTGTAGACCGATCGCGGCATATGAGACTCCTGCAGTTCCGTTTTCGAGCGCTTCTGTGGTCGCCGCCGGCGCTCCTCGATTGTTGGAAACGCCTCGTCCGCCGACGCGCGGTTCGCTGGTCACTTCACCGCCCGCAATCCTCGCAGGCAAGTGGACCGTCACATGGGCTGCGCCCACGGGCAAACTCCAGTAATGGCCGATCGCGTTCCAATACAACGTGTCGCGAGCGGAACCTTGGCCAAGCGCTCCATCCACGGTATAGCGGATGAAGTAGCGGTGATCGCCGCGCTCGAGCGGGACGCTCACCGCTCCGATCCGAAGCTGTGGATAGCCGGCTCCTCGTCCCTGCTGATAACTGATGGAGGATCCATTCTCCGTGAGTTCGAGAATTTTCACGCGGATCCCGTTGTCCGCCGTCCATTTGCCCGCATATCGCTCATCCCAACGAGCTTCATCGTCGATTGGCAGGTTGCGAGTGAAGCCGTATTTAAAATACGATCCCTCGCTGTGCACCACGAAATCTTCTGTCACGGTGAGCGCGGCGTCCGGGTTCACCACAATGTCGGCGTTGAATGAAGTGATCTGCTCGCCCGGTGCAGCAACCAGCTTTGCACCAGCGGTTGCGCACACGGAGAGAATTGCCAGCACGATTGCCAATGAGAGCGCCGGTGAAAGGTTTTGCCGCATTGGATTTATTGTAGCTTTGCCGCAGACGAAGACGATGCCGCGTCCCGCGCCTCTGCCGCGTTTCGTACACCTGCCCCTTCATGCTAGCCTAACTCGTTGACGCTGGAAGCTTTGAACCGGCCGCACAGAAAGGCGCGCAGTGGGATTGTTTCGAGCAATCGAGCCGCAGGACGAACCTCTGGCTGGAAGGCCGCTGGCCGACCGCATGCGCCCGCAAACGCTCGACGAATTCATCGGCCAGGAAGACCTGCTTGGCCCTGGAAAACCGCTCCGCACCCAAATCGAGCGCGACGATTTGAGCTCGATGCTCTTCTGGGGGCCTCCGGGATGCGGGAAGACGACGCTGGCGCGCATCATCGCCCGCCGCACGAAATCCGAGTACATCCCTTTCAGCGCTGTTCTCGCGGGCATCAAGGAAATCAAAGAAGTGATGGCCAAGGCTGAAGGCGTCCGTCGCTACGGCCGGCGCACGATCGTCTTCGTGGACGAAATGCACCGCTTCAATCGCGCGCAGCAGGACGCGTTTCTGCCGCACGTGGAAGCCGGCAACATCGTGCTGATTGGCGCGACAACCGAAAACCCGTCGTTCGAAGTGATTTCGCCGCTGCTCTCGCGCATGAAGGTCTACATCCTGAAAGCGCTTTCCGCGGAGCAGGTGGCGATGCTGCTTCGGCGCGCTTTGGAAGATCCCATGCGCGGTCTTGGCAACGAAAATGTCGAGATCAGCGACGAAATTATCGAGCGAATTGCGATCCTTGCGAACGGCGATGCACGCTCGGCCTACAACACACTCGAGGCGCTGGTTTTTGGAACCGCGCCGGATGCGGCTGGCCGCCGGGTGGTGTCGCAGGCGGTCCTCGAAGAAGTGCTGCAGAAGAAGCTGCTGCCTTACGATAAGTCCGGCGAAGAGCATTTCAATCTCATCTCGGCGTTGCACAAGTCTGTGCGCAATTCCGATCCCGACGCGGCGCTCTATTGGCTCGCGCGCATGCTCGAATCGGGGGAAGATCCCTTGTACCTTGCACGTCGCATGGTCCGGATGGCGAGCGAGGATATCGGTCTCGCCGAACCGAACGCGCTGGCTGTGACGCTGGCTGCAAGAGATGCGTTCGATTTTCTCGGGCCACCGGAGGGAAATCTCGCGCTGGCGCAGGCGGCAGTGTATTTGTCGCTCGCGCCCAAATCGAATGCGGTCTATAAAGCCTATGGCGAGGTCCAGCAAGATTTGAAGAATACGATCGCGGAGCCTGTTCCTTTGCATCTAAGAAATGCTGTGACCAGCTTAATGAGCAACGTGGGCTACGGTAAGGGCTATCAATACGCGCACAATGCTGAGGCGAAAGTTACGGACATGACGTGCTTGCCCGAGAGTCTCACAGGCCGCACCTATTACACTCCGACCGACCAAGGCTTCGAGGCGCGCATTCGGCAGCGGCTTGAAGAAATCAGGCGAATTCAGAAGAAATCGGCCGGGCAAAAGTGAGAATCCCCCAAAACATGCGACCTCCCTTTCGTCTTGCGGCGCTTGTGATTCTGACTGGACTCTTCTCAGGTACCGCTGTTGCACAAGAGAAACCGAAATTCATTATCGAGGAAGATTGCTCGCATTTTTCCGTTGCGCCCGATAACAAGATCGTTTTCGTGGTGCAGCGGCAAAAGCGGATGAAAAAAATTGTGATCCAGCGCGACGATATCTGGGTGGCGTCGCCCAACGGCGGCAAGCGCAGAATCGTCGAGGGCGAAAAATTCATGCCCGCGCCTCCGCCCCTGAGTTTCCAGGTAGATGCCATCTCCTGGTCGCCTGATAGCCGCCTCCTTGCCGCGGACATCACATTTCAGAAGGCAGCCGTCGACGAGGACTCCTCCCCGACCACCACGAAAGGAATCGCTCTTTTCGATGAGAACGGAGGCGAGATTCACGTGGCGGGGTCAAAAGATCGCTTTATAGAAGAGGCTGGGAACGCGACTTGGCTCGCTGACGGACAGACCATTGTTTATGTGACGGGCGGCGGACCGTTTCAGATTGTGCGGATGAAACCCTCACAGGGAAAGGCCGTCACTCTCTTCGCGGGGCACACTTTCGACGGCATTACCTGGGACGCGAAACACAACCAGGCTTATGCCATCGGCCGAAATCTCAGCCTTTCCGGCAGAGATGTACTGGTGCAACTCGATTTGCTAAATGAAGGCGTTCGCGAGTTAACTCGCATCCCGGAATTTCAGGGCAAGCTGACGATCGCGCCATCCGGCAATCGCGTCGGTTACTTTGTTGATGCCGATACGATTGAAGTGCGCGAACTGGCTCATCCCAATCAGCCGATGAAAACGCGAGCCGGATTCGGGCGCTTTCAATTTGGACTGGACGAAAACCGCGTCCTCTTGAAGCGTGGCCCGGATGAAAAATCTGGCAATCTGGTGTGGGTGGGTCTCACGGATGGCAGTTTCCGTCCAATTCTTCACGACCTGCTGGTAAGCGCGTTTCAAATCGCTCCCGATGGACAGACTATCGTGATCGCCGAGCCCGGAAAGCACATTTTGAAGGTCTACCCGCTTCAATAAGCCAAAGCTCTGCGGCGGCTCATGTGTTCCTTCAGAATGCAGGAATCTTCAATCACAAATAGCCCGGCCTCGCGCGCCCGCGCTCCCGCTGCTGAATGAAGCACGCCTTCCTGCATCCAAACTGCACGCGCTCCGATGCGAATCGCAGACTCCACAATGCCCGGAACATATTCCGAACGTCGAAAAATATCGACGATATCGATGCGCTCCCGAACATCTTCCAGCTGCGCGTAGCTTTTCTCGCCCAGCACTTCGGCTTCGTTCGGATTTACGGGAATAATTCTGTATCCGGCCGCCTGCATGTATTCAGCAACACCGTAACTGGGACGCATTCGGCGGCTTGAAAGCCCGACTACCGCTATTGTTTTGCTGGTTTTGAGAATTTCCAGGACAGGATCGCCTGAAGGCGGCGCGTCATTCGGCATTTGGGTTACTTCCGGGGTTTGTGGCTATTGTGGCCCTGAGAGTCACGGAGGTCGGTGAGGACCTGCAGGAATTTCTCGTTTTCCTCAGCCGTACCCACTGATACGCGAATGCAATTTGGGAAACCCATCCACCGCATGGGGCGCACGATTACTCCGCGTTTCAGGAACTCGCTGGAAAGCGGTTCGGTCTCAAAGCCAAAATCCACCAATACGAAATTTGTGAACGAAGGCACAAATTTAATGCCCAGCTTGGTGAGTCCCGAAGAGAGCTGCGCGAGTCCAGCACGATTCGATTCGATTGAGCGCCGCACGTGTTCCCGGTCATCAATCGCTGCCAGTGCCGCTGCCTGGGCCACATTCGAAGTGTTGAAAGGCCCGCGAATCTTGTTCATTTCATCGAGCAGGGCGGCTGGGCCAATTCCATATCCGATTCGCAGACCGGCCAGGCCGTACACCTTCGAAAACGTTCGCAGCACGATCATGTTGCCGCCGCCGCGTACCAGTTCTATCGAACGCGTATAGTTTGGTGCGTCAACGTAATCGCAATACGCCTCGTCCAGGACGATTAGGACGTGCTCAGGAACCTGCGCGAGAAACCGATCCAGTTCGTCAGCATCAAACATCGTCCCGGTAGGATTATTCGGATTCGCGAGGAAGATCAGTTTGGTTTCAGGTGGGAGAAATTCGGCCATCGAGTCCAGGTCGAAGTGGTAATCGCGCTGAGGAACCTCGACGTATCGTGCTCCGGTAGCACGAATCGCTATGTAGTAGAGCGGAAAAGATCCGAATGAAGTGACGCCGCAATCCGCCGGGCGCAACACCAAGCGCGCCGAAAGATCGATCAGCTCCGTGGAGCCTCCGCCAAGAATAATATTTTCTGCCGGTATCTCGTGCTTCTTCGCAAGCGCGTCGCGCAGAAACGTCCCGCTTCCGTCAGGATAACGGTTCGAGCCGGCCAGCGCTTTCTTCGCGGCCTCGATTGCCAGCGGCGAAGGGCCCAATGGGTTTTCGTTGGAAGCGAGTTTGATGGCGGTGGTTTTCAATTCCCGCTCGACCTCCTCGATCGGCTTTCCCGGTACGTACGGTGCGAGTTCTCGGATATATTCCGGAACGAGTTCGCGAATCAGAGTGCTCATGCGCGGCGGACTCTCAACGGGCTTTCCTCGGTTTTGTGCGCAATCGCTTCGTCAGTTCAAATCTTCCCTGGCGCTTACGGTTGGATCCTGGCTCACGTTCCGACAGGCGGTCGGGCCGTCTTTCGCCGCCGCGGCGTGTAGCCGCGCTCTTGGCGGGCCGCTTCACCTGCGTTCGTTTGATGGGAGGCTCCGAAGCGGGTTCGAGTTTACCTTCGATCGCTAGTGACAGCGCGGCCACTTCCTCCGATGAAAGCGTACGGTGCTCGCCGGGCTGGAGCGAGCCGAGTTCAAGGTTGCCCACGCGAATGCGTTTTATTTTCTCCACCGGATGGCCCGTCTGAAAAAGTCGATTGCGCAGCGCATCGCGCCGAGCTTCCGTGAGCGTTACTTCGTACCACGGCGATTCCTTGCCGCGGACTCGTGTGATCCGCGCGCCGGTGGAACGCCCAAGCTGCTCGATCTCCTCGAATGTAAGAAGGGATTTCAGTTTCAGGAGGTACGTTTGCCGAAGGCGATGCGCCTTCAGCATGCGATTGGCGAGTTCCCCGTCATTGGTCAAAAAAACCAATCCCATCGAATGGTATTCGAGCCGCCCAACCGGAAACACACGCACCGGAACGCCGTGAAGAAGATCCTGCAGCGAGCGACGGCCTTCCGGGTCGCTCATCGTCGAGACCACTTCCGGCGGCTTATTGAGCACCAGGTAGACGCGATCGTGGCCAGGATGGAGAAGCTTGCCGGAAACCTTAATGTGATCGGTCGTCTCGTCGGCTTTCGAGCCAAGTTCTGTGACGGTTCGGCCGTTCACCGTAACCATGCCGGATCGAATGAGATCTTCCGCATGCCGCCGCGACGCGATACCCGCGCGCGCGATGATTTTTTGCAGCCGCTCTTCCATCAGTTTCGTTGAATAGCCATCATAACTTCCATTTATGCGCTACCAGAGTAGCGGAAAACTCCCGCCGACGCGAACGCTGAAAAGTTGAAATGAGATAGGCTACGCACAAAATGGACTGCCTCGCGGGGAATCTCAGTTATGCGGAAGTGCCTTTTGCCTGCGCATCTGAGACTGATTCTTCCGATTCGGCAAACACCTCAGCGGCCGATTCCGCGGGTGACACAGCAAGCTCAGCTCCGGCGGATTGCTCTCCGGATGCATCGATCGATTCCGCTTCAACAACCGTCTCGCGGGCATCGGCACTCAGCTCCGCCGGACTCGTTATTTCCCCGCCCGTCTGAGCGGCATCATCCGGTTCCGTCGGCGCGACGCCCTCGTCGGAGCCAAGCGCAGCTTGCGCGAGCTGCTCGAATTCCTTCAGGCTCGGCAATTCTTCCAGGTCCGACAATCCAAATCGCATCAGGAATTGTTTCGACGTTCGATACAGAATGGGCCTGCCGATTACGGCCTTGCGGCCCGCCGTAGTGATGAGCCGCTTCTCCAGCAGCGTCTTGATCACGCCGCCCACGTTGACGCCTCGAATCTCATTGATCTCCGGCACCGTTGCCGGCTGCTTGTAGGCAATCACTGCGAGAGTTTCGAGCGCAGGCATCGTCAGGCGAATCGGCGGCTGCAGGCTCTTGATGAAGCGTCGCACCACATCGTGATGCTGCGGCTTGGTATAAAACTTCCATCCGCCCGCCACCTTGCGCACTTCGATTCCGCGATCCTCGGTCGAATACGACGCGACCAGAAGATCAAGCGCAGCCCTCGCCTCCGTCTTTTCGACCCCAAGCGCGCGGCTGATTTGATCAATCGAGGCTGGCTCATCTGCCGCGTAGATTATCGCTTCGAGCGCGGCTTGAATTTCTTGTGGCGTCATATGGGCACCCTATCTTGCGTCTCGACTCAACCGCCCGCCTGAAGGCGGCAGCTACAAATACTGTTCTTCGATCTGCGACATCGCGTCAGGCCCGGCAAACACAGCGTCAAACATTTTGTGTTTGCGCAGCCGGATGTCCGCGAAAAGGTCCGACTGCACGAGAAGCACCGCCTGCATCCGCACCATCTCAAGCACTGCTAGCAGCGCGACAATCATGGCATTTCGCGTCGTGCAGGACTCAAAAAACTCGATGAGCGACACGGCCTCGTCCGTCCCAATCAATTGCTGACGCAGCCGGTCCATCATCTGCGCGATCGTCACCGTATCGTGGCGCAGTTCGAACTTTGGAACTTCTTTCCGCCGTTCGAGAACCTGCGAGAACACTTTCACCAGATCCACAAGCGAAACGACCAACTCCCCTTCCGTCTCCTCACTTCCGTAAAGCGATTTATCCGGATGCGACCAAACGTGATCCTCAATCTGCTGCTTCTGATAGAGCAACTGCGCCGCATTTTTGAATTTTTCGTGTTCGAGCAGCCGATGGACCAGTTCGTCGCGCGGATCCTGCTCGCCCTCGGGTCCGGCGAGCGGGTCGGCCGGCAGAAGCATCTTGGACTTAATGTGTATCAACGTGGCGGCCATGTAGATAAAGTCCGCCGAAACGTCGATATCGAATTTTTCAAGCTGGTGGAGATAATCGAGATACTGTTCGGTGATTTTAGCGATGGGAATATTGTGGATGTCCATCTCCTGCTTGCGAATCAGATCGAGCAGAAGATCGAGCGGGCCTTCATACGCCGGTAAATTAATTCGATAAGGTGACGCCATTCTTCAGGTTGTGCTCCCCTGTTTCAATCGCGAATCGTTTACTCTCGCGCTTCGTTCCATTTGAAGATCGCGTTCCGCACGCGCTTCATCGTCCGTCGCGCGGCCTTCTGCGCTTTCTTCGAACCGGCGTCGAGGATATCCCAAACGCTCCCCGGATGCGCCTCTAATTCTTTGCGGCGTGTCTGAATAGGCTCGATCCACGTCACCAGGTTTTCGGCCATCAGTTTCTTGCAGTCCACGCAGCCGATCTGCGCCGTGCGGCAGTCATGGTCGACCTTCGCGATCGTCTCGGGCAGCGAAAATAATTTGTGGTACGCGAACACGGGACAAATCTCAGGCCGCCCCGGATCGGTGCGTTTAATCCGTTGCGGGTCCGTCATCATGTTGCGAACCTTCGCGCGAATTTCGTCGGGCGGATCGGAGAGCCAGATTGCATTGCCATAGCTCTTGG
>Ga0210394_10005317_pt1 | contig 14489 bp, 15 predicted proteins | sample IncBWC12MmetaG_FD_160121 | JGI IMG/M metagenome (GOLD analysis project Ga0210394, IMG submission 160121) | Forest soil microbial communities from Barre Woods Harvard Forest LTER site, Petersham, Massachusetts, United States - Inc-BW-C-12-M | ecosystem: Environmental > Terrestrial > Soil >...
GGATCAGCGCGTCTTCGCTATCCCGCGCTTGCATTTCCCTTTCTCACCATACGCAACCTTGTAGGTGCGCGCGGATGGAGCGCAATCATGAAGATGATGGTCCGACGTATGCGTTGAGCGCCGGTGCAAAGCGAAGCGTATCGAGGTCTCGGGGGCCGCTACGTTTGGGACGCCTTCCTTTCCATTGCCGATCACGTGACCGGCGGAGGTTTACGTTATCGGCTGTGATAGCGCAGATCGATCAGGAAGATAGGTGACATGCATGAGGTTTTTGCTCGCGGTGCCGCCTACGCGGCGAGCCGGATCAGTTCCACGCCAAAAGGCAGCACTAAACAATTCGGATGGTTGCAGGCCTCCGCAACCGCAAACGCATGTTTTCTCAATAGGTCCTAATTACCCCGCAACCATCCGAATTGCCTAGCATGAGGAGAGTAGCTTCCCTGACCGGACACGTCAAAGCGACACTGGGTCCTCCAGCAGGTGAACCAGCAATTCGCTTGGAATGTCAACCGCGCAACCTAGGTTCTTGCTGCGCGAGGCCCAGTCCAGCAGCGATTGATATTGATCTCGCCTTGAGATGTTTCCCAGCCACACTGTTTTCGTTGGGGTGACAATCGCGACGACGTTCGGCACGTCACAGGGGCCGAGGCATCCGCTTACGGAAAGCTGAACGCGCTTGAGCAGACCGCGTTTTCTCCACTCCTGTTTTAGCCATTCTACCGGTACTTCGGGGCGTCCGCGTTCGACCTGACCGCAACAACAGCCCTGACAGATAAGAACCTGAGCGATTACTCTCCGCTTCGTGGTTAGCACGCGCAACCCATTTCATTCATCGATTATCAGGATTTCAGGTTTTCCATAATACTGCTCCCCAGTATATACTCCTAGGCAGTATGGCACACACAATTCGAGACAAATACAAATTATTGAACCGTGTTCGGAGAGTTCGCGGCCAAATCGAGGCGGTTGAGCGCCTGCTGGAAAACGAAAGTGAGTGCGAGGAGATTCTTCAGCAGATTGCCGCTTGCCGTGGCTCAATCAATGGGCTGATGTCAGAGGTCCTGGAAGGACACATCCGCTACCATTTGGTCGAACGTCGCCACAACCACAAGTCACGCAAGAGCAATGCAGTTGACGATGTAATCAGCATTGCCAAGTCCTATTTAAAGTGAAGTCGGGTTCAAACGATTGAGGAAAATATGCCACACGTAAAGGAAAGTTTGCCAACTGATGCCGTTATTCCAGCAATTGCGGAATCGGTTGCCATGAAGCATGGCGATGACGATCACGACCATGAGGCTCACGACCATGGATTCGAATTGCAGGAAGGAATACGAATCCTTTTGGTGGCAGTCGCAGCAGCTCTCGTCTGGTTTCGCGTATGGGAGCCGTTCGCTCACGTCAGCATTATCGGCATCGCTGGCACTTTGATCGGAATCTATCCGATTCTCAAAGAGGCCGCCGAAAATGTAATGGAACGCAGGATGACGATGGAGCTTTCCATGACCATCGCAATCCTTGCGGCGCTGGCGATTGGCCAGTTCTTCACAGCGCTCATCATTGTGCTGTTTGTACTGATTGCAGAGGTACTGGAGGGCCTCACGGTTCAGCGCGGTCGCACCGCCATTCGAGAGCTTTTGAATCTGCTTCCTAATGAAGTCACGGTTCGAAGAAATGGCAGGGCGGAACAACGCAGCACGGAGAGCATCCGTCCGGGCGAAATAATTGAGGTCAATCCTGGAGCACGAATACCCGTTGACGGAGACGTGGTCGGCGGCAATTCGTTTGTAGACCAGGCGACGATAACGGGAGAGTCTCTTCCGGCCGAGAAATTTCCAGGCGCATCGGTCTTCGCAGGCACCGTGAATCAGTCTGGCGCGCTGGAGATCCGGGTCAGCAGGATTGGGCGCGATACGGCGTTTGGCCGCATCCTCAACGCGGTTGAGGAGGCTGAGCGCTCACGTGCCCCAATTCAAAAGACTGCAGACAGACTTGCAGGGTATCTCGTTTGGTTTGCGCTCGGCTGTGCTGTCCTGACATTCATCATCACTCGCAATCTGACCTCGACCATATCCGTCATCATTGTTGCCGGCGCTTGCGGAATCGCAGCCGGAACTCCTCTGGCTATTCTCGGGGGAATCGGGCGGTCAGCGCGAGAAGGTGCAATTATTAAAGGTGGGTTGTACCTCGAACTCTTGAGTTCGGTGGACACCGTCGTCTTCGACAAGACCGGCACACTGACTTTCGGAACTCCTGAAGTCACTTCGATCCTGGCTGCCGATGGGCATACGGAGCAGGAGGTTCTTGAAATCGCCTCGATTGCCGAGCAAAGATCGGAACATCCTTTAGCCAAGGCCATCGTCAACAAGGCGGCGGAGTCCCAACTGGAAGTATTAGCGCCGGAAGAATTCAAATATGCTCCGGGCAAAGGGATTGATTGTCGCGTGGATCACCGGAGAATTCTTGTTGGAAGCAAAGCATTTCTTCGGGACAACAACGTTGTTCTTAACGGTGCAGGGTCTAGTGGAAATCCCTCGTCCGAGATACTGGTCGCCTGTAATGGAGTGTATCTCGGTGCCATCGGAATCGCGGATACCTTGAGACCTGAGGCCAAACAATCCGTGGCTGCTCTTCATTCTCTGGGAATTCGGACCGTCCTTTTGACGGGCGACGCCAAGCTTGTAGCAGAATCGATTGCCAAAGAAGTCGGGATCGATATCATCCACTCAGAAGTCCTACCGGATCAGAAGAGCGAGGTCATCAGAGAGCTAGTGAGGAGCGGCAGAAAGGTCGCCATGGTCGGGGATGGAATCAACGATGCGCCGGCATTGATGCAAGCAACGGTCGGTATTGCTATGGGATCGGGTACTGAGGTCGCCCGCGAGAGCGCAAAGATCATGCTGATTGGCAACAATCTCCTGCGATTGGTGGATACGATCAAGATTTCCCGTCGCTGCCATCGCACGATCATGCAAAACTTTGCCGGAACCCTGGCCGTGGACAGTGTGGGCGTCGGATTGGCTGCGTTCGGTATGCTTAACCCCCTACTCGCGGCGTTCATTCATGTGGCGTCCGAGCTTACCTTTATCCTGAATTCGGCCAGGCTACTACCTCGCAAGAGATGACGAACGAGTCGTCTGGAGAAATCCGAAAAGGCCAGTTTTGGACAAATCTCGCTCACGCCAACCGAGGTCATACATCGCTGATGCTGGGGTCGCGGTCGCGAATTATGATTGGCCTACTACTGTTCTTGCCTGCACAAGAGGTGCCCGATTCTGCCCTAACTTCGGCTAAGCCTTAGTCTATGTGTGGGTTACGCTGCGCAGCGGATCAATTCTGTACGAAACGGTATGACTAGCAAATTCGGATGGTTGCAGGCCTCTGCAACCAGGAAACTATTCTAGCCGCGTGAGTTACGAAAACCCCGCAACCATCCGAATTGATCGGCGCAAAAGCCGAACACCTTCGGTCGCGTAAGGGATGGCGGTTCGTCGCGTAATTTCCTTAGTGCGAACGACCGTTTAGAGCGCTGCCGGGAGAGAGCAGGGGCCATAAAGTCAGAATTCGATTAGGAAAGTCGCCGCAATCTGACAATCATCCCACACGCCCTGTGAAACAGGTTGCGTGAAGATTTACGCGGTCTGCTGGGTCATCGACTCGGAAGACCGTTTACCGGATTCGCGTAGGGCACGCACGTCTCTGACGGGTGGTTGCCCGAAGAAGCGGCTGTATTCACGATTAAATTGACTTGGACTTTCGTAGCCAACCTCAAAAGCGGCGCTCGCTGCATCCATAGCACCATTCAGCATCAGGTTTCGCGCTGATTGAAGTCGCAATTGCTTTTGGTATTGAAGCGGGCTCATCGAGGTCAACATCCGAAAATGGTGATGTAGCGTAGACACTCCCATGCTCGAAAGTTCAGCGAGTTCCTCTACGCGCAGGGTCTTGGAATAATTCGCAGCAATCCACGCTATCGCTTTTGCTGTTCAATGGCTTTGATCACCGCGTGTTGCAATCGAGCGCAAGCGCGCGCCCTCCGGTCCCTGCAGAATGCGATAGATAATCTCGCGCTGAATGAGACCGCTTAAGAAAGGAATGTCTTGCGGACTCTTCAGCAAATCCAGCAGCCGGCAGCACGCGCTCAGGAATTCCGGAGTCGTCTGGCCGATGGACATGGCGGGACTGTCAGACGGCGCGTCCGCTATGTGAATCTCCTCACGGCTGAGCAGTTCCCGAACCATCGCGATGTCCAATTTGAGCGAGAGTACGAGGCAGGGCATTTCCTTTGTGGCTTTGGCCACCCAGCTCACAATCGGCAAATCGACTGCGGTAAGAAGGTAATTTGACTCGTCGTAAATGAAACTTTTTTGACCAAGGTTTACTTGCTTCGCTCCCTGAGCCACGACGATGATGCCCGGATGGTACGTTGTTCGGCACGGTGGTGTGGGCGATGTTCGCCGGTGGAGGCTCATGCCGGGGATCTCCGTTATACGTTTCTCTTCGTTACCCATGAATGAGGCAATCATGTGCGCGAGTTCAGCGCGCAACGCCCGGGCCGGATTTGCCTTCACAGTGGTGGTTTCTTTGGATTTATTCATGTCACAGCCTGCAACTCGCTTCTAAAAATAGCTTCTTCTCCCTATGAATGCCACTGGCTTTTTGCGTGACAAGAGGAATAGGCAATAAGTAGGCAGGATCGGGCTACCAGTTGACCGCCCTTTACCCATAAATTCGAGGATGCAAGGGAAACAAAACGAAGACGCGCACCCTGGAGAGAGCCATGAAAGCCTTGACCCTAATTATAGGTCTATTTCTGTTAACAATGATTGCCCAATCGTTCTACGCACAGCAGCAGTCGCCACAGCCGCCAACGGAAACGATTCAAACTGCCGCAAGTCATACACCCGAGCAACAAGAAGTCATCAACCTCTCAAACATGAAATGGGATTGGATGGCAGCCAAAAAGGTCGATTCCTTGGAAGCACTATTTGATGACAAAGCCATGTTCACTCACATGGGAGGGACATGGGGAAAAACCCAGGAACTAGCTACCATTAAAAGCGGAGGCATCTGGTACAAAAAAGCTGTGGTTTACGCAGTTGATGCTCGCACATTTGGTAATGCAGCCATTCTGCTAGAGGACATTGATTTGCAGGCAGTAGTGGGTGAGCACGAAGTGACCAATCCTTTTATGGTGACTGAGGTGTATGTCAAGGAAAACGGCAAGTGGAAGCTCGCCCAACTCACGTTCTCGCATCTGCTTAGGCCAGTCAAAATGAATAACAATAATAATTGACCACACAGGCGGAGAGGTGGGAGTTCCACAAAATTCGGCACTCTTGTAAAGCAGGGGTTCTGGCTCCGAGGAATGTTTCGTCAATAACTTAGCAAGGAGAATCAATGAAGAAGCGCTCACTCGGGAAAAGCGGACTCGAAGTCTCGGCACTGGGATTCGGTTGCATGGGATTATCGTCGGCCTATGGCCTGCCGACGCCGCGTGCAGACGGCGTGAAGATTATTCGTACGGCCTTCGAGCAAGGCGTGACCCTCTTCGATACGGCAGAAGCGTATGGCCCGTTCGCAAACGAAGAACTTGTGGGTGAAGCGGTCGCACCATTTCGTGATCAGGTGGTGGTCGCGACAAAATTCGGCTTCGACATTGATCCGAAAACAGGACAGCGACGCAGCGGCCTGAATAGCCGTCCAGAGCACATTCGGGAGGCTGTCGAGGCGATGCTGAGACGCCTGAAGACTGGCACCATCGATCTGCTGTACCAGCATCGAGTTGACCCCGCGGTCGCCATTGAGGACGTTGCGGGCGCTGTGAAGGAACTCATCGCCGCAGGCAAGGTCAAACATTTCGGGCTTTCCGAGGCGGGAGCGCAAACCATACGCCGTGCGCACGGTGTGCAGCGCGTGACTGCCGTTCAGAGCGAATATTCGCTGTGGACTAGAGATGTCGAGCAGAACGAAGTGCTCCGAACATGCGAGGAGCTTGGCATTGGCTTTGTTCCGTTTAGTCCGCTCGGCGCAGGTTTCCTCACGGGCAAGATCGACACAAACACTACGTTCGATGCGACCGACTTCCGCAACATCTCGCCGCGCTTCACCCCTGAAGCACGCGCGGCGAACCAGGCCGTCGTTGATCTGCTGACGAAAATCGCGGACCAGAAGCGCGGAACTCCGGCGCAGGTTGCCCTTGCATGGCTGCTTGCACAGAAGCCGTGGATCGTTCCGATTCCGGGTACGACGAAAATCCATCGCCTCGAAGAGAACCTCGGCGCTGTGAACATAGAGCTCACGGTCGGCGACCTCCAGGAAATCAACTCCGCGGCAGCGAAGATCGAAGTGCACGGGGCGCGCCTGCCTGAGGCTGTGCTGAAGATGTCAGAACGATGATGCGATCCGGAACCAACCGGGTCGCTCAGGCGAACCCCGGTTCAGTAATCCTAGGACTTTCAGGGTTGACATCACAATTCGCAAACATAAAGCACGACAAGTTCAAGCGCGTGTTGCAGTTATGCTGCACGTCGTTTCAATACTGTTTTGAATGGAATTTGCTTGGAAGCGGGTTAGCGGGGAAAAGAGAATCATCGCAGTGTCAATGGGTCAGGGCCTGGGGCTCGCGGCCATCTCGGAGGCCCGCGCCAGTGCTTGCGTGTCGATATACTCCCGGATGTTCGTCAGTTTGCCACTTCGAACGGTGATGGCGAAGACCCAATGGTCCTCGAACGTCCTGTTCGTGGCTTTGATTCTCCCCGTAGCGAAGCCGATGACCACAACCCGGTCTCCCTGCGCTATGAACTCGGGGGGCTCTGGGTACGAAGTTTCCACCGTTTCGTTAGCCTTCTGAAGTAAATTCTCCAGTCCTACGTGCCCGCGGTGCGTGCCGGCCAGCGGCCAGTCCTCGCCCGGAATGATCCACTCAATATCTTCGGCAGACAACGCCAGCAAACCTTGCTTATCGCGGCGGCCGAGTGCCGCAAGAAAATCCTTCACAATCTGGACATTCTCTTGTGTGCTCATCGAAATCTCTCCATTTCCCTTACATCGGATCGCGTCCGATCGTTGTAGTCCAAACTGACTTTAGGCTGCTTTTCACTTCTTGAGCGAAACTCTCGAGAGTCGATTTTTTGCTCAGGTGCAGTTTCAGCGCGACAGTTCTCACACCACCGCTGTTTTTTTCGATTTCTCTCACGACTTGATCTGCACACTCCTTACTAGACCTGCGCCATGCCCCCATCGACGGCGAGATCCACACCGGTTATATATGAACTTTCATCGGAGGCGAGGAACACGACTGCGGCCGCGATTTCCTCGGGCTTGCCCCTGCGGCCGAGTGGAATCTGCGAGGTGAACTGGGCGACCGCTTGCTCGGCCTGTTCAGCGGTGAGGCCCGTCGTCGTCGCTAAGGCCGGGGTATCGATTGCTCCGGGGCTCATACTATTCACGCGGATCTTGCGGTCTTTCAGCTCCATAGTCCAGCCGCGCGCGAAGTTGCGCACAGCCGCCTTGCTCGCGGCGTAGGCGGTAAAGCCTGGGAGCCCCAACACGTTTGAGACCGAAGAGTTCAGGATAATCGAGCCGCCGTCTTTGAAGAGGGGAAGGGCCTTCTGCACCGTAAAGAACATTCCCTTTACGTTCACGTCGAAGGTCTGGTCGAAATGTCCCTCGGTAGCCACGGCGAGCGGCGCGATTGTACCCGCTCCCGCGTTCGCGAAGAGTACGTCGATGTGACCATGTTTCTCTTTGACGGCGGCATAGAGACGGTCCAGATCGTCCAAGCGCGACACGTCACTCACGATCGTTGTAACGTTTCTCTTGATGGAGGCTGCGGCCTCCTTCAGCTCTTTCTCTCGTCGCCCAGTGATCACTACGTGGGCGCCTTCTTCCACGAAGCGCTTGGCTGTGGCCAAGCCAATCCCGCTGCTTCCGCCTGTGATAACCGCGATTTTCCCCGCCAATTTTTGTCCTTGGTTAGTACTCATAAGTTTTTCCCTTTTTGTTTTTCGTTGTTTTTTATGTTGAATTTACGCTATTTCCAAAGCTGACATAGTCACCGATTACTGCTCCTTCTTGAACAAATCCTGAAAGATGAGCCGACCCCAAGTGCGGCCGCGTGCGTGCACCAGCGCGCCACCCTCGTTAAGCTTTCCCAGCTTGACGGGTGCGAATCCGAGTTGTTTGGCCAAATCCGCCACGGGCGCGATCGCGTCCTCATCGTCACTCGACAGAAAGACGACCCGATGGCCCCCCTCGACGACCGGATCGGTCGCCAGAGTAGCCGCAACTAGGTGATTAAAACCTTTCACGAACTTAGCGCCCGTGAAGGACTTCGCAACGAAGGCGGAGGACAGGAGGCCGTCCAGTTCCTCAGGTGGGACTGGAAACGAGTTCATCGCGTCGATGACCGTCTTGCCTTTCCAGCTCGGCAGGGCCTTTGCAACCTCGCGATGTTCCCCGAACGGGACCGCCAAGATGATTGTGTCGGCGTCGAGTGCATCCCGCAGCGACATGGCGACGACCGTCGGTCCAATCGCCCGAGCCTCCGGTGCCAGCGCCTCAGGGGGCCGGCGACTCGCAACGGTCACGTCGATTTTTTTACGGGCGAAGGCGTGGGCGAGGGCCTGACCTATCTTTCCGAATCCTACGATTGCGTACCTCATACACCCTCCTTTGGTTAACCGAACCCTACGGAGTGCCGTGGGGCGAGTGGGTCAGATTTGCGCTAGGCCGCCGTCGACGGCGAGCTCGCTGGCGGTCATGAAGCTGCTGTCCTCCGACGCGAGAAAGGCCGCCGCCGCTCCGATCTCTGCCGGATCGGCCATGCGCTGGAGCGGAGTCATCAAGGCGTAGACCTTCTGGCCCTCCTCGCCTAGCGCTGCCTTCGCGAGTTCGGTCGCCGTCGCCCCGGGCGACAGCACGTTTACCCGGATGCCGGTGCCCTTCAGGTCCTCCGCCCAGGTCCGCGCGAGGTTGCGCACTGCGGCCTTGCTGGCGCTGTAGGCGCTCATTGCCGGGGCGCCCGTGGTGCCGGCGCTCGATCCGGTCAGGATGATCGAACCGCCCTTGCCCATCAGCGGCAGCGCCTTCTGGACCGTGAAGATCGTACCCTTCACATTCGTGTCGAAGGTTTCGTCAATGTGCTCGGCGGTGATCTTGCCGAGCGGAAGCGGGCTTCCCGCCCCGGCATTGGCGAAGACGATGTCGAGGGTGCCGCGCTCGGCCTTCACCGCCGCGTAGAGTCGGTCGAGGTCGGCCTCATCCGAGACCGAGCCCTTCACCGCGCGGGCAGTAGGCCCGAGGTAGACCACAGCGGCGTCGAGCTCTTCCTGCCGGCGGCCGAAGATGAAGACAAAGGCGCCCTCCTTGATGAAGCGTTTTGCTGCGGCGCGGCCGATGCCGGTGGCGCCACCGGTGATGACTGCAACTTTTCCTTCAAGCTTTCCCATAATTACTCCCTTCGATAGATGTGTAGAATCCGGTCGTCCAAGCAAGTTCGTTCATCGTGCGTCAACTGGACGGGCAAAGCTGTTTAGTCTCGTACACAATTTCGTAGTTCTCGAAACCGCATCCAAAGAGTAGATTCCTTTGGCGGTGGACGAGAACTGCTCGGCAGTCCTAATCTTTTGCCTATTCGTCCAAAAGAGGGAGGCTAAGTTGGACCCGATAACAGACATCTTCAGAACGATGCAAATAACCGCTTTCGGTCAGCACAGACTCGAAGCGACAGCCCCGTGGGGCTTGATACAGGAGAAACAGACCGAAGAAAAAGTCACGCCTTCCGACAAAAAGATGTCACCCACAGATTTGGCGCACTTCGCCATGCTTTCGCGCGGCAACTGTTGGCTGAGTGTCGAAGGGATTCCGGAGCCGATTCCCCTCACCGGTGGTGACTGCTTCTTGCTGGACCGCGACACTTCGATCGTCATGCGGGATAGCCCGCGAACGCGTCCAAGGTCAACCTTCCGCGAGATCGCCGCTAAAGCCAATGGCAATGTCGCTAAATGCGGAGGTGGTGGCGCACCGACGACAATCGTCTGTGGGTCCTTCAGTTTCGATCGCGCCAGTCTGAAGCCGATCACTCAGTTATTGCCGAGCTTCATTCTGATTAAGGCCGATCAGGCACGCACGCTTGCTCTTCAGAACACAATGCAAGCGCTGGCGTCAGAAATGGCAGAACAGGCGCCGGGATCTGAAGTAGTCGCCACGCGGCTGGCCGAGGTTCTGTTTATCCAACTACTCCGGACGCATATCGCGTCGAGACCGGAACGCAACAAAGGATGGCTTCGTGCTGTTTTCGATCCTCAAATGGGCACTGCCCTCAGTGCCATTCACGACAGAGTGAATACGCCATGGACGGTCGAAACCCTGGCCGAAACGGCGGGCATGTCTCGCTCCGCATTCGCAGCGCGTTTCAAAGAGTTACTCGGACAAACACCGCTGGAATACGTAACCGAGTGGCGGATGCAGAAGGCGATGAAGTTACTACAACGCCGTGACAAGAAGCTCATAGACGTTGCTCGGTTGGTCGGTTATGAGTCCGACGCTGCGTTCAGTAAGGCGTTCAAGCGAGTTGTCGGGGCAAACACCGGTGAATACCTCAAACGTAGTTGTGAAACCCGCGGTAATGCCGGAATGGCGAAAGATTTTTGAAGCGGAGGATTCTGACTTTGGCTGTGGGGCCTAGGTGCAATGGAAGTGCGTTCTTCGACTGAAATGGGAGCACCAGGCGCCTCGCATTTGGGAACGGGAGACCACGGACCCAAAACCGACCGAAGCAGACCACGATCAGTCCCGGTAAAGCACTAGCGTTTGTACTAATCCGACAGACTAGTCGATTACTTCCGGGTTGCCCGTACTCGGCGGAATTGGTTTATGTGCTTCACACTAGGCGGTATTTCCGGGCCCACTCAACGATGTAGTTCTTCAGAAACGTCGTGAACTCTTCCGCAACTGGCGAAAGCTTCCTGCCTCCCTTGCGAATCTGGTAGAAGTCAAGGTGCACAGTTGGATTGACCAAAGAACTGATTAGGAGTCCTCTACTCTGACATTCCGGCAATGCGAAGGAAGGAACGACAGCGATTCCCTCTCCCGCTTCGACCATAGCGATTTGCGTGAGGAGATAGTTCAAAACAAGACTGGGTTGGTAGCTGATGCCCGCCTTCGCAAGGTTCCTGTCAACGAACTGCTGCATGGGTAAGGACGGTTGCAAGGTAACGAATCTCTCTCCCTTCAACGAGGCCCAACTCGCCGTGGGACGAGAGGACGCACGTCCGGGATTCGCTCTTATCACCATGAGAGAAAAACGGAACAATGGGATTCGCCGAATGCCGGGAACGTGCTTGAAGAAGAAACCAAGTCCGATATCGAGTTCCCCGGACTCGACCTTCCTTAAAGTGGTAGCGGTGTCACCATCGAATACCTGTAGCCGAAGCTCTGGCCTACGGGGATGGAATGCTTTGATGGCTTGCGCTACCCCTCCGGCTGCCCATAGGGGCGCCGCACCCACTGACAGGGATGGGCCGACGGCACCCTTGGTTTGCGCGATGTGGGACAGAGAACTGTCTAATTCATGAAGGTTGTGCTGAACAGCCGTGAGCAATTCGGTTCCCGACGCCGTAAGGGCTACCTGTCGCGTCGTGCGGTCGAAAAGCCTGACGCCCAGCTGGTTCTCCAGCTCCTTGATCAACACGCTCAGCCCAGAAGGGGTGATGAACAGCGCGCCAGCGGCACGTGTGAAGCTGCGATGCTGCGCGGCCAACAAAAAGGCCCGGAGTTGCCGAGACGTAAAGTCGATCATTGAGTGATTCTCAACAATTGTTAATATTTTTGAGCTTGTATCATACGCCGACGCTCCGCTAAATCAATGGTCTAAACCGAGCCTTGAGGAATCAGTTCAGGCCAGTTCTTAACCCGGACAGAGAAGGGGGAGTCATGGGAATCTGCGGTACCACAGCGATAGCGGTGGTTCACTCGGACTACTTGCTCGCAAATAAAGGCGAAGAGGCGCGGATTCGACTTGCAGCGCTAGCCGCAATCTATGACCCACAAACCATCCGTCATTTGGAAACCCTGGGTGTTGCGTGCGGATGGCGCTGCTTGGAGGTTGGCGCCGGCAGTGGAACGATTGCGAAGTGGATTGCAGATCGTGTGGGCCCCACGGGGCATGTGCTGGTCACCGACGTCGATACCCGTTTCCTAGAGCCCTTGCGGGGCCCCGCTCTAGACGTGCGCGCCCATGATATAGCCTCCGATGCTCTGCCGGACGCAGAGTTCGATCTGATTCACACGCGTCTTGTGCTGATGCACGTGCGCGAGCGCGATACCGCTCTGGCGCGTATGATTTCCAGTTTGAAGGTGGGAGGGTGGCTATTGGTCGAGGAATATGATAGCTGCTCCATTCCGCCGGATCCGACACTCAGTTCAGGCGAAGTACTTTTGCAGACACATGCCGCAATGCTAAGACTTTTGGAAGATAGCGGCGTGAATCGTCGGTATGGACGATTGCTTTCCGGGTTACTGCGAGAAAGCGGATTGACCAGCGTGGGAGCGTCGGCGCAATTATTCATGTGGCAAAGCGGATCTCCTGGTGTCGCGATGATACGGGCGAACTTCGAACAGCTTCGAGAAGCGATGATCGAGGCCAATTACATCACCCCGCAACAATTCGATGAAGATCTGGCACGGTTGAACCATCCAAGCTTCATGATGCCCTCATCGATACTCTGGTCGGCATGGGGAAGACGCCCATGAACCCTGTTCTGAACTCGCCGGTTGCCAAGGAACTTTCTGGTGGTCAGCCTTACATGTCCGAGAGTTCCGTCCCAAGCGCCGATACTCGAACATTGATCATTCTGGCTTTTTCCGCAACCGCAGGCGTCTTGGTGGAGTTTTACGACTTTGCGATTTTCGGATTCGCTGTGGCGAGCGCCTTTCCGAACATCTTTTTCCCGAAGTTGCCTCCAACCCAAGCCTTGGTGTTTTCCTACTTAGCGTATGCAGCCGGGCACCCCGCACGCCTGCTCGGTGCCTTCATTTTCGGCCACTTTGGTGACCGGTCCGGGCGCAAGTTCGCGTTCCTGATAAATATCGTGGTAGTAGGTGCCAGTACGTGTCTGACGGGCTTGCTTCCGGGCTATGCAACGATAGGTATTGCGGCGCCGATACTTCTGGTCCTTCTCCGCATCATTCAGGGCATCGGCGTAGGCGGCGAATTTGGCGGAGCTACGTCTTTGCTCGCGGAGTTTGGCGCCAAACGCCGCTCTCGGGCGTTTTGGATGTCGCTCGCGAACCTCGGCTTGGCTCTAGGCATAATGGCTGCCAGCGGCATGTTCTTGCTGCTCAGAAAGAGTTTCGCTACGACCGGATGGCGTGTCGCTATGGTGTTTTCCGCAATCATCGTCATTCCAGCTCTGGTAGCACGGTATAAGCTGGCCGACTCCCCTCTATTTGAGCAACTCAAGCATCGGGAGCAACTCGCCCGCTTGCCCAGCTTTGACGTCTTCCGGAAACACGCGGGTTCCATCTTCCTTCTTGCCACGGTTGCTGCGTTTCAGAACTTGGATACGGTCGTGACCGGAGCTTTCATCGTCTCGTTCATGCATCTCGCAGGTATCCCGTTGGCCACTGCGGCGATCATCATCTTCCTTAGCCGCTTTGCCGATGTCACGGGAGTGCTGCTCAGCGGACCATTAGCCGACATTTTCAAGCGCAGAAGGCTCGCCTATTTCGCTATCGGGGCGACGCTGCTCGTCTCTTATCCCTTCGCACTCGCCATCGTAGGCCGGCACGTTGTGCTCGTAGCCATTCTCATGTGTCTGATCGTCCTTTTCGGGATGGGATTGTTGCATGGGCTCGTGCCCATTCTCACCTCCGAGACCTTCCCGACAAGATTTCGATACTCCGGCACCGGTATTTCCTATGGATTGTCGGGCATTCTGGCTGGAATGATCGCGCCGCCTCTCTTAGCAAGATTGATCGGTCAGGACGTTGCTCATCACTGGCACTATTTACCTCTCGCTTACGCGGTCTACGGAGCCGCTGCAATGCTGGCTCTGCTCTTCATACGAGAGACACGCGATATCAGATTGGAAGATCTCGACACCTCGGAAACTTGATACGCGACAAACACGGTCCGTAGACTATAGGCACGCCGGAAATGTGAAGTCCCGTGCGTAGCACCTGGGAAGGAATGGCTGAGAGCACAATAGCAGGTTGTCGGGCGCCCGGAAATTCCGTTCCTGAGGCGACGTGATCATTCCCCGGATGGTCGCCTAACCGGAAGCTATCGGCTTCGAAGGCGGGACTAGTCCTGTGAAGTCTTAGGGCTGTATCGGAAGCGCGAGTGGGCAAGGTGCGCACACGAGCACGGCGGGGTTGCGCGCTTTCGATACAGCGACTTGAAGGAAGCCGCTCGGGTTTGCGGCGGACGCGGGCGCTATGCAAATTCAATGGAGGGAAGAGGGGGTGTGACGACACACCGTGGA